>WLWD01000063.1_pt1 | contig 383076 bp, 219 predicted proteins | sample 6712731 | NCBI WGS metagenome assembly WLWD01 (sample SAMN12718690, study PRJNA576275) | sponge metagenome | isolation source: marine sponge | host: Mycale hentscheli | place: New Zealand: South Island, Marlborough, Capsize Point | collected 2014-11-01 | reverse complement strand
AGCTCTCAGTGAGTTACATGCGCGCAGCTTTTAGAGAGTTACATGCACGCAGCTCTCAGTGAGTTACATGCACGCAGCTCTCAGTGAGTTACATGCACACAGCTCTCAGTGAGTTACATGCACGCAGCTCTCAGTGAGTTACATGCACGCAGCTTTCAGAGAGTTACATGCACGCAGCTCTCAGTGAGTTACATGCACGCAGCTCTCAGTGAGTTACATGCACGCAGCTTTTAGAGAGTTACATGCACGCAGCTCTCAGAGAGTTACATGCACGCAGCTCTCAGAGAGTTACATGCACGCAGCTCTCAGAGAGTTACATGCACGCAGCTCTCAGAGAGTTACATGCACGCAGCTCTCAGAGAGTTACATGCACGCAGCTCTCAGAGAGTTACATGCACGCAGCTCTCAGAGAGTTACATGCACGCAGCTCTCAGAGAGTTACATGCACGCAGCTCTGAGAGAGTTACATGCACGCAGCTCTCAGAGAGTTACATGCACGCAGCTCTCAGAGAGTTACATGCACGCAGCTCTCAGAGAGTTACATGCACGCAGCTCTCAGAGAGTTACATGCACGCAGCTCTCAGAGAGTTACATGCACGCAGCTCTCAGAGAGTTACATGCACGCAGCTCTCAGAGAGTTACATGCACGCAGCTCTCAGAGAGTTACATGCACGCAGCTCTCAGTGAGTTACATGCACGCAACTCTCAAAGAGTTACATGCACGCAGCTCTCAGAGCTCAGGATGCTTGACACATACGTACTGCAGACAGAATGACAAACAAATGGCAAAATGAGTACTGACATTCGCATACTGAAAATTTTCAATTAAATCTTGTAATACGAAAACTTTCCATATTGTTGAAACAGTATTAAAAGACCAAATACTACATGAATAGCCCAGCTCTAATGGAGAACAACTAAGGAGCTTGTAGTAAAAAAAATTTAGCCTACCTTCATTGCCATGTTGGGAATATCATCAATCTTCTCCATCACTCTCACTGACCAAGTCGCTGGTATGCTCTCCTGAGCAGGTTGCTCAATCTATATATGCACGTAAAATGTTTAGGAAATTCATTCATAACTCAATAGGTGCATAGAGAAAACTACCAAGTCCAACTGGAATAAAGTTGACTCATTTCTGCAAAGGCTGATATTGTCAACTATCGTGTTCTACACAAACACCAATTAAACTTATCTTGAAGCATGACAAATACATACATCCACTCAGAATTATCAAGTCTGGTTGTTGTTTTTTTACTAAGCCTGGACAAATATGCCAATTAAAACGAAGTGTTCTTCAACCTGGAATGGCGTTTACCTTACTTATTCCTCCTTCAATTTCAGTGTCTTCTTCCATATCTGTGAATATAGAATTGATCTGCCATAATGATCATATCAGATATTTCTACAACCTTACCTTCAGGAATAACTTCCTCCTTATTCTCTTCCTCAACAAACCTCTCTTCCTTCTACACAAATATTATTTTAAAAACAAAACAAAACATGTGCATTCATAATTAAAGTAGAGTTGAATAAATTGGTAGATGAAATCTTATATTGAGTGATTGTTGAAATAAAGCACATAAAAATTTAACATGTATTAGCATAAACTAAACTTATTAAATTCAATAGCTTGCCAAGATATCCAGAAATTAGAAGCTGAGTAAACATAGTACGTATGTACGAGTGAAAATGCTGTGTGAAGCACTATTTCCTGTGATTGACTGTACTCTATAGGCATACATGTGGTAGTAGAACAAACATAACACTGGCACAGTTCAATATACAAACTTCCAAGAGTAGCATGTAGCACTACATAACTGAAACACCACAATTACTCAGTTACACATAGCAACATGAAAACAGCAAAATAAAAGTTATAGTGGGAAATAAAGTATTTCTATGACGTCTAAACTTTCATGTGTCTATCATGTACATGAATGTTTTAAACCTTGGCCACTATGTGCAGCGCCCATCAAAATTAGAAGATGTAATTATAACAGAACAAAGTTATTATTTACTCAAAGTTAAAAAAATAAAATATAGTTCGTTTTACTTCAAGGTTGTTAGGTCCCTACAAACTTGACCCTGGTCTCCTGGTGACACATCTTCTTCAGACGCTGCCAAAGAGTCTGTGGGAACTTTGCATTTCTTACTATGAATCTGCCATTATCCTTCCAAAGGTGCTTCTATTATACCTCATTGTCAAAGGGTGGGGACTAGTCCAATACTGCCAACCCTTTACCTTAACGTAACTTACAACACCCTTATTTAGACTCCAGTATGAATCCAGTGTGGAGCACTCACTGGACCCTTCCCCATAGTGTCCCAGTTGTGACCTCAAGATGCCTTCAGTACCTCGCCTCCTACCTACCTATACTGTACCACATCATTCCCTATGAGCAGCTCTGCTCTACACTGCCTTGGGCACGAATACCTCTACTGTATAGCACGCTACTCAGAATTGCTCTATTTTGATACAAACCACGAGACTTACTTGTAACTTTATAAAGCCGCACTATGTGTGCACACATGTAACAATTTGAGCTAAGCTATAGTATCATGTACTAATCTCTACACCGTGTCCTCTCACTTTTTCATTTTTCATAAAAGACATTAAGTTTCACACTACCAGAATAATTAAACACAAGAATTTTATACAGTGGCATGAAAAGTTAGTACCACACAGCAGCACAACAGGCAATTTCAGGGATGAAGAGAGGAAAATCTGTCATTTATATAAGTACATAATCATAATAGTTCAAAAGCCTATCAAACTTAAATCTCTGTTAACATTTGCTGACAGACAATGCAGTAGCTCTTAGGTGCACGGAAACTGAGAGTTGATGAACTGCTTTGCTAGTTACCTGTGGTTTTGTCTTGGAGCTGTCGGGGTCTAATTGTATATTAGTGAAATAAATCTGAGATAAATCCACAGTAGCAGATGCAGGTTCACTGTACACAGACTGAGAGTCAGGAGTGTCAAACTTCATCCCACTAGAAAATCCAGGTGGACATGTTAGATACTCTACAAAAGACAGACCAATACACTAAAACAAAAAAGTGTTTATAAACACTATGTAGAACTATTATCATGGCAATAGAACAATAAAACAACGTGCAGTATGAAGGGTTGACTATTTAATTTTTTAATACCTCGAGTAAAGGTAAAAGTATCATTTATGTACCAAACATTTCATATTGTGTGCAAGAATAAAGTTGCTGTTTTTTTTTTTTAATTGTTTGCTGTTGTTTTCTTTCCCTCTTTTTATTTGGGTAGTATCTCTGCTTTTGTGACAAACAGTTGGGTTACTAATTAAAACCATAATCGCTTGCTTGAGGAGACCACTTCTGGTGGCAGTGTTCCTAACTCTGTCAGGGACACCAGTGCTCTGCAATAGTGTCCCAGACAGAGTAATTTTTTTTTTTAATTATATTTATGACAACTATATTAAGATGTTTAATTGGACTATTGAACTATATAAATGTATCAATGCTCCACATTAATAAAATTAAAAAATGCTAATGATATATGTATAAAAAAGGTCAAGATAAATAGACATGGTTGTTTGATGTTGTTGTTTTTACTACAATGAACGTGTCAAAGAAATCAAAACCAAAACTCACTACATTTCACCTGACACTTATTTCATCAACTAACTACGTAAATATATCACTTCACAATTTCTTTCTCAGCCTTCTTTACTCATTAAATGTATTGAAAGAGAGAGAATACATCTAACTATGTAAATATAGCAACTCACCTTTGGTAGCTGCAAGTCGCTGGTTAATCCCATTGCTGTCTTGACCTTGGATATCGTTTACCATGGGAACATCGATGCCTCCTATTAGGAAAATTAATTACACATGTCTAGAGTGAGTGATTGTTAGCATTCATTTCCTATTCAGCCTGAAGCACATAAGACCATGCAGAGGAAAAACAGGAACAAGCAACGCATGTCAAACATCGGGAAAAGATCGATAAACTTCTCAAAATGTATAAAAAAGAAGCCTGTAGATTAATGGTTAAGTCCCGACGTTGGCAATAGTTGAAGTTACCACTATAAAACTTGGAGAGCTCAAAAAAAATAATTTCATGGGCCCAATTTTTCCTGCACACGGTCACAAACTTAGACACTCCCAATTGACATCACAATAATGTACTACCTGGCCAGAATGGGAAACTTGTAGGATCCCCTTTCACAGACTCTGACGAGAGCAAAGGAGTTCTCTGCAATGAAGTTGAGTTCTTGGAAGTCAAACCAACACAATCTTTCAATTCCTACACAACAACAAAAATAACAGAATATCAGAATAATGTGATCATGACTGTGTAACTATGTACTTGAGTAGAAACACAAACTTGGGCTAACACCTTACCCAAGATAAATACTCAGATCTACTGTCAACCGCAACTATTAAGTTTTTCCATCAGTTAATTTATTTATTACTTGCATCTTCTATTTAGAAATTAGTAATTGCCGTAACTACTAGTCATCCAAAATATTTACTGAACTTTACCTCGTAACATTGATACTGTCCTGTTTCAGAGTCTCCTCCAACAACAGTGATGTAGGAATGGAGAAGAGAGGACTCTACTTTGAACAGAGCATCTGGGTCGCTCTCTCTAGGCCACAATCTAAGTGCAATGCAATAATGCAACTGATATTTGGAAGATGAAAGAGTGGTATTTGACTAACATAAAGGGTAAAGAAGACTAATGTACATAAAAGTGTTAAATAACTCCTTCAATGCATACATCATACAGTATATGCATGTATTCAAAGTGAAGGTCAAGTCTGCCTGTCTTGTGTGATTGAAATGAGGAATTACTGTCACAGGAATCTGTTGTAACACAAGCTTTGTACACTAATCTGAAGTAAAGGAAGCGGTCCTGGGTTCAATTCCCAGTGGCGACCAAATATTTTTAATTCTGTATTGTTTTAACAAAATCCTGTGAATGAGAGAGAATACATCTAATGAGTAAAATAGGCTGAGAAAGAAATTATGAAGTGATAATCTGAAGTACAGTAAAAGTGGCTAACAAGAATGAGGTCTACATTTTTATGTATATATACGCACGTGGGTTAGGTAGCTCACTTTTCTTAAGGAACTTGTAAATAGTCATTTTTAACATTTCGCATTATGTTTGCTTTTAAAATATTTCAGCTTTATTCAGACATTATACTGCAGGAGTTATGACTGCATAATGGATCTAACCAACATAACATAGGGAGATTTTTTTTGAAACGCTGCATAATAAATTGGATTGGGAACTCCCGCTAAAGTTGTAACTGGAAGACAACACATTTTGGGCTGCACTGGGATATGGTAAAGGGTACACCACTCTCAATACTGCATTCGAGCAGTTTATCTTTAAAAGAACCTGCAACTATACCTATAATAAAAACTCTACATACTGACAACTCTACCTTACTTTTGTGCCTGACGAAATCCATGAATAGGCAAATTTTGAGGAGAACACAGAAATTCTTTCAGCTCCAAAGTCACATCAGGAACGGATACCTTATGCCAAATATTTAATGAAGGTTAAAGGACTGAACACAGCCAGAAACACTTAAAAATGCACTTATGTTATACATATTGACTACGTATACTCACAAACTATTCCAGTAGCAAACTATACCATTTTAAGAAAAATTCAAGCTGCAACAGTCGTCCCACTCAAGACGCTGCATAAGTTGTACCAATCTTGCTCACAGCTCACGGAAATGCCCCTTTACCTAATCGGAGATTAGGTAAAAGGTCTTCAGCTCCACTAAACTAAATACGCACTACAAGTGATAAAAAGGTGCACACTATTCATTCATTGCACTGGATTTATCCGATATGAGCCTGTACAAAAAAGCTGGAAGAATTTTGAAAGATTTTCAGAGTAGAAAGGGGTCTTTAAAATCTTTAGTATTTGGCTGTTCCTTAGATTTAAGGGAGAAAAAAAAGCTATTCGCACTTTTGAGCAAGACTATCCAACGTAAGAATTAATTAGTATAGCAATATTATTGGCTATATTTGTTTGTTAGTAAAAAAATTTCGTTTACAATAGACAAGGAAGACATTGAACAAATTATTAATTTATGCAAATTATCCAAGAAAGAACCTAAGGTATGTACGTGATAAAAAAACAGGGTTATGTGCTACCACTAGCATGTTTGTATGAAATGAGCCACACATAAATAAAGTAAGGCCAGCCACTGTTTTCATTATTTAGGTTCCATGAATTATTAATTATGACAACTCCCCATTGCATAGAATTTGATTAGTGTTCAGGTAATTAAAAATGTTAATTAAGTGCTTCCGCTGTGGACTTTTGATAAGCCATATGTAATGGTAGTTTGGCATAGCCAGACTACTCCAAACTGCTATGTGGGAGAAAGGGTTTGGGAACATGGTCATACCAAATTTGTTCAGCTGCAATATAATGATGGGTCAATTACTGCTAGCAAATTATCATGAATGGCCCGGCCCCCCTCTTCAACCAAATATTGAAATTCCTGTACGTGTCCACTACCCTTTTAGCCAAGTTAAGCAGAAGCTCAAATAGCAAGCATTGCTAGTTTGGGTGTGGGGATGATTTATCTGAGGCAAGCAAAGCAAATATTTTTGCCATTTTTTTCCGTTGGAATATTCCAAGTGCATCTCTACCTACCACTAAAGGTTGGATCTTCCCACCATGAACTCTTTCGACTTGTCATAGCTCAGTAGAGTATAACAGCAAAAGGTACAGAAACTTGAAAATGGTCATCACAATCTAGTATCTTCATTTCCATTGCGGTAGAAATTTAGGTATAAGGGAGGTGGGACACTGACCACTTCTACATTTCTTTAGAACAAATTTTCCATGTCCCCAAACCCTCTGCAATGCAGGTCTGGCTCCGCAGACTAGTATAATGACCAGTACATTATTGTTTCATAACAGAGAGTAAGCAGGTGCTTTTTATGACAAGAGAGAGTTTGTATATCTGATATTATCAAATGCCAGTTAGTCCTACAATAAAATGTTCCAATTTTTGTAATATCTCAATTAGAAAATAGCATTCACCTATTCAACTAAAAACATCCACGAAACGAGATTTATTCACGACACACCTATATGAATTATAACTGAACTGGGGCTAGCTTGCAACATGTACTGAAGATCACCACTAGTCTGGATTACAATTCTTAGAAGCCAAGAGTGCAAACAGTTCTGGTGTGATTCAGTTCAATGACCAACTTATGCCTCCGCAATCTCTATAATGTGTACTATTTAAGTATACTTGCTAGGAATACTAATACCTATTGGTCTTCAGTTTGTAAAAATTATATAATATACAATCAGTGGGATTATTAAGGTTGGCAATGAGACATTTGCCACTCAAGAGAGCTGGGTATCCAACTGAAACATTAATCCTGAACATTAACCATTTGGTTATTTAACCGGCCAAACTTAAAAAAGTAGTGTTGCACTAATGATATCTGGCTATCGTTACCACGGGTATAGTTCTGCTTGTATATCTTGTCGATAAGCTGTTGTGATAGCCAATACACTTCCAATGGATACCACTTACATCCCACTTAAATAGTCTCACTATTTACTTTATTGTTTTAATTTGTTTCTCTGATTTTTCCTTGCTTCCCCCCCCCCCCCCCCCTTCCGAGTTATTTTCCCCATTACATTATTGCACTTACCATTTAGAATCAAACTAAGCAGTTTACATTTTAATTAAATTATAACTTGATCCTGTGTCCATGCTCAATAATAATATATCCTGTCCCTTGGTAGTAAAACTTCCTGTAACCTAAACAAGCTTTCAATGAACCTACTGCACACACAACAGGCTAAGGCCATGAACTAGCCTTTTATTTATTTTTTGCACAGAACAATAATGAACACGATAATTGAAATTAAATACTTTAATAGCCCTTAATTATTTTTTAAAAATTATCGATCAATCATATGAATTAATTTTACTCATTTTGAAGCCAGTAAAACAAAAACAAATGTAATTAATGCACATACTGTAATACATGTTCTACTACAGTCTGTTAAAGCAATGAGAATATAATATAACACTTGTCCTGCCAGAATGTCATATCAAGGCCAGTATTGTTCTAAATTTTGTCTGAGCATTGAATATAATCCACACCGGCAATATGCAAGAATTTGAAGAAAAACAACTGTTTCTAGTGGCACATTTCAGTGCAAATAGCGAGCAAAGTTAATGTCAAGGGAGCTATAGTGAACTATACGGTATGTCTAAGCCACACTGTAGTGTAGTCACAGAGAGCTGTCACCAGGTGTAGGGGAAGACAGACCAAGTGGGCTGCCACCAGAGTTACTACTGCTATATTTCCAAGCTGTTTGAAGCTTCTTCCCAACCCAATCCCTGATGTCTTAGTTCAGTTCTTAGGTTAGGCCAGATAAAGGGTCAAGCAGCAAGACAGTAACTGAAGCACAAGCCTGAGCTGACCATATATATAGCAAACCAGCCCGAGCATGCTCACTAAAGGATGATACAGTAAACAGGCTGAGGTTGTGAAAATGGAATGTGTTCTGAATGAGATGTTAGTGTTTGTGACTAAATACATTATTAGTGTGTGTCATTAGCTAAGATGTTGTGTTCTGTTATGGCATGTCCTGTCGATGTGGTGGGTTCACCACACACACATATTATAAGCAATGAGATTAGTTATCAAACTCACAGTTTAATCCTAATTCTTTTATCCTTACATATACATACATAATATATTGTGTATGTGTACATATACTGCAGTAAGGAAGGCAGTTGCCATACCTACAGGTCATAATGAGTTAATTTATCACATTTACTATTAATTCATTGAAATAAATGGGACTGATTTAAATTATCGTCTGGCTTTACTTGCTCGTCTATTACTATTATGCTATCTCTTCAGTTGTCTAAATATAATAGACTTGTTATATTATACCATGAGGCTAAATTAATCAATAGAGAAATTCATGCATGGAATAAGTGTACTTCTGAATAAACCATGCTATATATTTTATGCGTATGTATGTATCCATGTGTATATGTATGTATGTATATATGGATATAATCTGCATGTAGTTGTTCCGAAGCTATCATGTGGCTGTGGTGCTAGTTTGTGATGTCCTATATGGCCGTGGAATACAATGTGGAGGTATTTATAAGATGGCTATAAGAAGAAACATCCGCCAGTTGAGAGCAGCCCTACAGTCTATAGAACAATCCAAAAGAAAAATTACAAGCTGTAAGTTTTCTTTAAATAAGAAGTGCTTTGGGTTTGTGTGGATAATACATGGGGCTAGACGAAGAAGAATATGTGGATACTAGTGATGTGCTTCAGCACAAATGGCGAGCGAGCTGGTCTGACTGATTAATTTTGAATGCTACCCACTAATAATATTTATTTGTCAGTTAATTTAAAAAAATTCATTTGTGCTATTGTTTAACAACATTTTTACACATACACACTTGTTACTGGATATACTGTACCAGCACAACACTTACATTGTATTCTCTTTGTGATGGACAATGGATTTTCAAGGGGTAAGCAATCAAATTCCATGAATGATACGAGTACGGATTGCTAAACGAAAGGAATCTGTTTAAGCTAGTCACCTTCCAAAGTATGCTCAGTTGAAAAGCTCTGTTGTACCAGACTACTAAGTAGAGTATTCCATTGTATTCTCTTAGTGGCTTGACTATTGAACAATAGATTTTCATGTAAAACAGTTCTGTTACGTAAGGCGTATATCTATGACAAAAAGTGCATTAACCAAGATAGCTTGGCACTAAACTTTGCTAAGTTTGAAAGACCTAACTGCAAACTTTTATCCTATTCTGTCTCCGTAGGCGTAGCCCTTTGCCGTGGTTTTTTCCAGTCATTATTTTGAAGTTTTTTCTCCTCCTAAATTTCTTGCACCTCCACTAATGATAACATTGTAAAGTAGCCTTCAGCGGTGGACACACATTGATTTCTTTGAATTTGCCATATACATGTATATATTATATATATATATATAATATATACCAAAATCTTAATTAAGACTTGATAGTAAGGATCTCGTTTCGCTCGCCCAATTATGTACATTGTGGAAAAATGGTGTGTTTATGTTTTGGGAAGAAAGAGTTTTTGGCAAGGATAGTTTTAGCAGCTGTGAATGGGTATAATCACCATCATGACTTTCTTAACTATATCCTAGCATAACTTTTGCAATGCTTATACACTTCTTTAATTCATGAGGCCAGTGGAAGGAAAGTAAGACTATATTATGTGAATAGAATGTCATGAATCTACTCCATTTAGGAATCTAGGAATCTGAGACCTTGAGCTGCAACTACTCAGAGGTTAGGATTCCTCCAATCATTACCAATTCACAATACCCGAATCGTAACTGTTTTAAAACATAGCAATGGCTAAAAGGTAAAGGGAAAAAAAATTCTTGCCCCTCCCCCCAACTTAGAAAACAATTTCTGTGAGGTGCTTCTTAACTTAACAACTTAATACTTAATTTGTAACCTAGCAACTTACATCACTACTTGAAGTATGTTTACAGTTTATTTAATTTTACGTTACTCATATTAAATACTCTTAATTTATACCTACATATTGGGTATAAATGAATTTAAAATGTTGAACTTGAAATTAGTAGTACAGTATATTTTAGTATGGTATAAGTCCACAATAGACGTTTAGACTCTTCTTCAGTGATTGATGTTACGTTCAAAGAATATTTTTTTATTTTTTTTATTGTGTAGGTGAGGTTGTTAGCACATGTGATGACAACAATTCCTTCAGGCTCCCTAAATATGCACGAATAAACACTCTCAAAACTAGTGTAAATGAGTTTATGGATAGAATGGAGAAGGAAGGATTTGTCTGTCGGTCATTAAGTGATATCACTCAGTGTTCCTGTATGAACGTTAATAGTTCTAGCATTCAGGTGAGTACAACAATAGCTGACTGTGCTTAGCATTGATTCCTACTTTAATAGAGCTGTTACTGTACCTATCTATTCTACCACACTCAACACTTGTGTTAGTTTTCTTTATCACTTCAAATATCTTCCGAAGTAAACAAGAAAAAATAAAAAGAAGCTAAATGCAGAAAAAAAATTAGTGGAGATAACTAATGCAGGGAATTTAGCATCACAGTTATGTCAAATGTCAAAATGTTTTCAGTTATTGTCATTGCTTGTGGCAGCTCCCTGCTTTGTATCTAGTGTGTGTGCATGTGTGTATTTGTGTGTGTGTGCGATCTTTTCTCCCTACACCAGGCACTGAAGAAAAACTTTATCTGTGTATTCAACTGGCTAGTACTTACTGTAGTGGTACTTAATGCATATCATCTGACGGCTGAATGGTTGTCCTTGCTAGCTTCAATAGCCACTACTAAGTACTTTCACAGTTGTTGTTGTTGTTTTGTTTTTGTTTTTTTGGCTTGATAGATTAATTGGTATGATTGTCAACCCCACCATGACATCTGATTTGGTGATTCCTACCAGATAGAATAAACTATACCAGATTGTTGTTGTTCTTGTTTTTGTTTGTCTTTTTTGTTTAATTTTTTCTATGCTTACATGTTTGTGATAAAAAAAATGTATGCATGGCACTTTTTATGTCTCACAAAATACGTGTGTATATGTCTATGTACTGCAACTCATGGCATTTTCAAGCGAGATAAAACTGAATCTATGAAGAATTGCTACTGCCTAGACAACACCATTCCAGGACTACTGGTGTTCTGTAACTGCACATCATTGACTGACACTGACTGGTATTCTCAATCTCTTCTCATACTGCAAGACAAGGTGAAAAAAAAACTTGTAGGAATTCGTGACTACTTCTGTATGAACTATGCTTGGCAGTATACCATATATTTAGCTCGGGAGACTATTGGGTCACTTAAACAGTTATACAGTATCTGAAATAGTACTCATTGTGTCCAGGCTTCCTGTCTACCTGCCCACGTTTTGTCACCACCTGAGCGAAGTGTGATCATCGATACTTGTGCAGCTCCAGGCAACAAGACTACTCACATTGCCAGCATTATCAAGAATACAGGGTACGTATTCTATGCAAGGTCCGTTCTCAATATGTTCTACTGGTTTTTTTATTACAATAGACAGATATATGCTTTTGATAAAGATCCGAAGAGAGTGGAAATACTAAAGCAAAGAGTTCATCAATCTGGGGCTTGTAATGTACAAGTTCAGCACACTGATTTTCTAAAGGTAACTAAAGTTAGCCCATAGTTGTAACATTTCGATTTTTTGCAATTATTGTTTTGGTTACAATTTGCAGGTGTTACCTGGTGATTACCATGATGTGAAGTATATATTAGTAGATCCATCTTGCTCTGGAAGTGGAATATATAATCGACAAGAATACAGCAAAGTAATTTGCAAGAAAATGTTGTTGTTTTTTGGGAGAAGAGCTCTTAATTGACACATATATAGATAACATTTCCTTGTATGGTATGGAGAGTGATGTGAAATTTAGACTTGTGCTTAAAAATTTTTTGGGTATGCTCTGACAATACCGTCTATATGCTGCACTTTTACTCCTAACTATGCTTTATTATTATTATTATTATTGCATGTGTATAGGGGACAATAGAAGTGGATAGACTTCACAAGCTGTCATTGTTTCAGTGCAGGATATTAAATCATGCTCTTAGTTTTCCTAATGTGGAGCGGGTTGTTTATTCAACATGTTCAGTGCATAAAGAGGTAGTTGCAGTAAGATACAATTAATACTCTTTACCTCATCTTTACCTCACTACTATATTTCTCACACACATTACTGAAACCTTAATGTATTTTTTTATGAATTTTGAAATCTGTTATCATAGATGTATGTATATCTTCCAGGCGGTTTAGGAATTTTCAGCTTTCTCCCGAAACCCCAGTTCTTTCTAGGAATCCAGGGAAAGCCCACCAATCTATGAATCAACTGCACTGTTCAGATATCCAGATTGGCTAATATAAATCAGCTGCCCTCTTTAGAAATTCTCCTATAGTAATTTCACACATTAATGCAATAATTCTGTATAACTAGAACATATAGAGTTCTGCTTAGAAATGGTTTGTTGAAGCACATAAGGTAGGGGCTAATTCACACTAGGGGCAGATTAATAACTTCTTTTGATATTTGGTAATCAATCTGACTTCCTGCTGGTTCTCTGATTTAGGAGTGGGAGTGCATTTCTTTCTGAATGAAAGAATACAGTGATTCCTCGTGGCATTTTGGTCTTATTTAGTAAAACAGGGGTTACCACTAAAGCATAGTTCAGTCACAATTAACAATTGCGTAAAGTCTACAGTCATTACCACCAAGTTGTTGCTGACAATACATGCTATGAACAGTAATACTTTTTCTTTTTGATCTCAATAGTTCTCCCCCACATTGCTTCATCACAGAGTACTAGGTGCTATTGAGTTCATTAAATTATTATAAACATCAATGATGTTGAGCAGTGAAGCATTGTAGGTAGGCAGATCCAGTGATAGCTATTCTTGTTGATAATTTTTTTTTTTTTAATCACTGTAATGCTTAAAACAAGTGAAATTACTACAATGAATTCCTAAAAAGGGTAGCTGGTTTATACAATCCAATCTGTATTCTGAGCAGTGCTGTTGATTCCTAGATTGGCCCTTTCTGAGAATTCTTAAGAAAGTGCAGGGCTTTCTAAATTCCTAAAACGCCCAGAACTTATATACACAATACTTATACATAAAAAACTGAATATCAGAATCATGGTCTTTAAATTTATCTCATTTTTTATATCGCTTAATTGTTTGCTTATTGATAGCTACCCAATTATCATGTGTGACATTTTATTTAATTTCCTTTAAAGGAAAATGAATTTGTAGTTCGAAGAGTTCTACTTCAAAATGCATCTCAGTTTGATCTTGTTCATGTGCTTCCTGAATGGTCTACAAGAGGATTCCCTGGGTTCACTAAAGGTATGGCATATTTACGTAAGTCAGAGAGACTTGACATGTCAATAGCTGAGAATACTGACATATCAGTTATTTTTTTCTGCAGTTTGTAGTGTAAAATGCAATAAAATCATGACTGAAATATATCGATACCATTATGGTTTATACAAGCTATTATTTGATTTTTTTTATAACAGACTTTGGAATCTTTCATCTTGGTAATCCAGTATAGTGTATGTGTGTGTATGTATGTATGAATATACAGTTTTCTGACCTAAATTGTAGCATGCTTATAATTGGTGTAGCTATAGTGGTGGTGCAATTGGTAATTCACTATAGAGAGTGAATTTAACCTAGTTATAAACAATATGAAGGTCAATTACTTTTGTCTACATGATCATCTTCTCAATATACCTATTCCATTTTGTACAGTATAGGCAATGAATCAAAGGAAGGCGGAAGAGTTTACTATGAATTTCATTCATATCTTTGTAGTTAGTAAAGAAATACAAACTAATATTAATGTTTTCTTCTGACTTTTTTTTTTTTTTTTGGTTTTTATGTAATTTAAATATTTAGCTCGACTAGTGTATTAACATGACACTGTTGTAATTATATATCTCTATGTGACTTTAGCATCATGCTGCATTAGATCAAGCATCAAAGACGGTACTAATGGATTTTTTGTTGCAATGTTTCAGAAGAAACTATAGAACTTTCAAAATTTACTGTATTTATTCATTGGTGTAATAGTTGTATTGATTTGAACACGATCATGGAATCATATTGTTATTATGATCGTTCTTGTTTGAAATGTTTTTTATTAATTAGTAGAAGTGAGAATTGGATACAAATTAAATACGTTTAAAGTGACATCATTGACACAATGCTTTATTTTCTAAGATTTTATTCATTTGTTGCTGAAAAGTCTTACTACATTTTCCATATTCCAACAAGTAAATTCCACTTGCCGTTTGCAGCCACATATGTTTGGTTTCTAGTATCTTTGGTACAAACATATTTTCAATTGCACTTATGACAATTACTAGTTCTTTACTCTGAAAGAAAAATAAAATAAAAACACAACATAGTATGCATGGTCATTTAAGTTTCTTACTAATATGGCATATATACATGTACACTGGTAACTGCACATATACTTTTCTAGAGGTAGTATTGTTTAGTCTAATTTTTTCAACTGTCATTGCCCGGTTATGTATAGGTTACACCACGACGTGGAGGTTGGTATGGGATTTACACAACCGAGGGCCAAGCAGTGGAAAACTGAAATAATGATCTGATTGGTCACGGCGATCTCTTCATGCATGCTGCACTTTTTTACCCACTAGGCAATGTCGCGGCAAAAATCCAGGGAAACACTATTTAGTAGCGGTAAGAAAAGTATAAATAATAGCAGAACCGGGATGAAAATTTTTCATTGACGGAAATATAATGAACTGTTATCTTTGGCTATAGTATTAACATATGATAGGGAAGAAAACTGTGGTATTCTGAATTAATAGCACTCGTGCGGTAAGAAATTTCACTCGCTCTGCCTTGTTAAAATTTTCTCGCTCCACTCGTGCTATTAATCCCGAATACCACAGTTTTCCGTGCTATTATATCTCCAAATTATTTCCACTGATACTCTTACTTTGTACTTCAGGCTTCCTGATATTTTGAGTTTTGATATGTCTGGTGTTACTTCATCTACACAGCTGAAATTGTGCAGGGTAAAGTATGGTTTATCTGTAATTCTGTCCTTAGATGTTTCTAGAAATACATTTGGCAGGGACCAATAATTGTCATCTTCTTCGATTACTACATTACATACAATATTTCATTACATCCATCCTTTTCTATCTCTATAAAATTAAAGGGAGTATGAAGGGGAAAAAAAAACAGCGACAAACCATCTCTAGCACATTGACATCCTAGTTAGCATTTCGTCTTAAAAAATTCATTCAACAAAGAAATTATATGGAAACTGGTGGTGTGCATTGTAAAAGCAAGCAAATCTAGCTTACCATTTGTATGTCCAATGGACTATCTTAAAGATCACTCTGGAGATTATGATTAACTGTATGTATCATTCAATTTAAGTCTTAAATTAAAAACAAAAGTACTAATAAATTATACTTCTAGATAGTGTACACAGTCATCTATAAATGTGTTTAGATATTATTTTAGCACAAATCGTAACAGTTTGTGATGACACACTGTTATTACAGTGGAACCTCTGATACTAACGAGCAAAACACCTATTATGGAATCATTCACTTACTCCTACTAAGTTGTTCTTAGCTAGGGCTAAGAATACTTTCAACTTTTGAGTCATGCAGTACAGAAGCCTACAAGTTTGGTAGGACACAAAATTTTGCAGCCAAGCAAATGAATTTGTAATCTCAAATGTCACCATATTTTATACAGATGAAATTTATTATAGTCTTCAATCATTCATCACATCAACTTGGTCTTACCCCCATGAAGTTCTTGCTTTAAGTGGTTCAAAGAAGAATAACTAGGCATTTTTCTTCTGGAAGTATACATATTCTATAATAGTAAACGGAATATTCACATGTTATTGACATATATCTCGATTTATTCATTGTCCACTGGTAGCCATTCTTTTTGTCAGTGATACAGCTAATGGTATATATAGTAGTAAAAATTATAAAGAAAAAAACAACTTCAATACACTCTCGTAGTTACCTTAATAATACTGCCAATAATGGTGCAGTTGATGAGAAGAATTGTAAGTATAAATCCTGTTATAATTATACCAAAATTGATTTGTCCATGGTCTCCATATATGACATATAGAAATTTTAAATTTACTCCCAAGAATGAAATCAATGGATACCTTTTATTTGCTAAAGTAAATGAAACAACACAAATTCACTGTTATCTTACATGACAGCTTAAGATAACTCAAATATAAAAGTATTATTTAATAAAAAATAATAGCTACATGCTAAAGCTACTGTTAGTGTGTATATCTGAGTATTTTAAATAAAATCCAAAATTTTGCTATCAACTTATACTAACTTAATTGTTTTTTTAAGTAAGAAAACTGTTTTCAGTGAATTTATACAATACAGAGATCATTCCATCAATAATTCTCAGTGCAAGCCGCTTGTTATCTCCATTAATTGTTGTGCCTGGACAGGCCGATACTAACTACTTATTCAGTTTGGGAACAAATGAATTTTAATGATGTTGCTATTTAAAAAATCACACACTAAGTTGCAGTCTAGCTACAAGGTATTCACTGCTATATTTAAGAGTTCAAATAACAATCTTACAAATGTTCACCATCCTATAAGCCAGTGGAATTATTTTTTATTAATAAGCTTATAACAATTTCCTCCATGATGAATTAGTCAATTAATAAAGTTACAAATTAGCCTGGGTATGAATTAAATATATTGATGAAGCCACTTAATAAAACAACAGAAACAACAAAAATAATGAAGCACCAAAGGTATGAACACAATGTCTATTCATTAGCTACCTATTACAAATTCATTTTTTAGATCTAAAGAATAATATATTTGGCATATACCCAATTGGGTATCAATATAGCTTGTGCAATGTAAATTCTGTCTTCATAAGAGGAGCTAACCAATTTAGTACCTATACAGAGCTGACTGCTTCACACTTTCTCGAAAAATTGGGCAAAAAAAAAAAAAAAAAAAAAATTCAAAAAAAGTCGCATAACAAAATTCTGAGTAATTTCACCCCTAATGCAATTGTATTGTATGGCCACCACAGTTAGAGTACTCGATTATAAGTCATTATAGAGGGACTATTAATGGACCAGAGAGACAACATTTGATAATGATATTATAAAACTCCACTTTTCTAATATTGTTGTGAACTGGAATAAATTATCAAGATACCCACTTCATGGAAGGCTTAAGAGGTTCAGTCAGATACTCCACATTGGTGGGTTTTCAATAAGTTTATTCCAGTGAAGAGTGGTCTGATCATCCTATTGAAATGCCCAAGGTCTCCAATTTAGCTTAACATTTGATGTTCAATAGATGATAAAATTTAGATTCAGTCATGCTGACAGGCATCATCTTAGGATGAAGTAATAAGTATAAATTTTACTAAAGCACCACTTACTGGAAAACTTAAAAATAAAATGCTTACTATAGCATACTGTAAACAATTATAAGTGGAACAATCACTTAAATTTGATTAGAAATTAAAAAAATGTATTTCCATGAATCAGAAGTAAAATTCAAAAGACAATATAGTTTACACTTATATATATACAACGAAGCTTTTTACATAATATTACATCCGCACTATTTAAAAAATTGTGAACACATTTTAAAGGGGTTCTTTGTTTGCATGAATAAGTGGGATTTTGAAAGATAAAATCATAAATATAGCACATACCATGAATATCGGCTGCTATCACTGTTACTTTCTCTTGCTGAACTATTATTTCATCATATGTACAGTAGCCATTAGGAATTTTACGGATTAGCAAAATGTTGCATTGTGATGATATTCTTCTATCAAAACCCCTGCAATCAAAAGTAGCTAATAAACCAAGGTCAAAATGACAGCTGTATTTTGTAAAGCTTTTAATTTTGTACAGTGCTTTATTCACTACCACTCTCATACAACTAAATTACAAAAAAAATGTATAAAATTACTTACAGATGCCTATAAATTACCTTGCTTATAAGGCTAACTTAGCTAGGAATAGCATAAATTAATCCTTAGACAAATAATAGTCTAAAATTGGTCTTTCATGACCTATGGTAATCTCTAGTTCATTGGTAGCAGGGGTTCAAGATTTGTAAAATAATAGTCATTGTCAACATCAAATTAATTTAACCACTAACTATGTTTTTAGAAGAATGTTTAATTAAATAATACACCTTTTGGAGTAGAATACTATTAGCTTTGTTAGAGGAAGCGAAGAATAATGAAGGTGATTTGAGAAATATGAACTATCCTGAATTATTTCCTTTTTAAAGAATGATAGCAATTTTCCATCTATCATGCCAACTGAATAACTATTGCAGGTTAGGTTTACATTGAATGATGACAGAACCCACTCCTAAATTATAAAAATGTATGTCATTTGATTACACCAGAAATGTAGAGTATGATTGGAGAGGTGGTTATTGTTTTCAAATAATACATCAATAATTAATTCTTACATTACTTCCTTGAAATCTCTAATTTCTAACTGCCCTATTGCACAAGGTAGTCGTAATGACATAATTAATGAACTAAGTGGTTAGAAAAACATGGCCTAATCCAACTGTATGGGTATAATAAACATAAATAACATGAACTCTCACTACTTTCATGAACATTGGCAAAGTGATACAGATAGCTGTATTTGTTCTCATAGTGTACTTAACATATTGTCACAAAGCGTAGCAAGTGAATCTCAACTTGATATTTTCAATTTATTCTAAATTCTAAAAATGACAAAAATAAAAGTTTATTTAAGATTTAAGATATAAACCTCTACTTTTGACTAGTAATGTACACTGAGAGTTGAAAGATATTGAAAAGAAGTTCAGTGATTACATATTACATATTACCTTTCTATGATGTGCCTTCAAAAGTGGTTCCAGCATGATAGCCTTTATAATATTGACTGAAACATGTTCAAAATATATATTCAAACTTTTGTAGAGTTTTGATGGGATACTGTAGTAATTTAAAACCACTGGAGGAACGTCATCTAATAGAAAGAGTATATATGTACAATAGTCTGTTGGCCAAACACTCATTTTTGGAATAATCTGAAATCATGGTATGCAGGAAATGTTTTTATAAACATGTCTTATAGGATCTACTAAGTCTTATTCAGGTTAATGCCACTTTGACATGATTAGCATTCACCATTTTTTGTTCAATTTCGCTGAAATATGAAAAATCAAATAATATCATGTTATATATCACTGAAATCCTTGTTTGATTCTAATTTTATTTTACAATAGCACCATGATCAAAAAATGTCATATTAAAAAAAATCCTAAGATTAAAAAAATTGCAGAGAATTTTATGTCAAAATTGCTATTATAATTGAAGCATTCAAGAATCTTCTTTAGAATCTGCGTGATATTATATTGAGAGATTTGCAGAAACACCTGTTTTGCAAGCTTTTGTGGCTTTGCAGTTTCAATACACTTTATTAGGAAGATATTGGACTAGTGTTTTTTGTATATGCATTCAAAGATTAAATGAATTCAGCAATATATAGTACCATGTAGCATAGTTAGATCAACTATTGTGGGTCAGCTATATAGTAGACAAGCTTTACACAATGCCACTGATAATATGATTTTTGAAAGAATGCTTCTGATGCTGGTGGCAAATTTGACAACTTTTTGAAGCATTATAAAGTTTTGTGATAATCTAAATTCTAATCTAATTAAAATAAATCTAGTCATTCTCGATTGAAATTACAATAATCACAATAATAATAATAATGATAATAATAATGCAGTTTTTTGTTTAAACAGCTAAATATACATAGCAAGATTAAGTATTAAGTAAGAATATTCAGAGTTTGTAGAGATTTTGACATTGAAACAGCATTTGTAGTTAGGTTTGACATTAAGATCACATTGTAATACCACCCATAAGTACTGACTCATCAACCATAGTGCATAGTACACCATGCAGCTCTTGCAAGCTTAGCTATAAAATAACTAGAAGGTTTGAGCTAAAGTAAAAAGAAGCTTGTTAGAGGGGTAGCAAGAAATGGGAAGAGGCAGACAGAATTACTAAATTCAAAGTTAAAGATCAAGCAAGCTCTAAACATATAGATGACACCAGAAAACGATAAGTTCAATAGAGTTGTTAGTGTAGAGCTTCCAGGATGCTGACTAGCTATGCTACATGCAAGTCACCCTTCAGGATATATTTAACACTAAGCATGCCCACTTTGCATTTAATAAAGTCACCATGTAGAGTTCACTGCTATTAGTCATAGGTGGCAGAAGGTCGGGTCTACAGCCCCTCAACTTGGATAGGCAGGAGAAAAGCCCCTCCCCCCCCCCGAACATTTGGACAGAATGAATGTTTTTATTGAAGTGTACACAATCACTATTAGCAATATTACCCACCAAAAGTCACCTAATGGAGTGTGATCACAGTTACACTGAATGAATTCATACAACTGCAAACATTTTTAAAAAACTAGCGCAGTTGTCAGCCATAGATGTGTGGTAAGATACTACTCTAGTTGTAGCTAGATTCATACCCCATTCAGTCTCTGCATAGCACCAACTGCTAGCTACTAAGAGACTAAGACAGGCTAGAAGTCTATTTGAGTCACTGGCTGAAAAGAAATGTGACCTAAACTCTTCCTAGCATGCATGAAAAGTGCCACAGCTTAGATAAATATGTGTGATTAAATAAATTACGTACTGGATGTAATTCTGTTACCATTTTATGTAATGATACAAATGCCTTTTATTTTTAGCCTGCCACTACTTTCCATCAGACAGGTCTGGTATCACCATAATAACGTCAACAATAGTTATCAACTACAGAAGTGTTAGGTTATTAAACATGGCTTAATCAGATCAGTTTCATTCAATGTTGTTTTGAGGTCGTCATGTCTTAGAATAGTGAGATCGTGAGTGATTTGTCCCAGAATATCACTTAAATCCAGTTGTAACTAAAGCATTTGAAAAAAAGATTTCTGGCTACTTTACTTGGAGAAAGTCAAACAAACAGCAGCTATTTATGATAGCACATTTTCTTTAGAATTTGAGTGGATTTGCTATATCTGAATGTCTATCATTTAATATTAATTTTTTTTCTTGTATCAATTGAAGACCAAGCACACATCATCTATATATAATATGCTTGTCTGTCAGTAATGCTGACGGTGTGTGTATTCATGATTGATTCATGAGCTGAGCCCAGTTGGTACAGAACCATTAGAACAGATTGATTAAGTGTCGCCAATAATAATAAGGAAAGTTGTTGTGTGAGACGGCTATGGCAACTGTGCAATGAAAAGTATAGTCAGTAACGACAACTATGATGGCATGTGTGTACATAAGGATCAAGAAAAGTATGTGAGAAAAAAACAACCAGACTGATGTAGCTAACCCAAGAGAATTAAAAAAATACCTTATGCTACTCCTTTCGTAAATCGCAAAAGTTAGTTCATTAGCAGCTACTGTGTGTTTTAATTTAATCATTTGGTGCAAATATTAGATATTTACATTTTAGGCTGTGAAAGGACACACGATCTCTACATTTGAGAACACTTATGACATGATTCCAACACTAATCTGGTTGAGTTTAAAGTATATATTTATAAATTAATGACCAGGACCTTCTAGGGAGTATACAATATGACCCTATTCTGTGTAACTTTAAGTCTGAGCAATTCTTAATATTTATTTTGCATAACTTCAAATTGCACAACCCTGCCAAAGTGGCATGCATCTTAATTTGGCTTAACATGTCCTGTTGAACATAATTATGGGGAAAAAAGTTTCGTTTACCAAAATTCCAGGTTACCCCCTCTGGATTTCAGACTACATTGACTATATTCTATAACTTGATGGTGTCATTCCTGCCAATAACTACACAAGCACTTTCACAAGCCTATATCTTTAGTTAACATGTACAATATACATTGATTACCTTTATACTTGCAAGGATCGATAAAAAATCCAGAATGCAACCTCAACTGAATGGAACAATCCTGATGTTCTTCTCTGTCATAACTGATTATTTTAATCTTTAATACGCCATTACTTTCGTCTATTTTTCTTAGTAGATGTTTACTAGGATGTGTGAATAAGGAAAAGTAAGCTGACATTGTGGTGGACTACAAGAAAAATAATATTAGTGAAGCAAGTTCCTACTTAAATTCTTATAACATACAGGCTCTATCCATACAGTAATCATTTTGGGAACAGGATATACTTGAGATGATAGTGGAAATTCTAATTTAAAAGTTAAATCTCCTCCACCCTAATTACAAATAAAGTAATTTCAATTTCAGTAATGCAGAATTTGGAAGCATTTATTTTAATTTCATGTCAGCATAATATAATACATTTGTTATCAAATGGATTATCTATCACTCATTTATTAACAACATTATTATCAACTCCTTTATCAGGGCTGAACTATAGAGAAACTTTATCTAACACTTGACTGCACACCTATAAGTATTGATAAGAACTCCATCAAGGAATGTAATAAGATAGTAGTCCTGTGTATTTTATGAGCTTATTATACAAAATAGTCCTATGCATGTAGTATAAAATAGGTGATACACCTCTAATTGACTAGCTAAATCATTCTTTGTACACAATTTTAAGAGTGTCCTATTTGTACACTATTCAGAGATGAAACACACACACGCAAAACACAACAATTAGTTAAAATATACAACTAACATTGCCATAATTGAAGACTTTAGCAATCATTTGTATGCCACCATCAATATATTTTGGTGGCAAAAAAGAAAATATTTTATTGCAAGTGTTTTCTGTTCCTCTTAGATTAAAAAGGCTGGGTTTTAATATATGAAAATCCTTTGATAATTCAATAAAACTATTCAAATTCTCAATTGAATCTTTATACATAATATTTTCCATTTTAGATGATCCAAAGAATGGGTTTTGATTTGATATAGTAGCTTTTGCAAGATAAAAATTGTTGTAGTCTTTATGTATTGCTTGTGATAAGTCAAGAATCCTTTTACTATCTTCACCAAATTTATACTCAGTTTGTGGTTGTTGAGAACTTTTTATCCTATAATCTCTAAGATTGATGAAACTAGACAAATGTTGAAATGCTATATTAAAATCGTCAGAAAATCTTCTATTTAAAATACGTTCACTGGGATCACTCAGTTCATCACCTAATCAAAAAATATAATTTTATTATTATTTTCATGTAAAACAAGTGAGAATTACCATTTCTATAATGTTAACTGCATATAAAAATGTCACGTCTAGCCCAATTATTGTCACTTTCTTAATATTTTAGGTCTAACTGCAGTCGAGACAAATATTTTTGAGATCCAGATTATTAGACAGGTTTGTAATGCACATAGCAAACTATAGCTACCAATTAGGCAATATTCACATTGAGCATCATGACGGTACTTCAAGGAACTAAAAATGCTTTTTAAAAATTACCTAAGCACATAACAATAATAAAAGTAAAAAATGTGCCAGTACTACAAATATATATTTGGTAAATAATGCAAGGCTATTTCCTGTATTCTATGTACAATAAAGAAAATTGTTGGAAATGTCAGACTACGTGTGATCAGTGCTTGTCCGTGTTCACAGGTAGCACTAACAATCGGCCAATGATCAGATCAGAATAGAATGCAAAGCATTAATAATTCTGCCAGTGTGTAATATTCTTCAACTGAAGAAGCAAAATTGAAATAAAAAAAAGAAAGAATTATTGGAGATTAATCAAGCAAGAAGACTGTTTTCAAGAAAGTAGATATGAAGATTCATACAAGTATTTTTACACATGACAAATGTTACAATAGCTTGGATTGCTCAATTGTCACTTGAGAATAATAACATTTCAAACTATATTCCCTTTACCACAGTGTTTAGTAATATGGATCTTGCAAAATTATTGTTAATCAACTAACATTTCTACTCACCAAAATTTTGGTCACAAGAGACTTCATCAGCCTGAAAATTTATTGGCATTGAGTTGCGAGCAATCATTTTGCAACTTCCAATGGCAAATCTCCTTGGAACCTCAACAGTCTCATTAATAACTTGAATTGGCAAATAGCACATGTATTTAGTTAAAATTTCAAGGACAAACCATGGTATGCTAAATATCAATAAAATTTAAAGTGCTATAGCTATTTGAACAAGAAAATATAATGGCTACTTTACTTTACAATGTTACAAGCATACTTGCAGGTTAATTTGGTCAATTTTATGCAAAACTAAGCAATATCAACTATTTAGTGACACTCCTTTTACATAACAATATACTAATGTGATTTGCTTCAGCACAATCTTTTTTTTTTTTAATTCTGACTTCCAAATTACCAGCAGCTCCTGACAAAAAGCACTAACTTGCATATGGGAAAGGGTTTCAATGTCATTGTAACCACTCGCAGCAACTTGTTGGGCCTTGAAAAAAAAGGCATTTCTAAGAAATTATCGCACAGTTTAGAGCCTAACCCTAAATAAGATTTGCTTACTAACAAAAGAAACTGGAGGAACCCTAAGTATCTATTAACAAAAGTAGCTTATACCTATTATTTGTAATTTGCTTCAAAATCTTAGCTAAAGCAGCCTTGTTTATTAAATATACTAACACAAGACTTACATTTTATTTGTTTGGTGATTGATTTGACATATTGGGTAGTGAATTTTCAAGTAAGAAAAACTATGACAAACAGCACGTTAACCAAGATAACATACTAACGCCACTAATTCTAGAAAATAAACTCCAGTATGTTTCAGATCATGTTAGAAACAGCCTAATATCCAAGGGGTAAATAATTCAATTCTTTGGATAATATTGGTAAAGATTGTATAAAAGACTTCTGTTTAATGGAGCTTGGAATGGGGATGACCACCAAGCAAGCACAAAAATGCAAGGATAGTGTATCAAAGCATCTAGCAACATAAACCAATCTGCAGTACATTATTTGACTATATGACAAATGTCATTGTTTGTGCAAGTGACTTGACTTTTTTTTAGTAACTTGAGTGTTGAAGTTAAAATTGATCGTTTAACAATAGTGTAGTTTTAGGCTCGCTCGCCATTTGTGCTCAAGCACATCACTAGTAATTGTGTATAATCGTATTAAATTACGTGTATAAGGTAAAGGGGATTCAATGCCATAGTAACCACTCCTTGCAACTGTTAGAATTGAAGAAAAAAAAGCAACAAAACAAGTAGAATTATTTTCACGTTTTCTTTGTGATATCCTTTAGCTAAGTAAAGGCACAATACTTTCACGCAACTGAACATACCTACACAAGGCTTACCTTCGCAGTTACTCTAGTGGACCAAGAATTTTCAAGGAAATACTGTTTAGTAGGGCTTATAACTGTGACAAATAGCTTATTAACTTAACACCGCCACTAACTTGAATAGAAATGGAACTCGGTTAAGTTTTTGAGTTTTAACTAAGAATTCAGAGCGGTAAACAATTCAATTTTTAGGATGATACGGGTAATGATCGCTAAACCGGAGGATTCCGTTTAGTGAAGTTTGGGACGGGGTAGAACAACGAGCTAACACAAAAATACGAGAAGGTAAAAGTACAAAATGACATACGTACGTCCAAACATATACATATAATAAACAAACAAACATCCGCGATTTTCAAATTGTGTTACCCCTGTAAGTGTCTCGCTCGCTACACTCGCTCGCCAATTATATACTAATACATACATGTACATATATAGAAAATTTCATATGAAAAACCTGCTTGCCAAGCCACACAAAAACTACTGATAAATTGGAACATCCTTTTTTTTTCAGCCATACAATGTATAAACTGCACAATTTAACATGTAACATACCTTCGTATTACTTTAAAGTTTCTAGATCCTAGACCTTGGAATAATAAATCAATTAAAGTATAAAATGTACATTTAGTTTTTAAAATAATACAAACAATATTATTATAATAATAATATATTATAGCCCTACCTATACGGTACAGTCACAATGCTGCATATATATATGTGTATATATATATATATTCTAAACTAATAGTATTACACTGTATGGTAAAGGTCTACACTAGGACAACATGTAACAATAATTAATCTAACAATTTTTGTAGGAATCTATTGGAAATTGAAAACAACAATTAGAATCACCATTATGATAGAAATCAATTTCAATTAGGAAGTCAGCTAATTTTCTTATCCTGCATACCTGTGTCATATATTTCAAATCCAGATCGTTCTTCTTCATACACCCACGCAATAGGATTTGCGGGTACTATTAAGTATCCACCCTCTGATGGTATTATTCCATGAGTCAGACGACCACTTAGGTAAGATGGGTTTCGTCTTGAACCATCCGGACATTTAAATTGTATTTGATGATTATTTAAGCCCATAACAGTTTCAAAATACGAATGTATTTTAATTACCTTTATTGGAATTTTTAGTTGAACTAAAAAGAAGATAAAACTAACATAAGTTATTGTGTTTCTTTATTAATTATGTTGTCACAGTAGCACAACATATCCTATTTAATCTGCTGGAAAAATGCTGGGAACTATAGATGCACTTATATCATGAAACCTTTCTATATAAAACTCCTTAAATAAACTATGTCCTTGTGAGTTGTTTATTGTCAGTTCTCATTACACGAAAGAGAATAACATAATGGATGAATTCCAGACACAACAATAGTAAGGATAAAATAATTTGTGTTAATTTAAGTTTTGAATTCAGCCAAAGCATTCATTTCGCTTTAAATAGCTGATGTAGTTTTTGTATTGTGACAGAGAGGATATACCTCGCTAAGGTCCTCAAAAAACTATTAACTTAGTGTCCCCCATCTTGAGGGCATGGATACTTGGTGTCTCTCTTATTGTGATGTTAGAAAAAATAAATATGATCAAAATTCTTCAGGCAATATGCTTCACCATCAATTGCATTGTTGAGGACCAATTGCTATGTTCTATATTGATTATGTGCTGCATAGCCATAGTGAACTACCATTTTTAGGGTCCCTTAGGCTCAGATTCATGCTCTCACTGTGCTCAGGACAGTAAAGCCAAAAACATTCAGGACCTCAAAAAATGGTAGTCCACTTGGAGGCAGCACCTAACTATTATTTCAAAGGCTTATAGTCCAACATCTCTTCATGCTATATTCAGTAGTCAACTAAACATGTTAGTGTCCCACTAGCCTTGCTCACTCAGCAATGTAATTACAAGAGTGACAATATAAGAATACATTGATATACAAAAAAAGAGTGTGAGAAATTAAAGAATAAAATTAAAAAAGACTTGAAGAAGTGAAAGTAAAAGGGGGAAAGATCAAGACGAAACAAAGGAAAAAATAGAATGTCAAGCCATAATTTCAGAACTCAAAAGCATGAATGTCTTTCGCATTTCAATACACAGAAATCATGGAAGGAACTGGAAAGTGTTGAACATGTTAAGCAATACTACTCGAAGACTGCAGTCATTATTTTAATTTGAGAAAAGAGAATTTAAGATTGGGTCCCAAAATTGAGTGTCACTCATCCGAAAATGCCACAGATTTTCAAATATACAATTATTGGATGGTATCTTGTTTACTTGGCTTGCTCAAATTACAATATGTAGTTAAAGTATTATTATAGATGTTTGTGCTTGTCAAACAAAAGGTTTAAAGTACATTCATATTTAAGTAAAAATTATAACTTACTATTGTAGGTACTTCCAGAAAAATGTATATCAGGTATTTGAACTGTAGCATTCAGGTCGTTAATATTAGAACGAACTTTCAAAATGTGAGGTAATTTTTGTGGACTTGAATAATATTTCAAAGCTACTGGTACATAGAGCTAAAATTAAATCAAATAAGTATAAACAATCAGTTCAATATGCTGTTTTTCAAACTGTAATTGCACCATTAGTTTCATAATTCTCCTGATTTTAAATAACTTTAAAAATGCAGTGTTTGATACAGAAGTGGGAACATTGGATTACCCCCCTCTCCTCCACCCAAGAAGATGTTTCCCTCTCATTTCCCCACCCACAAGTTAATTTATATAATACTCCTACTCTGTATTACTTATTTTATTACACAAGGGGGACATACATAGATGTATTTGAAATGAATAGTTGACAAAAAATTGTATGCCCTCGTTTGATTTAGAAACCTAAATTGCTCATAATTTTCACTGTTAAGATGCACTAAATAGACTTATGAGTTAATTTGATATTTTAGTAATTCCATTTTTATATTGCTGCATATGTACACATCTCAAAGTATATAGCCACACCCTCCAACAATGATGTTTTCTCCGACCCAGCTAAAAGTTCTGTATCAAATCCTGTAATGGTATGTCATGTACAGGATGGATGTTGTATCAAATTTATACTCATTTTATTACAATTGATAATCATAATAGTTAATAGATTAATGCAACATAGCTATGTTAAGAAATTAAAACAATATTCTTTCTATCTTCTAGAAATCTATATTAGTGGTGGTATAACACTTACATTTGTTACATTAGACTGATTAAGTCCTGTTAGAAGATCTCCAATACTACTCATAAAATAACTTGATGAAAAATCCATATTGATTAATTTTCCTATACTATGTTGAGTTGAATAATAATCCAGCCAATGCAAATGCATCACAGGAAAAAACATAGATCTCCTTCTTAAATTGTAGCAGTAGGGATTACGTGACACTGGTTGTGGGACGTTTGTATGCAATCCAAAATATTGATAAACACCAATATTTGCACGGCAGCACACGCCATCATTTGAATAAAATGTATTATTCAGTATTAAGTACCATTTTCTATATTATAAAGTAGAAAAGAGTTATCTTATAATAGCATTGTAATTGTGCATAACTGGTAAGTGAGCTAAACACACTTTGATATCAACACAATTTCAGCATGCTGCTAAATATTACAATACTTCAAGAAAAACTACAGAAAATATATGTAAAAGTCTAAAATTATGATTTAGCCTACAAAATGCTCTACTTTTATTATTCTCTATTTACAAGCCCAAGACAACTGATATTTCATAACCTGACAGCAGTAAATATCAACTGTGTTTGTAGTTATGGTATTGTGATAATCAGCTTATTTTATTGGTTTTGCAACTATAATTGAATTCATGAGCCTATCACGAGGTGTAATATGAGCATATTGTGTGCCCTCCTGTGCTTCCCCCCCCCCCCCCAAGCCATAAATCTGGCGGGGCTGTGTTCACCTGCCACCTCCCCATTTCCATCACTCCTGATGCAGATTTGGTATATGTAAAAAAAAGGTTATGGTATACTTTAGGTAGAGTACTTGTGAAGTTTTTATATCAAACTCATGCATTTCAGAGGGGTAGCTGTATAGAGTATAGCTACAGGCACATTTGACTTAGCTTTATAATCACAGGGACTCTAGTGAAGGGGAAAAGGGGAGCTAGACTCATTTTTAAGTAAACAATTGCTCCCAAATTGTTTCCACTAGAGTCCTTGTGAATTATTTTAAAATAAACTCAAAGATTTCTCCATGATTTATTTAAATATTATCCTCTAACACAAAGCCTAAACAAAACACATATTGAAAGTCCTTTTATACTACTACCATGAAATAAATATGAATATATGTGACATAATTGGTCGATAAAAGATGCTATATTTATAGCTACTTGTGCAAATTCTAAATTAAAATTACTATGTGATTCAAAGTTGTCCTTGTAAAATGTGCCTGTAGCTACTGGTATGCATAAAATATACCCTATACAGCTATCCTGCTTATATTATCAGATTGTTAGCTAGTGCCTCTAAAAATCTCAAAATGAAGCAGCAGTCTAAAGATATTTTAAGGATAGTAAGTAAAATATATAACATGGCTTACACCAATCCTTAGCTCAACAATGGGCTATCAAGTTGAAAGGGAGGTTAACTTTTGATCTCTCTTTGAATGTACCTGATTCCATTCATTTTGAATGAACCAGCATGACAATTCAACAACTTTTAACGGGCTGCATTTGTGACATTTTTTTTCCTGTATCAATACCATAAAAATTCTCAGTGCCACTTTTTATGACATGAAATAGCCTACACATTAAAATTCACTCATCTGATTTTTATGCTGCGATACACCCAGCACTAATTTAGGCCAAGTTTTTAGAAAGAAAGTTACCGTTTTGCTTTAGTCTCAATATTTTTTCATTGCCATAGCTTCAGAGGCCAAGAAAAAAGAAAACTCCCCCTTCACATTCCAAAAACTCTAATCCCCCCTACCCCCTCCCTACGTCTCTAGTCAAAATGTCTGGATGAAGCAATTTGTGCAGTAATCGATTTGTAGTATCCACAGCAAGGTAAACTTATAATAATGCTAAGCAATCACGTATTGACCACTTGTAACTTGCAAATTTACCATGGTATTTTTTATACATTAAGTTAAGTAAGAAAGAAGGCCCAAGAAACTTACCTATGCCTCCAGTTTGAATTTATTTCATCAAATATAAGAAAAACAACTCTTTTACTTCCCCACCAATTGTAATAAATATGGACTGGCTCCAATATATCTACAGAAGTATCCAGAAAGTGTAATTCTTCATTTGGAGGTTTTATAGGTGAAAGATACGCGGGTTTTACACGATTATCTCTTACAGTTACAGGTTTTGAGAAAGTAACTTGTATCCCAACTTTATGAACATTCCAGTCCACCAACTGCATAACCGCTGGAGGATTAGGACTGATATCAGCAATATCGGCACAATTTCTGAGACCAGTCTGAGAGGAATGGCGCAGTAATAATAAGTATCCCCCCACCACTTCCAAAAATGCGGCCGCCTTCATTCCGCCAATGCAATTTTGCTCTATCTCCTATCGATCATCATTGCACGCGTGGCATTATGCTGCACACACGAATGTACACTCCGCGCGCAGCAGCACACTCCACGCGCACCACACTCCCCACTCGCACAAGCACACTCCGAGCGCAAGACATTCCCAGAGTTCAGGACTTTTCCAGAGCTCAGGACATTCCCAGAGCTCAGGACAATCCCCACAATCGGTACAAGCGTTACACACTTAATACTAGCCCTCAAAATAGACATGCGGCTGGGAGAGTAAGTTAGCATTGGTAAAGATCTTCAAACGTTACGCAATTGCGCCAAACACACGCTAGTAAATCAAAGCAAGAACCGTTATGCGCCAATGGTTATATAGTTTCTATATATACCTAGCTAGCTCTTCCAGCCCCCTTCGTTTTCAAGGTTGTTTTCTTCCTTAATATTAGCTGGCTAACCAAAATTGTACCTTGTATTTTTTTAGGAAGGTGATTCATTTCATTATTTTGTTCAAATGCTCACTGTTAAATCCAATACAAACCAGCTTATATCACTAGATTATTGATACACTAGCTATTATACTGTATAATTGATACAATCTACCACTGACATATGCCTATTTTATGAGCTATTCATATTGTAGATTGGAATAAGCTAAGTTTACTGTAACTTATTATGAACCATGTGAAATTACATAGTAGTTTAGATATATAAATGAGCCTATGTTCACTTGTTGTCACAATGACTTCTTATTATAGGTGTGTGTAACTGTACATGTATATGCCTATGTGTATAACTATGTGTGTGAGTGTAACCGTTTATGTGTTTGCATGCTGACGTTGGTTTTCTAGATGGAAAGTAAAATTTAACTTAAATAATCAAAAGTAGCTCTAAGTACAATAACATTTGTCCAATCCTCTTATTGGAATTCAATTTTGTTGGATTTCTTTTAATTACTAATTTATAGCTAGCTAGTTTGTATGCTTTGAAAATCATGTGGTCACCAGGAAATTTTAATAATGGATGCATTTTTGATCTAAAATTTGAGTCTACCTTCTTCAAAAGCATCATTACATTGTAGAATGACTTAGAGGAAATAAATTCATTATTAGGATAGAATTTATCAATAGTAAGTACAATAAATGTACCTAACATAATTCAATTATTGTTGAATGAAGATTTAACCTTTCATGCGATTTGTGAATGTCACATATTTGATTTGTGTTTTTTTTGCTCTTTCACTTTTGCACAATTGCAGAAACGCTCTGTCACGAACTATATATATCAATAAGTTTATCAAGGCATCTATTAACCTTGTGATTGAGGTAAACAATTTTTAAAACACATGGAATGACTCGGCACGCATTGTAACTGCCAGATCTAAAACATAAATGCCCATTGCTCAAAATTGTTGCAGTAACTTATAAAATATTCAATAAATTTTGTTGACTTATTAGTGTCATTAATTTAACCGAGTCAAAAGAGTATCAATACTTTTTTATTGCTTTCCTGCAGCCACGATCAACATGCCATCCACATCCACAAATATTTAGTATTAATTACATGACATAAATAACAAACAGGATTTAAATCTCTTGCATTTTAATTTTATATGGACTCCAGTAGCTATAATTGCAACTTTGTCTTCCCAATTAAAATTAGCATATGCTACCGGAATGCCTTCTTGATACGATGGAATTAAATGAAAATTATAATTATTAACATTGTAGGTTGTATCCATACATACAACCATTGCACCATGTTTGAGTAGCATATCTTTTTGAAATTCTGTCTCAATAACTAATAACAAATCCTGATCGTTCAGCTATTTACAATCTTCATTTGGTTGTTCACCTTGCTGCTTATACAAGAGAATAAAATTATAGTCAAAAGTCTGCATTTCCCTCACAATGCTGGCCACACTGACACATTTATTTGAATGTTTTTGAATGCCATCAACATTGAAAACTTTCCTTACATTCTTTTTTTGTTATCAGGTGATCACGAAAAATTCCATTATTCATTTCAGATTCACTAAAACTATCATTTATCTGCCTTGAACCAACACCTTCTTTCAATTTTTCAGTGACAGGGTGTTTAGTATTCTTACTAAGCCGTCGTTAATGTCCCAACTGTTTATCATGATTATAGTTGGTAGGAATAAGTTATGGATACTGTATCTGTTTTAAGCATCTCATTGCTTTTATACATACTGAGCAGTTTAAATTAATTTTACTTGTCCCTTGACTTTTTAGCCCTCTTTTTCCACTCCTACGTAGATAATGTTGATAATTTTGAGTAAGCTTTGAGGCAGAATGCATATCATAAACCATGAATGTGGGACCTTTTCCTCTTCTGTCTTCTATCAAGCACAAAGTTTGTCCAAATTTTTAAAGGTTCCTTCAACAATGTCAACTGCACAACTATCCATCACCTTCACATACCTAAGTGTAAAAAAAATATATTGAGTAAATGATTTATGTTAATTGTTAAACTTATTTATTACCTCTTAAAACATATGCTGCATTTAGTTTGCCCCTTTTATTTTTTGTGAGAAGTACTGATATGTCAACACAAACTGCTTTTGTATGCATATTGCTGAAATCACTACTCCAGACTTTGTCAGTGACTTTGCTTTCTCTTCCAGCTATTGTATTCAGGTGAATAGCACTGTTTTGTAACACTTTCACAGGACACACCAGATGAAGAATTGTAAATTTTTGTGGATTGAGCAGGGAGTGAAAAGGTTTTGCTTTCTTCTTATTTTTAGGTTGCCCTATAAAATTTGAAGACTAGCCTTGAGAGATGGGGAACAATGATGATTTGGGTGATTCTGAAATAATGATAAAAATAACAGAAGTAGATAATTAGCTAGGTTAATGACTACAATGAATTTGATAGCATACCAGACTTTTGCAAGCACATGTCTTTAGGATGATAAATAATAACATGCTACCAAGTGAACAGTAACTGATACATACAGAAGAAAAGAAACAATTTGTTTGAGTATGTAGTGAATCAAAAGGATATAGCTTTTCATTTCAGTGGTAATGACAGTCACCTTTTTGTATGTTCTTGGCTTGTTAAAAGACAGGAGGGATCCGCTTTTGTAAGGCTGATATCTATGTTTTAGAGATTCTGGAATGTATAATTTAAAATAGAGTAAGATTCCTCAGATTGTAACATAAATATCTTAATGTTCTGAAAAATGATATATACACTTTATAGACAAACCGATACAACTATATTATAGCTTGTATTTCATAGCTGTCTTCCGTCATAGCATTCCAATCTGTTATAGTTATAAAATTAAAGTTTTGCAACTTACATAACACACTTTCATTGAAACAAATTAGGGAGCATAATAAATTCAGATAGCACTATAGCTATTACATTAATAGAAAAATCAAATACAATAATACTTAAATTGTGATTGAAACTTAGAGGAAGATGCATGTATTTGATTCTGCAAAAAAGAGGGTGGGATGGATGCTTAGCTACACAATAAAGTAAATTAAATTTTACATCCTACCTTGTGAAAATCCATATGTTCATTGTGAATTCTTACACTGCAAACTAACAACAAGAACTGAGGATTTTGAATTTCATACTTTTATGATATCAACCTGAGTAGCAAATATTCCATAGTCAATTGCATTTGTCTGGTGAGGAATATTCTACAAACAACATTCTTAATCCTAGACTGACAATAAAGTCACAAATAAAGCTAACCTTTCATGCTTCATAGGACCATTTGTGGAAGTCTGAAGAAGCTATTCTTCTTTTTACATCTCAGTGAAAAAAGTCCCTTTTTAATAAAATCACTCTCATCCAGCTATGAATACTGTAGTAAATCTCAATGAGTTTTATCATCCTCATGGTAACTAGGAGTAATAGTATTCCATGCATTGCATGTTCACATCTATAAACTATACCATACAGCAGAATTAACTCTACGACAATGCGAAGTAAAGGTTTCTACTTACTAAAAGTGTCCAGTTACATCGTTTATGGTGGACAAATGCCAGAATATAATCATAACTCAATAATTTCTTCCTAGGGTTATTTAGTAAAGAATATAAAATGCCAATCAGCTTTGCAAGTCTATAGTTTACCTTTCTATACCAACGTTAGATTCCACTACACTCTTTGTCCATTAACTTCTTCCTAAAGTGTGAACTCATCACAATTTTCCCCCAATCTATTAAATCCACCAGAAAATAGTGCATAACAACATTAACTTAATGCACGTAGATGTTACTGGTAAAAACACTGATTTTAATTGGATTGACTGCTCACAAGGAAGTTTTCAATGACAGTCTATGATCTGGAATACATAGGACAAAATAATAAGTATAAATAAATATTGGCAACCTCATCAGACAACCACTGAAAAATCAAACGCTGGCATCGACTCAAGGAAAGGGAATACATAATCTTGGAAACAATCACCATGTAATCCATCTCTCATTGATTTATCTATTTTTAAAAAAATTAACAACGGCTCGTGGGGCTACCCACAAGGAAAAAACAAGCTAATTTATGTACTTTGTTGCATGGCTGCACTGTCAGGGACAGCCCTCTAGAAGGACAGCCCCTAGAAGGACAAGGGACCAGCCCAGACAAGCCAGACGGTAACCAAGGGACCTGATTGACAAGTTATTCATACTTAATGGACCACCCTTAATCACCCGTTAGGTGTTAACGATGTTGTGACTCATTGTTTCATGTTTGTACATATATTCTCGTGATTTTTGTAGAATAGCTCAGTCTGATGAAGTTAGAATAGATGCATTTTGATTATTACTGAACATTTCAATTAAATTACTGTTACCTAAAGACTGTTCGATTGGTCAGATTCATTGTGTGGTGGATGCTCTAGCTAACGATAGAGTAGAGCACCATTACATAATCCATGCCACTAATAGTGTTTCACGCCTAGCCAGAAGCACATACCACATGCACATAACTGAAAGAACATTCTATTCTACGTACACATGGTTGCCTACTGGGCACGGGCATCAAGCATTCATTCTTTTTATGATTCACTATGTAAGTAGTTGGCTATAAATTCACATATAGTCCAACCTCCTTTGCAGTTAGTCTTTATTGCATCCTACCCTGCACCTTTGTGTACCTTTGGCTGATATATTTGACTACTCCCATATAACTTCCTGAACGACTTCGGCTTAGTTAGGGGAAGTAGATAAACTTCAGGGATAATATCGACAGGAAGATACCTTAGCAACTCCATAGACTAATTCTGGTGGCAGTGTACCTGCAGTGACTGGGACGTCACCTAGGCTCCGGCTATAAACTTGGGTTCAATTACTTAGTCTTAATCCCAAAACCTCCCACACAGCTGTCTGTAACAGATATATTTATCACTGTAACAAATTCAAATATAACTATGTGAAATACCTTACCATAGTGCTCATATACTAACAGAAATGGGTTACTGTAGATAACACTTCAACATTAAACTACAATATATATATATTCTGTTGGTATGATGACATGTTACTTATGTCACAGAGCTTTATAACAGGCTAGAAATGTTAAGAAAGAATTGCCACATAGCTTTACCAAATTGAAGTAAAATATGTATAATGTATGTATATAATGTGTACATAATACACACACAGAGATCAGTTACAACTAGGTAATATTTCCTTCTCTGGCCAATAACTGATAAGAAAATAAAACAACGGTACATACATTAATAAATTGTACAAACCTTCCATTGCCAGATATAGTTCCAGTGTCTTGCCTTAAAATTGAGTAATCTCTCTCATTCCCACTGTAATTCTACCATAAATAAGGCAAATGCATTCACCACACTATCCAAACAGGTACTGGAGGTACCCATTGATGCCACTTATAGGGTGTATATAATATCTTATTGCTAAGTTTGTTATGTGTAATGGACTAAAAAATAAAGAAAAAAGAAATAATAAGTGGGTAAATATCCAAGTTTTTTTCCTTCTTACATTCAATTTTTTTGATGTTCCTATTTTTTTTTCCTTTCAGGTAATATTTTTCTCAAATTTTCTTTCTTTTTCCCCATGTCTTTCTTTCTTTATTCCTTTTTTCTTTCTTGTCCACCCCCCTTCATATTATTCTTTCCCTAACTTCGTTCCAGATTAAATAAAGTATTGAGTGCTTGGTTAGAAAACCAGCTGTCCCATAATAAAACCGTATAGTAACACTCAATTATTAATATTTAAAATAAGTGGGAAGTGGTATGATATAAAAACACAAATTAAACAAAATGATTTATAGTCTTTGAAGATCATTCATATAGCCACTGTCATACGTGCTCGGAAATATATCTTGAAAACCTAGTTGGGTCGCTAACTTTTGCTTTAGTATCAAGTTCTTTACTTCTTTCAGGACAGTTTTCATATTGTTAACTGTGTCTTGGGCTCGATCCTTGTCTCGCTGGAATCTAAAAACAAATTAAAACACTGAATACATACCATAACCGTCTCCAGCCATCAATAAAGACTGGATGAGCTTTTGGGATGAGGACTAACACACACATCCACACAAACAAGAATTTAATCATTGGACAACTTACTTGCTGGCAAGTTCAGAATACACTGTAGCTGTCAATGTGAAAGCTCTTTCATATTCACGTAGATATCGCATATCTCCGCCCACTATGACTCGCTTGTACAGTGGATTAATCCAGTCGGTCCAAACAGACTGCTTATAAGCATCTGCTACAATTAGAGCCTGCAAATCACCACACGGAAAACAAAGTAAAGTGGCTTATTAAATCACATTCAAGATCTGTAAAGTTTTACAGTGGAAAGAACAGGCACTGATTATTACAGGAGGACTGGTTAGAAGTTACCATGGAATAATTTATACTGAAGAATGATGACAACGTCCCAATAAGTTAATAACTATTCAGTTTTTAATTTTAGTCTCGAGATGGAATGGTTTTTTAAACAACAAAATATAATTTGTCCTTAGACTAGATTTACAGAGCAGCCTGTGTGCTAGGCATTACTCTTTGTAAAAAAAAATAAAATAAATAAATAAATAAATGAACTACCATTTATTTATTAGACTTTTGAGATTAGATACACAAAATACATTGTGTTTTTAAACCTTTGTAGCTAAGATACTCACTTCAGTAAAAGGTTGTTCTTCCATATACTTCGAACATGACTGCCTTTGCATCCAAATTAATCACTTGTTTAGTAGCAGTGAATGACAGCTGCAAAGCAACCAGGCGAGCTTGAGACAAGCAATTCTCCGAGTGGTACACACAGTTCTCCTATTAACAGATAGAGAATAGATCAAGGTGTGTGTATGTGTGAATGTATGTATGTATGTATGTCAGTATGTATGTATTCATGTATGTATGTATGTGTGTGTATGTATGTGTGTGTATGTGTGTATATGTATGTATATATGTGTGTGTATGTATGTATGTATGTGTACATGTATGTGTGTACGTATGTATGTATGTATGTATGTATGTATGTATGCATGTATATACTAACAATGATACAGCTGCATTCAATTGTCCCCATTACCCCCTCACATGTAAGTACCTGAGCATACATCTTGGCTGCCACTCTAAAGTCATCAAAAATACTCTTCAACTTCTTCACAGTCTCAGCATTGTTTGACACTATCGCAAAACAAACACACATAAATACAGTTACACTGGCCATTCTGAAGGAAGACAATAAACAATGAACTTGCATAATAATGTATCCTAAAGTGCACATACCTAATTGTGAACGCTTAATACTTACTAATTTTTTCTTGGCACAAACTTCAGTAGTCTTGGCTTGTTCCCGAAGCATGTTAAAGTTTATAGCAACTCTCATGAGTTTGTCACTGTCGTTGCAATGTTTGTGGAGGTACTCAATTAAAGCTACACGAAATTACTCCTCCTACACACAAATACACAAACAAAAAAAAACAACGATTTAAGTCGTTGATGTCTTAATTGTGAAATTAAGTCATTGGTGTCTTCCAGTTTTTAATTGACACCATTCTATATGTTATAAAAATAAGTATACCATAGTTGCTGTGGTAACAGCTATGGATAAGTATTATTCCCTCTAATCATCTGTGGAAAGAAATATTTTTGTACCACCGTGGTGTAATAGCCATCCCCCCACATTATCACTCACCCTTTCCCATATGAACAGAACAGTCACTGTCATCCTAACTATGTATGATGTCATAATCATGAGCTGGGCATGTGCAGGTCTTTTATATTGTGGCCAACCATGTGCTTAGCCTCAGTCTGACTCTTGTCACGAAATTATCAACTTAACCTTTTGTCAAACCTTAGCATCTGTAAAAGGGGCACTGTTTGGCCTCAGGCCTTGTTAGAGGGGTTGTTGATAAGCTGTGTCAACTGCAGACTCTGGTGGCAGCAACCTTTAGCTGTCTCTGCCTAGCTACACCTACCACAACCACAAAGATATTTTAAATTGGACACAGAAGAATTTTTTTTGACAAAATAGAGTGAGATGCACGAATAATTATGGTATAAAGTGATATGTAGATATGCCATGTATCTTTAGCTACAAAGGAAAGTCTACACTTTTTTCTACCTTTCCCCGTGCTATTTCAAATTGAAGAGTAATTTCCCCCATACATTTTAAATGGAGAATTTGTATGCTTGGACCATCACATCCGTCCAGACCACCCGAAGAGAAGTAGCTGGGGTGAGCGCACTAGAAAACTTAGCAAACCCAGGGATAAATTTCCTGTAGTAAGAGAAGGACCCCAGAAATGATCTTAATTGCTTCTTGGTGTTAGGGCGGGCAAATTCAGACAGACATTTAACTCTTAGTTCCAGGACAGCCAATGTGCCACCACCAATTTTGTGACCCAAATAAATGAGATGTTTCTTCCCAAAAAACACACGTTTTGGCTTTAATTGTTAGACCTGCCGAACCCAAACATGTAATGACTTCCTGTAAATGTTTAAGATGATCCCACTATAAACAATAACATCGTCCACGTAATTTTTGCATATGTTACCAACGGATTTAAGGACTTCTTCAACTGCTGCCTGGAAAATGGCGGGTGCATTTTTTAGTCCGAAAGGCATTCGTTTAAACCTGAATTTGCCAAAGGGGCAAACAAAAGTAGTCAAATCACTCGAACTTTCCTCCATCTCAAGCTGATGGAAGCCTGAGGTGAGGTCTAGGGTTGAAAGACACATACAAGGACCAATACTGTCCAAAATTTCTGTTAGGGAAGGCAACCAATACTTTTAAAGAGGAGTAAGGGAAATCAACTCCCTGTAATCTACGCACAGACGAACACTATTGTCCTTCTTACAGACAGGCACCAAAGGACTAGCCCATCCAGCATTGGACTCAACTATAATACCTTCCTTTAACATCTTGTCTATTTATGCTTTCACAGCATCTCTGATGCCACCCGGGATCTGCCTTGGGGGCAAGTCAACAGGAGAAGCACCATCTACAAGAACAATTTGACATTTACCAGACACACACAAACCAGGAGAATTACTAAAATACGCAGCCGAATTATCGAGGACATCTTTCAACTGACTTGCATTAAAACCAGGGCATTTCTCTTCACCGAGAATAGCCTTTGAGGACAACAGATCACCATCAATGCCCTGCTCTTCTGCCACGAGAGTGACTGCATTCACCGATAAGGGTCTGTCAACATAAACCTTGAGGTTATTGATGTGGGCTAACTTCACTGGATGATCATTGCCTCTTGATACTTTGTAGGTGACTCTAGAAGTTTTGTCAATGGCATTGTATGGGCCTTCCCAGGCAGCTTGTAAGGCTGCATGAATACCTGGGACACGCATGAGGATTTAGACCCTACTTCCAAAGATCTATCAGACTTTCCTTTGTTAAAGGACAACACACGTTTCGCCACATTCTTACTCTCCTCATCGACTGCAAGATCATGAATAACAGAAAGCCTATCATTAAGCTTAACCAACCATTCTTCAACATTCATAGAATCAAACTCTCTATCCACCCAGCCCTTGTACAATACATGTACGTCTCTACTATAGACTAAGTAGTGGGGCGAATAGCCTAAATCTCGATTAGGAACCTGACGGATGGCGAACAATGCCAAAGGTAAGAACTCCGCCCAATCTATACCCGAGTCAACCGCTTTAGCCAACATAGGCTTTAGAGTTCCGTGGAGCCTTTCAACTACTCCATTGGATTGTGGTCGGTAAGGGGACGTGGCAATGCTATCAATGCCTAACATTTCACAAAATCCCTTCATTGACTTGCTCAAAAATATGGAACCCCGGTCAGACAAGACCTTAAGTGGGATACCAGTACGTGAGATTATGTCGGCAAAACACTGGGCTGCTTCAGTGGCAGAAGCAGTACTCATGGGCAAAGCCTCCGGCCACCGACTAGAGAGACACACGTAAGTAAACAAGAATCGAACACCACGTCTCCCTTTGGGCATAGGACCAACAAGGTCGACCGCAACAGTTTCAAAAGGGACAGTTACGATCCCTCTCTCCACCATCTTAGCCTTCCTGTTCCCAGCAGAATTGACACGCAGACACACATCACACGACTTCACAAAATCTACAATATCCGAATGGACACCAGGCCATGTGAAGCGCTTGCCAATTGCACTTCTCATGCCTCTAACTCCAATATGGGCAGTACTGTCATGCGCAAGCTCTAAAACTTTGCGACGACTACATGCAGGAACAACAATTCAGTCAACTTTGTCTCCCTCACCATTCAAAAATAGAGTGAGTGAGTACACCATTCAAAATACTATATCTATTCTGCTCTCTGATTGCTAACTCCCTTAAAGGTTTGAGGGAATCATCACTACTGACATTCTCATTTAACATCTCACAGTTGGGTTTATCAGCTAACTCAGGACACACAATGTCAACATGAGTGGATGTATCAGCGTCCTCACCAGACGTCTGATTGTCGGGTGAAGAAAGAAAAGAACCGCCATTCCCGTCACTATCAGCGCTTCCGCCCGAACCATTACCAACCCCATCCACGTCAGAACCCGACAGAAGATCAACTACCGAAGAGACACTACCACTAGACCCAACCCTATCCACAGGAGGGGTATATGACACATCAATATTGGATAACCTGTTACACTCATCAAGAAACAACTCAGGATTAGCTTCAACAACATCCCGTATGCATTTAGCTTTTCTCTTCTTGGCAGACTTCTTAGTCATCGAACGAGTGACCAAATTAATGTTGGCTACCTCCTGGTTAGTGACAGGGTCAGAAGGGGTTTCTGGGGCCACCTCCGAGACGCCAACAAAGCAGGCATCTGCCGAGACAGATGGTTGAATGTCCGGGGTATCACCGGAGTGCCCCACCTCCGAGCCAGACAAGTCAGACTCAGAGGCAGCATTCAACAGGAGCCTCTCTGCCATCTCAGTACCCATAGGAACTGACAACTCCCACAAAGACTATCTTCATGAGCTACAGCCACTTTGGACTTAAACTTTTGACCCTTAAACTCAAAATTAACAAGAGCCGTGTATAACTAAACAGGCCTACCATCCCAACCTTTCACTTGGACTGTCTCGTCATTGAGTTGATCCTCGTATACTAGGCATCCTGGGACTATGGATATCTCAGCTCCCGTGTCGGGAACTATTCTACAAGAGGTTCCGTTCACATAACCTATAACATGGGGTGCACCATGCCTCACAGCCACCCAGTTATTATTGTAAGTTTTACTATTGCCCTTCCTCACATTTAACTTCTTGCTTGTGTCAGCTTTGGAATCACCATTATCCCTAGAATCAGACCGTTTAGTTGGACAATCAGGGGACTTATGACCCGGCTCACGACATGTATAGCAAACTACTGACGGAGGTTTCCCACTGCCTCCATATGTGAAAGTGGGACTAGACACATTGCTTCTACATTCAAAGGCTCTGTGACCAAGTTTGTGACACTTAAAACATTCATAAGGACTACCAAGTGTGCTTCTGCTGTGGACAAACTGTGAGGTAGAGTACTAGTAGCTGCTTAGTCAATGCTGGGTGTCCCCCTGAAAATCTTAAAGGGAAGTATTCTAACATTAAAAAATAAATTCTACCAGCTAATAAAACCTCTAGATTACAGCCACTGGACTTGGGCATCATAAAAAACTTTAAAGTGCACTACAAAAGAGTGTTCCTCCGTTATGTTTTCGCTAAAATTGATACATGTAATTCGGCATCTGAGGTAGCTAAGTCTGTTTATCTACTGACGGCTATTTATTGGATTGCTCATGCATGGAGAGAAGTGAAGGCAGATACAATAGTGAAATGCTTTAAAACTGCTTGAATTCTGACAACTGAATTAGATGTTGTAAGTACATGTGTGAGTACAATTGATCCATTTGGTGATGTTGATGTTAAGAATGGAATTGGGCGAGCTGATTAGGAAGAAAGTTGTCCAGCAACTGAATATGTTGACGGAGATGCAGATCTCCCAGTTTGTGCAGAGTTTGTGGCTGAAACATGGGAAGAAGATTTCTTACAGAGCTTAACTGAACCTGATGATGAGTACTGTCATGAATCAGACGAAGATATGGATAGTTTGCCACCACCTCCTAAATTGGCAAGTTTTCAGAAGGTAATCCAAGTACTGGAAGATGTTAAACACAAAATACACCCTCGTTTTCGTTTTTGGAAAGGACCATTTAAGATAGAAAGCTCCTAGTTGATACCTTCCCTTAGCAGTACTCAGCAAGGCAAAAAGAAATTGAGACATACTATCAGAAAGCAAAATTTATAGACTGTAATCACAACATTCACGTATAAACTCCTTGCCAATAAAGTTAGTCAAGCCTTGCATAAGTGTTCCTTCATAATAATCATAAACTTTTTGGAAAATATAGTTCACATGATGTTCATACTTTGCATCAAATTCAGAAACCACTGCTGGTACAGTATATACCTTTTCATCCGAATCATAATATTCGGTAATATACTTGGTTTAGCAACACTACACTGAAAACTGTGAGGTTTACCCCTCAGCATTCCTGAAAAATGTTCCAAATGGTCACACAATCGTTGACATGGTAACATTGTTACGTCATCTCCATGTGCTATGTTGAAAAAATATTGTGACATTTTAAGTTTATATTTACAATTGTTATAAATATCTATCTCGTATTTATTGCAATCGACCAGCATATATTCAGCTGAACTCCAATTATCTTCACTTAGACTGAATATAACGTTCGCACTGTCTTGCTCCCCTCTGCAAGGAAACTTTTCAAACCTCTTTGGTTCAGAAGAACTTGAAGTACTTCCATACCTCTTTCTAGAGGAGGTAGGCCGGGTGGAAGAAGGTAGACTATTCTCCTTTCTTAACTCCATTTTTACTCAAAAATACAGCTTTCTGGCCTTCTTTTTCGGCTTAATAGCATCTCCATTATTTTTTTTCTGCCTTTTTTTTATTTTCATTTTATTTCACTGTTTATCACAGGATGATTATTAATAACTATTAAAAAAATAAAAATAGAAAAATAAAAAAATAAAAAATAAAAAAAAGTACGCCCAGAGTTCAACAACTGCATTTGTTGAAGTTAAAAGCCTTTCCAAACTTTGGAAGCTCCACCCACTCTGTAAATGAGAAGTGGCCTGTATCCCTTTTATGCCAACAAATGTAGCTGTGATATCCTAGTAAGTGTACAGATTTGTGTATAAAGTGCTAAGATTGATTTAGCAGTGTGGACTTATTTGAATAAGTTATGAATTCAATAAAACCGCTCAATACAATCTCCTGTATATATGCTCACTCCATGTGCTGTTGCTAAAAAAGTTGTTTCTGATCTACTGCCGGCAGTAGACCAGACTCAATATATGTGCACACTTGCAAAGGATTCTTAGTACTCACAATTTAAAGTGGTTAAAAAATGTTTGGTGACAAAACCTGGCTTCTACAGAATTGAACACTGATCTGCTTTTTTTTGCTTACACTAGCCTGCTTTTTCTTGCTCTAACCTGCTTTTGCTGCACTAGCCTGCTTTGGCTTGCAATAGCCTGTTTTTGCTTGCTGACCTGCATTTGCTGGGACTGACCTGCTTTTTTGCTTGCACTGGCCTGCTTTAGCTTGCACTGACCTGCTTATAATTCATTTGTGATATCTACCACCACAAGATAAGTTGCTGAATAAAATGGGTGCCTGCCTAGATCTTTGATTGAACTAAATTATGTCTAGGTCTTTAAGAAGATTCATAAACAGACCCAACTATGAAGCCAAACTCAACAGGCCATTTCTCATCCACAGAGTGGGTGGAGCTTTCAAAGTTGAGAAAGGCTTTCAACTTCAACAAATGCAGTTGCTCAACTCTGTAGAAGTCATTGACAAGGCATACTTTCTCCTCATGGAGCCAATTTGTCCTAATATTTGGTTGGATTAGTTCTGCCAGTTAACAACTACTTGAAAATATTTTTGCATAGGATTCATCAGGTAACAACAGTAAATATTTTAATTTTTTGTCAGATTGTAACAATTACTAAATATGTTTTTTATTACTAATACAATTGATTATTTATACTATTTTTATTTTATATACTACTAAAAGTAATGGTATTTTTTTGTTTATTTTTTGTATTTACAAAAACAGATGTTTATGTCTAATATAAACAGAAATATTACCAAATAATATATATTTACCATATCATGGTAGTTACTGTAGTATAATGATCTAGTTATATTGACCATGTTAATTAATGCTTCACTGTAATCAGTAATATCTAACCGCTCTAACCAATTGTTTTACTAGATTGTATCACAAAGACTTGGAAGTGAATTGACAATACTTTAAATTTCATCTTATATCAATATTCATTACCTATTAATTATTGCACAACATACTGTTTCATTACAATGAATGTGTCATGGTGATTATATGCTTTGTGTGAATGAAATGCGGGAAATAAAGGAATGTATTTTATATTAATAAAAAATAATTTTTTGAGTGTCTAGCTAATTGCATATGCATTAAAATGAGAATTATAATAGGTTTCACAATCTTGTAGTTGAATAATGTAAATATTGTCTACAGAGAGCATATCCACAATTTTGCCAAACTTTGGGTAAATATGTTGAGACTTAACATAAACATAAGCAAATTTTTAGCAACAAAAAACCATGCTTGATCCATATTGGATGTAGAACTACTTGAGGACATAACGACAAATTTTCTATGTATTGAATTATATCTCGAGACTCATTCACTAAAGGGACTATCCAGTAATTCGTCCATGCATGCTGAAGACTAGTATTGTCAGGGTTACAGGCATTGCCACAGCTCAAGTCTTCGTAATTCCACAATTCATTGTTGCTAAATCCTGTTGAATTAGAAGACAAGATTTTTCAACCCCCAGAGCACATGGGTGACGAATGACGCACATTTTGGTATATGCAGAGCTGCATTTAATTCCCTTCCCATTTATCGTCCTTACATCAGAACTTCACCACAAACACTCTTTCAAATATGTAGTTATTGATGAGTGGAACAGAGTCCCCGATCACATAATATCCCTTCCCTCAGAGTCTGTGTTCAAGAGTTCTCTAAAAAAACTGATTTTCAGATAATGTTGCATTGTATTGTCTTATTATCATACACTTTTTAGTTACTTCCTTTTATCCTTTTGTTTCTGGAAATCCTTTATATTAGCCTTGTGCTAGCTGGTATTTCCTGTTTTGCTTTGCAAACAAATTATAAAAAAAAAAAATGCTGAGGTTTATAGCTATCGTCACCATGAACTTATCTGAGATGACTCAACCATAACTTTCTTGTTGGTGCACTGAAGTTACTCTGTGGACAGTCATAGGAAAAAGAAGACATACTTAATACCAAGCAATAATTGCTACCCCAATGATTGAAAAATAACCAGGCGAAAAAATCCAACTGCAACGTAGCTAACGCTGATGATTTAAGAACGAAGTGATCAAAATTGCACATGTGCAATAGTAACCAAGTTATGCAATTCCTGTGGTAGTTTGTTTATTCAAGTTCTTTTTGTTTTGGAGAGTTGATAACTGAAGTAGAATTGATGTCTAACCTAGAAGGGTCTACGTGGCTTCAAGAAGGAAATGGAGTACCAGAAGATTACTGTGAAGTATTTGAAGGTAGCTATATCTATAGACTAGCTAGCTGTACAGCTAAGTTAGGTCAAATTAGATTTAATCTTGGGGTATACACTTCAACTTTACAAGTATCTTTGTGGGAATTTTTAAAATGTAATCAAAACATTGAGAGCTAGGAACTATAAACCTTAGTTATAATAGTCCATTCTGGTTTATCAGGGAGCTGAAAAGCAGGTTAATGGTCCATTCTTGTTCATCAGGTTTTATTGAGCTGATACAAAAAATAGCTACTAGTAAAAGGAATGTAAATTTAGATATCCTTTTGGTGTCATGCCAATGACTTCTACAGAGTTGAACAACTGTAATTGTTGAAGTTAAAACCCTTTCCAACTTTAGAAGCTCCACCAACTCTGTGGATGAGAAGTGGCCTGTTGAGTTGTAAGACTTGTAGTCTGCTGACACAATATAATATGTCAGCATACCACATAGTGGGCTTTCCCATGCATATAAGATGTCAGCAAATCATAGAGAGGTGTTGGCCATGAGTATTGAAATACCTTACTGAGCTTGGTAGTCCAACATGTCTGTGTGTTCAACATTAGTGTAAGATTTTTTCTTGTTATTGTATTATGATCAAGTATGCAACATAGCTAGTTGCTATAGCATTAAATAGATCTTTTTGCTAGTTTTATGTAGCTACTTGGGAGGCTACAAACTGTAAATTACTCCAGAATTTTTAGACTATTTTAAGTTCAGTGAAAAAATATGCTTATTCTTTAATTTTTTGTCAAGATTTCAATCACCTATAATTACATACAAAACAAAATCTTTTGATGTTTACAGTATGTGAGTCTAACGATAATACCAATGTTTGGGTTTAAAGAACCAATATTTGGAAAATCTATAGCAATTTACCTGATTCATTTCTCCTATCTCAAGCTAGAATAAGTGTTTTTTCACCAGAAAACAAGTCTTATATCAATGAACTAAAATATTCTAAGAAATTCAACCTATTGGCAGTGCAGCCACTGTGCGTGCTTTATTGTAGATGACAGAATTTGTTACATAGGCTGAATTTTATTAGTCTTAAATTATACATTTTGTTAGGTAACATAGCTGTAGCTAATCCTTAAAATGCCATTAATTGAAATTTATCTTGTATCCAGTAATTAAACAATGTTTTGCCAATAAATGTTATTAACTTCACCACTCTTATTCAGATAATGAGATAGATGGTGTATCATTTATTGAAATCACTGAAGATGTCAAGGGAATGATTAAACTATTGGGAGTAGTCAAAAAAATCATGCACCTTCAGAGAACAATATTAGAGGGAACAGTAAGTAGTAGATTGATGCTTTGTGATTTGTTTGTATAGTTAGTTTAAGATGTTGTCAATTTGTGTATAATCTACAGCAAAGTAGATCCTTATAAACTCAGCTGTTTCAATGAGTATTCCTCTTTTCCCTTTGCTAGAATTTTTTTTTGTTAGCAACACACTCGCTTATATTATAATATACCTTGTAAAACATCAGGATACTTTTTGTGTGTAGGTAACAACAAAATGTGAATTTCAGTCCTTTCCTTCTACTCCATCTTCTAGTGAGAAAGCATGCTCACAGGTGTCTTCAGTTATTCTGCTGATGATGTGTGGTATTCTTTAGCTAGAGCAAGAATTGGACCTAGTGCAAGAATTGGACCTAGTGCTTAATAAGCAAGGCTACAAATATCTTTCATCAGGGATTGGAATAAGAAATGGGTTCCAGCAATACACAACTTCAAGTCCCTGAAAAGGAAACACATTAAGGACATTATGAAAGATCTATTATTACAAAGTAATTTAAAAAAATTGTTATATATGGCTCATACTTACTACCTACTATTTTTTTCCTTCAAAATAGATGATGATGATGAATGCTTGCAGAAGATAGCTTGTGAGTGTCTATTTCAACTTCTTTGTGTTACAAAGAATGGGGATGCTGATTTTCACTACTTCTATTCCAAACATGAGGTAAATTTGGTCAACCATAATATACCACAAAACTTAATTAAGCTATAGCTATATTAGTCCCACTGAGTAATTCTGACCTTTGTTGCAAAATATAAATTTTTGTGTCTCAGATTACATCAAATTATGTTTTCAACAAACAAATGTCCTTATTGCTATATTTACACCATATTATTTTTATTCCTGGCTGCCAGAATCTCTCATACTGAATAACAAAATAAATTTATACAACAGAATACCATTTGTGTTAGCTACATCAGGCCACTCAATAATACAAAGTCAAAATTATTTGTTGTTGATTTTTTTTCCATAATTACCTTTGTGGGTACATTATTACTGACCTAGTTTTTATATACTTTAACGTTAAAAGGTCACTGCAATACTTTCATTAAATTAGGCTTGCAATTACTTATGTGACAAATATTACTGACTTGGCAACTACAGTGGAACCTCTCTACAAAGGCCATGCTTGGGGTCAAGTCTTTTGACCCTTGTAGAGAGTTTGGCTGCTTTCAGAGTTTATTTTTATTGTAGTAGATCACTGTGTTCCATTTACGCTGGCTGTTGTTAAGAGTCAAGTTGTTCTTCGGAGTCCCTTTGTAGAGAGGTTCCACTGTATATATTGAATACTTTGTAGATGTCAGAAAAACCAGAAGATATTGCAAGAAATCACCTTCAAGAGACCTGCACCATGGATGGGTGAATTCTCTGTTGACGATGGTCTTCCAGAATATTTTGTACTTGTTGAACACAGTGTCTATTGCAGTGTTAAGTCATTTCAAAAAGCTGTGTTTGCTTGGTTTGCACTGTTTTATGTTTTTAATTTAGAATATCATAAACAGACTTATGATCTCTGTTTATTTTTTCAAGAATTTATTGGTGTGTTCTGTGTATGAAAAACATGTTAACAAGTACATAATTTAAAAAAATTCAAAATAATTGAAAGGGAGACTTAGGTGGTTTTAAAATGTATTTCTTGTTTAAACTCTGGTCAGTAGTAGTAGTAGTGTGGTAGTGAAACATAAAACTTTTAAGTAGTTCATGGTCTGACCATAGATAGAAAACCTATGGTCTGACATGGTTAACAATAGCGCTAGTTAGTCTATGACGGTGAAGCCAGTCTCAGAAACATCTGAGGCGACACTTTACCAACCCGGCTTAGCACATGAATTATTCATGAATACATGCATACAGCGTGTACACCGCGTGTGCGAGAGAGAAGATGGGGCGGGCCGGGTGAGTACGCACCACCACCATACACACGTGAACTTTCCACGCCGCGCTTTTTTTTTGCGGGTTTTATGCCAGAGCTTGATGCTCGTTTTTTCCTGAATCACGTGACACTACACATGGTAGTTCTGCCCGGGGCACTGTATTTCGAGTGAAGGTTTCGTTTTCTCGTTTCTACTTGGTTATTCGGTGTGGTTCAAGATGTCTGATGCTCCAGTTGGCGTAGAGGAAGCCGTAAAGAGAGCTAAGGAAGTAAGTTAAACCAATTTAGGGCGTTGTCATTGGGGTGGTTATGTTGTAGCTAGAGAGATGTACAAGTTTACCTGTTGTAGTGTTATATTACGGAGGGCGGAGTTCTCATTAAGGTAATTGGCAGGCATTATTTAAAGTGATTGTATTGTCATTGGTCCAGCATAGGTTTTATTTACTATGTTAAAGAGCAAGTCTTGAGTTAGGCTACAGCAGGGAAATCTCCTGTTTCTCCATCCATCTCCCTCATACATTTTCACTTGTCTCGCAACCCTGAACCTTTACCTCATCACTCTGCTTGGAAGGGTCTGGTCAATTGCCTACCCTAATTTCATTCTGCAGGAATGTAGTGTTCAACTGCATTAATAATATTTGCACACACTATTAAGCCTGACCACCACACATGAATAGAGAAAGCGGTTATTGCGCAGCAAATGGTATTTTTGAAATTGGCTACATTATATACAGCTTCTTCCAGCAATACTGTAGGTGTTTCCGTAGCAAGAGCCACTCGCTCCCTTGGGTACACCTTACGGAAGACCTACATAGTGCAGTTCACTATTGGAAGTATGTGTTTGTATCCTTCACTTCGATATACTCTTCTGCTACTAGTTTTTGATTTGCTTAAAAAGAAAATCCACAAAATTGTTGTATCTTCCTTGCTATCTTTGATGAAAGATCAAGTGAAATTGATCACTGAAAACAGTCTTTCAGCTATTAATCCAGGCATTCAAAAACAATGAGGGAGTTGCTCTGTGAAGGAATCCAGGTGTTTGACTACAACTTAAGAAGACAAAGCAGTTATGAAGATTTGCATGAGGATTAAATAGTTTACTAGACTTGGAATTATCTACAGACTATAGAATCAGATAAGGATTTAAAAAAAAATCTATTAGCAGTTCTTTTACAGACTTTTAAACGACAAATTTAAATTAAAAAAAAAATTCATTGATAATTCAGCAGTAAAAAGGGATAATATTTGCAATTGAAGTGAGTATTAAGAGCTTGTAAGGTTTTTTAAAAATTATACTATGTTGAACCTGAACCTGGTTTTATTGTATATAGTGTAGTGTGATGTTAGCCAATGCCTTCTTTCTGTTGTACAGATAGCAGCTAAAATGCTTCCAGCAGCTGGTATTAATGTTAATGGTGGAGATGGTAAGAATTAGTATTAGTCATTCTGTTAGTTTATGCTACCATTCTTGCAGATGCAGCATCAAGAAAAAGGCCTCTTGATGAAGGTACATTATTTGTGATAATTTTCTTGGTAAAATTGTAGGTGCAATAAAAGCAAGTTAATTTTACTACCATTTTAGTATTGTTTTTGCCCTTATACTTGGGGTGATCATGTGATGAATAATTCTTGGGTTATTTTGCTGGTAAGTCGTAAAAAGCAAGCACTTGTGACTTGCTCCCAATTTTATCCTCCTGCAAGCTATCTTTTCAACACAAGGTGTCACACGGGATCAATTAATTTTCCCACGAAAAGTCTACCAGTTTACTGCAAAGACATTTATGATGAAGTGGCTCACTCATGCAGTTATAATTACTATTATTATTTTTAATGTTTACAACTCGGCTCCTTTTAGAGCCACCACAAGTCAGGATTTACCTGACCAGTACATTGCATGTTTATAAATCAACATTTTTTGGGGTGGGGAAAAATGCGAATCAATTGTCAGCTTGTTTATAAACTATATTTCATGAAACTGGATTACTGGACTGAAACAGTTACAGAGCTTTAGTATTTAGAATAGCGCATGAGTAAAATGACAAGAAAATTTTACTTTTTATAAGAAAATATATAGATCCTTTATAAAGTGGCTGATGTTGTGAAGAAAGTTGAGAGCTACCTCTGAAAATTTTCAGAGCTCTAGCTCTTTCAACCGTTTCAGAATTTTGCGAAATAGTTCTGGTTTGCACTGTTTCTAAGTCCCATACTGGTCTTTGTTCTTCAAATGTGGCTTGTTGGAGTCCTCTATTAGTAGCCCACAGTGCACAGAGAAATAAATGCATAGCTGAACGAGTCAAAGCGGTTGTGTGTTTCAGTTTCCAATAGCAGGGCACCCTCAAGTTATGGTCAGCACTCTACAATCACACTGGCAGAAGTATTTATTTACTTCCAATTGGCATCCAACTTTTACACCAAACCATTGGGCAAACCGAAGAAACAGCCAAAGAGTACATATGTAGAAAAAAATCATTCTACCACCCTATGTTAAGGCAGAAATGAAAGGATCTTGGTTATCCCAGCAGTAGCAATCTATGATGTTTCAAAGGGCAAATGACTGAATAGGTCTCAAGTTCTTGGATGATAACATCTATACCCTTTGAGTACCAGCTAATTGCACCAATAGATTACAACCTGTGGATCTGAGTGTAAATAAGCACGCTAAGGACTTCATGCGTGACAAATTTCGTGAGTAGTATTTAGCTGAAGTGCAAAAGCAATTGGTAACCTCTCACCATGGACTCGATGGAGGAACTGGTAGCAAGATCTTCAGCCATCCAGAGCATTCATAGAATTCGAGTACAACCGCTTTTGAATGTGCTAATGACGCGTGCTAGTAAAAGTTTAATACATACATGTGTGCGTGGTTTGCTTGTGATCTGCAATTGAAAATTTGAATTTGTTTCTGGAGGCCTTGGACTAGAGAAAAAGAAAGGGGTGAGAAAAAGAGAAGGAGTGAGAAAAAGAGAAACGAGCGAGAAAAAGAGAAACGAGCGCGTAAAAGAGAAAGGAGTAAAAAAAAAAAAAAAAGGAATAAAAAAAAAAAAAAAGACAATGCAATGAAAAAATACAAAGTCTTCCTGTGGCGACGCCACCACTAGGTATAAAAAATTGCATTATAACATTTAATAGATTTTTTAATAGGTGAATGCTTACCTGTCCCCACCCACAGTGTCGAAACGGTTAATGTTTATCTAATTGTTTTATTAGTGATGGTAAATATCGGCTACTTTAGATGACATGATTATCATGGGTACAAACTAACATCTTATTAGTAAAATGTTGATATGTGTTTGTTAGAAAGTAGCAAGGGTGAAAACTGAAGTAAACATTTAAAACTGATTGTGCTTAGTGACTGTTAAGTCCAAGAAGTCTGTGGTAGTATTACTTTTAGTCTCTTATGTGGTGTAGGTGATAATGGTCCTCAAGTTAAGAAGCACAATGCTGCTGCAGGAATGGTAGCTCCAACACCAGATCAGATCACTCAGGCTGCTCTTGCAAAGTAAATTATTAATATTGTTGTTATTATTATTATTAATACTAGCAAGTACCCTGCCACACAGTGGCACTTGACGTATTGCAAAGTAAGAATGCAGTTGCATAAGTTATTTATTGCCACTTGGTTAAGGTTATATCAGTTTTCCTTTCCTGCTTTATTTTTTCCCTGAACTATTTCAGTTTTTCTTATCTTCCTTTCCTTTCTTCAGCTCTTTCTTGAGTCATGGAGTCCCTTCTCCTTTTTTGTCTATCTCTCCTGCTCTTAAATCTTTCGTCCTATCTTGACTGTGGACTTAAATTTTTGCCAAAATAGCATGTACTTAATTTATATGGTATGAATTGACATGGATTTTTTTTTTCACTTGAGTGTCAATTTGCTTTAAGCTGGCATTTTTTTTAGATCTGTGGAGTTATTTCTTTATGAACTTATTTATTGGTGAGTTTCGTAGTTTTGAGGTGTAATTCCTTCATTTGAAATATTTCATGCTGAACACTTATTAATTATTACTTTTCTACGTCTCCATGAACTTAGTGCAAAGATTGGTAGCCATTGCTCCTCTTATTGAGAAGACAGGTTTAAAAATTGCATTCACAGCCTGGAGAAAGTTGTGGTTGCGACTCAGCAATGTTAAGAGAAAGATTGGTGTTCCGCAATGCTCATTACCTGCCATATTTACTTCATGGTGCAGGGCGATGCAGAAATGAAAGTGCTAGTAGCCAATTGCATTGTTTTTGTCCATGAACAAAATCCCATGATGTGGCTTTTCCATTGCCCCTGATATCTAGATTTCAAGCGTATGGGTAAAGTTTTTTTTCTTGCATTACATCAACCCATACAACTGTTAACTGCATTCAGTGGGGGATCCTCTCCTACGTGGGGAATGCAAGTTTTCTGGAAGCCTTCATGATGTCAAAACCGCTACATTTATTGCCACAGACGGTGATTTTTAGATCTGCTGTTATTAAAGACTGTTGATTATTCTTTGCAACACGTGAGGCAATGGCTCCCAATCTTTGCACCAAGTTAGTAGAGGCATAGACAAGTAATTAACCCTCAGTGTGTGTGTGTGTGAGATGGTTATAGTAGTGTGTTAGTCTGGTAACATTCAATTTCATGAATAGCTGAGAACTAACCTTTAAAACAAACAAGTATGACCTGACGCAGTAGGAGAATTAAGTCCCTTAAATTGACTATTTTTTCAATTTTGAGCTAGTTTCCGAGTAAATAAACTTCAGCTCCAAACAAGCCGTCATCACAGTCACGTGATCACTTATAGTTGGCGTATTTTGTCTTAACTGCGTGTGTCCTCGGCAGTTAGAAGTTAAAGTAATTTGAAGAAATCTTAATTATGTAATAATGCGCTGAGGGTTCGCACCCTTGGTGCTCTAGTATTTAATTAGTTTTCAGCATGAAATATTTCATGGGTAGGAATTACAGCCTCTGAACTACAAAACTCACCAATTAGTCCTAATTTAGTTATACATCTTATTACTGAGCCAATTATATCCATATACAGAGCCCTCTATTCCAAAATTTGGTCTCCTAAGAACCAATTAAATTCATAGCAGACCTTAACTCCATGGATCTAAAAAACACCAGTTTATTGTAATTTGACATCCAAGTGAAAAAACGCATGTTAATTCACACGTTATAAATTAAGTGCATGATATATTAGCAAAATAAATAAAAAAACACGTGATAAACGATGATGTCTTCATGTCTGTACCAATTTGAAACCAGTGGAACGTGTGCTTAGTGAGGTAGTAAAAAACATTCAGAAATTAGTCGACAACAACAAAATTCTACACTTAAAACCTGTTACAATAGTTTTATAAAAATGCTACCAAACCATTTTATTAGGGCATTTGTCACTTTGGTGAGTAGTTGCTATGACTATTAAAACCCATATCCTTAACATTTTAGTCACACAATAAGGCTCAGCTTTTTAAGGATGCCGTCATTTTAAGCTTTTCCTTTTGTATATTTTATCTGCAGATGTTCTTACTTAGGTAAAAAACAACAACAACAAACTACAACTTGCTCTCCACATTACACTATAAGATCACACCTTAGTTATATTTTCTGTACTTTATTGCAACATGATGGTGCCTATAATTGATTGTAGAATTGGACATATGGGATTCAATCAGATCATATCTGTTGATATCAAAGTACCCAATAGACTTGTTGGACTAGGTACGTTTCACTATTTTAGACTTTCTATAAGTTTATTAAAGCTTTTATTTTTCGCATTAATAGTAATAGGGCGCCAAGGTGAAATGATTAACAAATTACAGTCCGAGTCAAGTGCTAAAATTCAAGTGGCACCAGGTATGTGTATTGAATGTCTCAGGTTTTCTATCGTAGTTTATTTCCTCTATTATTCTTAAGATGGCTCTGAGGTAAACGGGGAAAGAGCAGTATCAATATGTGGGACTCCAGAAACAGTCGAGTAAGTGACTTAGTGAGTGAAATGTAAGTATTATTATTTAAAAGTGTATCTTTATTCGTCAACTAGGAGAGCTAAAATTCTGGTAAACAAGGTGATAGAAGATGCCGGTGGTGCAACAAGTATGCCTGTAAGTAATTGTGTGCGCCAACTTGTGCATATATTTGGTCACATTAAAAGTGTGGGGTAGTTGTCAGAATCAGGTATTGATCCTAATACTGGGTAGCTGCCAACAGAATCTTCTTCAGAACGAGTCTCAGTAGAGGAAATTGTGGTTGAAGGCCGTCCTTGTTCCTCTGAGCTAAGCCAACAGGGTGGTGCAATGATGCAACCATGGATGCACTTTAAACACTGCTCAGAAAAAATGTATACGCAAACCCCAGTCTCACTTCACCAATTAAATAATCGAACAATCACAGCTAGAGGAATGCTGATTTAACTCTGATGTATGCTGCTACAGTTTGTCATTGTTAACAATGTTTAAGCAACTTGATGGCATAATATCTTTGGCCACACAATCTTTAGCCTGTACTGTTCCTTACCACTTTGCTAGCAGACTGCTGATGGAACTGTGCACTTGTTTAGCATGATGGCTTCCTTTCCTTGACACATGCCTGCCTACAGGGGTGCTTCTATAGTGCCACCTTACACTTGCTTCACATCGCTTGTCACCACTAGTTGCTCCGATCGACAGGGCAGAGCTGTCTCTTTGGGGCGGGGACCAACAGATTTAGCGTAGTTGCAGGACATTTCCTGCATATTTGGTTCTAAAGATTCTTGTTTATTAGAGTCTGGGGAATGTTCCGACAAAAAGATTACTCCAAAAATCAGTAATAAAGCTACTTGTGGAGGCCCCTCCGTGCTGCGAAGGAAAAGTGTGTTTTTGCTTTTAAGATTGGAGAGTTTTCTAGCTTCTTAGCGTTGATTATTGTAATATGACTGTATCGGGACCTGTTTTAGGGTATAGTTCTTCCTAGAAAAGCATGATAGAGTATTTGAGACGCAGAAGGTTGAAAGCATAAAGATTATTATCAGGACCTTGGAATAGGAAATATAAAGTAACGTGGGATTTTGAGGATATTCTTAATGCATTCTTTGCTTTCTGAGGTTTGTTTTAGTCTAGAAATATCTTTAAAGTGTAGCTATAGAGGGGAAAAGAAACTCATTAATATTCATATGCTGACACTTGACCCTAACCTTAATATGGGGTTTATTACCAATCAATTAACCTTTAAAATGGTGAAGGGTTTCGACAAGGGCCAGACATTCCAATTTACTTGTATTGTACTTCTCTTCACGGGCTTGGGTCTGTTGACTGTAGTATGTGAGGATCAATTTTTTTAGCTGATGCAACCATTTCCATTAATTTTGCCTGCCTCAGACTATTTAATGAGTCAGATTTCTTCCCTCCAAATAAAATAACAAATAACCGAATTCCTGATTCTCCAACCTGTTCACTTGTCACGTCATTATCCATTAGCAACCACAAAATTGCTTCCACTTCCTTCAACTGTTTTATCTTCTTAAGGGTGCTCACACATAGCAACGCCTGGGCGCCTTTAGTAGCACACTCCAGCTGAATAGTAGCGCGTTATCTACCAAGTCACGCCCCGTTCTGTAACAAATTAGTGCCCGTGAAATGCAGCTGTGCCTCCACTCACCACTACGCGCGTACTGATAGGGCGGGGCCGGGGCGGAGTCAACTTACAATAAAAAATTCTCGCGCTCTAAAGTAATGGATCCAGAATCTTATCTTGGGTACTGCTCAGGAATGGACTAACTGCTATGGTTCAAATTTTGCCAGGGTTTAGGGTCACAAGGGGTCGACCCTATAACGTTGAGATATTTTTAATTTACAGAATTTCACGGAAATAATCGACAATAGTTCACTGGTAAGGTGAGTAAATAGAAAAGTAAAATAAAATAAAATAAAAACTCAACGTTATGGCATGCACGCACGGGTAAGAAAATGATATACAAAAAATCAGCTTCTAAACTACTGCGGTAGCCGTGCAGTACTGCCAAGAAGTCCAAAATGGTGACGGGGTATTTCTTGAGATGCGACGGACTTCCAGTCTTCATTCTTGGTAGGTGCTTTCTCCTAGCAATGCTTGCTAGCCTGCATAAATAATATAATTCGGGGGAAAAGCAGAAGTAAGTTTAACAGGCCCTAGCAACCGTGGCCTATTTGGCGGGTGTTTCCCGCTCAAAGAGTGTTTGAGCACCCTTAATTAGGCTGACTTTACCCTGTCCAAATGTAGCTGATGTTGTATCGCATCCACTCCAAGCATGGAGGAAGAGAAGATGTGATGTTATGATGGGACCTGCTTGTTCAACTAGATCACTAATTTTCCAAATCTTGGTGTTTTTTCCTGCCTCTGAAAGAAAATATATACTTGCCATACTCTGCTTCCAGTGATACATCAATAGAACCAGAACATCAGTGTCATCAGCGACAACATTCACATCACTACCCTCGCTTGCATACTGAAGCGCACGTTGAACGATCATGGTATCAGCATCCCCAGTGCTGGAATGCACAACCTGGCCATTCTCTCTCAGATACTTGCTGATCAATAGTATGAACTGATTTTTGTTCTTTTCATTTGCAAGAAAGACTTCCTGATTTCTATAAGCTTCCATAGATTCACACAACTCTGTCCATACTTTCCCCGTACATAGGACACGTACTGCTGCGCAATCTGTTGATATGATACAGATTCTGTGGATTGTTCTGAACATAGGAGGCAAATACTGAATGTTCTTGATGGGGGAGCACTATTACACAGAGTAAAGTGGGGGAAAAAGATGAGAGATTTTGCTAATTGAGTCTTCACAGCTCTACGCATAAAATTTTCTCTGAACAGTGATGTAGGGAATGCTATCAGCTCATATTCAAAATATGGGCTAGTGTCCTCTTCTCTCAGAACAACAGCAATGAGCCTAGTAAATAGAATAGTTGGATCAATGTTCACTTCACGCTGGTCAACTATAATGCCAGGTTTGAGATTGGCAAGAGGTTTAATATGGTCTCTCCTTTTGATAGATGCTTCTGCTACATTTAAACCATCAATTTGCATTTGAATTTTTAATCCAACTTCATTTGCTTTGTCAGGATTAATGCCATCACCTTCAGTTGTAGTCAATCCTGATGACAAAGAACATAGCGCAACCTCTTTTACATCAAATGGTTCATGCTGATCAAACCATTCCTGAATTTTGAGAAGATCCTGAAAGTCACACTTACATCTTGATTTGCCAAGTTCAATATGCTGCTCACTACCTGTTGTCTTCACATCGGTTAGTGTAGTCATTGCATCATGAATTCCAGCACATTTATGCATGGTGTAAATCCACTGTAGGCGGACACTTAGTGAGGTGGCTTAGTGAAATTATTGTTACCGGGTGGATAAAAGCACCAAATTTTGTACATGAGTTCCTTAAAACATACTTAATAATGTTAACCTAGGAGCCATCGATAAAATTTTATCATTCTCATGGAACAGCAAAATATGTGCTATTTAAAGGCGTTTACACCCACGCATTTAATTAAAACACTGTATGACAACAACGGAACCTATCAACAGATAATTATTATACAACAAACAGTTTCATGATTGATTCTGAGATATTTTATAGTGTTTGATTACATTTGCATTTACAAAGGGGTGAACATATCAAGTTTGCTCTTCCACACTTGCAGTTTTTACAGTCTCCTCTGCAGGAACATCTTATTAGTTCATGGCAGACTTTTGAAACTTCTGGAACTGTCATCCAGACTGGTACCCACAATGTAGCTGTTTCATCCTTGGTCCAGGCAAAGTCTAGTGGAGAAGGAAGTTCAGGGTTTGCTTCAGTGCAGGTTGTCCAAATTCCTGCTTGGAATATAGCACGCTGAACATGCTGTAATAGGGCATTTGTGGTCGGTGGTATCCGATCCATGGCTCGATTCTTGTGGCAAAATAAGTCTTCTCTTGCCTCGTCCACAGAACTCAGGGAACTAGTTTTGTCATAAAGAATAACTGTAAACCTTTCAATTCGGTGAAAATGAATGGAGCCATCCGATAATTGTTGAAATGGATGGCTTGCTAAAAACACAAATGTCTCGGTAACTTCTTCATATGTTTGCCAGGTTTGCCATGCAGATTTTTTTCCTTTTCCTCTGAATGATGATGTGGTATCACAACCTGTTAGTGAATGAAAAACTGGCAACGCTTGTGCTTTCATTTCACCGAGGCTGGCACAAATGTAATTGATACTGTAAACTTTAAAAAACTTTCCCTTTCCAAAAAGCTACTCAAATATCTGCTAGTGGATAAGTCATAGCTATCTTATAATATGCTCCAGCAAGAATGATGATGACATCTGTATCTACAGTTCGCACTTCAATTCTCTTCATGCCCTGTTGCAAAGCATGCACAATGTGCACAACAATTCTGGTGTCGGCTTCCTCGTGGTTGCATTCTAACATGTTAGGAATACCAGATCCCACCGACACAACTGATTCTCCTGAAGTTATGTAAACAGCCTTGCCTGGTTGAAAGGTAAACTCGGCAACTTTGGATGTGATGAAAGCAAACAATTCCTTTTTATTATCAGAGTCACGAAGGAAATCCATCCACTTTCCAGGGAGTTTGGTTTGACCTGACACCTTCCTGCGAATCCCCTTCCCTCTCTTCTCACGTGTAGATTCCTTCAGGCTGTCAGGCGCATATGTGTCCCACACAATGTCTACTCTTGTGGTTCTTTCAAGCTGCTTCTTAACATAAGGAATGAACACTTTATCTGTGTATTCGGCAAAAGTACTGACAGTTTCAGTGGGTAGAAGGTGCACTATTACAGCTCCATCCAGTACCAAACAATCATATATAGATGGGGGATCAGGTGGGTCTGATAACTCAAAACAATGGAGAAGATCTGATTTCGTATTTGGCAAGTGCAATTTCCCTAACTCAGAAAGTGAGGGTGGAAACTTCTGTATCTCATGGCCAAAAAATTCCTTCAAATCTCCCTCACGACTTTGCATAGCAATGTAAAGCTGCCCAAAGAGTGCCACATTATTCTGGAGTACTTTGATCTTCTTCCCCTGCTTAGTTGTGGTCTTTAAGTGAGGTCGCTTAAATAAAGCTAGGGAATTCCTTTTTATTGGCTCATGTATAGATACTGAACAATCCTCAAGGACTTTCTTAACATAGGCTTCATACTGCTTAATACCTGTTTCTTCCAAGACAAACAGGTCATGTGCTACAGATTCATCTACACAGTTGCGACTGTCCAGCTTTACCAGTTCCGGAAAGTCATCTGAAAATGGATTGCCCATTTTCTTTATTGTTTCAATGAGGCTGTTAACCTGTTTTTGAAATCTGATCTGAGTAGACAAACCTTGTTCATGATTTCGAAAACTTCTTGGATGGTCTGAATCTACATCTGGTAGGTACATATCCACAAACTCCCTCAGCAATCTCGCCTTCTCTGGACCTGACACCATCCAGCGTTGGAAGGCAGTAGGGTTTTCTGTGAGTCCAACACAACCCCCAGAACCCTTCACATGAGCATTTTCCTGCTCATGAGCCTGGTCGATTGGAATGGCAGAGAACTTGTTGCAGGTTTTGGAAAGAACCCAATGACACTGCTGCTCAAATTCAACTCTCACAGAATGAGGTAGAAATTTGATGTCCTTGACATGAACAGGCACCACCTCGAATAGTTCACGTGATCTAAAGCAAAGAATAAGGGTGCCAGCTTTTCTAAGACCTCAATATAAAGAGGAAAGTTCTTTTCCCTATGAGCCCGGACAAACATCATTATAAGCATTTCATATTTCATCACAAGATCCCAAAATAGAAAGGTAGGGCACCGCCTTAACATTTCTTTCCTCCACTCTACCTCAGATACTGAACTTCCTGACTGCAAATATGCTTCTTTTTGAAGCTTATGGAGAGCCAACAAGGTGACTTGATGAGCATGTCTAGTCCGTGTGAGATGCACCACCCTCAAAAATGAGTCAGCAGTACCCGAAGAAGCCACTTCTGACTCTGTTAAAGCTGAGGTCCAACCTGAATCTTCCAACATGTCTCCCAGTGTGTTCCAAAGGGCCATTTCAATATGCAAGCCTCCGAGCATGACAACATGCACAGACTCACCGTAGAGAGCTGGCCACTTCCACTGTACTAACTTTGCTAGGGCAAACAGTGGCTGATCAAAGGTAGTAACTGGAATTTGGCCAGGGTTAACATGTTCAATTGCTAGTCTCTGCACATCCATGCCATGTTTTATCATCGCTGGAGTAGCAGCCTTTTCATAAAATAGAGGCAACAGTGCACATATTACAGGTGGATCTTCAGTTTGGAGTTGCTTTGATGCATGGTATGCAGCCCACACTATGTCATCAGCATTACTGAGGTTGTCTTTAGTCAGAAGATTAAGTGCATGTTGAATCCACTTTTCTTCGTTGGACTTTTCCTCACTCAGACAACTTCTAAGGGAAAAATCACAATTTTGGTTCTTTGGCACACAAATAGTAGCTGGTGCTAGAGCTACTGCTGGAACAACAGAATATCCTTCCAGCAGACAGTGCTGTTTAGTTTTCGGGGGTAATACAATAGGATTTCTAGTTTCACCAGGATTTGCTTTAGTCGGAAACTGAAAAAGACTAATACCACAACCATGGAACGCACCGACAGCAGTTGTAGAACTAGGGTTGTGATCTATATTGTCAAGAGCCCCTACAGTGAACAACCCTTTGCGAAGGCCAGCAGGAACTACTACACCATCTTCTTCAAACCGCTCACAAACTGAAGCTGTAATCCATTCCTCAAGTTCAATAACCCGGTCATATGAGATGCTGAATCCCATTTTATAGAACTGGTTGATTAGCTTCTTGCTTCTAGTCATTTGATGCACATTAAGGCCAATATATACTGGCAGGGGTGGTTCCCGTTGAAGGACATGCCTAAACCTTGCATTCAACTTTGAGGACGGTTGTTTTTTTTACATTGTACATAATAACCTGGGAAGCACTGAGGCATGCTTGTGACTCAGGCCTATCTTGATCTTTCAAATTAGAACCGTTAAGAATAAGGGATATCAATGATTTTAAACTTGAGGGGGAAGAATTTTCTTGACAGTTCTTCTGAAAACTACCAGTGAACTTAAAGCATTCGTGATTCAATATGTCACTACAACTATAGCAGCTGCTTTAGCAAGGATAAATGCGTCTTCTGTGAAATCACGTTTTTTAAGGGCCTCCTTCAGCATATTTCTCATCCCTTCTCTGAAAACAATAACTATACTCTTGCCATCTTGCTGCTCTTGAGATTCTGGAAAATATTCAAGCACATCATTCTTTAGCCTAGTTTTGTTAATGCTCTTGTTCACACCAAGTTCTTGAAGACGTTTGACATAGAGTGAATGCACTTCAGACAGCTTAAATAGTGGAGTACCTGATTCAACAGCTTTCTGAATATAGCTGGTTAACTCTACAAATGCTCTTGATTCATTATATTTCTCATTTGAGTCTTACTTCTCTTGGCTCATTGTTCGGTTGTGACTACGATATCGGTTTCTCAAACCTACCAAACACTTTAGATGATACTTCATCTCCTTTGCAATTAGATCTCCACCATCTATTCTTGCCTGCAAGTGACAATCTTGAAGCTCATTTATCATTGTTCTAATATTATAATCAGCATCAAAAGTTGAAACCTGGTGGAGATCTTCAGCACTACTTCCCTTTTCACAAAACAGACAAAGATCAACACTAACTGCCCTTCGTTTACTTGTTCTTGGCTCAGAGATATCTGAGCACGACCCTCTTTTTTTCACTCGTTCGAGCTTGCAATTGTTGTATTTTAAACGGCAAGACTTATGCCAAGAAGCATGATTTGCGGAAAAACTTTCAGCACTTTCCTGTTCTCCAAAAATAATTGCAGTTGGTAACGAATTCATTGCTTTAAACTGCTCTATATTGCTCAAAAATGATCTATAGGCTTCAATTTTGCTATCACACGTACCTGGGCCAAGTAGTGGACATTTTAAAGGTTCTCTAGTATCTTCTTGGCAAATAATGCATTTTTTCCAGTCTATCTCCATGTCTGAAGGGAGTACAGAATGCAGTTCAAGAGTGAACCTGATAAAATTGTCTTACTTACCTCAAAACACCAGCCTGAGCCTCAGAAGTTGATAAAGTTAATTTCTGACCACTCTCCAGACCACATGGCTGTTTGTTTCTTTAAAAAGCACATCAGTTATTCCAAGCTTTAAAAAATAAAAAAATAAAAAATAAAAAAATAAAAAAAATAAATAAAAAAAAAAAATTCGCGTTTTTAAAATTCGCAATATATATCCTATGGGGCGCGAATATTAATATTTTCGCGAATACCGTTAATTTAAAATTAAAAAAATGCAATAACATTGATAATGAAATCTTGAGTACACTTACAATCTGCAGAGGGCTCCTAGGCTAATATTAACTACTATACTTTAATGCATTCCCTTACAAAATTTGGCACTTTTATCCGCTCCGTAACAATTTGGTTAAAAACGGGCATTATGCAACTTGACTAACTCTCTGTAATACCTCTTCCTCTAGTTAGCCCACCTCGACTTTTGATTGACCGCATCATCACCTGCTCGATAACCAAATCTGTCCATAATCCTGCCCAACATCTAGTGCTTCTGCGAACTGCATGAAATCCGTGAATACTGAACATTTCATGCAGCCAAGGATAATCTTGTGGAAGCTCCAGCATAAACTAAATAAAGTCTAGCACTTTTCGCATAGTTTATGTGACCAGTTGCAGCAAATAAGTTCAACATCCTTGTGACTGCAATTAGATGTAATGACCAATTTCCTGTTCTTTCTGCTCTAATAAATAACTTCAAAGTTTCTACATACTCAATATAGTGCAACCATAGCTTTGCTGTAGGATATTGTCTAGCAAGTAATGCTTTATATTTCTCCAAACACTGTTCAAATTTCAAAGCTTCATCTAATCTGCAACTTCTGATACTAACATAGATCCTTCAAATATTCCTTTGTAAACTTCATATATATTTTTGACTACATCAGAAGTAAGTATTTCGACATCTTCAGCATTCTCTTCTCCATCACTTTGAGTAGAGTTTACTACATCATCAGGGCTTGATTCATCAGATTCACAAGGTATTAATGCAAACACCAACTTGTTGACCAATGCAGCTTCCACCAAAAGTGCCACTTAAAAGTGTTGAGTCATTTCATAGCTGGCATTTGACACTCGTTTACAAGGATACTGCTACTTAAAATTGATAAGTTAATAAATTTTCAAGCTGAAATCCAAAATATAGTCCAACAACATGTTTGTGTTTTATATTTTAGCAATACATTTGTTATGAAGAGCATTTTTAAATTTTCGCCGATATTGCATTTGTGTAATTTTTTAAACTGCTATAACCCCAAGAATTCAAACAGCTATAAAAAAGTTCCCCCAAGGAGGATTTTGGATGTGTTACTCTATGAAAAATCTGCTTTCCAATGATATCAAAATCAGCTTTCTTCGAATTTTTCCCGGGTTTAACCCTAAATCTACCGAACTATAGTCAGACACAAGCAGATTTAGCACTGTTGGATGCGAGAAGTCTGGATCTTATTAGGATTGCATTTTTTTTAGCTCGTAGGTGCTAGTTATAATTTTTGGCCCTCTTTATATCTGCTGTTTTCATTGCTGGCACTATAATAACCGATTAGGAATAGCCACACTGAAAAATGATTTTGTAACAGCTAGCTAGTGTATAGTAGCGCTGAGCAGGGTTTGCACCTTTGGTGCTTTATCGAACTTGAAGATGGATTATCAAGAGTTACAGACGGAGTGTTTCAGAATCTACTGAGCTAAGTCACTGGAGGGTTGCAGAATCTACGAGCTTAGTCACTCATCTGTAAATCTCAAAGTCTGTTACAATTTTTTCTGACCTAGTCCCACTTTCATTATTAGCAAGTGTTTAATTTCTGCTCTCTGAAGTCGTGGTAGCTAGTTATGAGTGCATAGCAAGATTGTACTGTGAAGCTTCTGCAAACAGAAAAGCACTTCTATGTTGACTGTGATTATTTATTCGAATACAATTTGCAGTTCAAATTGCACGAGTTGTATTGCATGCGGCATTGGGCCAACACAATCCTGCTTGATTCCCCATTAACTGCTTATGCTGTTTGGTTTCAACAAAAGAATATAACAGTATGGAATTTGTTTGATGAAATATTGTGGAACATTTTGGGAAGCTACTGCGAGTTTTTAATTAGTGGGGGGGATGCAATTGAGTTGGGAACTTTAGGATAAATTCCTTTGTATATTTATTTCATTGTTGTATTTTTATATTCAGTCAAGTATTACACCTGGGCAAGAACTAGTAGAAATGATGATCCCAGCTCCTAAGGTCGGGCTAGTTATAGGTGAGATTGTATTTGTAAATATTATTGTTTCGACAAGCAGCATTTACTTTACTTTATTTTAAAAGGCAAGTTTGTTACGCAGTGAACATGTTGAAATTCTAATTAATATGATTTTTTCACCCCTTTTCAATATTATTATTTTTTTAAATTGCTTTCTAGTGTCATTTTTTCGTTCTAAATGTAGCTATACTACGATGAGTAATCATTAGTTATATACTATAGTTTTGTTGTTTTTTGTTTTAATGAGGGGTAGGTGTGGACTAAAATATTTAAATAATCAATATAAAATAGACTACAGTATATATATTTTGTAATGTGTTCTAGCTAGCTCTTCTTATCAATCATGATTTTAGTCTGAGACTATGTGACAGTCTATGGGAAAAGGGGGCACTTCACGCAAAAATTGAAATTGAGATATAAGGCTCCAGAAGTAAGTCGTAGAAAAAATTCTTTCTTTCTCCTATTTTTGTTTTTTGCAGAATTAGTATTAGTGACCCTTACTCTAAGTCTACGCCAAATTTCAAATGCCGAAACAACTTAAAAGACCCCAAGCGTGCCGTGGAAAGACAAGCTACTTTTTATTCTCTCTCGTTCTCGAAGTACAATAAACGGTGAATGGGCAGAGTTTCAAACTAGCAGCTAAAAAAAAAAACGGCATAGCTTTTAGAATAGTGCATGCAATCTACAGCTTACCTCTGGTTGAAAGTTTACCACTACATGGAGTAGAGTAAGCCAAGGATTCCGACAAAACAGGCTGTGAGACGCTCTGAAAGCTAAAAAAAACTCTACGCAAACTTCGTTAGTCGCTGTTAAAAAGCGGCTGTACGATTTAACTGCGTATGCGGAGAACGCCGTTAAGTATACGGAAACATTAATTATACCGGAAGTGGAAATTCAATTTATGTTTTCTCGATTTCTAGTTCAATTGCTTTACTGAATACAGCCCAGTTCAACTGCCAGTTTCTCTGCGTGTCGAAGGTTTTACCCTCCAGTATTTTAGCACTAAGTTGAGATAAATTGTAGCTTTTCATTAGCATAAAAAACTCAATTTTTTTGGTTTGAGTTAAGTGCCCCCTTTTCCCATGGACTGTCACATATGTCACATGATTTACTGGTTTACTTGGAGAATAAAAAAAATTGTGGAGTATGTGACTATTAAAGCCTTTTCTTCTTTGTAAATCATCTTTAGTACTGTTCTTTCATGAAATGATTAATGAAATTTATCTTTGGACACTGGTCAATCAGTCCTTAATTTTTTTTTTTAATTTAATAGGAAAAGGTGGTGAAATGATCAAAACTCTTCAGGTTAGTGAATCGTAGTAGTAGCATTTATTTTCTCACCATGTTACTGTAATGACTGTTATTATTAATTTTCCAAGAACTCACGGTATAGTATATAAAATATTACTTGAATGATACTGTGTACAACAATATTAACTAAAAGCTGCTTTCAGAAAGACCTATATATTGCTATATTTTGATTAGCGCATATTGCATGTAGCTTTATGAATTATTGCGGTTGCAACAGTTAGGTTTAATAGTGCTATCGAGTCCTGTGTTTACCATATTATAAGTTTTAACCTGTCCTTCCGTGTGACTTTCATTCATATTCTAAGGAAGGATTTAATATATTTAGGAGTTTTTTTTAGAAGTTAAAAAAAATCACTAATGGTTAATGTGTTGGTATGCAAATACTTCTAATTATTTATTAGCTACATTGTTAAATTAAACATCAGTAATGCTAAAGCTCGTGTTGGTTGTGCACTAACTACTTGGGATGGAGTGAAATCCAAAATTTTGTGAAGTCTTTGTCAGATTGGTCATTATTTACTTGGTTTGTGGACTTTGTTATTCATTATGTAATGATACACACATTTTTTTTGTTGCTGTAGGAAAATGCTGGGTGTAAGATGCAAATGATCCAAGATGGGGCATATACTAATGCTAGCGACAAACCGTTAAGAATGACTGGCACTGTTGAAAGTTGTAGAGTAAGATTTGTGTTATTTAATTTAGATTTGAATGAAAGTAATATATTCTTTGTTTAGAAAGCAAAAGAGTTGGTGCTGCAGCTTATTGAGCAAAAAGATATGGAAGTAAGCTACATAAAACGTAAAAGTTGTAATGTTAAAGGGAGCATTTTTGTCATAGTTAATTGTATGTGTGGTAAGTGTTAATACCATTACACTTTGGTAAGTGTATTTTTGTAATTTCATTTTTGTCCTTAAGTGTTATTACTCGTGATATTATATAATTTCACTCATAGTAAAAGTGGAATTTTTGTTGTTGTTGTTTTTCAAGCAAATTATTTTCCATTACTTGATTAGTTGTAATTTTGTGGAAGTCTTATTTTGGTCTAAAAGTTTTGACCAGAGCACTTGAAACGCAAGATAGGTTTGCTCAGTAGCTCTATCTTACAAACTTGTGCAACAATGATGTTCTCCGGACTGCGACCCCAGTTTTGTGACATCAACTCATTCTGTGGTACTACTTGACTGGAGACAAGTTTCAGTAGGATTGTATGCTTGTTGGTTGTTTAGACTGCCTCAGATAGTCAGAAGACTCTTTGAAATAAATTTCACATTCTAATTTATTGATTTTTTAGGCTCGCGGGCATGGAATGCCTCAAACTATAGAGGTAATAACAATTGGCTTACTATTCGTACTACTCTAGATTTTAAAGAGTTATTTTGTGATAGATTGAAGTTCCAAAGTCACTTGTTGGTTTTGTCATTGGTCGTAACGGTGAACATATCAATAACATTCAGAATACTTGTGGAGTCAGGTTACAATTTCAGCCAGGTAAGTGTTAGGTTACCAAGTTTCTTTTTTTGGTTGCTTTTTTAATTTATTAAGTTATTAGTTAAGAGGTCAAGATGACTTGCAGATTATTTAAGCGTTTTACTGTGGTATTGCTAAGGACTGTTGGGCTTAGGGAGTTACTTCTTTGGCTTGGTGCTTGAGGTTCTGCTGCTACTATCTAGGTTAATGGGTAGACATTATTTTCAGATATTGGAAGCTCAGATTTTCGTGTCGCCACAGTATCAGGAAACTCTGAATCATGTCGGCGAGCTCAGAAAATGGTGGAGGACATAGTGGCCGAGGTGAGTGAACTTACTAGATAGGTCATCACTCTACGCGTTACTCCATTATGTCCTTAGGTGTCTAACAAAGGAGGTGCAGCAGGTCCTCCTATTGGACTTAATGTGGTAGGTTTAAGTAAGAACTGTTGACTTGTTTTGGAAAGGTAGATAGTTGAAAATGGAAAATAATTTGCTATGCCACTGCAATTATATATTTATATATAGTTTTATAATAAAGCAAAAAAAAAATACTAACTCTCTGCACTACTATTCACTAGCTAGGTATATGTAGTTTTTATTATATATGGTGAGAGTGTCCCTTACATTAATACCTTCTCATGAAACAGCATTTAAAGTTTTCATTGCTCAGCAACCTTGATGCCTGATTAGGTATATGCCTAATAAGTTATTCTTTTATTCTGAGAAATAGTTTGTAGTAGCTGGCTAGTGAGTAGTAGTGCTAAGGTGTAGTTTCAATGGGAAACTTCAATTCTACCACTCATGTAAACTATTCAGTATAAACTAAAACTATTGCGGACAGCAAGAAATTATTTGTTCACCTGTTACAATGTGCCGGTTAGGGTTAGTAGCCATCTTGTCTGTGTCTGTCATGCTGTGATTTTGGAGATTACTGATACTTAAGAGTGGCCGCACATAGTAACGCGCACCGCCCGTAGACCCGGACGTTAATTTATTCCCTGCCAATATCCCGCCATTCGATAATATGCGAGCATGAGGAATCACGCAGTAGCAGCAGAAGTATACTTTGCAAAGTTGAGGCGGCTTTAGCTTTGGGTTGTCTCATAGTCGTATACAGCAACACTCTGTGTAGTAGTCCTTGTGGCAAGGTGTACCAGGCTGCTTCTCCTCTGGTTGCCGTTCTCCAGGCCCTATGCATCTGAGCTCTAGCGATGGATCCAGCAGGCTCGATTTCTGAGGAGCGAAGACTTTCCAAGCTGCACAGCTCTAAGACTTCACCGCGGCCTATCTCCAAGAAACTGTTCTCTCTTCTGACTTTCTTGTTATTGTTGCATTGAAGTTAGTTTACTGTTGATAATAGGCAGGGTTTTTTTTTTTAGAACTGAAAAGAAATTGCTCGAGTATTGATAGTACGTACTAGAAATGGAGGGCGTTGTTATTCATAAGAATTAGAATAGAAGTTCCAAATTTTGTATCAGTTTTTCTTGGAATCTAATAATGAGAACAACATTTTTTTTTTTTTTTTTTTTACACACAGGTAGACCTCAAGAGATGAACTGCACCACAACTTGAATTTTTCGGTATCTTATAAAAAGAATAAATGCAAATAAATCATAAAGTAATGTTGAAATGAAAAAGAATTTGTCTTGCAGTAGAGTATTGATTTGGCTAGTAGTGCACCAAATTGTGATGCTCCAACTTACTGCACCGCTCCAAAAAAAGCGCTACAAAGTTTTATAACCGGGCCTTGAAATTTCCTCCAGATTCGCTCCAAAGTTAGTGAGTGGCACCTTCGGAAGTTTTTAAGCCGATTTTTTTTGTTTATCATTTTCTAACCCTTGCATGTATGTCATAACGATGAGTTCTTGTTTAATTGTATTATAGTTTTATTATGCTGAAAGCCTTGGAAAAATTTGAATCATAAGCGTTTGTCCATTCCTGAGTGGTATGAGAGTGTAGACTGTGGGATCCATTTTGTGCTTGAGGATTTTTTATTGGAAGTTGACTCCACTCTGCCCCAACTGTAACTCTCATAATAGCAAGTGAGGCACAGCTGCATTTAAGGGTGCTGGCACATAGCAACGCTCGCGCGCGGCTTAATTGAGCAATAAACCACGAAACCACCGAGTTGTAGAGGTAGAGGGCGGATCTTAAATACCCGCGCATAGATAAGAGCTTCCTGGCAGACCGTGGTAAAGTATAGTTAACTCGGCTAACGGAGGGCGGGGCTAGAAAATTGCACAGTAGCAAAAAAGTGCGAGACAATTGGAATCGATTTTGCTGTCCAAGTCCAGAAGGACGAAGAGTTAGTCTTTCATTTTTAGTACTGCAGCATAACTTAACAAGGTAATTAAAGTTGTCGATTTAGTTTTTTAATATAGTGTACAGTCGTGACCCGACTGGAAAAAAATCACGTGAAAATGTGAAAATGTGAATAAATATAAAACAAAATAGAAATAAGAAAAACAAAATCGACAACTTTGTAACAATTAGCTATAGCAAGCGGTGGACGAAATTCCAGCTTCCGTAGTCTTCCTCTGTTTCCAAATAGTGGCGTTTACTTTTGAGACTTTGAGGCTTCATAACTCTTGTAGTTCCGTTTGTGTGTTAGTCATTCTTGATCAGTTGGCTGTCAGTTGACGGGTCTCAGAGATCCCCCGGGCAGCGTGGACCTGCACGGTATAGAATCGGAGTTACCTTCCATAGCAACAGTTAATTGATTTGTGTGGGCGTACCGCGTAACCGGATGTGTGAGCACCCTTAAGGGTGCTTACACATAGCAACACCTGGGCACCTTTAGTAGCACACTCCAGCTGAATATTAGGTGTTATCTACCACAAAGTCACACCCTGCTCTGTAACAAATTAGTGCCCATGAAATGCAGCTGTGCCTCATTTGGGGCAGAGTCAACTTACAATAAAAAAATTCTCAGCTCTTAAGTAATGGATCCAGAATCTTATCTTGCTTACTGCTCAGGAATGGACTAACTGCTATGGTTCAAAATTTGCCAGGGTTTAGGGCCACATGGGGTCAACCCTATAACTTTGAGATATTTTTAATGTACTGAATTTCACAGAAATAATCTACAATAGTTCACATGGTAAGGTGAGTAAATAGAAAAGTAAAATAAAATTCAACACTCAACTCACTGGTAAGAAAATGATATTCAAAAAATCAGCTTCTAAACTACAGCGGTAGCCGTGCAGTACTGCCAAGAAGTCCAAAATGGTGACGGGGGTATTTCTTGAGATGCGATCGACTTCCAGTCTTCATTCTTGGTAGGTGCTTTCTCCTAGCAGTACTTGCTGGCCTGCATAAATTAGAATAATTCGGGGGAAAAGCAGAAGTAAGTTTAACAGGCCCTAGCAACCGTGGCCTATTGGCGGTTTTTTCGCACTCAAAGATTGTGCCAGCACCCTTAACAGGCACTGATTTGTTGCAAAGCAGGGTGTGACTTTTTACCCGTGACTATTCAGCTGGATTGCACCACTAATGGTGCCTTGGTGTTGCTATGTGATGGTACCCTTACGGTGCCCTGCCACTGGAAACCAAGGCGCGTAACCACAAATTGACTGTTTTTGTTGTGTCTTTATTTTTATTTTTCTGTATACTGTGGGCTTACTTCGTTGATACAGGTGGAATGGGCACTAACAGAGGACTCCAGCAAGCCAAATTTGAAGAGTGAAGACCCGTCTAGGATGGAGATACAGCTCTGCACACCAGCTACTATTTTGCATTATTTCGCAGCGCCCGAAAGAGCTACCAGGCTCTTTTTTTTTTCCAGTGGAAGCTTGCAGGCTTCTTCGCAACATTATAGAGCCATATTTCTAATATTTATATTCCTTTTTTGTAAATAGTAAAAAATTTCATGCTGTTTTACTCGTGCGTTATTCTAAAAAACTCTCTGTAACTTTGTTCTAAGAAATGCAATAATGAGCCGTGAGATGGTCTTTGTAACTTTGAAAATGGTTAGTCCCTGGAGCAGAAGTAACGGCATACAGTAGTCCCCCTCTTGAAAGATCACCCTGGTAAGCGACCACCCCTTTTATGCGACCATCATTCGTGAGAACAGAGCCATACTACAGTATTTATCACCTCTGGTAAACGACCACCCCGCGACCAGCGACCAGCTAAGTAGAGCTGTTAACGACCACTTTTAGCAGGAAGTATGCATGCGCACTAGTTCAGTTGCAGCTGCTATTTTTGGTTCTCTTGATTGCTTTTTTTATTAAGGATGAGCAGAAAAAGGAAAGTCCTTACTTTGGAGGAGAGGGTGTCAGTTATCAAGAAAGCAGACGGTGGAACTTCTTGCAGAGCTATTGCATCAGAATTTGGAGTAGGTAAAACACAAGTACAAACAATAGTAAAGAGAAAGAAGACATTATGAAGAGGTGGGAAGAAGGTGAGAGATCTAATGTTAAATATTGCAAGCCCCAGAACTGCTGGTTATTGTGATCAGGACAAGATTATGAAGAAGATGAATTTATTGCGAATATGGAATGACCAAGGAAGAACATGGTTTCTTCATTGTGTTCCAGTTGGAGTCCACAGATGAAGATGAATGAATTAAGAGATTTTGCCCTTCACCACCAAAATTCAGAACTACTAAGATCCATTGGTCGAGTGCATTGGCTGTAGAAAAAACATCAACACAAAGTATGAAACAGACTAAATTATTTTTTTTTTTTTGTAAAACAGGAGCTAACCACAATGAAACCAAATTATATTTATATACCCAACACTCATTAAACAATTTTAATTGAATTTGAATTTAACATAGTAGTAAAATTCGTAATTTTAAGGGTGCCCTGCCACTGGAACCGAGGCGCGTAACCGCAAATTGACTGTTTTTGCTATGTTTTTAAATTTTTTTTTCTGTGTACTGTGGGCTTACTTTTTTGTTACAGGTGGAATGAGCACCAATAGAGGACTCCAGCAAGCCAAATTTGAAAAATGAAGACCCGCCTGGGACGGAGATACAGCTCCGCACACCGGCTACTATTCAGAGTTATTTTGAAGCGGCCGAAAGAGCTACCATGCTCATTTTTTTTCCAGAGGTAGCTTGAGGGCTTCTTCGCAACATTACAGAGCCATATTTCTAATATCTATATTCTTTTTTTGTTAACAGTAAAATTTCGTTGTAACTTTTGAAATAGTTTGTCCCTGGGGCAGAAGTGATGGCGTATTCTGGATGTTGCTTTGAGTTGGTTGCTCATTAGTGGGAGCGGGGTAGTTCAGCACAAAATTTAGACTTGTAGGCGATAGGGCTTAAGAATATAGCGGTAGCAATCCCGATGGAATAACTGAAGTGATGATGACGGAGTCTATACGCAGCGGAGTCTCAATACAAGGTTAGTGGAATTGTCGGAGCTGGTACCAGTCAGGGTGGAGTTGGTCATGGTTGAGACAGTGTTTTAAGCTGCTCCAATAGCTTCACAAGTACAGCTTCATTCCTTACCCTTCAAGTATAATAGAAGGATGCTATTTGAAGTGACTGTCTCAGACTAGAACACTACAGTTATAAGTTATAGCTGAAAGACCCGTTTGTCCACCTGCTTCGCGGTAACTAGTGGTGGATTTTTTTGGCGCCAAAGTTAATTTGTGTAGGCTCAGGTTACGGGCAGTTCTGCGGTATTATACTGAATGATTAAACGACCACAGGTTGCGGTGGCAGGGCACCCTTTAGTGCACCTTACAGTAGATTCAGTCGAACGTTAAATTGCATATTTTTTGAAACTCTGCTTCCCCCTGGTGAAAGACCGCTTTGCTGGAACCACAGGGTGATCTCTCAAGAGGGGGACTACTGTATTACCAATGTTGCTTGGAGTTGGTTGCTTATTAGTGGGAGCGGGATAGTTCAGCACAAGATTCAGACTTGTTGGCGATAGGGCTGAAGAATATAGCAGTAGCAAACCCAGAAGAAAGAACTAAAGTGATGATGACGGAGTCTATATGCAGCCGAGTCTGAATAGAAGGTTGGTAGAATAGTCGGAGCTAGTACCAGTCAGGATGGAGTTGGTCACGGTCAAGACAGTTTTAAGCTGCTCCAATGGCTTCACAAGCACAGCCTCATTCCTTACCTTACAAGTATAATAGAAGGATGTTATTTGAAGTGAATGTTTCAGACTAGTACACTACAGTTATAGCTCTGGGACCCATTTGTCCTCCTGCTTCACGGTAACTGGTAGATTTTTTTGGCGCCAAAAGTTAATTGATCCGTGTAGAAATTCAGAGCTGGCCATGCGTGAATAGATTGCTTGCGGGGATCGGGTTATGGGCGGTTCTGCGGTATTATACTGAATAATTAAATGACCTCAGATTCTGGTGGCCGGGTATATATTTAGAAGACTCCTTGAATCTTGTACGTAGTATTACAATACTGCTGATGCACTTACACTTGTGAGCCAATGATACAATGAAGTTTTACTTGAGATTTGTGCTGTACAAATCACCTGCATAGTTCGAAATTCTAGTGTCACAAATTTGTGTTTGACATATGAGGGGTATTATTTTTATCTAGTTTGTAGTAATTCATTAAAAAAATTGATACTGTATTTTTATTGAATATTTGAGCTTAGCAATCCTCTACTCTTTATCATATGTAGAGACCTGCAGGTGGGTTTAAACCTCACATTGAGCTTCCAAATCCAACTGGTCCTGGCGTTTCAACTGTCCAATTTCCTGTTCCTGCTCAAAAATGTGGACTCATAATAGGGAAAGGTTTGTTGTAGTTGTTGGTTCTGAAAAGTATATTCACATGCAAAAATTTGTAGGTGGTGATACAATTAGACAATTGCAGGTTCAAAGTGGAGCTCACATTGAGCTTCATAGGGGAAATCACCCAAATCCGGCCGAGAAACTATTTAACATCAGAGGTAAGTAGTATTGTTATTCAAACCTCTAACATTATGGTGTTATGTAATTATTAGGAGATCCACAATCGGTTGCTAATGCACAGCATTTATTGAGGCAAAAAATTGAGGTAATTAATTGGATTTGGCAGTCTTTGGTATAATTTGTGTACGTAAATAGGGAAATCCACAAGCTCCAGGATCATTTTCTGGTCCAGTTCAGGGGTGAGTTTTGCGATATATAATGACCTATGTAAGATTTATGCATTATGCTATTCCCTAATATATACAAAGTGCATGTAGTGACATTTGATGTCAAACCATCCACTATCCTGAGCAAGACCGCATCCCTTAATCTTAGTTTGGCACCACCAAGTTTCATTTTAATAAATCCATATTAGGTCTAACCTAAATGTACTAAGCGTTTAGGTTGTGTAACACATGCTGCAAGGCATTTTTAAGCTCAATTACCATAAGGCTTCTTATCAAAGAGTCAGACGATGAATTATCCTAAGGCTATCAGTTGTTCAATTTTGTTGCTCTAGCTCAAGTTGTATTTATCAAGTGTTGACGCTTTTACAAGCAAAAACAGTTAATAAGAAAACTCAAGAGAAAGTGAGCTTTATTAAACAGTGAGTGTGTGACTTATGGCTTGTGGAACTCTAACCACTGTAGTTTGTGATGGCTGTGCGGCGACCAACAAATCAGTAACGGTTCATAACGGCACAATTTTATAATAAATTTTATAATAAAGCATGTTGCCTAAGTAATTTAGAGCAGGGACTATACCTAATGATGCAGTAGAACGGACACTACATTTACATGTAGTTTTGCCTCCTTAAAAACCAATTGGATTTCTTCAAGTCCCTCAAAAGCTATGTTTAAAGGATAGTAGTAGTTAGTTGAAAGAATGTGGATTAAAATAAATTTTTTTGTGCAGGTATCAAGGCGGTTTTAATCCTCAAGCTGGTGGTCCTCAGTTTTCTCAATACCCTTATCAGCAAGGATATGTAAGTCAAAATTTCCATCATTCACCAGCAACAAATTATATTAGCTTTTTAAGGGGGCATTGACAATTACTTTTGTTACTGTTTTATGGCTATCAGTCATGCTACAAAAATTGGATTGTTACTAATTATCAATAGTTTTGGCCACTACGAAAGTTTTTGTTGATGGTAGTGTTGTACAACATTGAGATTGTGTGTTGAGAAACATAAAACCAAGAGAGCAGCTAGACTTTATTTAATAAAGCAGTAAAGTTACCTTGAGCTATTGTTAATTTGTTAAATCCTCCTTCTCGCTTCCTTCTTTCTTCCCAGCCTCAGCAGCAGCCTCAACCTCAGCAGCAGCAGCCTCAAGGAAATGATCCAGGTAAGTTTAAATTTTGTTTTGTACTTGATGTTGAAGTAAATGACAAAAATCTTTAATTTGGAAGTGTTTTATAATGGTATTACACGTGCACAGGTGGGCTGCCTCCTGAATTGTTTAATTAACCCTTAGTGGACAAAAGTCACGAATTCGACAGGCGTTACGTACTGTGCATACTGGAGTCACATATCTGTGACCATACACATACGTTAATAAAATACGATTGTCACAAATTCGTGATGGGCTTGCTCAAGGTATATCTTTCTACTAACCGTTGGCGTAACACGCACACAATGTCAGTAGCTTCTACTAACAAAATGATCGAGATTGTTTAGTTATCTGCTGGGATAATATGTTTGAGGATGAAGCAACAATAACAACTACAGTAGGAGACAAAATAAAGTTTTGAATTCCGTTCTGTAGTACGGCCGTAAAACGGTAGTTTTTATTGTTGTGTTCTGTACTGTTTAGACAAAACGGCCGGCATCGTTTACTAAAACGGTAAAAAATGGTTAAGCTTTGCCGTTGATTCACAGGATATTTTCTGGCTAGAAACTCTTCCATAGCTGTATCAGCAAGCAAAGGCCTTGTATTGACCATCAATAGTGCAATAAAGATTATACAAAATTTTAACTTGCTTCAATAAAGCTGCAGACTTAGGTTCCAACGGGTACAGAGCTAAAATGAGGTACACACTTCGTAGGTCTTCTGTTAGCTACTGATGGATCTCCAGTAGTAAAAAAATCCCCAAGAAGGCCCTAACATCGAGAGAACATCGATACTTTGTGGTGGTCAAACTAACAATTCTCCGCGAGACAACTTGGAATAGGACGGCTTCAATTTTTTTTACCTGAAAAGCTTCACCTCAGGATCCTGTAAACAAAAAATCGGAACATTTTATTGGATAAACGATTTTTTAAATTGCTTTGAGCGAGACATATGGTGAACAAGAAAGATTAAAACAGTCGAACGGAATGGGCATTTTACCAACAGTGTACTGTTTTTCCCCCGTTTTTTAATCAGTGCGATGGCCGCTCTATGGAAAATAATTTGGAACTTTATTTTGTCTTCTACTGTATTGTGATAGTTTGATAGGTGAAAGCGATCATGGATTCAATGTTCACAGCAACAGTGAATCGTTTTAATGAATAGTGACTACTACAAGTAGCAGTGAAATTTTTTTCCTAGATTGTGAGGGGGTGCATTCCAGTAAGTATTTAGATTTCCATGAGATTTGTGTGGCTAAAACACTCCAAATATACACCTGTCAAGCCAGGGTTGTGGAACAGAGCGCTTGAATACCAACGCAACAGCTGTGATGAAGGCAGTGGTTGAAACAGGGGAGTGGAACATGCAGGCCAATGGGTATCACCAGAACAAATGAAAAAAGTGACATAAGGTAAACTCTAGCTTTAATATAATAGGACCAAAATAATGCTTAGAGCTTTGGCATAGTGCATACATACTATCTAATCGTTGAAAACTAACTTAGATTAGCTATTGCTTCAGTAAATAACTAAACTGGTCAAATAAAACCTGTGTTAAAATTCTTGCCTAGACTCGTGCTAAAACAATCTGCTCACGCATTATCATAGCTACTAGCCTATAGGAGAACTGCTAGAGTCATAAAACTGTACTAGCACTCACCATTTTTCTTACTCAACTCCATGTTGCGTGGTCCACTGGTCAAATGTCTCCATGAAAATACATCATTTTTACGTATGCGCGTTTATATAAATACATTCGTCCGCTAAGGGTTAAAGCATTAAATTTTATTTTTATATACCAGATTTATTTAGCAACTGCTTGTAACAAAAGTGTAGTACCCTCAAAATAACCATATTACTCTACAAAATTGCCTGTAGGTGAAAATTGTAGTGAATCTATTATTTCTTTTTTATGTACTGAACAGGGCCTAATACCTGTTGCCACATAGGAAATGCATATGTAAATAGGATATGGTTTATGGCATTTTCCCACATCACTTGTGTTCAGTTATCACATTGTGTTATTACGTCCCTCCAGGTTATACAAGTGTTTCTTACACAAGAAACTTGTTACTATGTTCACACATGGGCAGTACACACAAATTTAGTCATCTTTAGTTATTTTAAACTGTGTTTGCAATGGTAACTATTTATGATATAAAATTAAGATAGAATTAAATGTTTATTATTTTTGATTGCTTTATGTATTTTTTCTCCTAGCCCACCAAGCAGCCTGGGCAGCTTACTATCAACAAATATATGCAGCACAGGCTGCTCAAGCACAAGCGGCTCAAGGTATATGTGATTTTAAAGTTAGTTTAGTCTTTTATTAGGGCTATTTTTCATATCTATATTTAAAAATTTGTACAGCACTAGTTGCCAGTACATTTATTATGTAGTGATACTTAGTTGCACATTTTCTGTAAATGGGGTGTCCATATTTAGACCACTTTTTTCCCTCATACTTCAGTTCGCATGACCGCAAACACAGTAAATGTGGAATGAACTTAGAAAAACAAAAGCTGGAAACAATTTATTCATGTGGATCTTTTGGCAATGCCATCTCAGTAAATCAACGAGCTCGTGAAAAAGAGGCGGTTTTTTGGGTGCGTATTAATGCAACAATTTTTTTCTAAAGTTTAATAAAGTCTTTCCTGCAGTTCTAAAAGGTTATCTTTGGTGCTGTACCTTCAATTATTGTTAAGTGCTTCCTAAAGCCTGGTAATGTACATTCAACATTTGGAGGAGAACCGGACATAGTGAAAAGAACTAACCACTGAGGTTTAATATGGTCTTGTAAGTCTTCGAAATATAGAAACACCAAAAGTTTAGAATTCTGGAGTCACATGCTCCAGCTTACAATGGTGAACGACACTCTTGCCCAATAGTTTAAATATATAGCTCAATATCTGGACGCCGACAACTCCGTAAGTGCAAAAAAAAAAAATTCGAAGGTGCCGCGTTGTGCCTGGTTTTCCTATAGACGGTTATATATATATATATATATATATATATATATATAATATATGTGTGTATATACTGATGTAGATGAGCAAGATAGAGTAGTTTGGGTTTTACTATTGCATATAGATCTATACTGACATATAGACTAGCTAGTGATATAATCTTTAAAATTCATTAAAAGTAAAACAGAATGTAATAACAGCTGCAGTTTAGGAGCAGTCAAATTTTACTGAACATGTTGGTAATAAACTAAATGGAATGTTTTGTTTTTGTACTAGGTGCCCCTGCACAGCAGCCTCAAGCTCAACCTGCTCAGGCAGCTGGAGACATACAAGCTCAGTGGGCTGAGTATTATAGGTCTATTGGTTATGGCTCATATTATGGTCAGCAGCAGGTTGGTCAACAACCAGGTCAACCTGGCCAACCTGGTGCTCAGCCAGGTCAGCCTATGCAGCAGCAGCAACATGGGCCTCCTCCTGGACATGAACAGAAGGTACATCATTTAAAAAAAAAAATTTTATATGTTAGTCTGATTCCATTTCAAAGTAAGTAATAAAAATGTTTGACACAAGTGCATTATTGTATTAGAAATTATAAGCATGTGATGTATAATTTTTCTTTCAGTGAAACTTCATATAATAGATGTTTTGGTTATCCTGATCTCTATGGACTGTATTCTATGTTGCAATGTTCAAGATACTTCTCATGCACTGCACTCTTTCTAGTATAATCATTGTTTTTGTTATTCCCTTCAGTCATGCTATTTTGCTGTATTTCAATATTATGAATTATATCTTTTATGAGATAATATATTTAATATAATCTACTTTTACCAGTGATTGCATGGTTACACGTGGATAGCCAGTGGACTGCGAACCATCCTTACCTCAATCATTCTACCTAGGGAGATGGTTGCACGATCCACAACAGGTGATAAAAAATGATTGATCTACTAATACATTATGCAATGTTTTGCACAATTTCTGTCTCCCTTTTTTATTTTTGCTATGGATATTTAAGTCACAATATTATTGTAATAAATTCGCTTACCTTGATGTATACTTAGCATTACTGCTTCTGTGCTTTACTGATATGCAATGATATAAATGGCACTCCTGATTTTTTTTATTTTGTTGAAAATGACAGGTATCACAGAAGAAAGGATGAAAACTTTAAAATTCTTCAGTGTCATGCTAAAAACTAGTATATATATATTGATATACATGCCACGACTATATATAAATATATATTTGAATGCAATTCTCGTACTGTGTGTTCAGTCGCATCTTTTAGTTTGGTATGACAATGAAATTGATATGAAAAATTCAATAATCAAGTAATATGTCTAGTAGAGCCTTGCTTATATGATTTTAAATATCTTTTCTGATAATATTCTGTATTTTGCAGTTCCTGTATCAGATATTGTGCAACAAAACTTTAAAATTTCTATACTTTTAGTTTCAGAAAGGGGTGGGTGGAGATGTGTGATTAAATAGTACCCGAATGGAAACTATTGGCACAGTTGTACTTGAAATTAGATTAAATAATAGTGTGTCAAAAAAACATGGTATGGTAATATTGAGGTTTTTTGCTGCATGATTAGGTTAATGGCCTCCATAAGATGTCATTTTTGGGGTGTGACGACTTGCCAATGTTAGTGGAGAGAGCTAGTTTGGAGATAATCATTTATTAGGTAACTAAATACAACATGGGCTCATACAGAATATTTCACTGGGAGTTGGGGACATAAATTCTATCTGCACTAAAAGTGGTATTGATATTTAGTAGATTTAAAACTAGGAATGCAATATGGTAGCTATTGGTCAAATATTTAGGTTAACACATTCTGAAAGTTAGTGTTGTAGTGCTTAACTCAAGGAAAGCTATCAGTAACCATGGATTTGGTCAGTCTGGCATAGACGACCCTTTACTTTCAATTATTGGGAAAGTACATACATAGTAGAGATAACTGAATAAGGAAGAATTGTTTTGGTAGAGCTTCTGGAAAGCCTCTGCTGTCCATAAGCAAAAATGTGGTCAGCATGTCTACAAATTTCACTAATCTGGATTTCCAAGAAAGCATCATTGTACTTCACCAATCTGGACTGTAGACAACCAGATCTTTCACATTTTTATATCCCTTGGACAACACAAAGGCTAAACCCTATTCAAATTATTGTTTTTTACAAGTTTTGTTCAGTTAAGCGCACACGTTTCAGTACCACATTACAATCAGATTAATAGTTAATACTGTACTAAATCATTTTTAACTACAATGTTAATAGTCATAAATGAACACAATATTGATTTGAAAATAGTGTTCATAAAGTTTAATTATGACAAGACATTCCAATTTCGAGAAGCCTTCGTCAGTTGTGAGATGATACAATTGTGAAAACTATAACAGGATGCTATATGATACATCGACCCTCAGGATTATCTTTATTTTTAGTCTTAACATTTTCTGAAACTACTGAAGGTCAAATGTTATCATTTAGTATCCACCAATTTGAATATATTGTTATTCTGCTGCTACAGTGTGAATCAAATAAAATATTTTCAGTATTTAGTTAGAACTGACAAAACAATGTTTGTATTGAAACTTGAGATTATCCCAACTATATCTTTGAATTGATATCTGCAATTGAGTCAAGATCACAAACATTTAAGAAGTATTGGTACATTATGATGCATTTAAATGCATTATCAAAGAAATATTCAAGAAGCAGCAACAATTGCATAATCACTCTTACCATATCCCTTACTCCAGCTTTTCTCGCAGAAGATGGATGTATACAAAATTCTTTTACCTTTTTAAATAATTGTTCTTCTGTGTTATACAGACATTCACCTGCAATATTCAACACCCAGAGTAAATAGTTAAGCAATGATATATGTTAATGTACCTGCTATGACAAGTGTGTTTTAATAATATTTTACAACCCCTAAGACAGAGTTATAGCCCGTTACCCGAGCGACCGAGCTTGTCGTTAAGAACTATAAATCGGATACAGTCTGTAAGAAAATGTATTAGCAGGGAAAAGTCTGATATAGTTCTTAGCAACCATAATTATGATGGAAGACAGATCAAAGCAAAATGGAACAATGAAGAGTTTGGGTACTTTAATACAATTACTAAGATAGCTAACGTTATACTTTGCTCGTTGTTTATGTTTGGGCTATAAAATAGTTATAAACCAAATCATTAAGTTTGTATTGCGCTTGTATTGCGATTAATAAATCCTCGCCACTCGGGCTGCGCCCTCGTGTCTCGGACTTTATAAATCGCATACAAACTCAATTTTGGTTTATAACTATCACATAACCACTCACGAGGATAAATTTCAGGATACACTAATTGGTTTGGACAGATAGGATAACAGCCATAAAATACGGCCTCTAGCCTGCAAAATAAAACAAGTGGTGAAAACATGGATAGGCAAATCAAATTTTGACAATGATAAATCAACGATAACTACACGGATACCATATTCATTCAAACTAACTAGTGTGGTGATGGTGAGTGAACTTGCCTAGCTGTCACAAAGCATGATGGAAGTGGTTTCCAATGACATTAATACTCACATAGCTACTCCAAAGAATTCATGATGAGCTGTTGATATCACAACATCTGCTGAGTGTAAAATTCTCAGATATTCTTCTCTAGGAACGTGACCTTTATTGATGAGCCTTTCACCAAGAAAAGGAATTATTTTTTGCAAGGAGTCTGAAAATTATTAATACTGGTTATATAAACATAGTTCATTAAATCATACCTGGAATATCGTTGGTATGGGACCCCAAGATAGATATCACAAACTCTAGATGATGGTCAATTAATTTTAATAACAGAGAGCATAACATATCTGGGTTCTTGTCATGTTCCCTGGCCAACATAACAGCACTTTATTGTTAGATATAGAAATTTTGAATGTCCTTACCATCTATGTGGCCATAACAAGTGAACTATGTTAGTACTATCATCCAGAGGACTATGAACAGGTGCCACTGTGTTCATAGTGCTATCGTCATTCTGGAACACCGTGCCTTGTGATAGTATTTGAAGAGGAATATACAGCACAGAACACTTTGGCTCAATCTTTTCCCTAAGATTCCTGGGTCTGAAGTCTGGTATGATTTTCATGAAAGACTGAATTGACGAAAGAAATGATTCTTTGTTAAATTCAGAATTGAATATAACTTTATCTGCGACTAAACTGTCAAATTATATTATAATGTGATAAAACCATTCATAGTAATAACAAATATTTACCATGAAAGTATTTGACTGTATCCGTGCTGAAAATCCCTATCCTGTTGCTTTCTAACTGGATAAACCAGCTGGTTTTCATGGAAATACAAAATCTTATCAAGATGAGCAAAATCCGGACGAAGAGCTATTAATTCACTTAAATTCAGAACACTACTGGTAAACAGCACTCTAAAATGAAAAAATTAATGAATAACACTAAACTTACAGTAGGCAAACTAATTTAACCTTAAATTTTACAGATGCAAATAAATAATCTTTTTTCCCCTTCTTATTGGCAAGATAGCAAGACATTCTCAGGTATAATGTATACATGTTATGTATATTGGCTAGTGAGAGAGATCATACTAAAGATATCTAATAAATTTACATATATTTCTTTAATGCTAAAGATTGATATTTAGAAATAAATATTTATCTTTGGTAGCACAGAAAACTGAGGTATTCTGATTTAATAGCACTCATGCGGTGAAAAATTCACTCGACTTAGCCTTGTCATTTTCTCATACCACTCATTAATCCTGGATTCCACTGTTTCTTCCATGCTATTGTATCACTTTTTAGCATAAATTTTTTTCTTTGATTCCTCATCACTCCTTTTCTATATTTTATGTACTTACCTTAGAAAATGGAAATCCAGCTTCCATTTTTACAAGGAATACATGATATTGTATAGATGTGACAGGGTTTAGATTTAATGAACATTCACATTTATAGATATTAATTCATCATTACCAGCTTTTGTTTTATATCTCTATCTATAAAATTAAATGATTTTATTATTCATTTACAAACTTTTTGTAACTATTATGTTTCATTTCGCATAATACCACAGCCAAGTCTTTTTTTTTAAAACAAAAAATAATTAAGTTAAAAGATGTACTTTCCTGAAAAAGTGTTTGGTGCTCAAGCTAACATGGAATATAGCTGCTAAAGGCCCAAGAATGAACACAGTTTTACACTGCACAGTTGCCAATGAGCCATGTCCTCAATAAGATCAACAAGAATGACAACCAATGAGTACCTGTACTTGTGAGCCTTTGGTATAACTTCTGCAAAGTGAAGAGCAGATATTCGCATTCTCCAATTCCATTTTGTAGGTGGGAGGGTATAAAGATTTCCTTGAAATTCTTTTTGAAGTAAATCAATGAAATCTTTGTGGGAACCTCCATAAAATGGCTCAATAAACAACACATCACCAGCTACACATTCTGGAGCTGGCTGAATAAACAGGTCACAAACTTAATTGACTGCTACAATAAAACTGATCAAATTTTTACACACCTGTGGCGTTGGAAGGATTGCATCCATCTATATCATCCATTTCAACGACACTTTACCTTATATCATTGTCAATTCGATGCGGATCTTCTAAAAACTGCTCACCCGCACGTACAGCGACGAGATAGACCCGAGTGTGCAACTAATTTTATTCATTTACTATTACATAGAGTGAGTCATAGAATTTCAGTTTAGACCAATGGTTTCGATCAATGTATTACGATTATCAGTTACGTAGCTAGCAAAATCAGTACACTGGAAAATGTGAAACCATTGTAGTTTGACTGGGATACATACAAGTTTTATGGTGCAAATGATGATGAATAATTGCGCAGACACAACTCTTGAATGTTGAATAATTTGCTAATTGTCATATAATCACATTCTGTTCAACATCAACAGACTTTCCAACTTTGATAATCTTTTTAGAGTGTTTCTTATGCCGGTGTCATAAAATTTTGGGGACCCCCATGAAAAGGCCAAGTTAGTTAGTAATTTATTCTTTCCTGGTCATGATTGCTTGATGCCTGAAACCTATGACAACATGATCGAGTGTGACAAATGCTGCAAATGGTATCACTTCAAGTGTGTAGGTGTACGCCAAGCTGTCGGTTTATGGCACTGCTACCATTGTAAATAATGAACAATTAAACATTTTGTCTATTAACTATTTGAATTGTCACCACAAATTTTAAATATGATATATTATACATATGCAAACATCATTTGAAATGACCAAGTTACAATATGCAAACTAATTGCTATTCTGGGTATTTCCATAAGAACAAGTTTGGTAAATGTTATTCTCATATATTAGTATTAAAAAAAATAATGGCATATTCTCACAAAGGGATCTATTATTAAGTAACTAGATCCCAATTACTATTGAAATAATACATTTATATAATAGTCCTGCGATATAAACACATCATTAATATAATTAATATACCATGATATCCATTGAGTGCATCAAAATAGTTCACACTAAAATGCAGTGATACTTTGTATATAAAGTTATTTAATCACATTACCACCAAAAAACGTTTGTACATCAATAATAATCATAATAATAATAATATTAATAATAATAACAACAATAATAATAATATATGAATAAGTGGGCCTATACCGATGGATTGATTAGTCAGGGTGCAGTTACAGACGCTCTCTCTAGCTAGAGAAGAGATTGGAGTAACTGTCTCTGGCAACAAAGAAAAGACAACCCTCTAATCCCAAAAGTTAGGAGCAAGACGCATTATACAACAGGTAACTGAAACGATCCCATCTGCAACTTTGAAGGCTTCTCCTGCAAGTTCCAAGTTAAACAGTGGGCAATTTCCGCGCTTGTGGAGAAAGATTTCATGAATATTAGCAATAAGCATGAGCTAATAGCAATGTTGAAATTGAAAAGTTCTTACATCTTGGACTTGGGGTTACAGAAAAGTATCTAGCTAGCTCCAGCTCAGTAAGTCCAAATATTTACAATGGGGGCCCCATAAATATGTTAACAAAATCAAATGTTGTTTTATTTTTTTGCCAACCAATACAGAAATTGAAGAATCATTCACTTTCTGCAACCACCAGAATCAATTTAGTTAATCCATTACTTTATAGATGAACAGAAAATAATATGAATAGAGCAATTCAGAAGATGTCATAATACATATAAAAAGATTTACATTGATTAAAGTGGTGAAAATGATTGCCAAAAAGAACAAATGCTACAAAATGCCATTTGTATAATATTGAAAGCGGTCGTATAACTTTGTAGTTAATGATCCAACACTGGAGTCTATCATTGCATTCACTACAGCTTCCAACTGTGGCTCTGTCAAGTTCAAATGAAAACGTTCTCTCAATTGTTGAACAGTGGAAGGCCCATGACCAAAGCATGGTAGTTCTGAACCTGTAATAAACAAAATGTAATTATGAAATACTAAATGACACAATCCTCTAATTTAGTTACCTGTTTGCATAATCTCCACAATTTGAACAAATTTATCCATGTGTTTTCTGGCTGCCATGAATCCTTTGAGCATAAGTAATTTGAAATAATTGTACATGTCACTACTTGTGCCTCCCATGACCTGGATAATATATACATACATACATACTCAAATGATGATTGGGATTAACTAGAACACTATGACCTTGGATAATATACATACATACTCAAATGATGATTGGGATTAACTAGAACACTATGACCTTGGATAATATACATACATACTCAAATGATGATTGGGATTAACTAGAACACTATGACCTTGGATAATATACATACATACTCAAATGATGATTGGGATTAACTAGAACACTATGACCTTGGATAATATACATATATACTCAAATGATGATTGGGATTAACTAGAACACTATGACCTTGGATAATATACATACATACTCAAATGATGATTGGGATTAACTAGAACATTATGACTTGGATAATATACATACATACTCAAATGATGATTGGGATTAACTAGAACACTATGACCTTGGATAATATACATACATACTCAAATGATGATTGGGATTAACTAGAACACTATGACCTTGGATAATATACATATATACTCAAATGATGATTGGGATTAACTAGAACACTATGACCTTGGATAATATACATACATACTCAAATGATGATTGGGATTAACTAGAACACTATGACCTTGGATAATATACATACATACTCAAATGATGATTGGGATTAACTAGAACACTATGACCTTGGATAATATACATACATACTCAAATGATGATTGGGATTAACTAGAACACTATGACCTTGGATAATATACATACATACTCAAATGATGATTGGGATTAACTAGAACACTATGACCTTGGATAATATACATACATACTCAAATGATGATTGGGATTAACTAGAACACTATGACCTTGGATAATATACATACATACTCAAATGATGATTGGGATTAACTAGAACACTATGACCTTGGATAATATACATACATACTCAAATGATGATTGGATTAACTAGAACACTATGACTTGGATAATATACATACATACTCAAATGATGATTGGGATTAACTAGAACACTATGACCTTGGATAATATACATACATACTCAAATGATGATTGGGATTAACTAGAACACTATGACCTTGGATAATATACATACATACTCAAATGATGATTGGGATTAACTAGAACACTATGACCTTGGATAATATACATACATACTCAAATGATGATTGGGATTAACTAGAACACTATGACCTTGGATAATATACATACATACTCAAATGATGATTAGGATTAACTAGAACACTATGACCTTGGATAATATACATACATACTCAAATGATGATTAGGATTAACTAGAACATTATGTACTTCAACAAATTCCGGTGTAAGCTTGAAAGGTGAGCTTTCAAATCCAAGATTATTCCCAGGAGAACAAGCCAAAATAAAACCAAAGTCTATGTGGATGATGTGGCCATCAGAATCAAGCAGGATGTTCCCATTATGTCTAAAAACATTAAATGTAAATCAATAAAACTTGACTTGATAAAAAAATGGTGTTGGAGCCACCATTATATTGATGCTACTTGAAATGACCAGCCACTAACAAGATTACCACCACATTTCAATAGCCTTACTGTTTCTCTGAAAGTAGCAAGTACTACCAATGGTAACTTTTTCAACACAATAGCATCAGAACAAACCAGAGGTACATATGGTAAGCCTAACTAACAAATTGAGGAAAAAACAACAACAAACAAACAAACAAATGCAAGAGCAGGACACTAATAGATGTACAAATACGAGCCAATTGTAATGTGTACATATTAGTAGTGCAAGTGATAGAACAATGAAATTGCTAAATAGCAGCGACAAAACAAGAAACATTCTATTTAAAGTTTTACTAACCTGTCCTTGACCTGTGTAAAATAACAAATCAAGCAATATGCCGCACAACTTTCTACAAAATTCTTTTGGGAAGTTAAAAATTTTTCAGAGTTTGTTTTGCCATATTCTTCAATAAAATACTGCAGCAGCGACCTATCCTGCTTCTGTTTCTTGATCTGGTGCAATGAAATGGCATTGACTATGGGTTCTATCAGGCCACCTTCACTGCCAATTACAAGCAAGTTGTATCTAAGAAACACAGCAAGCATTTTATGACATCAGTCAAAATCATAAACTACTAAACAGTAATGATAATAATAATAATGATGATGATGACGATAATAACAACAAAAAAAAAATTCTACAATTAGCATTTAAAGTTGAACTCACGATTTGACCCAGAGTGGAACATTTTCACTTTCCCAAACAGACTACAAACAATGCAATGATGATAATTAATAATTATAGTAGCTGTTGCTGTTTTAGTGCTAAACAGAAAAGTTAGGATTAATAAATACTAGAACATGTGAGAACTCTGACAACTAACAACTGGTGATTCTAATAAGATGGTATGCATGCATTATAACTACATAGTCCAGCCACTGCAGCTGATAAGTTAACCTTCTGCAGTCTAGCTTCATAGTAGCCATGTGCCCAATGATTGATAGCAAGAGTAAACATCATAGTAAACAGGGTTATTGTCTGACCCGACTTGAAATTATTAAATTACAATGCATTCAGAACTTGCAATGCATTGAAGCTACGCACATCATTATGCTTACATCAATTTATCATAAAGACATCACAAGGGCTAGTTAACTAACCTTGAATTGATACAGAAGTTGGGAACAGAGGACTTCTTGCCGCAAGTCATCTCCCCATTTCACTATGACAGACACCAGTCCTGTGGGGAAAACATATGAACAGATTATAAGGAGTAAGTATCTCCAAGATGACCACAACATACTCCAATTAGGAAGAATTCCATATGGAGATGTCTCTCTGATTCTCTTTACTTTCATTTCCCAAGGCTCCTTCATTGCTGATGCTATGTACATGAATAGATGATATAAACATGAATACTACCCAAGACAAGGCAGTATGTTTATGCTATGCACACACCTGAAGGGTCCTCAGGATCTCTTTTGAACATCTTCCTTGGAGTTTTCAGATGGTCTGTGAGTCTTTTACGAACATCGGCCACACAAAACTGTTCCTTCTGTTGCTCTTCCTCTGCTGGATGATGATTGTACAGGTCTTCAATCTCTTCAGAACTGGGAACTGCATTGCCATTGGGTATAAACTCTCCCTCTCCTGCTTTCATATGAAGAACACTGGAAGTATCTTCACCCTTTGCAACCTCAGGCATGACTTCTACATTATCAGACCTTTCAATGGGTAAATCAACTGACAGCACTGGAAGAGAAGGTGATGAGTCTGCTCTGCATGAAGATGGAGAATCACCTTCAGATTTTACATGGGGAGATCTGGATGTACCCAAACAAACAAGCAACCAGTAAAAAGTTTAATTTAACCTAGTACACATTCTAAAAGCTTTATTATTTAAATTTGTAGTAAAATTATAAGATGAAACTTGTACATATCACGATAGTCATCTACAGACCTGTAGAGTACTTACCCTGTGCCCAACGTTATTTTAACGTCCAACATCTTGGGAGTGAGTGAAGATAAATATGTATCCCTGCACTCTATTATTTCCACCACAATCATGTAAGGAGCCTAGATAAATATCCAAATGCACAAATTTGTAAGGAAGCAATTATATTATGATAGAGTACAATTAATTTATGCTCGTTTTAAATACACTCATTGAAATTATTGAACTCAAGTCTTCCATCACAACTCTGACAAGCCAATGAGGCCATTATTGTAAAAAAAAAAAAAATGTACATAAAAATGACTACAGTGTGGAGAAAATAAAACCTGGCAGCAGAAAACTAGTTTATTTTTCCAATAATTAAACTTATTCTCTAAAAACAAAAACAAGTAAACCAACAAAACAAACTGAGCTCCAAAATTTGTATTCACTTCTATTTCTTAGTGCAGATCATGGCACTTGGATAAAATGGATTGCATTAAAAGCACAGTTGACCATGTAACAAAAACCACTGACAGAAGTTTATACTGGGCAATTTAAGTAGTGAATAAGAAAATACTGTAATCAATGAACTGCAAATTAAAGTTACTTTATGGGAGCCTCCTTCTCCCCTCGCTATTTAATCAGATTCCTAATAAGGTGAGCTTTGTGTTTGTGCTTATCTCTCGCTCTGGTTGGTATAGGTTCAGGGAATGTCTCTAAGAAAGCTTATTGAGCTAACTTTGCAATACATAACTAAACCCTTATATTTCTTAAAGTAAGTCTGCGCCCTATTTATTAATTTATTTATTTGATTAATTTCATTCTTTATTTCTTTCTAACTATGGCAGCTGGCATGCTAGACTGCAATGCAGAACACAGGGGAGGTGTGGCGGTGCATTCTCGGGGAGTCCACCCACACCCTCTATTCTAGCTCAGCACCAGTTTTGACCCATCCAAGCAATTAAAAAGAAACTGTTTCTTACTAGAGGAAATGTGGCAATCATCAGATTCATATCATGTCAGTATTCTAACCTTGCACTTGGAATTCAGGACCGCTGCTTCAGAGCTAGGTATGCGAACAACATGATGACCACTACCATATAGAGGAACACAGACTCGAGCAGGAAGGTTGAGATTGAGCTGAGCAAGTTCAGCATATAACTGGGTAGCTAAATACATACAAACACAACATTGTAATCAACTCTAGCAGCTGAGCCAACATAGTCTTTTCTTATGATTCAGTCATTCTCGGCTGAAACATAACCCACAAGTTCTCTGTTAATACAGTTAATCATTATTACAGTTAGGTTAAGTTGTGGGTATATAAACAGAGAATACTTCTGAAATCATTGCAATTACGTACACATACTTACTTTTAAGTTCCTTGGTAGAATGTTTCATCAGCTTGTAACAAATGTTACCGAGATTCTTCATAAATGCATGTTGAGCAGACAGTCTTGGTGCCTGTACCCACACATTTATATGTATCTGCATGCTGGAGAAGTGCTTATAAACCAATCTTACCAGACACACACAGTGTCTCAAGCCCATATCTTCTCCAGAAGTAGTTTCATTCAACACACACCCACAACCTGTGTCAAATGCTCTCCCAGACTGCAGTGTGCCAGGCAAACTCTGAAACATAATAAGTTATTTGTTGATTGTAATACCAGAAAACTATTGAAGAAAACAAAGAATTCACTTCTACTTGCTGGTAAGTTACTGATAAAGGTATCATTACATTACTTGCAGGAGTGGAACCCAAAACTACATGGGAGGGGTGAATATTTTTATATAAATGATACTGAACGGAGACATATTTGACGATTAGCTCAGGTACGTTTGAATCATGTAATTAAAAAAATACAATATCCACCCGCAGCATAATAGGTGAATAAGCTACAGTTGTGAGCACACTGCATTGTATGTATTATATTTTCTGTAGCACTGAGAGGCAGATGTTACAATACACAGTACAACAGCCACCCACAATACATAATGGAAATACATATACAAACATATAGAAAGCATACATGTACATATACGTATACACTCTATGTATGTTTTTCAATCTCAATGTTAAAAATAATTAAGGCTAAAAACTCACCATACTGCTCCCACATTTTTTCTTATCTAGTGCTGTGAGATGGTTAGAGGAAAATGAACGAGTAACAGCTTGGTTAGGCGAGGACCGACCAGTAGACAAGGACCGTTGATGTCCTTTGCTCAGAGACAGCTGAGTGGTGCTCGAAGATGTATGCCATGTAGTAGTTTTTGCTGCATTGCTACAGAAACATAATAATAATGTCATTAATCCCATCATGAGCCAATCAAAGCTACAGAAACATAATAATAATGTCATTAATCCCAATCATGAGCCAATCAAAGCTACAGAAACATAATAATAATGTCATTAATCCCAATCATGAGCCAATCAAAGCTACAGAAACATAATAATAATGTCATTAATCCCAATCATGAGCCAATCAAAGCTACAGAAACATAATGATAATGTCATTAATCCCAACATGAGCCAATCAAAGCTACAGAAACATAATAATAATGTCATTAATCCCAATCATGAGCCAATCAAAGCTACAGAAACATAATGATAATGTCATTAATCCCAATCATGAGCCAATCAAAGCTACAGAAACATAATAATAATGTCATTAATCCCAACATGAGCCAATCAAAGCTACAGAAACATAATAATAATGTCATTAATCCCAATCATAAGCCAATCAAAGATACAGAATCATAATAATAATGTCATTAATCCCAACATGAGCCAATCAAAGCTACAGAAAATTGCTAAACTCTTAGAACAACAAAAAAGAACCAAGATTGTAAACATGGAGGTGTTTTTAGACCCCACAGCATGTGCATGTCTAACTTGTGCATTAGGAATTGATCCTAGGTTCGATATCTGATGACAGTCAAACATTTAAAAAAATGTATATTAAAAAAAAAGCCACCAGAGAGAACACATCTAATGAGTAAAAAGGCTGAGAAAGAAATTGTGAAGTGATATATTAGCAGGGAAAAATAATCAATGAAAAGAATCTTTGATAAAAAAAAATTCCATTAGTCTGTCAAGAGCGAGACTGTAGCATAGCAGTACCCCTTAACAGTATAAATACAGAATTGAAGTGTTTGTTTGCCGGCTGGTTGTTGCAGCTCAGTGGCAGAGTGCCTGTGTGTTAAGTAAGTGGTCCAGGGCTTGATCGTTGGGGAGTTGAATTGTTAATTACTGTTTCCCAAACGCTATTTCTTACTAGCATATTAAAAAGTATATTGGTATAGTACACATACATAGTGGTAGTAACTCAACAGCACTAACTCTTTAACAGGTCTTGGGCGAATCTTCTCATTCATAATAAGGTATAGAAGCTTTGCTCCTCTCTGCTGTTCTTCTGAAGGTAACCAACTGTCCCTAACATAAGCTCGCAACATCCAAGCAGTCTAAACAAATACAAGCACTCAGTCTCTACTAAAAATATATTTTAAAAACTAATAAAAAAAAAGAAAGAAAAAAAGTGCATGAAAGGTGCGAACCCTCAGCACTACATGCAATAGCAAGATATTATATTATAAAAACCAAATGAATAATTTTTTGCTTAGAATCAAAAGTGTAGCCGTGCCAGTTGATATGTAGCTCGTGCAATGAAACTGTAGATGTAAATGCTGTCTTCTCTAAGATGAAAGGGAAACTCACTTCTCCAACAGTTTTAATGGAGAAGCTTCAATTCCAGCACTCGGTAAATCACTGAGAATATAAAGCAAACTATCGTGGGCAGTAAAAAATATTTTGGGGACCTAAATTGTCCAGTACAACATCATGATGTCATTGCCTTTCATACTTGGGGAGGCTTCAGTCCTCAGGTTCAATGTTGTGTGATAGAATTACTGACTGGCTGACAGACAAACTGAGTACAGTAACCCTCTCACACATGCGTGCTGAGGGCTATAACACTGATACATTTCATATTACCTTAAGAGAAAAGAGAATGGAGTTTCTGCAGCGATACAAAAGATACTTGTGCAGTACTTGATACAGCTCATCCATATGAATGTACATGTTTCTAGACATAACATGGAAGAAAACTGTTAACAAAAGAAAAAATTAAAACTACCATGGATAATTCAGATGCTATGCCTTAAAAAATAAATTTATGTCAGTAGCATGCATGCTATATACACACTCATTTCATCTCACTTGCTGAGCTACAAGCTAATTGTGCATAGAGCTAACATGCGTCAGAGGCACAAATACGTACATGCTTGACTTTGTAGGTAATGATCTGATTCAACAAACCATGACAAATGAACAAGTTGCTAGTATGTATGTGTTCTGCAAGCAAAAGTGAGAAATATTGAGTCTATTCTGTATCTGTTATTATTAGTTCCTCACATTCTCGATACACTTTCTGATCTTGCAATGAGCAAGAAGCCAAACCAGAGAGAGCTTACTGTACACACTATGCACTACAACTACCTCAACTACATAAGCTCTCTCATACTCATTTGATAGTTTCTCACTTCAAAATTTCTAGACGCCTAATTGTAGTGTGCTCCCGTCAGTCTTGACCTGTCTGTCAGGTATTCAATAATTTGTTGATTGAATGAGATAAAATTACCACATACTGTAAGCTTCTCTAGAAGGTAAATCTTTAGAGTCTGCCCGGATAGTTGTGTTTTCATAACCATTACTTTGCAGGTCTCAAATAGTGGCTAAGTTCAAAGCTACGTATATACTAGAATCAATTTGTTGGCAAGTTGGAAAACCATGAACGACTGCTACTTTTACTAGTTACAAGCATCAGTTTAGATGGTACCTAAAGTAACTGACTTGAGACAGACTTAATAATTCTGTGATGCACTCAGGAGCACTCGGCATATACAGCCTGTCACATCACAGGACGTGTAAAGCTTTTTTTAGACCTCTCAGTTATGATCATAGTTGCTCTGTCTATGACTCTAACCTATTCCCATTGTATTGATCTCTCAGTTATGATTCATAGTTGCTCTGTCTATGACTCTAACCTATTCCCATTGTATTGATCTCTCAGTTATGATTCATAGTTGCTCTGTCAATGACTCTAACCTATTCCCATTGTATTGATCTCTCAGTTATGGTTCATAGTTGCTCTGTCTATGACTCTAACCTATTCCCATTGTATTGATCTCTCAGTTATGGTTCATAGTTGCTCTGTCTATGACTCTAATCTATTCCCATTGTATTGACCTCTCAGTTATGATTCATAGTTGCTCTGTCTATGACTCTAACCTATTCCCATTGTATTGATCTCTCAGTTATGATTCATAGTTGCTCTGTCTATGACTCTAATCTATTCCCATTGTATTGACCTCTCAGTTATGATTCATAGTTGCTCTGTCAATGACTCTAATCTATTCCCATTGTCTTGATCTCTCAGTTATGGTTCATAGTTGCTCTGTCAATGACTCTAATCTATTCCCATTGTATTGATCTCTCGGTTATGGTTCATAGTTGCTCTGTCTATGACTCTAACCTATTCCCATTGTCTTGATCTCTCAGTTATGGTACATAGTTGCTCTGTCTATGACTCTAATCTATTCCCATTGTATTGATCTCTCAGTTATGGTTCATAGTTGCTCTGTCAATGACTCTAATCTATTCCCATTGTATTGATCTCCCAGTTATGGTTCATAGTTGCTCTGTCTATGACTCTAATCTATTCCCATTGTATTGATCTCTCAGTTATGGTTCATAGTTGCTCTGTCAATGACTCTAATCTATTCCCATTGTATTGATCTCTCAGTTATGGTTCATAGTTGCTCTGTCAATGACTCTAATCTATTCCCATTGTATTGATCTCTCAGTTATGATCATAGTTGCTCTGTCTATGACTCTAACCTATTCCCATTGTATTGATCTCTCAGTTATGGATCATAGTTGCTCTGTCAATGACTCTAATCTATTCCCATTGTATTGATCTCTCAGTTATGATTCACAGTTGCTCTGTCTATGACTCTAACCTATTCCCATTGTATTGATCTCTCAGTTATGGATCATAGTTGCTCTGTCTATGACTCTAACCTATTCCCATTGTATTGATCTCTCAGTTGTGGATCATAGTTGCTCTGTCAATGACTCTAATCTATTCCCATTGTATTGATCTCTCAGTTATGATTCATAGTTGCTCTGTCTATGACTCTAATCTATTCCCATTGTATTGATCTCTCGGTTATGGTTCATAGTTGCTCTGTCTATGACTCTAACCTATTCCCATTGTATTGATCTCTCAGTTATGATCATAGTTGCTCTGTCTATGACTCTAACCTATTCCCATTGTATTGATCTCTCAGTTATGGTTCATAGTTGCTCTGTCAATGACTCTAACCTATTCCCATTGTATTGATCTCTCAGTTATGGTTCATAGTTGCTCTGTCTATGACTCTAATCTATTCCCATTGTATTGATCTCTCAGTTATGGTTCATAGTTGCTCTGTCAATGACTCTAACCTATTCCCATTGTATTGATCTCTCAGTTATGATTCATAGTTGCTCTGTCTATGACTCTAACCTATTCCCATTGTATTGATCTCTCAGTTATGGTTCATAGTTGCTCTGTCTATGACTCTAATCTATTCCCATTGTATTGATCTCTCAGTTATGATCATAGTTGCTCTGTCTACGACTCTAACCTATTCCCATTGTCTTGATCTCTCAGTTATGGTTCATAGTTGCTCTGTCTATGACTCTAATCTATTCCCATTGTATTGATCTCTCAGTTATGGTTCATAGTTGCTCTGTCTATGACTCTAATCTATTCCCATTGTATTGATCTCTCAGTTATGATCATAGTTGCTCTGTCTATGACTCTAACCTATTCCCATTGTCTTGATCTCTCAGTTATGGTTCATAGTTGCTCTGTCAATGACTCTAATCTATTCCCATTGTCTTGATCTCTCAGTTATGGTTCATAGTTGCTCTGTCAATGACTCTAACCTATTCCCATTGTATTGATCTCTCAGTTATGATCATAGTTGCTCTGTCTATGACTCTAATCTATTCCCATTGTATTGATCTCTCAGTTATGTTCATAGTTGCTCTGTCTATGACTCTAACCTATTCCCATTGTATTGATCTCTCAGTTATGATTCATAGTTGCTCTGTCAATGACTCTAACCTATTCCCATTGTATTGATCTCTCAGTTATGGTTCATAGTTGCTCTGTCTATGACTCTAATCTATTCCCATTGTCTTGATCTCTCAGTTATGATCATAGTTGCTCTGTCTATGACTCTAACCTATTCCCATTGTATTGATCTCTCAGTTATGATCATAGTTGCTCTGTCTATGACTCTAACCTATTCCCATTGTATTGATCTCTCAGTTATGGTTCATAGTTGCTCTGTCTATGACTCTAACCTATTCCCATTGTATTGATCTCTCAGTTATGGTTCATAGTTGCTCTGTCTATGACTCTAATCTATTCCCATTGTATTGACCTCTCAGTTATGATTCATAGTTGCTCTGTCTATGACTCTAACCTATTCCCATTGTATTGATCTCTCAGTTATGATTCATAGTTGCTCTGTCTATGACTCTAATCTATTCCCATTGTATTGACCTCTCAGTTATGATTCATAGTTGCTCTGTCAATGACTCTAATCTATTCCCATTGTCTTGATCTCTCAGTTATGGTTCATAGTTGCTCTGTCAATGACTCTAATCTATTCCCATTGTATTGATCTCTCAGTTATGGTTCATAGTTGCTCTGTCTATGACTCTAACCTATTCCCATTGTATTGATCTCTCAGTTATGATCATAGTTGCTCTGTCTATGACTCTAACCTATTCCCATTGTATTGATCTCTCAGTTATGGTTCATAGTTGCTCTGTCAATGACTCTAATCTATTCCCATTGTATTGATCTCTCAGTTTGATCATAGTTGCTCTGTCTATGACTCTAACCTATTCCCATTGTATTGATCTCTCAGTTATGATCATAGTTGCTCTGTCTATGACTCTAACCTATTCCCATTGTATTGATCTCTCAGTTATGGTTCATAGTTGCTCTGTCAATGACTCTAACCTATTCCCATTGTATTGATCTCTCAGTAATGGTTCATAGTGGCTCTGTCAATGACTCTAACCTATTCCCATTGTTTTTGATCGGGTAATTTGGTTGAGAGAACATATTTATCTGACTTGTGTTTCATGGTAGGGAAAGCAACAGTAAGAACATGCCACCACTTATCTTCCTGGATTATATTTTGTTTGCAAATTTATTACAAAAAGTTTATTAGGTGCCTCTTGAGAAGAACTTCAGCAGCAAGAAACCAAAAAGTAGTTTTAGGTTAAATATAAATGCAAACAGAGAAAACAATTATCACTGAGATTATATAACAACTTAGTGGAGCTGTGGGAGGTGATTTGCTGCCATTTTTTGAACATACACAGAGAAACTTCAGGTTACACATCTGTTTTTTTACTTTAACTTGCAGATCGTATGCCACACGAATTGAACCATTTGATAACACATTGTACGTGTTTCATTAATATTGAGCAACAAAAGCTAAGCTATGAACTTAAGAAAAATGTGTACCCACTACAATTGTATTTAAAACAAATGATCCTAAGTCCTTGCATCATGATTACAAGTAAGTTCAACCCAAGAAACAGTTTACTTGGTTTATTCACCATTTAATTTATTTATAAATTTTTTACTTTTTATTTAATTGATTAGTTTGTTGTCCCTTTCAATAACACGTCAACATGTGTACTTGCTGATCTCATAGAGTAAAGTTCATAAGAAGAACAATAGTATTGAGAATATTCAGAAACTCTCAGCTTGCCATCCATACCTGAGGCAGTATCTCTGACAAACTAGAAACTATGCATCTATTCCCTAATACTATCACACATGACACAAAGAAACACCTCATATGTGCCCAAACCTTCATGCATAAAGAAACAGCAATAACTGAACTTGACTTTGGCTGCACAAGCAGACAAAGGTAATAGAGGAATCTTAGGACTTCCATATACTATTCCATTGTCACACATCCATGTACACAGCTACACTATTCTTACATGATTTGAGGATGATAAAAATCAACATCACCTTCTTCAAATTGCTACAGACAAATAAAAATTTTAAGACTAGAAAAAAAGACAATCACAACACAACTGTACAATGTATGTAGATACAGCCACACCTCAAAACGTAGTTGGCTTGCCTGTCTGAAAAAGTTTATGCTAATTTGTTGAGAATAACTTGTGTATGCACAATCTCCAAGCTTAGTCAACTTGAATTAATGCTCTATGAACATTTTTAATATAGCACAAATTCTCTATTCAGACCTTGAAACCTCAACCTTTTAATGTTATTAACCCTCAATGCACATGCTTGAGATAGTTACAGAATTCAGTTTGTGTGTCATTTTTTGTTTCGACTTATTTTTTCAGAAGTTTTTTATTTGTTTGGCTATAGCGATCGTAAGCGATTGTTGGTAACGCCCCCTATTGTCATGTCGTACTTACGTGACCAAATAATTTTTTGCTGCCCATGGTAGTTTAGCTTCATACTCAGGTGGTTTACTGGTTAGAATTACCAGTTGAACTATGTACCTGGTAAGGTGAGTGTCTCTTGTATGCTTTCTTGTGAAGACAGCATTTACACCTACCATTTCATGGGAAGAGCTACATACAGTATTGACTTGCAAAGCCACTTTTCAACTTGCATGAGCTAGCAACACATTGACGTATTGATACTACACCAAATATATTATTCTTTGGGTCTTAGCTAGCTGCTTTGGGGGTTCACACATTTGGTGCTTCATTTTGCTCAGTGATGGGAAATTAATTGAGTGCTGGAAGTGGAGTTTGCATTGAAAATATATATCAGTGAGTGTGTCTGGCCTGTTTAGCTTCTTCTCTTAGGAAGAAAGCCTTTACATCTACTGTTTTCATTGCTCTAGCTATATTGATATCTGATTAGAAAAGCAATAAATAATTATTTGGGTCTTAGATAATTTTGTGGCTAGTTTGCGGTAGTAACACTGAGGGTTTGTACCTTCAGTGCTATTTTTACTCGCATAGTTTGTTAGCTTAGCCCGTCAGACAACAGTCCGATAACCAGCCATTCTCCATATAGAAAGGGGTGGGGCTGAGAAGAACAAGAACGTCTGGTAACTTGTCAGGTTTCTGCAAAATGCTAAAATTCTGTTTTAGTGGCATCGTCAACTTGTGTGAGATCTAGTGAGCATATAGTCACGAAATGAACCAAAATAAGTGTTGAGTTTAGTAAATGTGCAAGTGATGCACACATAATCGTGGTTTCTATAGGCCGTCCTACCATTCCAGGACTATTTTATGGAAACTTGGCAAAAGATACCAGACATTCTCTTCCCTCTTGGCCATATCCCTCGCCAAACGGAGAATGGCTGGTTAACAAGAATAGTCAGCACTACAACAAATGTCATCAACAACTCACATAAAGCCTTCCTCCAAGATACGAAAGCACTTCAGGATCTTTTGAATTGAAAAGATAACTGATGCCAATAGACATAGTAAACAAATTTGATTGAAATAATCTCATCAGCCAGTAATTCTTTGGATGTGCTAAAGATCTGTTATAATGTTCTGACTTAATCTTATTCTCATCTTGATTAGATTGGTTTGTGCTAGCATCGTCAGAAACTGAAGCTCCTGTATGCGTGAGGCTAGCCGATTTTACACACTCATTCTGCAAGTCTTCAGATATACCGGGCAAACACGGAAAACACTCCTTGCCGTCACTGTCCATACCAACTCTCCACTCCTTCTTTGACTGTATGGTTGCTGTAAGTTCATCGGTATCAACAGCAACATCATAGCTACCGTCATTCGTTTCTGAAGGATGTTCTGTTTCACTACCGCTTTGAGTGCTATCGTATATAGTTAGTCCTATTAAAGGGTCGTCCATGGTACTATAATGGACTTTAACAAAACGACTAGAAATCACACACAGACACAAATCGTAACACTACCATAATTTTTTTTCTTTCATTTGAACATTAACTAGGTAAGGTGTAGCATTGGTTATATATTTGCGACCACACCCATTTGTTTCAGTTTGTAAGCAATATTATATTGATGACGTCCTCTGAAGTCAAGTTTGACATTACTGGTGTATTGGAAGGTAAAGCGTATTCATTGTTTCTTTTGGTCTGGTACATATTTATATAGGCCATCAAGAAAAAATATGGTCTGTCTCATGGAACCCCTCAGGCTCACTGTTGGCTAGCTGTGGAGCAGATAAGACAATATCCTCATCAGTTGATGAATTAATGCAAATATACATCCTTTTTTTTATCATGGAACTTACTAACACTACTAATTTCAATACTACCCTTTCACTAGTTGGGAAATTTCAATCACAATTATCCAAGTCTATTTAACTGTTGTCAAGCTAGTTTGAGCTATAAAATAAGTCCCGATTCAGCTCGCTTCAATAAAATTTAAGTATAAATATACATCATTAGTGGGTTTGTCAACAGAACAAAGTATTTGATGAACATTTTCTATATTTTTGTTGTGGAAAATGAAGTCTTAGCTTTTCATTACATTAAGATATGGGGCTTGGAAGGAGACAAATGGGTGTGTAAATCTACCTTGTGTGATGGCCATCAAAGAACTATTCGTTCAGGTACAGAAAACAATCATTATTGCTAAAAATGTATGACTACGAGTTTGTTGGTTCTAGTGCGGTGGTCGCCATGTGGAAATCTGATATCATCTACCAGTTTTGATGGCACTACCTGTATTTGGGACAAGAAAAGTGGAGGTAACATAATATTGTGTTGTTAAAACTGGTACAGTCACAATAGCACATCACATTAATCTGTGCATTCTGGGAAGCTAAGCTAATTGGCGAGCAAGTAAAGCAAGTGGAACAGTAATAAGTAAATAATTGGAAATCAGGTATATATTATTTATGTTAGTACGTTACAAAAGTTGGTTTGTCGACAGCAGTATATAATATACTGATGTTAATAGATTCTAAAACTTTCTTTTGTTAAATCCTGTTCCCATTCTAACACTTCAACTTTATCCCAGCTAGGCAAGTGTCCTTGTTCCATTGAATACTGCATCTTGATGTTTCAACTTTATCCCAGCTAGGCAAGTGTCCTTGTTCCATTGAATACTGCATCTTGATGTTTCAACTTTATCCCAGCTAGGCAAGTGTCCTTGTTACATTGAAGACTGCATCTTGATGTTTCAACTTTATCCCAGCTAGGCAAGTGTCCTTGTTACATTGAAGACTGCATCTTGATGTTTCAACTTTATCCCAGCTAGGCAAGTGTCCTTGTTCCATTGAATACTGCATCTTGATGTTTCAACTTTATCCCAGCTAGGCAAGTGTCCTTGTTCCATTGAATACTGCATCTTGATGTTTCAACTTTATCCCAGCTAGGCAAGTGTCCTTGTTACATTGAAGACTGCATCTTGATGTTTCAACTTTATCCCAGCTAGGCAAGTGTCCTTGTTACATTGAAGACTGCATCTTGATGTTTCAACTTTATCTCAGCTAGGCAAGTGTCCTTGTTCCATTGAAGACTGCATCTTGATGTTTCAACTTTATCCCAGCTAGGCAAGTGTCCTTGTTCCATTGAATACTGCATCTTGATGTTTCAACTTTATCCCAGCTAGGCAAGTGTCCTTGTTACATTGAATACTGCATCTTGATGTTTCAACTTTATCCCAGCTAGGCAAGTGTCCTTGTTACATTGAATACTGCATCTTGATGTTTCAACTTTATCCCAGCTAGGCAAGTGTCCTTGTTACATTGAATACTGCATCTTGATGTTTCAACTTTATCCCAGCTAGGCAAGTGTCCTTGTTACATTGAAGACTGCATCTTGATGTTTCAACTTTATCCCAGCTAGGCAAGTGTCCTTGTTCCATTGAAGACTGCATCTTGATGTTTCAACTTTATCCCAGCTAGGCAAGTGTCCTTGTTCCATTGAATACTGCATCTTGATGTTTCAACTTTATCCCAGCTAGGCAAAGTGTACCTTGTTCCATGAATACTGCAAATCTTGATGTTTCAACTTTATCCCACTAGGCAATTTTCCCTTGTTCCATTGAATACTGCCATCTTGATGTTTCAACTTTATCCCAGCTAGCAAGTTGTCCTTGGTACATTGAAGACTGCAATCTTGATGTTTCAAACTTTATTATATCCAGCTAGGCAAGTGTCCTTGTACATTGAAGACTGCATCTTGATGTTTCAAACTTTATCCCCCAAGCCTTAGCAAGTGGTCCTTGTTCCATTGAAGACGCTCTGGATGTTTCCCCAATTTATCCAGCTAGAGGCAATTGTCCTTGTTCCACTTGAATACTGCATCTTGATGTTTTTTCAACTGTATCCAGCTGGCAAGTGTCCTTGTTCCATTGAATACTGCATCTTGATTTTTCAACTTTATCCCGCATGCAAAGTGCCTGTTACATTGAATACTTCATCTTGAGTTTCACTTTATCCCACTAGGCAAGTGTCCTGTTCCCTTGACTACTGCATCTTGATGTTTCAACTTTATCCCAGCTAGGCAAGTGTCCTTGTTACATTGAAGACTGCATCTTGATGTTTCAACTTTATCCCAGCTAGGCAAGTGTCCTTGTTACATTGAAGACTGCATCTTGATGTTTCAACTTTATCTCAGCTGGGCAAGTGTCCTTGTTCCATTGAAGACTGCATCTTGATGTTTCAACTTTATCCCAGCTAGGCAAGTGTCCTTGTTCCATTGAATACTGCATCTTGATGTTTCAACTTTATCCCAGCTAGGCAAGTGTCCTTGTTACATTGAATACTGCATCTTGATGTTTCAACTTTATCCCAGCTAGGCAAGTGTCCTTGTTACATTGAATACTGCATCTTGATGTTTCTGCGTGAATGGCATATTTTGTGTAACGTCAAAAAAATAAAAACAACAACAAAACAATCAACCTAGTCTTGGGATTCAAAATTAGTCCAGCTTTGAACAACATTATGAATTGACACAGTTTTTGTTCCTATTCTTGACTTTCTTTTTATATCGGTTAAAATTATGATTTTTCACTATTCATTTCTATTGTGCGATCATATTTCGTTTACTCGAGTTTCTTCCTGACCTTTCTGCTACTTTTCCCAAATGCCCCAAACAAGTCAATGAATTTTGTTTTTGTAACACTAATGTTTTAGTTTGCCATACTAATCTTATTAATTGAAATTCAACGTTTATTACAATCAAATTTTTAATCTTTTTTCTAGAGGTTTGCCTACTCCTACTTTATTCACCTTTCTCTTCCCCCCTCCCCCCCCTCCCCTTCTTTTCTTTCCCTCCTTCTTAACAACTTGTAGTCCACTGCAACAAACACCATCATGCAGATGTTGTAAGAAAGGAAGAATTGAAATTTGAGTATATCCTTCTAGAAGCTTACATTAGATTGACACATCTGTCAGGGGTTGTTTACATTATTATGTGTGGCAGGTTAGAGTAATAAATGTGTGGTCAGTGTATAGGAACTTCATGTCCACCAGCATATCTTAGGGCTCTTATTAGTGGTGCCGCAACATTTGGTTTGCATGAGGCACCACTTGGATACTATGTACATTATGCACTGCTTGGTTTATTGTTGCTGTAGCTGTTTTTTTTTCCTCACTAAACTAGTACATGCGCTGCCACATATTCACGCCCACGCATAACCCCATAACGTGCATACAGCTACAGTATGTACACAGATTTTTTTGCACCACTTGGATTGAGTTAGAGCACTGTTATCCAGCAAGCTTTGCTACTGTAGATGATGTACACCAATGCTTGCCACTTGGATTGAGTTAGAGCACTGTTATGCAGCAAGCTTTGCTACTGTAGATGATCACAAATGCTTGCCACTTGGATTGAGTTAGAGCACTGTTATGCAGCAAGCTTTGCTACTGTAGATGATGTACACAAATGCTTGCCACTTGGATTGAGTTAGAGCACTGTTATGCAGCAAGCTTTGCTACTGTAGATGATCACAAATGCTTGCCACTTGGATTGAGTTAGAGCACTGTTATGCAGCAAGCTTTGCTACTGTAGATGATGATCACAAATGCTTGCCACTTGGATCGAGTTAGAGCACTGTTATGCAGCAAGCTTTGCTACTGTAGATGATGTACACAAATGCTTGCCACTTGGATTGAGTTAGAGCACTGTTATGCAGCAAGCTTTGCTACTGTAGATGATGATCACAATGCTTGCCACTTGGATCGAGTTAGGGAACTGTTATGCAGCAAGCTTTGCTACTTAGATGATGCCACAATTCTTTGCACTTGGATTTGGGAGTTAAGCACTGTTATGGCAGCAGCTTTGCTACGTAAGATTATGTACTCAAATGCTTGCCACTGGATGGAGTTGAGCACTGTTCTGCAGCAAGCTTTTGCTAACTGTAGATGATGTAACAACAAATGCTGCCACTTGGATTTGAGTTAATAGCACTGTTAGAGCAAGCTTTGCTACTGTGTGATGTACACAATGCTTGCCACTTGGAATCCGAGTTAGAGCACTGTTATGCAGCAAGCTTTGCTACTCTGTAGATGATCACAATGCCTTGCCACTCTGGTCGTGTTAGAGCACTGTTATGCAGCAAGCTTTGCTACTGTAGATGATGTACACAAATGCTTGCCACTTGGATTGAGTTAGAGCACTGTTATGCAGCAAGCTTTGCTACTGTAGATGATGTACACAAATGCTTGCCACTTGGATTGAGTTAGAGCACTGTTATGCAGCAAGCTTTGCTACTGTAGATGATGTACACAAATGCTTGCCACTTGGATCGAGTTAGAGCACTGTTATGCAGCAAGCTTTGCTACTGTAGATGATGTACACAAATGCTTGCCACTTGGATTGAGTTAGAGCACTGTTATGCAGCAAGCTTTGCTACTGTAGATGATGTACACAAATGCTTGCCACTTGGATCGAGTTAGAGCACTGTTATGCAGCAAGCTTTGCTACTGTAGATGATCACAAATGCTTGCCACTTGGATCGAGTTAGAGCACTGTTATGCAGCAAGCTTTGCTACTGTAGATGATGTTACACAAATGCTTGCCACTTGGATCGAGTTAGAGCACTGTTATGCAGCAAGCTTTGCTACTGTAGATGATGTACACAAATGCTTGCCACTTGGATTGAGTTAGAGCACTGTTATGCAGCAAGCTTTGCTACTGTAGATGATGTACACAAATGCTTGCCACTTGCATGTGTTTAGTTTTTCAGGCATACAATGCATACAGCAATCTTAGCATGAGTGTATTCATTACTAGAGTTTCAGTGTACCAGTACCTTGGAGGGACATGAAAATGAGGTGAAATGTTCGTCTTGGTCTATGGATGGTGAGTACCTCGCTAGTTGTAGTAGAGATAAAAGTGTGTGGATCTGGGATGTGTTGGAGAATGGAGAAGAATACGAATGTGCTAGTGTACTGCTGCACCACAGCCAAGATGTTAAATATGTTATCTGGCATCCTAGTCAACGGGTAAGTGTGTATATATATATTATATGTATATATAATCAGTGATACTTTTGGCGAACTTTATTTATGTATATGTATGTATATTGTTTATCATAGCTTCTTGCTTCTGCCAGTTATGACAACACTATTAAACTTTATCAAGAAGAAGATGATGACTGGTATGACATTATTGTGTGACGCAGTTGTAAAAAAATACCCATTAAAAATTTTAAAGGTCAAGTTTGATCTTGGTGACATTTGGAGTGTGAAAAGTTTTAATACAGTACTTCTCACATGTATGCCCTGAAAAATATTCAACATAACAAGTTGGGGTGTAGGACATGTATTACATATTATTATACACATGTGAGGCTGTATGTAATTTTAATTGCTTTACAAGTGCTTTTAGTCCCGAATAACACAGGTTACCCAGACTATCACTCGCTCAGAGTAGGCTAGCTTCTTTTTTTTTAATCAGTAACACTGCTGTAGCAACACTATATTGTTCACTAGATGCACAGAACAGCGATTTCTTCCCCCCCCCCCCATCCCCACACACACACACACAAAAAAAAAAAAAGGTATGGTATTATTTTGAAATACCCTGCAGTGGATGATTGAAATTATGATCAGATCGGTCAAGGCGATCTCTTCGCGACTTCGCAGCACTTTTATCCGCTAGGCAATATCGCGGTGAAATTCCAGGGCAATGCCATTTAGCAATGGTAAGAAAGTATGAATAATAGCAGAACTGGAATGAAAAAATTCTTTGACTAAAATATAATACAAGATTATTGCTTTCTTAACAAAAAAATGAACTGTTAACGTATAAATAGCACAGAAAACTGTGGTATTTGGATAAATAGCACTCGTGCGACGAGAAATTTCACTCTACTTCGTCTCATGAAATTTTATCACTCCATTCATACTATTATCCTGATAATAGTATGGCGCGTAAGTTGCCCATTCAAAAATGTATGGTAAAAATCGCTGTTCAATTGAAATCGCATGGGGGAAAGTGAAATAGTGTGTAACTAATTGAAATACCTCGGTAACTAAGTGGAAACTAAGTGAAATACCTCGGTAGCTAAGTGAAAAGCACGGGTAAGTGCACACACGTGCAGAGTTAACCTTGGAAATGTACAATTCGAGTAGTTTCTAGTTGGAGACAATGTAATTCTTTACTGCAGAAGCTCTACCGGTATTAGACGGAATGTTTTTCAACAGATTAGGAGGAGTCGCAGGTTGAAAACGAAGTTCCAGTGGAAGCTAACCCTGAAGTAAGGAGATAGTAAGTGAACGATATAGTATAGTTACAATTGCAAATGACTTTTTTAAAAGCTCGCCTACTATTAGTGAGTGATAGCAAGGGTAACCTGTGCTATTAGGAGTCAATAGCACGGTTACCCGTGCTATTACTCATACATACCGCAGTTTTCCGTGCTATCATATTTCCATATATATATATATGAACATACAGTGTATGTGTCGCAGGATGTGATAATTTTAATCATTTGGTAAAAATCTTGCAAAATATGTTTATTCTGAGAACGTAGGTGCAACTAAATGCAGTTAAATGTGCTACTAGCAAGTAACCTGCCAACAGTGGTCCTTGATAGCTTGCAATTCAGGAATGCTGTAGCATAAGGTATTGCTATTATCCTCTACCACTTGGTTTAGTTACAGCAGTCCCTTTTTTCTCGCTGAACTTTTCTTTACCCATGTATTCTTAAGTACACATAACACCTAGTCATCGTTACTAACTCTGCTTTACCAACCTGACTCAGCTTTATTCATAAATACACACACTGTCGTTGTCGTTACTGACAGACACACATATAGTTGGGCAAATTTACTTGCCATTGGTTCTGAAGGTCACCACTAGTTCCGACTTAAGTAATACATTTTCTCCTTTTACAAATAACTTTTTTAAGAAAATATTTTTCTCCACTATAAGAAAGACACAAAGTACAACTGTCAAAACCATACAACCAATAGTTTTAAGGGAATCAAAAAGCTTTGGTCGTATTTACTATTTTCACATTATACCATTGTTTACCTTATTGAGAAGTCATTATGACGGGTCATTCATGTAGGAGTTGTGTGGCAACACTGGAAGGGCACAGTTCTACTGTCTGGGCACTGGCCTTTAGCCCTTCAGGAGATTTCTTAGGTTTGTTCATTTACATATGTTGTGCTTATGCTCTTCACATTGGTATTATGTACAGCATCTTGCAGTGCGGACAAGACTGTCAAAATATGGAAGCTGGATAAAGGTATTTTGAGAATACGTGATATATTTTTGCTCAGTTACTAGCAGAGAGCTGCACTTCTTTTTGTATAGGTAGAAATTCTGAGATTGAGTGGAAATGTGTGTGTACTTTGACTGGCAGCCATGAACGAGATATTTACACAATAGATTGGTATTAATCAGCTTCTAATGTTTTTTTCGAACAATGATTGCGCTCTCTTTTATAGGTCCCAATCTAACCACATAGCTACAGGCTGTGGAGATAACATATTGAGAATATTCAAAAAGGTAACTCAGTAAATGGACCTCTATTTATGTAATGGTCAAAATAGTTCTAGAATTGAGTAGCAAGCAAGTATGCTTACATTTCTGTGTTGTTACCATATTTACACACACACACACACACACACACACACACACACGAACATAGTTGGGATCAAGTATGTGTGTTTGTGATTCACTGATGTAAATGGTCCGGATAACATTTTAGCCCAAACACTCTAATTTTATGAGCTAACTGGTTTCAAAATATTATCAATCATACGTTATAAGCACTATTTGTACTCTATATTTGCCTTATATTCTTCCACACTATCCTATTTGTTTGTTTCTTTCTAGCTGCCTTTGCAATCTTTACCATTACTTTAAGTGTGTTCAACTAATGAGCCACACCTATTATCCTGGCTGATTACTTCAAGGAACTTTTCTGTTTTTGATTGATAATGTCGTAAAAATGTTTTAACATTTGTCTATCCGGAAAGAAAACCAACAGTAATTACAATATATTGTTCTGGTATGACCACAATATTTTTGGCCAAATTGCTAAACTGCCATTGATCCCAGTATTTGCACACAAAAGGCAAGAGATCTGGTTTAGCTATAATTCGTGAACTATACACAGGAAATGTTATGCCCACTGTATGAGCTATACAACACTAAATCCAACTAAATTGCCACTTATGGAGACTTTTTTTTTTTGCAGTTTCTATATCTATACACCCGTCACATAATTTTAAGCATAAGCTTGAACACTAACTATGATTCTGTAACTAACCTTTACAATTGCACAGATTTTACCTATGGTCAAGAAAATTGAATGTATGTATCACAGACCCTTTACCAGGCATTACTCTCTCAGTTTAGATTGAAACTCAAGTTATTTCTACCAAATATACTCTGTGTAGCCACTTGTAATATCTTATATAGCACACCACAATGTATGTCTAGAATTAGCACACAACACACACACGGCCCTACACTGTCTTGCTGATAAAAATTCCATTGTTTATCATTGTATGTACATTGTTCAAGTTGATGTGCTAAACTTTTCTAATAACAGCTTAGAATGAAAGCTAATATTTATAACTTCTTTTTTTTATATGCAAAGTAATACTTGACCAATTTTTGCAACCTGTCATAGTGATGAGGGAAGGTTACCTAACTGCACTAGTGGCATGTATTACGAGTTAATCAGTTAATTGTGTGACATTTGTTGTGTGTGTGATTTTGAATTTAGGTACCACATTCAACAGTAGATGATGCGATAACTTTTGAACTATTACTGCAACAAAAGGTAAATAAGTATTATTAGTATTTCAGCAATATTAAATAGAGAATACATGCTAATTGTACAATAATGTGTATAAATGCTAAGCTACATAGCTATTGTATGGCATGTTTCTGTATGTCTGTGTGTAGGTTCATGATGGTGATATTAACTGTGTTGCTTGGAATCCAAAGAATCCAGCTGAACTTATTACGTGCTCAGATGACAATAAAATAAAAGTGTGGTCTTTTCTTGCATAAAAATGGACTTTTGTTTATACTAAATCATGAAAGTTAATCACTGGAGTCTAGGACCACAAACTTGATAGTTTTATTCATAGGACCCTCAAAAGCTGTTTTGATCTCCATGACAACATCTCTGTGTTTCAAGCCGAATAGGCTGGTGTCGTTAACCTGTAGTATCTGCTGGTTTGCGGCCATGCCCATTCCAGTTATAGCGGCACAACCTTCAGGCTACATGGATACAAACATGAACAACATGTACGAATGTTTTTAAATTTATGTCCATAATTTATTCGTCTACATGCGAAATAGTTTTTAAAAACTTCTTGGCGGACTATCTATTACATATATTGTAATAGAGACAACAAGTGCAGTGACTAAATGTATTACCTTATTTAGCAATCTGTGTACTATTAAAACAGTTATATATATTTATTATTCCTTAAAAATAGGTAGAGTTGAACTCACTGCAATTTCTCGAATTATGACTGCCTTTTGTTTTGTATTGGCGCCACCATCAATTGCAATGCCCAGCTTCTTTACTACTTTGGTTACTTCAATGTGTAAAATACTTCCATGTAGATCTGTGAATCCGGCATATGACTTTCCAACTGTAGCATCGGGTACTTCGATTATATGGTGATCGCTGGCCTTTTTCTTTTCCTGAGCTCTTTTGAGTTTTCGTTGAAGTCTTTCTTCAGCTTTTCGTCTTTCTTCTTCAATGTCTTTGGCCTTCTTGGCTTTTTTTCGTCTTACTAAACTATTATCTTCAACTCCTCCGTTTGTTCCAGAAGTGACAGCAGCTATACGCTCAGCTTCTTGTCTCCTTTTCTCCTTTTCCTGAATGACACGAGGGTCTCTACTAAGAGAAGGAGATGGCTGATTTTCTCTTTTTTCCAGCTCTTTGAGTCGACGCTCTTCTTCTTTCTTTCTGAGGTTATCTTCTCTTTTGCGAATGTTTTCTTCTCTTTTTCGTTCCTGTATAAAATATTAATTAGGTTATTTTTTGCTATTGTTGGCATGTAAAGGGTGTGCAAGGTGATATTTGTGATACTCACTAGTTCCTTCTTTTTGGCTAGTTCCAATTGCTGTTGTTTTCTTTCATTTTCTGCTTCTGCAACTTGCTGCTGACGACGTCGTTCTTCTTCTCTTTCTTTGTTCATTCTCATGCGCCGCTGTTGTTCAAGTTGTTGCTGTTCTTGAAGCTCAGCAGGAGTCATTTGTGCTGGCTCATTTTCCCTCATTTCTTCTTCATCTGAAGACTCTGACTCTGAAGGCTGATGTCTTTTCTGTTGCTCTAATTTCTTTTTTTCTTCCAATTTTTTGCCTTGGAGCTGCTGCTGTTCCATTTTTTGCCTTCTTTGCCTTTCCTTTTCCTCATGTTGTAGCTGTCTCTGCTCTTCTATTTGTCTCTGTTCTTGTTGTAGTCTTTTCTGTTCATCTAATTGTATTTTACTGTCCACCTTTCGTTGTTGATTTTGCTATTACAAGTTGTAATAAATAACAACTTTACAATGGCAGCTTTGTGGAACATTAGGCATATAGTTATTGATGAGAAATTTCAGAAAGAAGAACTTAATGATTTAAATATGCATATTTTAACTACACTCTAGAATATTATATTGAGTGGTGGAATGCTATGATATTTGTGGCTCCAACCATTGCAGTTGTCAGAGTTGCATGTATGATTATTTCACTGTACATAAAAAATACTATAATTATACCTTTTGCAGTTGTCGCTCAAGCTCATCCTTTTCTCTGAGAATAGAAGCCATGGCTTTTTCTCTTTCTTCTCGTTCCTGTTCTCTTTCCTTTTGAAATTCTTCTTCTTGTCTCTCTCTTTCCAGCTGCAACTCTGTCCTCTCTCTTTGAAGTCTCTCTTCAGCTGATTTGCGAGCTTTCACTTCTTCTGCAAGTTTTACTCTCTCCTTTGCTTCAGTTTGTAAACGAGCTTCAAACTCAGCTCGTACCTTCTGCTCTGCCTCTCTGTATTATATATTATAAGCAACTTAAATTTTTAAACATTGAACTTTCTAAAAATCATGTTATAATTTTAATTCATCATACAAATTTTTTTAACCTTCTAATTCTTTCTTCCAGCTCAATTCGTGATTGCTCCTCTGCCTCTAGTTGTTCAATTTCTTCATCTTTTTTCCTTCTTAATTCTTCTTCCATTTTTTCTCTTCCTAAGTTTTCCTGCTGCTTTAATTTTCGTAATTCTGAGTTCAATTTGTCTTCGTATTCTTTTCTTATTCTGTTTTCTAAGTCTCGTTTTATCCTTCCCTCCACATCCCAAGCAGCTGCCTTCACAGACACTTTAGTACGGCGTTGTAAAGAAGCTTCCCTTTCTTGTTGGCGTTTTTGTTCATACTCTTCTCTTAGCTTCTCATCTGCTTCTTTCCATATTCGTTCTTCTAGCTGGAGTTTAAGTTGTTCTTGCAGTTGTCTGAACTGTTCTTCTTTAGCTTGTTCTTCTCTTACGAGCCTAAACCAAATACATTTATAATAGTGGAATTTTTTAGAGGCAAATACAGTAAACAAAAATGAGAAATTGTTCTCGAGTTTACTACATTGCTTTATCTGTTAAATTTCTACACTATACCTCTGTAGTGGTTTCTCTAATAATATTTCTGTTATTATTTTTGCTTTAATTTTATTTCTCTTCAGTCAGTTGCACTCGTGGTTGCCCTACATTTTCTTATAATGTAACTGGTATTGCATGTGTAGGCTTTCTAAAAACAATGGAAGTAAATACACTTGCTGTAACTCCTCTTTTTAATGAGTAATTCTGAAAGGTAAGCTTCCTTTATTTTATTTCTATGGTAAGGTTTAACAGAAATTTTGACATAAATGCTGTCTGATTATGCTGTGTTCTATATTTCTTTTTAATACCACTGCCGAGTCATTTTTCAATGCAAAAAAGTGTGGTATTATTTTGAAATACAACAGCAGTGGAAAACTGATTGGTCACAGCGATCTCTTCGCGACCTTGCCAAACTTTTATCCGCTAGGCAATATCGCGGTGAAATTCCAGGTAAGCGCTATTTAGTAAATGGTAAGAAAAGTATGAATAATAGCAGAACCGGGATGGAAAAATTTCTTTGACAGAAATATAATTCAAGATTATGGCTTTCTTAGAACGGAAAACTGGTATTCGGTTAAATAGCACTCGTGCGGCGAGAATTTCACTCGGCTTCGCCTCATGAACATTTTCTCACTTCACTCGTGCTATTAATTCTGAATACCACTGTTTTCCGTGCTATTATATCTCCATATGTCCCACAAGGAAAGGGAGAGTGCTATCAATTGTTTTGCTAAAAATGTTGTATTTCTGATCGTATTTCCCCCTATAATTAGGCTATATGTTGTATGTTTAATATTTAAGGTGAAATCACATCATCTAGGTCCAAATACTAAAGAGTCTTTCCAAATTTTTAATGACAACAAATTTATGTTGTAAACTCAATTAATTCATTATTGTTTCTGCACTTTAAATGAAAATTTATTGTAATTTCCAAAAAAAAAAACAAAAAAAAAGCAATGATAGTACGTAGGTATAATTATTTTTGTTTACTTATGATATGCTTAAAAAAATTAGTAACCTTAGCTTTAGAAGAGTTTTCCTGTTCATAGTAATAGTGGTTATTTTACGCCTTCTACTGGCAATTATTATTTTGCTTCAGACATACAATATGATTCTCCATTATTTTATTACCTTTCCTTTTCTTCTTGCAGGATCCTTTCTTTTTCTTGTAGTTGGACACTTAATTCACGTTCAGTCTCGATTCTGATGCTATCTTCAATTTCAGCTTTGAGAGAATTTTCTTTTTGTTTCATTTCTTTTTCCATAGCTTCTCTCTCTTTTCTAAGTTCTTCTTCCTGTTTTGCTCTGTTTTCTTCTAGAATTCGATGCTGTTCTTCCAACATTTTTTTCTGTTTTTCTTCAAATTCATTTCTTAGGCGATTTTCTGTCTCACTTCGAACCCTTGCTTCAATAATTGAAGTATTTATACTTCCTCCAATCTAAAGTGATAGCAGACATTAAATACAACTCTAAAACTACATATGTTATTTCTTACTGGTTGTGGAGCATTTATAGGACTCAAGTCTGATGTCCCCCATGGACTATCAACTGCATCACTTCCGTTTATTCCTGGAGTGCTGCATTATAAATGGAAATATAATCCACATGAGAATCAGCAGCTACTTGATATTTTGACTACAGGTTGCAATAGTAAATGTACCAATTTGATATTTATTTATAAAAAAGACTAAAAATAAAATAGTGGGTTAGTCAGCTAATAGTACATACCTGAATGAAAGAGTGGGATTTTTTCGTGAATTGTCTGGAGACTGCAATAAGGGAGTGATAACATAATGGTTTTAAGATTCATATTTCTTTGTTTATTTTTACCAATTTTTGCGGAACATTATCTCTTCCTCCTTTTTCCACTGGACTCTGACTACCATACTGGAGCAGAAAGAGAATTATTTTTTTGAAGATTATTCCATTGTATGTATTATACTTACCTTTTTGGCCATGATTTCTTTGTGCACTGTTAATTCATTAAATCTTTCAATGTCCTGTGGTTTTATAAGTCCTCTCAATTCTGCCAGAAGTTGTAACTGCATTCAATAGAACAATGTTGATTATGTGTTGATTATTGTCACTATCATTTTACCTTTTCTGGATTGTTCAAAATACTTAGTATAGGGGGTACAAGTTCCTCCACAGGCAAGTCATATTGTTGGTACTGAGTTATATGGTACATGAAGAGAGCATGGTCTTGCTCAGTCAGCACTGACTTTGCCATATCTTTCAAAAGCCCATGACCCTGCATTAGAGTACTCTGTTGTTGTCCCAACATGACTTGAGATCCAACTCCTGGCTTAAAGATCTAATTTATGTTGTCAAAACCATAAATTGATTCAGTTTAAGACTGATAATGCTTACCTGGACATTGTTTGGGTTCCTTAAAAAGATAGAAGTGTATTATATAACAATACATTGAAATTAATATTATTTTACGTACCCTCCAAGTGGCTGTGAATTGGAATACCACTTCGTGTTGCTATACGTAGTGATACGTGATAAAGGAAGTTTGCCAACATCTTTTATCTTCATGACCATGCAAGACTGAGTACGAAGAGCATTTGCAGCATCTGAATGCACTATTCCTGAAAAGCTAACACCATTCACTTCCAAGATTTGATCTCCAATCTAAAACACAAGCACGACACGCCAGGAATTATGCAGTAAACTTCATGGGTATGATAGGTGTTCAATTACTTATCACATTATTGGGCTGTAATGTTTTTAAAAGATTTGTATTAGTTATATAATATACTAGTGATGTGCTTCAGCACAAATGGCGAGCGAACTGGTCTAACTGAACTGCGAACGTCTATTCCGTCTCCGTAGCACTGTGCCGTTATTTTCTTTTCTTAGCATTATTTCAAAGTCTGCCAAAATTTCTTGGGCCTGTCCTAATGTTTACGTTTTTAAGTAGCCTCCAATATATACATATTTAAAATATTGAATTGTGAATGGTTGTGTATGCACACCCACTGGACATTATACCAATGTACTGCCGTTTCAATTCATTAATTGTTATTTATGAATCAATCCTTGCCTCTTCTCAGGTAATTACTCAATTTTTATAAATCACTAGAAAATTACTTATTGATGACGTCTAAAAGATCAATAACAATTTGAGGACAGCATAAAGTATATGATATAGCTCTCTAACTCTGATATGCTTCTATATTGATACCATTTTACAAGATTTAGAAAGCATTATGCACATACCTTAAGCCCATAAGACTCAGCAACGGAATCTTCTTCCACAGCAGATATATAAATTCCTAAACCATGTTCAATACCTCCTCTGATGGAAATACCAAGGTCTTTTCCTTTGTCAATGATAATAGTCACCTTGATTTGCAACATTTGTATAATTTACAATAGTTATAATGAATTTACCCTACCTTTCTCTCATCTGCTTCATTTATTAATTTGTAGTCTCTTCCTTTGGCTTTGTCTTGAATTTCAAATGGATCTGGAGGAGGAGAGCACGGGCGTCCTTCGGGATCAACCCAATGGTATACTTTATGGGCCATTCGGGAGCCCGGTACACGACCATGTGCAAGAATATGCAATTGAAGCTTTTTTGCATTTTGGATAACCTGAATTACTCAAATTTGATGAATATTTATCTGGATATATATTTTTTAGCTAGTTACTTACAGTCACTGCATCGTAGTGATTAATACTATTGAAATTTGTGTCATTTGCTTTCAAAATCTGATCACCAACTTGTAAGCCACTTTTTTCTGCATGTGAACCAGGTTCAATCCAGGAAACGAAGATTCCTAAACCGTGTTCTGAACCACCACGAATGCTAAATCCCCATTCTCCATTAGCATCTCGTTTTACTTCAACTTTTTTTATGCCTTCTTTCAATGTCAGACTAGACTTTTCAGCATTTTTATGCCTTTGGCGGTACGATGTTGCAAGACCCTGTGCCTGCACCAACTGATTAAATTTTACCAAATCACTTGGCTTCACATATGCCTCTCGTATAGGAATAAGAAGTTTCCTTTTGTATCCAGTATTGAGAACCAAACTTAAGCATTCAACAAATGTTTTGATGCTCTTTCTTTTATGATAATCTGCCAAACCTAATTTATACATATATTACAATTGATGACTGTTCTTGCAATTATAAGGCAATTCATTTTCCAGGTATTAATTTAGAAATAGTTTTATGTATTCCCATGACTATATTCATACAATAATAAAAGTACAATAACTTAATATTATTTCAAAAGAAGGCGGAATTAACTAATTAAACAATAACACCTAGAATAAATAACTAGTGGTCTCTATTAATCTGGCTAGACTCACTGCTAGTAGCGCTGTTACATTCCTTCCTCGATCCGTACACCCTTTCCTTTTACGTAGCTAGCTACGTTATAGTAAGAGCTACAGCAAAATTATCCGTCCCTCCCGTGATCGCACACTTACCGCGGTTAAATATGGAGCATTCTTTCTCGGTAAGTGTACTGTGAATTTTTTCAGTTAGTTGCCCGGCTACTGCGAGATCGAACTGACTTTGCGAAGCCATTGTAGCAGTTAGCACATCAAAAATAACTAGTGAAATTTGCAAAAACGGGCGTGGCTGCTGCCACAGTAAGATAGGGGTGGGGCTGTACAGTCAAACTGGAGGTGGGGCTGTTGTCAATTTTAGGTGGGGTCGTATTCAAAGGAGCCAAACAGGGGGTGGGGCTATATTCCGGGTTTTGGCTTGAAAAAATATGCTCGTGGAAAAAAAGGGGTGAGGGTGGGAGCATCGAACAACAGGCCACCGGTGGAGGAGATTGCGAGTAAAAGTGAGGGGCCTAAAATGTCACGGGTCTATTTAAAAAAAAAACTTTACAGTATTTGTATTTCGGGCAAATCGCTAAGGTGGGAAGCTAATTGAGAAGTGTACAAAAAGGAATCATTGATTATACCGGCAGTGCTCGGACATGAAGGTTCTTCCAATAGTTGTTTACACACTTCCCAACTAATATGGTGTGCAGATTGTGAACTAATTCTTCCAAACATGCTATCAAAGTTATTCTGCTTTGGATGCAGCAAAGGGGATAACATAACAGCAATGCAAATGTGTGCACGGTTCTGTGTAGCTAGAACAATAGTAATATTTTATAGACAGAATAAGTTTTACAATATCATAAGGAATGTACTTGTGTCAACAAGGAGGGAGATATGGATATTTTATGCTGTACATTATCCCACCCTCTAGTCTCACGAGCCTGTCTGTCTTGTGAGAGTACCCTCCCCCACTTTTAGTTTCCTCTGGTCATAGCTAATATTACAACTAAAGTCAATCAGTTAAATCACACCTACAAACGTTTGTATCACTCAATGAGTAGAGGCATTGAAAATTTTCAGACAGCTGGCACATAAAAAGGAATATGTGTTCGAGTTCTTCGTTTACACATCGTAATTTCTGTTGTTCATTCTGTGTTAATAGTTTCGGCCATAAAAAAAAGTTTAAGTTACAAATAGAGAGTAACAATGACCTTTTCAGACAAGGCTTAAATTAAAAGAACAACCAAAAACTGGCTTTCTGCTGACAGCTAGAAGAGCAACAATGGCCTCCGTGCGGTAAAGTAAATAGGTGGTATCCAGCTTAACGTGCTAAAAAATGAAGCTGAGTTAGCCCAAATCTGCTCACCTAAAGCAATTAAAATTGATTTCAAATTAGAATTCTGCTTTAGGGTAAAACTGTGAAGTGAATATTGTTAGGTGTAGTTATGTTCAGATTACAGCGGCAGGGTAAAAAGCGCTGCGCAAGGTAGCGTCTGGAGCAGTGGTCTTTGCTTGGTTTTTGCTGCTTCATACATCGAATAAGGTAAAGTATCATCAAGCACATTGGTCAAAGGAAGGTGTGGCTAAAGGTGCTGGTAGTATAGTTCGCGAACCGAAAGTGAAACCGTGAGTGGGGGACTGGTGAGGCTCCCGTCTTGCTTGCTTAGTTTAGACTAAGATGTCCTTTGGTAAAGGGAGAGTTATTTCGGTGTTCTTCGTGCTACTTCAAGGACTACAATGTTTTTTAAGTAACTCCAACTTATTCTTCCTAGAGCAGTTTCTGTCACAATCAATGCAATCACTTTTTGTTGGCTAATTGTGCAGTGAAAAAGTATACTGAGTAGTATCGCTGCAAGCCATCCATTGTCCAGTTGTATATTACAATATTATAATTTGTTTTTGTAAATATATCATAGACACGACAAATGGAGTGCATAAAGAACAAGGAAGTACAAAAAATGTAGTTCATGAGGAGAGAGAGTATGCATTGCCGGATCATCCCATACAACTAGTTCGGCCAGATGCGGTTCATCATCAGCGTTTAGAAATTGTATCATCCAATGTGAAATACCTGTATCACATTGACAGTGCTATTGCTGTTGTTGCAGTCGTTGGTAAATATCACTCTGGGAAGTCTTTCTTACTTAACCAGTTAATGAGGAAGCAAAGAGGATTCGGGATAGGCCCTACAGTTAAACCAGAGACAATGGGCATATGGATGTGGGGGAAGGTTAGAGATGTTTTGGAAAACCTTGTAATTATCTATTTATTCGGTGTCTATCGTCCATAATATTTTTAAGTACTTTTTAATTAGTCTTTTTTTTAATACTTGAATTATTTATTTAGCCGATGAATATACAACTTCCATCTGGGCAGCCAATGTCTGTCATTTTCATTGACACTGAAGGTATGTGTTTTGATTTCATGCCAACTTTAGAGTTCACAGCTATGCATGATTAAAATTATTTTAGCTGTAACTTTACTTCCTTTGTAGTTGCTCGTAGTTCGACTCAGTGGCATCAGTTTTCTTGTTGGTACGCTAGCACTACAGGTTATTGAACTACAGGCTAGGAGTGACATTTATATAGAATAGAGATATTCTTTTTTAGCTTGCCCCCATTAATTTCTTACTGTTTGAACTAGTTTGCCTTGATTTTTGTTTGCTGGTGAGACAGCAATTGGAGTGGAGCAACCTCAATCTATGCAGTGGGAAAAATAATCCAGTTATATCTACAATTAATACAATTAAATACTATGTTGGTATTCCCAGTATATATGAGAAATTAGAGTAACTATTGGTTATTTTTTACTTGTATCTTTCTTACGTATCGTGCATTGTACTTAACACATTGCACATGCTTGTACTGCATATACTGTGGATATCAGTGAATGCAATTGTAATTCAGCCATATTGTCTGATGTACCATACCATTGTGTTATCATTCCATAGGTTTTGCGGCTAATAATATAACTGAGACCTATGATGCGAAAATATTTTCTGTTTCTACTCTTCTTAGTTCATATTTAATTTACAACTCAGTGAAGGTATTTGGACTATATTTTGCCAGACTACAACAATACATGTATGTTTGTAACAGATCATAGATCAGGCTGAGATTGATTATCTGGAATTGCTTGCTAGAAGAACTCAGGTACATTTTTTCTGTCATTTTATGAAGACTCAGGTGAACTTATTATCTGAGTAGGTGGTGTTTTGTTAGTGTCAGTCACGAGATTAATGGCTTTTTTTTCCTGTAACAATTTTTTATCTTTCAGTGAATTTTAATTTCATCAAGTTTATTAAGATATTTTGTATTTATGTATGCAGTTATTTGCATTGAGGTCACAGATTTCTCGGTCACAATGGTTTGATGAATTTAACCATGACTTGTTGAAGTTTCCACCACTAGTGTGGGTACGTACAGTATACTGTATATTATAGTCCAACCCTATTTTTCTCTTAAGTTAATACAATCACTAAGGATATGCACGTACATATAACTTGGATCATGTGTACTACCTGTAAAATTGAATGTCTTGTTAATTGCATTGGAAATAGCAATGGAAGTTGAACAGCTTGAGATGGTGCTATGTTTTACTGAAACAGTACTCTAACACGATATCAACTTAAGAGGTATTATTTTTTGACATTGGACTCAAATTATATAATACTTATTGCATGAGTCAGCATACAATATCGAAAGATTAATCTATTTAGTACATGTCTTAATTTGTAGGTGGTTCAAGACTTTGTTCAGCAGATTGGAAGTGAAGAAACTCCTCGTGAATGGCTTCTAAGAATTATGGATTCCAAAACTAGAGAATCTTCCAAACACGATATCAACTTAAGAGGTATTATTTTTTGACATAGGACTCAAATTATATAATACTTATTGCATGAGTCATCATACAATATCGAAAGATATTTCACAAGCACGTGCAAGTATTTTCAGAGTGTAATGTCATCCCCATATTGTACGACAAGTGTAATAGATTGTTTATTGTACATTGAATATTTTTCCCTCCAAAATTGTGACTATTGTATAAAATGGTTAAACCATGGCAACTCTCAGAATTATCACTTAGATAACCCCTCAAATCCATGGTATGATTACTCTCTATTTAGGATTGGACCCACCCTAAATGGGGCATTCTGTAACAATTCCCATAGGTTTCAGCTTTAAGAACAACTATCTTCCCAAAATGCTTACTTTGTTCTTAAGACCCCAATGAAGTTCTGTTTGCATTTCTAAGCCAGAACTTTCAATAAGTGGAAGTAACAAAAACATTTTTTTTAAATGGTTTTTAAAAAAAGTTGCTTTTTGTATAATGTTAGTAATGATTCAGTCATTCTTGGCTGAAATAATTATAATAATAGCAAATTTATCTTTTTTTAACAGCCAATATAGTTAATTATAACTTAACCCAACGTTTCGACTTCTTGCCGAAGTCCTCTTCAGGGGTCAATTGAGGTCGAACTCTCCATAACACAATGTAAACAGCAAGATTTCTGGAGGGAAACGTCGGGTTAAGTTATTATGAAATATATTGGCTGTTAAAAGGAGAAATATTTGCTGTTATTATAATGTTGGTCATCTTCATACTCTCCATGAGCCTGGTTAGAGCAAAATTGGTAGCACTCACAGGGCTAAAAAATATGATGATTTTGTTACATGCTAATCATAGTAGGCAAGGTATGTATAAAAATGGCATTAGCTTAGGGATATATGCAATCATCGTACCTTTCTTGTTTCCATACTTTTTTACAGGAATTTCAACTTTGCTCATTCCTATAGGAATTAGGTGCATCAACATAGAAAATGGTGGTTATTACAGGCATTGCCAATGAATAAATTTGGTACTGTCCAACCTGATGTTTAAACTGGAGTAGCTATGTACTTCCAGAAAACACCAACAGTATTAACTTGTTTCAGACAACTTCAAGAAGTTTTATTTATTGCACAATCAGTTGTTGTTTTTTCCTTATGGGTAGGACTCATTTTACCAAAACATTTTAATTAGGGCAGGAATACCTAACCATGCAGCGATGGAAACATATGAGGGATGGCTTTGGTTAGACTGTTTATTAATGTTCCAGAGTATATATAACACTTGTTGAACAATCATATTTAATATAGCAGTGATTAAGGATATAAAATCATCACTTGGGGGCAAATGGACCTTTCTTGTTTCCATAGCAATAGCAACTTTGCTAGTTCTCGTTCTTTTATCTACAATTTTTACATTTCTAATAGTTTTATTACTAGTATATATATATCATATATAGAATATTTCTTGAACGTGATTGTGATATGTTGATTTTTCTATGCTCAGCTTTAGCTAATAACTATTTCCTTTTTTGTGGAAGAAATGTTGTTGTTTTTTATGGACTATTATGTGTGTCTTGTATCACTCAAAATTTATTCATTTTTTGGTATATTTAATCACATGATTAGTGTTTCTTTTTATCCACTTACATAGTTTCTGGTTCAAATAATACTAAGTAAAAATGTTCCATGTTTTTGTTGTGAATGTGCTTAGGTATATTTGATAAGATTGACTGTCACACTCTGTTTTTACCAGCTACATCCAGATCTCTTCTTCAAGATCTATCGTTGGTAATATGTGGCACTTTAGAATTTTTATTGCAACACCTTTCTAAGTGATATTTTTGTACATTCTTGTTGGTTAGGCTGCTGAGGAAGATCTCACACCAGAGTATAAAAATGAACGTGACAGTTTGTTAAAGTTACTGAGAGATGGTCTTTCTCCAAAGGAAAAGAATGGTAATAACAATTTTAGACTTGAGCATTGTTAGTGTAACCTAATTCATTAGTAAATTTTTACTTATTTATTTATTTAGTTAGTTACTGTAAACGTATACAATTTTGATGTGTATTAAATTTTGTTCGTTTTTTGTTATAAACCAAAGTCTATGGAATTAACACACAGGAATGTTGACCTTTGTACCATATTAAGAGCAGTGTGAAATGAGAACGTGTTAATGGCATGGTAGCCTCTGATCATGGACTCGAACTAAAAACTCTCCATTGCTTATAAAATTGCACTAGCAGTTTAATTAAGAATACTCTGCAACCTGCTGAAACCCACGAACATTAGAATCCATGAAAATTCTATAATTAAAAGAAAACACAAAATACACAGATATTTAGCGCCCGACTTTTTTTTTATGTTTACATTATTTCTTTTGATTTATGTAATAAAGCATGTCAAAGTACTTATTTATTTAGTGCCTAGGACTAAAAAATTAAATTTATAAATTCTGATGCCATTGTACTTCAATATTTTGATGTGATCTTGTACATTCCTGAGTATTGTACATCATGTGCTGCTATTTTATAGCATTTATTATATTAGTGTAATGCTGCTGCTTACTATGTGTTGTAATTCTCAAATGAGATATTAGGTTGTAGATTTACTTGTATGCGCTAAGCAGCTGACTAAGCTATTAACATCTGAAATATTTGACTGCGTCAGTCTGTTGGCCATGACTATTAATGTCATTAAACTACATTACTCTATTTTATTTGAATGACCCAGTTTTCACATTCAAAGTGATCTCTCAGGTGGTTGTGTTATATGGCAGCTGACTTAGTTTTTCCAAACTACAAGAATAGTATTCGCTTACGAGTGCTTTGATAGTTTGGTTCTGGAGTGTATTATATGTATTTCAAGTTAGCTTCATGTGTGATGACTTCTTACTTTACCTCATGTTAGCAACACAAGCATGCTTAATCAGTGACGTTGTCTTCATTTTTTACTTTTTTATTATTTTATTTTTCAGGTAAGCCTATAACAGGGCCAGAGTTTGCTACTTTGCTGGAAATTTTGGTGACAGCTGCAAATGAAGGATCCCTTGCTGAGGTCAATGGTTTATTTTAGTGCCTTTATGGAAAAACTAATACAATAACAACTAACAGAAGACAAAATAACAACAACAACACTATAGACAAGCAAATTGTTCAGTAGCTCACTTCCTGAAGTATAAAATGGCTTTATTTGAAGACAGACTTCATAGTTAGTCAATGTTATTGTGCATAAAGTTCTAGTAGGAAGCTAATCCATTGGTAACTTGGATAGCCTCTACATATGTTTATCTAGTGTATGGTAAAGTTATAGAATATAATGATATTGGAAACACATCTAAGTATGGAACACAATACAAATGCATTTTTTTTTGTCTAAAAAGTCTTCATTAGTGCATACAAGTGTAGTCTGTGCCATTGTACACAACAATGAACTGACTTTTGACTTTCTAGCTGTTTGTGGGTTTCATTTCACTGGATATGTATTTAAATTGTAACATATACCTGCCATTCGTATTGGTAATTTGGTGGGCTTTTTTTTACTTCATTTAGGATTTGTTTATAAATGCTGGTTGTAAATGAGTATATAATCTAAAGTTAAATTTTAATTTAACTGCTATTTGTAAATTCCTTTAAAGTGATGTGGCCTTTTTTTTCTTTTTGATACAAGTATTGATACTAACCACATCATAATAATATCTCACCATATCACATTACTTAGCTCTACAACCTAGCTTATTCTGGGTATGCTTGTCTTTGAAAAAAAAAATATGATGCAAGCACATAATTTTGGCAAGATAAGAGTGAATGAAGACCCAAACTATTTCACTGACTATAATTTTGAATAATTGTACTCGTATATTTTTTTCAAGCTAATTTAATTTCCATGTGTCACGTTTGTTACATACGTATAAATTAAAAACAGATTCCTGGAAGATGGGAAGTATTTTTAAATGAATTGAAAATTAGCTCAGTCGAAGATTGTATTACTTTTTATGAATCGGACATGAAGGCCTTACATAGCAAGTCCCAGCAAGGTAATATTTCAATGTAATTTTTATATTGATATTTTATGATATTTTATACATAAATTAGGTCCAATAAATGAATCAAAACTCAAGGTAAGAAGTTGTGGGCAGCAGATGATGAAATTCATGTTGTCATTATGTAGTAAATTTATAGTTTGTGCCAAAAACAACAACAGCAACATCAATGCAACTCAACCATGTAACAAAGTTATTTTTCAAATATGCACTTCTATTGCAGTAAGTGCTGCATCTCATTAACAGATCATTTTACCTTTAAAATTCTTATTCAATTGCTTGTTTAGAAGTTGTTTAAAGACAGTAACACTATATTATATGTTTATAATTAAAGCTGTAAGTCCAAAAAAATGTTAATAATTTTTCCCTGCAATCTTATTAGGTGCATATACTCAACTACAGATTTTGTGGTCCTTTAGAAGGACATCCTAATCAGGTGCATATTTCAAGACTGTAATTTGTAGTTGACAGATCTGCTCACATAATCACACATAGCTGGCTCTATCTTTGGTAATGTTGATATCAAGGATCGTTTTTGTAAGGCAACCATTATCAAAACTAAATCCATAAGCTGAATGGAGCTTGCAGTGAAAGAGTTGTGGTGTTAATATTATTGTTGTTAATACTTCAATTCATATACTTTGCTAATATTGTTTTCACAAGTGTTTATGTGGAAAGGAACAAATGGGTAATTCCGTAAAAATGGCCACCAAAGGGGTAAAATTTGAAAGGAGGTTTTAGTGTACATTATTTAAAAGCCAAACAATGGAATTTTCATTTACTGAAAGTTTTAACTCAATACGATAAAAAGGGGAGGAGTTACAGTGCTTGTTAATAGGGTTGCTTATCAAAGTATTTTGGCACGGTATGAGGGGTGGTTTAGATTTGGCACCTCAAGTATATTTTGACAATCTTGGAATTTGTCTTCCAAACTTGTTCACTTTATGTTCAAAATTAAGGTTGTTTTTCTTGTAAGGTTCATTCATATACTGTTTGGTTCACTAAACAATTACAATAATGCACATTGTATGTGACTTGAAGTTTTACTTTACTAGTACTTTATGTGTGTTATGTGTGATTACTAGGCATGGCATGCTGCAGCTATGACCAAAGCTCAAACTCTTCTAAAGCAGCTACTGTTTGGTCTGGAAAGTTCTTTATCAGACAGCACCAATGATTTAAATAATATTTTATCGGAAAAGTTTGAGATGACTCTAGAGCTTAATGATAAGAAGATTCAATTAAAATGTGGAGAGATACAGCAGCAGATAGAAGTTAGTGTATGACATGAATGTAATTTGTGAAACTTAGAAGAGACCTGTGTGTCCATTACTATTATTATTATTATCATCATTATCATTGTCGTCGTATTGTTCTTAGATCAGATATGAAGAAAAATTTAGAAGTTTGGAACTCCCTATAAGTACTAAAAAGTTATCTAAAATTTTAGCAGACTTAACTGGTCAGGCTCTGCAAGAATATTCGTAAGTGGAAATTGGTATAATTATAGTATGTAAATTCATAAAAACGGGAGTCAGCCAGATTTCATATGTATTTACCATTTTTTAAGGATTGAGGTTAAACAATATCTAAATTATAGAACAAACTGACTAGAACAAATTTTTTTAATGCATGCAAATAGGGGATGTAGTTAAAATCTATTTAAGCAATTCATTTATCTGGAAATCAGATGAACACAGACTAGATCAGTGTTTTTAGCCACACATGTAGAGTGAACTCCCACGAGCAACTCTGCTCCAGGAATGCCGTAGCATAATAGTCCAGAGTTCACTGTGGACACACCACACACATATTTCCTTCTTTCCAGAACTGAAAATAAAGAACTGAATTAGTTGGTATGACAGTAGGCATGTCTGGTCGAACGAGATCAAAATTGTCATTTTTCATCTTCACAAACCTAAGACTACAAAATACAACAACCCAATTTGTGCTGGAGAGGTACAGTGATCTTATGTATTTTCATCATTTGATTGTATGTTAGATTCCTGAAGTGCTGTAATTTTGCCAAATTTTTGCACACACATAATTTAGAATGGCGCTCAATGATAATATTCTTATACTTTATTGAATGATCTTATAATGAGTCATTGTTTTTTTGTTTTTATTTTATTGTAATTAGTTTGTTTTGTAAGGTATGAAATATTTTAATAGATTTAAGTCGTCTTGGAATTGTTGATTGCTTAAGACAATACACAGTTATATTTCATCGCAATACAATGCCACATTTCTTGAGTTTATAAATTGAGATTTTTTAAAAAGTAAAAGAGTGAAAAACTAGTCAAATATAGGTCATAGCCTACCACCACTTTATGTAATGTACCTAATTTTTTGTTCTGCCTCCAGACTAGACATCACTACCACATGCACTGTTGTCCATTCTGCTCTGTTCTGACCATAACTTTCTACATGTGGGTATGCTTTGTCCAGATCTAAGTTCTTGGCGGTCATTTCAACCAATTGTAAACTCATCCTCTGATGCCTCCAGTTGGCATGGCAGTAAGATATTGGACACACTCTTGAGCATAGGGCATTGAGGGATACACTAGCAACGAAGTTAGCATGTTGCGCTCAGGCAATAGACTTGCCACTGGCACTTCATTGGAGGCATGACTCAACTCTTGCACTTTTTGCAGCCATTATGGCTCCTTTAGATGTCTGATGCTCTTATAGAAGCTTATATATGCATGGAAGTCAGCTATACTGTACATAGTATGATTTCTCTCTGGTCACTTCCTATAGTTCAGATTTGATGATTCTGAGGGATATCGATCAAAGGGGCTGATAGAATATGATAATATGACAGAATTCATGTTTTAACACGTGCTCACTGAGAAAAGTAAATATATGCATATACTGACACTAGAATTTATGTCACTCATTGGTATGAAAATGAAAACAGTCTTGCATAATGGTTACACCGAGTACAAGCTGATTAAAAATTTTTAACAATAATTTGTGCTGGAGACCTGCCACTTAAATAAGTATTATTTTTATTGAATTATGTTAGCTGAGATTATGTGCTCACTATTGCTGTGCCACCACTTGTTTATCAAATCTATCCAGAGCAATAGATACATCAATTGCTATTAAATTAGCGTATTTAGTACTTATTGATGGACAGATGAAACTTTGTTACTATTTTTAGCCAGTTCCAAACTAGCTAAAATAAGTCAGTCAACAATTGAAAAGTTTTGTTCAATGTCTATAACCATACATAGTAGCATCAATAAAATGTTGACACTATTATTCACAGAAATGTTTAGGCTTGTGAGCCTTCTTCAGTTGTTTACTGTATATATAATTTGTTGAAACAGGAAATGAAGACATAAAATGCATTAGTTAGACAGTAGATGTATGCTCAAATTTTCATAATATTCTAAACAAAATAGGACTTAATTGCTCAATCACATAATTTGGACCCAATGCCTCTATAGTTCACTTGGACTATTGTGTTAGTACCGAAGTTGTATTTTTCTAACAGTGCATGAGGAGCAATAAATTACCTTTAGTATCTGGTAGCTACAGTACTCTGACCTTTCCTTTGTTTAAAAAAAAAAAAAGAAGGTTCTAACTATTCAACTCTTGGATTGGATACTAAGGCAATATCTGTTCATTATACCAATTATTGGTGTTTATGAAGTGCTTCAACAAGTAGTCATCTTATTCTCCCATATTTCATAACAAAAAATTAATGCATTTGTAACATGTAGTGCTATGAGAAACAGTTGTGTGATGCTGAAATCCTGTAGTAAATATCTTTTGAATAATATGTATTTTTTATTATTATCATTTTAATGCTATTTACATGTATTTGATTAATTTAGTAATTTATCATTTTGTTTTTGTTTTTGTACGGTAAACTATGTGCTGAAATTACTCATACTTTATTAGGTCAGAATTGCAATATTTAAGTGAAAATTCAGCATACAGTAGACATTTCGGAGTTCTCCAGGTATGTACTTGGGTTATAATAAATTTTAGTTTGTTTTAATGTTGAATTTTATTAGGACAACATAAAGCAAATAACTGATAATGCTCGGATGAGGAATGTTGCTACCTTTGAAAAGCATTTAAAACAAGCAGTGGACCAAGCAATAGGTAATTTTACGTTAGAAATTATTGAATAAGTCATGCTCTCATCATTGTACAGAAAAGTTTCGAGAATCATCTTCCAATGTGAACCAAATCCCTCGAAAGACAGATGCTTTGAGGAGTGCAATGAAGACGGCAACTATTGAAGCTAAAAAAGTACTGTTTTGTATAAGGCTATTTGGTTCCTGTGTAGCTGACCACTACATCTCACATATCCTATATATACATACGTTAGCTATCATGGGAATGGATAGGAAGTAAAAAATATTATATACACATGTTATATCTGCACTCGAAATAATCCATTTTTGCTCTTGAATTGTCATACAGGCTTAGCTAAAAGAGACTGCATAATTCACTGTCCAGCAACTTAATTTTTTTTTATTTGGGTTCTCAGCTTGTATCAAGGGCTATAGAACTAGGCCTATTGTTAAATATATATATTTCCATCATACTTCTGTAATTTCTTAAGCATGGCTGGCTATGATGCAGTTTACACTTACATTTATTTTGTTTAACATGTAGGTATATAAGTCTTTGACAGTAGCATATAAAGAAGAAAGTGTTTACCCTGTGTATGAAGGATACTTGGAGGTATGATGTAATTTGTGTCCCTGTTGTTGGGGACTACATTAAGTTCTTCGTATTCTTCTATTTCCTATTAGCACATTATAGATTTCGTTAAACTAATGCAATGTAGAATGGAATATGTAAATTGCCCCTTACAGTACTTTAAGTACACCTGATGCTAAAGAATTGTGGGCATTTTATATGTTGATCATGTTATTACATAATGTGTTCTTTTATTAATAGACTGAAATTCAGAAAGCAAAAGATGAATGTATTGAAAGTAATTTAAAGCTTGTGCAATCTTCATGTGAAGTAGCAGTAAGTTTAGTAATCTTGTACTTATTATTCAACACTAATTAAAATTTGAGGTTATTTTGTGGTACCACTGTATATATATGTATGTATATATATATATATATATATATATATACAATACTGTTTCCTATTAGAATTTGTTAATACAAATTCTAATAATCATATTGATCCTTACAACTAGTAAGAGAATTTAGGTGACATCTTCAGGGTTTCATACAGACTGTGGGAGCCTTAAAAAAATTTGTTCCCAACTAAAGTTTCCGAAAAATAAATGATTAGTACAAATACCCTTACACTAAGATTAATTACACTTTTTTCAAAATCAACATTTCTCTAGTTCTGGTCCTTCAATACCAATTCGTATTAAAGTATAGATGCTGTAGTTTTTGTATAGTGACAGAGGGATTTTATATAGCTTAGGTCTTCCAGAGAGGGACACTATAAACATAGTCTCCCCACTTTGAGGGCACGATCAGTTAGTGTCGCTGACTGTGCTTAGAGTCTCTCCTATTGCGTTGTTAAGAACAGTCGCTACATTCTAAATTAGTTAGGCGCTGTGCAGCTGTCATGACCTACATATTTTTAATGGTCCCTCAGGCCCTAAGTAGTGCCCTCGCTGCACTCAGGATCTAAAAGCCTAAGGCCTCCAATGGCCTCCAATACCCTAAATGTGGTAGTTCTCTTGAAGGCAGCGCCTAACTATTTTATAATTTGTCAAGTTTTCATCTGACAATCTGTTGCACAGTCTCACGTTCGTGACTTAACGATAATATGTAGATGAGCTTTTTTTTTTTTACTGTACAAATTTCCTCTCCCCCCCAGCAAACTGCCTGTATGAATCCCTGATCTTATTTGTCCATTACTTTGATCTTCAAATTGAGCTGGGCATTGCTCCATTACATAGGAAACTAGAGCTGGAAGTCATTAACATTGCAATTCATCAATGTTAAGAGTAAACATCAAATCAAAATTATGAAATTCACCAACAAAAATTGGGCAAGTACAGTAAGTTCATGGTTGAAATGTTACCGTGTTGTTGTTGTTGTTGATTTTCATCAGTGCTGCTCTTAGAAATATCTTTTCCCTTCCTTTTCCAGTTTAATATTCCCAACTTCACAATGCTACTTCCATTCTCTGTGACATGTCCGTCAAGGGTCTCGAGTAGAACTAACAAATTCTTTACACCCTCTTATTAATTTTTTTTGTGGGATTAGTATAGTATGCACAGTCCTGACATAGCCTTCACTACATGTTTTTGCCCAAATAAGGTACTCGAGGAAAAAATTGTGCTTCTGTGCTAATCTTTCATAGCTTTAAAAAAATGCATAGTAATAGAAGAATGTGCCTCATGTATGTAATGTCAGGATTGTGTTTGGTTTCATCACCAAGCAATAAATCACTACTCCCTATAAACTATAATAGTTATTCTACTGCGGATGATGATAATTGGTGATTTTACAGTAATTTTGTACTATAATAACGAGTTTATATTTTATAAGACTAGGCAATCTCTTGCTATTTGTGTGGAGGTAGTTTATTGAAACTGAATAGAGTAACACTGCTCTGATACAATATAAGTTATTTTAAAAACTTAGCTCATATCTAAAAGTTAAAAAAAAAGGAAATCATCAGAAATAATACATGTTAATAACAACTCTTTTAATTAACTTTGTCAGAAGAAAAGCATATATGCTACACTACTTGTATTTACCTTCTAATTCACATTTTTTTTCATTTTTGGAAATGGCATTTAAATACTACATAATATTTTAGGATCATTTCTTTGATTTCCTTGCTTCTCTCATTTATCAGTTTTTATGGTTTTTATAATACGAAACAGACTATACCATATTCATTTTTATGTTCATATAATATATTATATTAGTATTGTATATACTGCACCTAGAAGTCCAATTTTAAAATATTTTATGTACTGTAACTTGATGTGATGATAGATCAATGAATTGATTCGTCAGTTTAAATTTAATACTGGTGCTTCAAAACTGGTTCTACCTGTGAATGTTACTGAACTTGAATTAAGGTGAGCAAACCTTCATGTTGTTTGCTGTTAAAACATGGGTACTTTCAAATGTTTGTATTTTAGTGTGGTGGCACTAACATTACTAATTGGTAAATCTGACTTTTTCTAGCTCAGTTTCAAATTTCAGATTTTAACTATGTATTTCTATGCTTTACATTAATATACTAAGGAAGGTATAAAACATTTGTACCTTGTACCTAACTAAACTTTATTGTCCGTTTTTTGTCATGTTTCTTTGACTTTTGTGTGTTCATTCTTGTTGGAAAGCCTTTGTAAGCCCTAATTGGCCCTGTCCAGTATGCCCTGCATCAAATTATTAAAAAACAAAAACAAAATATAACTACAGTGTTACCATTTCTTGTTTGTAATTGAGCCCTGAGTAGTAGCATACCCTAAAACGCAAATCTTCAATACAGTAGCTTTTGATTACAATTGCCTACAGATATCTTGTCTTTAGATCAGTGAAAGGTAATTACTTTCATAACTAGTAGTGTGATACATTCTCAGATGTTTTTATGTACATTCAAAAGTTCACTGTGAAATCTAAAAATGTACTGAAAGAAACTCGACAGAGTCTAAACATCTGTGAAATATAGTTATATCAACTGTACTACTTATAAATTCGTTAGTATGAAGGAATAGAAAGGAATCTAACTATTTAGCAGTGTGCTTTACTGTACACTCTAGTGTTATCCATAGCGGACTCAAAAGTGGAAATGTGCTTGCCTTTTAATTGCACAGTGAAATCATGTATTCTCCTATTAAATGCTTGGTGAAAAAAGTAGTGCTGATTTTGTTGACTTCAGGATACTCGTAAGCCATTTTTATGAATTGCATTTGGTGTTAAAAAAAGGTCAAGGTCTGTATATCTTCATATTTTTTCTTGCTGTATTACTGATTTCTTACAAGTGGATAGGAAATGCTCAATCATATATTGATGCATTACAATAATAACAGCATAGTCATAAGTAAACTTATGATACATGTATGACCATATTTTATTCATCACAAGAAGATTCACTCAATGAACAAATACAAGCTGTCCATGTTGGACTTAAAAGAAAGCTGTTACACTTCTGGGATTTGCACCATTGGAAAGCTTACACCACATTAAAAAAAAAAAATTAGATTGAGTTGTTAATTTGTTTTTAAGTTATTACTGATGGAGTAAAGTCAGTAATATTATTGGAATTTTCCATGTAAATCAAATATTTTCACTTGACGAAAATTTGACACATAGTACAAGACTTTCTACCTCTATAATTTAGCATTGATGTCTAATTGGTTTAAGTTGTCATTAATATAGCTAATTTTGTATTTCATTTAGGCTTAACAGAGAAAAAAAGTATATTTTGGAAGAATTCAAGGCGAGAATGGTATTGTTTATAGTAGTACGATTTGTAAGAATGGTTATTATATATTATAGCTTATGTTCGCTTTACACACAGGGCTCATATGATGATACCACGGCTTTTTCTGACATGCGTGTCATACTCTACGTAAGTTTACCTGTGCTTATTCGTATTGAGATAAAAGGGACAATGTAACAGCTATGTCTAAGTATTAAAAAAAAACCTACAAAAGTCAGTTTAATAATACACAAACTGGGGTATCTTATTATTTGATGTGACTTGCCTTATTTAAAAAATTGTAATTTAATTATAAATGTTGTCTAAAGAGGAATTCTTGGTTCGTATTAATATGGTGGTGTAAAATTGTACTAAGTATATTTGATAAACAACAAAACTTGAGTTTTTTTTATCACTGAAACCGAACACCAGATGCAGAATTTATTACATTATCGCCATAACAAGTTGTAGAGATAAGGGCAAATTAATTCTCTTTTTTGGCATAAACACTTTTGTATTTCCAATCTGAATGACCTCACTTCAATCATCTAGCTGTTACCACACAGTTAAACACATAATCCACAATTACTTTGTGAGCAAGTGGATGTGACCATACTTTACAATATAATCCAGGTCTGATACAAGCAATATACTGGTGCCCTTTTAATTAACGTTTACATTTTAAGTTGAAAGCACTGTAACATAACCTTACAAACCTCATTACACCATTACAGCTCCATTCAAGATTTAAAGCAGTGGAGGAAATAGGCTGTATTGTGTCTTTACTTTTGTAGGATAAACTTGAAGTGATATGCAGTCAACGAAAAGAAGAAAATTATAAAGCTTACATTAAAGAGGTATATACAGTACAATTACATAATAAAATTACTGAAATGAGAATGGGCTAGTTATTCTTTTTTATGTTTAACCTTGTCACCATTTTTCACTCTACACAGGCTTACTGCTGTTGCATTCAATGTCTGCAGGTTGAATCACCACTAAACACTGCTCAGAAACTGATATTACTTTCTGCAGAACGATTTGATACAGAATTTTCTCTGTGGAATTATGTATGTCTAGTGTATGTCACACTAAAAGTTACTGATACTAATACTACTGCATAGTTGCCAACTGTCCCGAAAGCTCCGGGACAGTCCCGGATTTATCACTTAGTCACTGTCCCGCAACGGAATTGTACTCTTTCTATTGTTTGTCCCGGAAATGATAAACTTGTATCTATTTACTATGCATGATCTGCCAAACTACTGAATGCTTCCACTCTTCTAAAATTTGGAGTGTTTACTTGATTCTAGAATTGTTTTGTTTTTTTTGTTTTTTTTATGAATAGTTATATCGATTCAATCTGAAGAAAGTGACCGCGCGGACTTCGGCGACCACTTAGCTATACCTATTGTCATGGGCTGCAGAAAATCACATTAATATAATCATTCTATCACGCATTGCTTCTTCATAATTTTTTGAGATTTTAAGTGTGGTCTAGGGTGTGGTCTGGGGTTTGGCTTAATGTCCCGGAACTATGATTAGAAAACTTGGCAACTATGCTAGTGCTACAAATTAACTTTCTGTGTATCCTCACATAAATAGTGCACTCCTATAACTCAGAAGCACTCAAATAGACTGTTTACCTTGTTATCACTTTGCACTATTGAATTCGTACATTCAAACAAAGCCACATGAAAGTTATTTGAGGAAATGCAGTAGATACATCACTTAGACAGTGCCAAAGTTTAGAAATTTAGATTTCAACAAAATACTCAACTCCGCCTATTTTTCAGTTAGAAGCAACTGTAATTCTTAAAAAGCTCATTTCATCCCTTTTAGTACTTACGGTAGTTAGCAAGCCCAGATAATATTGCGTACAATACAAAAGGCTTTTCAGTGTGGTGATATGAAAAATATGTTCATTGTGCTGTAATGTACTAACTTTAATTTCACTACATCTGCATTCACAGGCAAGCATCTTACTTGTGACATGCCACTTAAGAGATAGTCATAATCACTGTGAGATGCATATAGAGCTTATTACAATATGTCAGTGTTGGTTTTTTTTTATGTTAATCTTCCTCTAGTCTCTTGCAGTCTTTCAATCTTTTGTAGTCTATCTTATTTGTTATATTAATGTCGTATCTCTAGTGATCTCTCGATCTTTTCTAATCTATTGTTTCTTAATCTGTCAAAATAATGATATATTAAGTTTATTGTATTTGTTACACTTCATCAAACTTTTACTTAAGTAGTTTATACACGAATTTGCACGAAATACAAGATATTATTCAAAGATTGTAATTAAGAAACTACTGACTGAATGAGACTACTGTAGGAGGCTGCAATTATTCTACAGACTGTAGGAGACTGCAATTTTGGGCTACAGGCTGTTGGAGACAGCCATTGACAGTTTTAAATAATACAATGCTACAAAGGACAAAGACAATAGAAACTGACTACAAGAAACTTTAAAAAAATGTCAAGTAAAACTAGTGTGAGGGTGTGTGTGTGGGTGTAGTTTCATTGTACTCCTACTGCTTTGATACCAACTAGTCATGGTGACATATTGATTATTTTTTTCTCTCCAGATGATAGAAGTATGTATGTTAAATTTAAATGAAGGCAAAGCAAAGAACTGGCAATACAATTTGAAGCTCAAGATAGCAGAGAAATATTTGCTGGATTCTGCTAAAATACAGAAGGTTTTGGAATCTAAACAAGGTGCATGGTCAACTGTAAAAGGCTTTTTTCAGTGGATCATGCACAAACTATTAGAATTTATAGAAGTTGTGAAACAAATAGTATAAATGTTGCTTGTTGCATTTTGCTATGTTTTTGTTCTGTTTTTTTTCCCCCTTTTTTAACTCAATATTATCATACACTTGCGCAAAAATTGATCATAAATACATGGGACAAAAAATTTATGTACATTGAAACCATTTCAGTTAATAGCCTTCATTGGACCAAGTTATATTTTCTCTTGGATAGTCGGCGTATCGTTTCGCCAAAATACCACATGTGCTGCTATGTTTAGCTTGTCCAAATCCCTACGAAACAGAAAATGTATACTAAACTCTCATAAAATATTTTGGCAATTTGGGCACTTAATTGTGAATCATTTACAGTGTAACTTACCACAGAATACCCATAAACATTGATAGTCTTTGCTGCACTGTTGTGGCTAATTCTACCACCTCCAACACATTCACAGGAGAAACCCAAACTAGTTAAGGAAGGTGTTACATCCTCCAAGATGTCAGCTATTACATAAAATTAGTATATTTACTAGTATATTCACTAATCTTGGTGGACAGGGGAGAATCACAAGGCATGTTTGGAAGAAAAAAAAAAGGTAATAGAATCACAAACCTAATTATTATGAAGCAGGGCTTGAGTATTTAACATTGGGGTAATTGTTAGATTGTTCCCAAGAGATTGTGCAAATTATTTCAGATAGATAGCTAGTGCTATGGCATAGCCTGATATTGTAGTATCTATGAAATGCCAGTATTTTCCAAGACTACTGAAAGTATGTATTAGATTCTTTTGACTGGAGGTGTAAACCAATTTATAATAAATAAACTACATGCAATTCTGATGCATGTAATTTAGTCTTCAGAATTTTTTTTTTTACATAAGCGCAGTGAAGATGATGGTGTACTATTTTATTGGTATACTTACGACGAACAGCCAGATTTTTTTTTAATAATAAATAAATTTTAATAATAATTAGCTCAAGAAATCTCACCGTGGTATCCAGCCCAACCGTATCCTCGTACTATTAACTTGCTGGTTGACTTGTCACCCGTAGTAAATATCTTGATCAATATATATTTAAAAGTACCGTTATCGTCTATATCTACTTCAGTAACTGAACCCATCAGCTTGCATTACCACGGACAGTTTAATTTAAAGCCCACTTCAAAACATGGAGAGAACTAAATTATTTGTAGCGATTGTAAAGACAATTCGGTTAAAAGAAAAAGATGGAAAGAGCAACCTCGAAAAAATTAAAGCTAAGCCTGAAACACTATTTTTAAAAGAGGCTCAAGAATTGGTACGTTTTTTTTTATAGATTATAGCTATAGGCTCATTACTGATGAAGGACTTCGAGTCCGAAACGTTCTCTTATTGTTTCAGAAGTCAACTACGTTAAATAAATAAAAGTATTCTATAATAGCTATAGTTTTTTGTTTTTTTTGTTTTTTTTTTAGTTTACTGTAGCTAGCTAATTGTAGCAACTAGAAATAGGGTTGTTGGACTACTCAAAGTGTTGACTACATATACATCGGCAAGAAGTAGAATATAGGGTTGGCTTTAATACTGGCTATATGAACTTCTAGATGATTTATTTAAAGAATGGAGGGGAAGAATAAAAGTTAACCAGCCAGTGACCTATTGTATTGAAAAGCAGCAGTATAGTGTTTATTATTTGTTTGATATAAGTTACATAATAGAGAAGATTTTTTTTTGACAAAATAAATTGAGATATAAAGTGAAATGACTTGGTTCAACTACGAAGGAAAGTATTTCTTTTATTTGTAGAAGCTGGGTTTGTTAATGAATTCACAGTTGCTTAATCTCCGTCTGAAGTTAACGGAAATTAAATATTGTATATTATGTGTTGTAAACTTACCTCAGTTTTTGTTTAAAGGTGGCAGAGTGACTCTCACTCCAATAGCTGTTAATGCTGGACAAATATTTTCTCCTTGTAAACTCACTGGACATCATAGCTTTCACCACTGTTATGCTTGAAGAAGGCGAAAACCGAATGAATTACTGTCTTGTAGTTGGTATTTTGGATTGACCCTCGCTGCAATAACTACTAATGTTTTCCCCACAAAACAACAATATCCTGTTATTATTGTCTGGCGAACTGTGTCCAATAACTATTGCCCCATAGGAAATCACATTAGTTAAAGTGAATAGAATTTGCATAGGGCAGTATTTATCATATCATCTGTGTTTGTGGTTGATTACATCAAGTTATTACTTGATGTACCGTCTGGTAAATATCATTGTTCATTGTGCTTTGTACGTAAATTTAGTATTCATTTGATACCAGTGAATATCACTATCTGATTGGCCATATTTACTGTTGTGCCTGTGGCACTCGTGTGAAAACTAAGCTCTGCTGTATCAAATATGAATACATTTATTGGTCTTTTTGTAAAATAATTAAACCATGGAAAATCTCATAAATAACCACCCTTTTCCTCGGGTGCTGTGATAATTCTTGAGCCCATGTTTTAACTATTGCATAATTCATTTGATAGAGGAGAATCTCACGAGTCTGTTGGCTTAGTATTTACATGAGCGCTGCAGGCACAAAAGTAATATGGTCAATCATACCAATGATATTCTAATGATTAAATTAATAATTAACTTATTCGGTTGATTATAGATAATTAATTTATTGGGTACAAAACACAATGAACAGTGTTACTTATGTCCTTGTGGGACTTAATAATCCAACATAATAACCAGAACACAGGTGATATGGGGAATAATGCCCTAAGCAAAAAAGTCCTGCTGCACTTGCAAGTGCAGTATAATTTGATATTAGCAAGTCTCTTTATGTCATAGAACTCTGCGATATTATCATTATTTAATAAGTAAATATCCTTTATATGAGGATTTATTCATTCATTCAGTATATTAGAATTAGAAAACTTCAAGAATTTTTAATATCTTCTAGAATGGACTATATTGACACTATGGGGTAAGTACACTTATGTGTAAAGGGTTCTACAATAAATCAATTACTTGTATAGTGTTTCAAATGTTTATTGCCATATTACCATTGTGCAAAATATGATCTTTGTGTCAGATTTTTGGGATCAAAAACAGTTATGAAGGATGATGAGAGAGATCGAATTGATATTGAAGTTAAAGAGTTCCTTCAAGCATGCATGAGCCAAGCAAATCGGGTGAAAAATTTGATTTCTAGTGGAAGTAGCATAAATGAATGTGAGTTGTTTTTACTTGTTGTTGTTGTTGTTTTTGTACATGGACTATAAATTTGACATCGTAGTGTAACTTAAAAAACATTATAGATGTCTGGTTAACTTTTATGTGTGAGTATGTGTTTTTAGCGGTGTCTGTGACACTAGGACCACAATTACGAACGCACAGAACAATGGTGTGTGAATCACTTGATGATCTTTTGAAAGGTGAGCCAATATGACATATATCAGGGATTCATTTAGGTATTAATATAAAAAGGGGCGATATTAAGCTTGTGCTATCTCAAGGGAATCACAACTTTCATGCTTACTTAATATTAGAACATAGCTATTGTAGTTTTTGTATTGTGACAGAGGAACTTTTTAGCTGCTTAGGTCCTTCAAGGAGGGACACTATTAACTTAGTGTCCCTCCGATTGCGCTTATTGTCCCATTGTTAGGTGCAGTCTCTACGTTCTAAATTAGTTAGGCGCTGCGCATCCATTGTGAATTACCACTTTTAGGGTTGTTAGGCCCTAAGTAGCGCCCTCGCTACGCTTGGGGACGCTACAGCCTAGAGCCTTGAGGACCCTAAAAACAGTAGTTCCTCCGAGGCAGCGCCTAATTATTATTTAAAATATAACTACTGTAGTTTTTGTATTGTGACAGAAAAACTTTAAACTGCTTAGGTCCTTCAAAGAGGGACACTATTAACTTAGTGTCCCCGCCTTGAGGGCAGGGACACTTAGTGTCCCTCCGATTGCGCTTAGTGTCCTGTTATTAGGAGCAGTCGCTACGTTCTAAATTAGTTAGGCGCAGCGCCTAACTATTATGAAAAGGAAGTGGACTTCAATTACCAAGACAATATTTAGAGCAGCAATAAAATAACTTATGATAAGCAATTGCAATCACCTTCATCGCTTTTTAATTTAACTTTTTTACTTACAAAGTTTTAATTATATTCCAATGGGGGCAAAGTCACTTCAAGGGGGTACGAGTGATCTCCCTGCCCCCCTGAATGAACACTTGCATATATCTCTCAATCATAAATTACACACGCATTACAATGTGTGAACTCAAAGTGTAGTATGTAGCAGTGTATATATGAGATCATGCACATGGACAAAGTTGGCAGAATAGCTAAGAACTGGTAGCACAACACGAAGAATTGCTTTACCATGCCCTTTCATTAATGCATTTTGTACATTGTTCAGTTATCTGAACATTTCATATATGCAAAGTCCTACTGTAATTATTTTTATAAAATTGATGTGTACATACTTTAGCTTTGGAAATTTTGTTTTATTATTTTTAGCAAGAGCAATAAAGGAAATTGAGGGAGTGAGTAGTAATTATTACATGAGTTAGAGTGTGATATGGCAGAAATATTTTGCCAGCAGGCTCCCCATACCCCCAGCTGATATTTTAGCAGCAGTTTGAACCCAGTTAGGCAATAGCTGTAAAAACCTGGAAACCAGTACCTAAAAATAACATTGTGTAGATATCTAGCTTGGAATACATTTATTTATATGTTTTGGTGCATAGTCTGTTAATGTGGGTGCCTATTTATTCTAAAAAATACAGGCTTGACCCCAGTACTTTCTAGTACTGTAACAATAAGCAAATCCTATGGTTAGGCTAAAAACTGTGTGACAATTCCTTAGAAATACTTGTTTTTTCCAAGTTTCAAAATGTTGCTGTGAGTGGTTACTATGGTATTGAAGACCCTTTTAAATCGCTGTATGCATGATGTCAATAGCTACTAGCAATTCGATAATCAGGCTTAATCTTGATATATTATGCATTACAGAACTACAATACTCAGCCAAATTGAGATAAGAAAGTAATTCTGTTTTAGCTAAAACTAGACACTGGTGAACAGCTACATACTTGTACATTTAGAAATATTTATGTACTGAATGATGCTTTTCTAAACTTCGTGAAAAGGAGCTGGTAAAACATTAGCTTTAGATAAATTGATTAAATGTTGCCTTCCGGACAATTATTTATGCATGGTATAATAGCAAAAGTCAAATTTTATCAAATTTAATCAAATTTATAAGTGTTTCATCTTGTTTGAATTGCTTTTGCGCAAGCTCATGCAATTTGTGCTCAAGCTCACCACTAGTATACATATTATACATGCTACGTATATTTCAGTGTGCATCTTTACTGTTTAATCCACTAACATATCATAATCATAAAAATATAATAATAGCGTTGCAGCAGTAATGATGTATAAATCTTAACTTGTAAAGTGTCTGAAGTTCTCAATCAGAATAGTCAATTCTGGACTAGGCAAGACCTAGGTCTCATAACCTTTAAAAAAAAATTACACAAATCCACAGTCGATATAACATAGTTTTATTTACTACGTTTTATTTTTGTTTAGGAACTTGTAAAATGTATGATGATCAAAAGTCAGTCAGAGTAAATAGAATGGTAAACAGGAAAAAGCTGTAAGTTCTATGGATGATTCATTATTGTAAACATGTATAATATGTATTTTTTAAATGAATTATTCATTGTCATAAAATTATAATTTCTTTAATAGTGTTGTATTGACATACATGGATTAAATATTCTGAATTTTCTTATTTGTGCCACTAAAACAAAACCGAATAAAGCAGCAACAACATTATGAATAGCCAGGCCATACATGACATTGTATCATTATATTATTGTTTCTTTTTATAATCAGGTTGCCATAATGCAAAATGTCAAATTATGGGTAATATCAACGTATAATAAAATATAATGTAACATTATTTTCTTCTTATTTTAGGGGGCGTTTACATCATCGCACAAATGCTTCAAAATGTGACAAAAAAGCAGGTATAGTGTATAGTACATAGTTTATTACTGCGATACATTACTCTACTATATTTGAATGGTAGATAGACCACCACTTACTCTACTATATTTGAATGATAAATGGACCACCACTTCAAATTAATAATTATGTGAGGATATTATCCTGCAAGTATGTTTATGCAGAATTTAGCTTTATCAAGCTTGCCAGCAACTGAGCCGTATACAGAAGAGAACATGCACACTGTAAAACATGAACAATGTCTAACGAGGAGGTCATGCACATATGAAGGATAGTCGGGCCCATATTTAACTACTAGTGTAAGATGCAGCTTTCATGTTTGTCTCGACTCCTCCCCAGACAATTTTAGTACACATTACAGTAAATTAGCCCACCAAATGTCTCATACATGAGCACTTTAACTGAAAGAAAAAAATAAGCAAAAACAAACCCACACTGACATAAGAGAGTACTGTATGCGATATCTATGATAAAAGCTAGTATATAATGCTATTTGTGTGTTGGGGCATTCGTTGTAAAGTACGATACGGATTGAATTGAAAGAATAACGAGCTATTTCAATGGGGATAGTCAAAGTGCATGCTGGGCTCTCTCTCCTTTTTACCCAGATCTCTGTAATGAATTCAGAATGTGGTAAACGGCCCACAGATTTTGCGTCTGGAGAATAGCATTGAATTACCTCTGTATTTAATATCTAACTCAAGCTAGAAGACACTATTAAGACTCGGTGAAATTATGTGAGTGCATGTGTCACAATTTTGAGCTTAACCCTACAATAATGTAAGCTCATGCCACTTTATTCTACCAATATAACGCACGTATAAGCATATGCTATGCAAGTTATTTGCTCAAATTAATATATCCCTGTTAATTTGCAAGCTAATAATATTAATAATTAGTGCTTGATATTTCATAGCGATTTATCTTTACTATGTGCAATAATCTTATATAAACTAGATTTTTTTAATAACTTTTGTAGTATTTTAATATACATAAACAATGGTACTTCATAATATTTGGCTCTAGGAGGACCTTCAGTGAAACATTAGTGATTAGTTTAGCATAGTGTTTATATATGGTGATGGCTGCAGTAGCTATTGTGAGCTAAAAGTATGTGTACATTGGACTAGATCTAGTATATATAATATTGTGTGATATAATGTATATTCAGCTACCATTTTACGATGCATATCTTAGGACATAATGAAAAATATTTTCTATTACAAACTTCTGATCAACTTGAGGAAGCCTTAATAAAATCAATTAAAATTATTTGATTATAGATCCTGTTTCTGAAGTGGTTCAAGATTCTGCAAGTGATAATGGTCTTAGCATTGAAGAGAAAAATAAAGTAAATACCTAGTGATGTTTTACTTGATATTATAATATGCATGTATTGTTGAAGTTTTCTATAGAAAATGACCAGCTATTTGTTAGTATGAATTCTATGTCTGATGAGCTGCGTATGATTGAGGGAAAAGTGGTTGAAATATCCAAACTACAGGAGTTGTTCGCAGAAAATGTTTTACATCAAGTAAGTTTATGTTACTCAGTTTCAACATACTTTTCACCCAGTTTTCATTGTGATAGGCTAAAACAGTTGAAGACATTGCTGATAAGACTGAAGAATCTCAGGAGAATATATCAGAAGGAAATGAACAAATAAGAAAGGTAGTCTAAATGATGTAATTGACGACTAGAGGTTAATTACTGTTATTTTCTAAGCAGTCATATTTTAGCATCAACTTTGATGTTAACCCTTTCGCATTGAATTGTCTGCCATCTTTTAAGTTTAAGTTTATATAATGATGATCCAATAATTATTAATTTTTTATATAGGCAATCAAGAATAAAGCAACTTTAAGAATATGGATCCTTTTTATATTACTAGTTTTTTCATTTGCATTACTGTTTTTGGACTGGTATTCATGATCATTTGACTGCTTTAATTATTTAAATTACTTCCTCATAATTTCTCTCATCTTAGGCTTTAGCTAATGATGGGTTAATTAACAAAACAGGAATTGTATGCACTAAGACAGGGATTACCATCCCCAACACAATCAACTATTGCTCCCCAATTAAAAGTATTTAAAATAAAAAGCCAACCAACTTCTTTCCTTTCAAAAAAAAATTCAAGTTTGTTAATACTGAAATTTTTTTTATCTACTGTGCATACTAAGGAAAGATATGATTACTGAGAATACTACACCTACATATGTAATACATATGACATAATATGATAGGGTCACACCAAAATGGCTTGAAGTTTCTACACTAAGCTAGAATTATGGTTAGTGTGACATTTACTACATATGACAGATGAACACAAAATCTATTTAGGTTAAAGCAAAACCAATGAATTTGTTAGCCATTTTGACTGTACGACTTGCATTACTTTGCGGATTATGAGAAAGACTACTTAAGCGTGGTGCTGTTCAATTTAACTTCAGTGTTCACTACACTTGAGCTATAACAAAACTGAAGTCGACAATTCATGCCACATGATGTTCTACATTCTGAACCCAGATTCCTATCTTTGACCCACTTTTCACGACGCTTTACCAACTTACATAAGTTGGGTAGTGCGTAAACGAGCGTGGTATAACATCACATTAGGTAATAGGTGGGGTCTCTAGATAAAGCGGGTGTAGAGTTGGTAAAGGAGCGAACGCTGCGAGACTACTATGTATACCGGACTTGCCGGAGGAGTAGTTTAATAAAGAACCTCATCCCATTGTCAGAAAAAAATTATGAACATGATTAGTTCCAGAAACTACAGTGAGTTTTGAACTAGTTCTATTTTTATAAGACGCGCGTGCAAATATTTGAGCCTAGCACGTGTTCCTTATGGTGTTTCAGAGTCTTACAAGAACATTATAACTTGTCTGCTTTGTATAACCTAAATGTGTATGTTCGAGAGGTAGTGACGGCCGAATTTAATTGTACAGTTTTGAATTTCTAATCAATAATAGTAAATCACCATTATGATGTAAAGTTGTGAGTTCAAAGGCTAAGTATAATTTGTGATACAAAATAAGCTGATGGTTGTAAGATACTAGTGGTGTGCTTGAGCAGAGCGAGCCCTAAACTACACTATTGTTAAAGTATTGTTTTTAACAAATAACATTCAAACTACTAAAATGTTAAGTTACGCATATGCGGTAAAAGGGACTCAATGCCATAGTAACCGCTCCCCTCAACTATTTGAATTGAAAATGAAGCAACAAAATCAAGTCACGTTATTTAAAATTTCTTTGTGATATTCTTAATAGTAGTTGTAACACACAATACTTTCACACAACCGAACATACCTACGCAAGACTTACCTTCGTGGTTCGTCTAGTGGACAATGAATTTTCAAGTAAATACTGTTGCGTAGGGCTTATAACTGTAACAAATAGCGTATTAGCTTACCACCGCCACTAACTCAAATAGAAATGGAGCTCCCATAAGTTTTGTTTTAACTGCACCCGCAAAACAATTCAAAGCGGTAAACAATTCAATTTCTAAGGTGATACGGGTAATGATCGCTAAACCGGAGGATTCTGTTTAGTGAAGTTTGGGACAGGGTCGAACACGGAGCGAACACAAAAATACGCGAGGGTCAAAGTACAAAATCACATACGTACGTCCAAACATATATATAAATAAACAAACATCCTCGATTTTCAATTGTGTTACCCCTGTAAGTGTCTCGCTCGCTCTACTCGCTCGCCAATAATGGGTCATACTATACTATACTATAATAGATATTTTTCCATGTAATGGTAGCAAGTCCTCAGTAAACGCAATTTTCTACTGATTAGTTATTTTTTGTAAGAGTATACTGTACTAAACACAGATATTAAATTACTGTACTCTTTTTATGCCTTTTTCAGTGAGAATACTGCAATGGCCCTGATTATTTTTGTTTTTTGTTAAAATAACTTATGGGGTAGCGTATGTTTTCCCGTTAAGACTACTTAGTTTGGCTGTCATCCTTTAAGAATAGGTGGAGTGCATTTCATATTTAATTTTGTTATTACATAGCACTCAACGAAATTATTCATCAACCTCACTAAATATGGCATTTTACAATTAGTCTTATTTTATAAGCTCCATGCTCATTTTAAGAAAACTAGAAACTAAAGGGGTCATGAATGTTGTAGGAAAGGATCATATGTATAACGTCGTGTACTCTCTTTGTGCTGTTACTTCATTTCTAAGCATGCTGGCAACACTGAGAATACAACGTTAATAGCATTTCTTATCTGTGCTGAAGTTGAAAATGCTACTCCACTCTAATGTGACTTGTATTTCAGTTATGTACATGTACTGCTTATGTATGTACTAGAATAAGTTTTAGTTGGTCATGATATTGCATTTTTTGTAGTGAACTGTGTGAATGGTTTTTGTTTTAACCAATGTTTTAATGTGTTCTCTGTCATAAAAGTTTTGATGTGTCCTCTGTCTTACGTTCAGAATGTCGCCAGGTAGTAGTGAATTTCATTCGATGTGTAAGTAAAGCGAGCAAGCTAGATGGAAGCTATATCAGCAGTGATTATGTCACAGCTCTCATCGATTCATACTTGGATATAGGAAAAGTAAGTGCAGTGTGCCTGTGTTTTACAGCTCTAATTTAATTAATAAATCTTGCATCGAGTAATTATCTGTTAAGCTGGCATTTAGTTGCTGTCACTTGCCTGATTCAGGTTTTTGTTTTATTACCTGCTACTGCTAAGGTGGCTATTTTAGCATTTTCATGGAAAACAAGGAATGTGTTTGCTATACATACTTAAAATGGATTCTGTCATTCTCTATGTTATGTGTTTGGATTGTAATACCTGAGCTGCATGCAGAAAACTAATCACAATTGGCAAAGACTACTTTTTTTAAATTTAAGGAGGGGCAATGATAGTAAGAGGAGTCAGCCCTTTTGAGTACAAGGTTTGGGTTCATTTTAAGTGGAGAGAAGTTCGGGAATTATGATTAATTGTTGTGATGGAAATCAGTAGGTTTTTTGTAACTCTTGCATAGGTCAATAGAGCAGGACCTATATTTGACAAATACAGGAGACAGGGAATGAAGTTTGAAGTTACAACTTATAACAAAATACTTGAAGGATGGCTTGCACAAGTAAGTTTGGCCAGTGTTTCAACTAATTTCCTATAATTTGTTTACGGTATGGAAATAATAATCAAAAGACCTATTTTTCCTTTGTTGTCTCAAGACTATACAACAGCAGTATCATAAAATTTATTGCTTTATTGGTACTTTATTGCTTTTTTGTGCATATGAGGATTTTATAGATTTCTGGTACTTGTGTATCGAATTACAAATGAATAGAGCATGTCTAGCTGTAAGTCTTCAACAAATTTAAGAGATTTCTTAGATGTTTAAGTGAAATAATTTGGTGCACAAACACATCTTTAAGCTGTGGTTCTCATTTGGGTACTAAATTCTGTAGTATCTCTTCAAGATTTTTAGAGCCATAGCTAAGAAGCTTAGTGTCACAGTGTAAATTAGCTAATAAGTGGCAGTAGTAAATATAATATAATATGTCCATTATAACTCACACTCCTTACTTTTTTATCTGTACTGTATATGGTGTTTTGATTTTTTGTTGTTGTTATTTGTATTGCTGTACATGTACATCCCTAACTAGATTATTTACTCTCTAGAATCTCTTATTTTCTTGCGATAGGGAAATGATCTTGTTGCTCAAGTATTTTGGAAGAGTATGCTCTCAGAAGGAAAACAACCTGATCTCAAGACTTATGGAATATGGTTGAGCTATTACTCAAAGTATGTTATATAATTTGATAATTACAACTGATTTACAAAAAATATATTTATTCAAACTAGAACAGAAATTATAATTGATGTATATTTGGATTTCACATTCTAGATTAAATTTTATAGTGGTAAGGGTTTTCAAAGCATTTTCACACATTTTAACTGTTAGTTTTTAAACAGTATACAGTAGCTAAACTGTTGAAAATGTAAGCCTAAATTTTTTGTGTACTTTATTGCTTTTTACAATTGGTCAATTTTGTAGGCGAAAAGATTGGTGTGCTGTTGAGAAGATTATGTCTGAGCTAACAGAAAAGGTATTTTAATTTTGAACATTTAATATTTTGATTAAAAAAAAAATATGATTATAGCTTATCTACATTGTATTTGTAATACTTTGGATGTATTTCTGCACATTCCTGTTAAATCCTTCATGATAGGCTACATGTAACTCACTATAACTATTTAGGATTCTGGGTAACTTAACCACTTTTTAGGACATCCATTGCTGATTTCTTTGCAATTAAAATATAGGTTGCATGCCACTCAAACTATTCAGTATGTTTGTCAATATTTACACATTTGTATTAATTGAGGCAGAATTTTTTTATTATTGCAAGTTTTGCCTACTATGATGGTACACGTACTATTTTTAGTAAGTGTTTTTGCCAAAAAAAAATGTTTCGAAATTTATGTAGGTCTACGATTAGATATTGAATTTCTGAGGTAGCATATTGAAATTTGTGCTGCAGTACAATGCATGATGATTTGGTTATGTTTATTATTATAGATCTGTGTATATTGTGTGCCTGTTCATATTGGAGTACTGTTATAGCTATTGTATCTCCTAGGATAAGTATGAAGTAAAGTGAGGATTTCAATGTTTTATATTGTCATGAATAGGCAATAAACATTATGATTGAATTAAAGGGTTAGTGCATGGTGAATCAAAGCTTGCTTAGCTCTGTCATATATTTTTGTGTCTTACCCTGCCACTATTCTGTATTAGTCCCTGAATATATGCTGACAACAATCCACAGTGAATATGTGTATTGCCCAATAGTTGAGTATTCTAATTGTGGGTGGATGTTTAATTTGTTCTATAAAGTATTTTAAAGTGCAGCAGACACATATTTTATTATTCATGTGGACTCTGATAAAAATTGAAACAAGTACATGCATAACTGTAATGAAGAAAACGTAATTTTATATTACAAAATGTCAACCCTCACTTTAAAGATTCAAGAAAATTTTTTTTCATGAAAGGTTTAGTGACAGCATAGCACTTAGTTCAGGTGCACATTATGACATTCTCATGCTAATTACACATGCTTAGTGATGGTGGGACAGCAGTAAATGTGGGCCAGCCCACATAAAGGAATCACGTTAGTCATCATTAGAGTTTCGTGAATGTGTGGATTGTACCTGACTTGTTTGTGCCGTTATATTATGTTGTATTATATTTTGTGGTCAGTGCGTGCAGCTGCACCCAATGTGTGATGTCCATTTATGGACGTAGTTATTTTTATGTTGTGCCAGTTTCATTACCAGATGTTTGCAGCTTCTGTGCAAGTATTTAATGTATAGTGTGTGTTCATTTTTTTAGTCTGTTATCATGTCACTCATCACGATGTGTGTACATTCTCCTCTTTATTAAAATTTAATCTGCTTTAAACCTAGCCTTAGGGTGGGTAAAGGTGTGCCTTAGGCAGTATAAAAGAGGACAGATTCTGGTGGCAGCAACTACTTGCTGTCTCCAGTGTGAGTGCTGACAGAGTCTGTGACAACAACCCTAGCCAGGCCCACAGTAAACACTGGGAATATGGCAAGACAAAGATTGAAAATGAGGATAGGAGTATAAATTTATGAGTTACAACATACAATAGAACATAATTAGCTAAGAAAAAGTTGTCATATATCTTGGTGATTGAGGTTGCTTCATTTGAAAATGGAGGCTAGTATAGCAAGTTTTTATGTTCTGCGTAAAGTAGACCAGGAATAAAGATGAAAAATGCAAATTAATTTTATTTGCTCTTTATAGCAGTTTTATCACCAACTGTTGAATTTCCTCAAACTCTATATGATCAACATAATTGTAAGAATTCATATCTAATCGATAAAGTAAGCATGATAATTCAGAAATGTTTTCACAAGAATCCATGAATCATAAAATTCTTGGTCACAAAATATTTGCATCTTCGGCAAAGAATTTTGTTATCCCTTGAACTTTTGTTTACCTAGGGTTTCTAGCTGACTTTGTACTATTTTGACTATAGCCATACCTTAGTTATCAATTATTATTCTTGCATGAGGCCTCTTTTACTGTTGTCATTGTTAGCACGGAGCACATTATACATTACGCATTTACAGTGTGAGATTATATTTTTTATTTTAAATGATGACTTATTCTAGAAGTGTAAAAATCTAGATTGCTTTATATATGGTATGTCTATCTGAACCAAGGCACGATGAAAAAAAAAACTCAATTTGTTCACCCCTTTACTGTAGAGTCTCTACTGAAGTTACTTGAACAGAACATCTGAGGCAAAAGCTAGTTTTAAATGATTTTTGTTTATCTGTTGAATGTACAATGAATGTTTGCAGTTATTGTAAATTGGAAGAAAAAAAAGTGCTTTTGCGTTCCATCAAATATATTTGTAATAAATCAAAAACTAATAATATATGAATTTGTCTAAAGTAGTGGATTTACAAGGTTATATTTTTTAAGCATACATATGCTTAATGTTCAATTGAGTTCACTTAAAGTTATGTTACTTCATGCAAACACCTAAAGCATGCAGTATGAGTTGCTTACTCTTATTTTTTTTTTTTTTTTATGATGAATCCATTAGTTCATGTGATATTAACATGGTTGAAATTAAAAAAGGACTGATTTTGCATGTAGGAAATAAATCTGAGTGACATTCTTCGAAAAGGAAATTTGTCAAAAGATGAAGCTTGTGAAGTAACTAAGGTAAGTACAGTTTTATGTGCACTGTATACTTAACTCTGATGGATATAACGAGAACATCCTGTATGCACAAGCACATTCTGAATGTTACAGTTACACTAAAGAAAATGTGTGTGGTTCCAATAAGCCAGATCATTGAAATTCGTGATATTTAACCAAGGAGTAGGTAACAGCTTGAAGGCATTAGGAAATAGTATAACAACCTTATATTACATTGCATTCTGTAAGCAAATTATTTAGCATACATGAGCAGTTTTAGGTTCTATTCTGCAAGCCGGTAATTATTTTAGATTACGGTTCAGCTTTTTGTCTAAACAGTAACTGCAAGTATTTTAAAGTCCCTAATCTCTTCTCTTAGCTGCGAATGTATTTAGAAAGCTCTGTCTCTTACACAGTTACCTGTGATCTTCACTACCTTAATCACTAAAATCCTAGGATTTCATGGATTTTTGATGCAATTACAAAATCTGCAGCTGACTGCGGAACTGAAAAGTACCCTTACAAAGTAGCCAAAACTATATACCAACTAATTCCTGTATCTGATCATATGTACTCTCCTGCAGAGTAAATAATGCGTATCATTAAAACAATGCTACATCATGTAGTCATATTATTTGTAGATTATGTCCAAATATAACGTCTCACTTTTGCCTATTGAAAGACTTAAAGAATTTTACCCAAAATTCTTGGAGCAGTCTTTGTCTAAGTATCAATATTGCTACAATACTAGCATTCCAAAGGTAAGTAATTTAAGTTACTGCATGTGTTTATTTGCAGTTATTTACATCTGATCATATTTAAATTTGTGGTGTGAAATGAATATTCATTTTACCTTATATATATATATATATGTTACAGTGTATTTAAATTAATATTAGGACAGCTAAAAAAAATTGACTAACACCTTAATATTGTTTTGAAAAGTACTCAGATATTTTATAAATGTTTGTTTAAATAGCTACTACTATTCAAGTATAGATACGTTTAATATTCGAAAAAGCAACTACACTAGATACTTTCTATTACCCCCCTGCAAAAAAAAAATCAAGACTTTCTCTATCACTCTGAGATTATCTAATTACTAAGCTATTAAATTCTTTAGCTGTCCAGAGCCAAGAATTCTCGGCTTTAGAATACTCCCGATTCTTTTTTTTAATTTTTTTTTATTGACTATGTATAAAATTCTATTATAATATTATATATGTGTGTGTGTATGTTGCTGTGACGTAGTACTTCCTATGATAAAAATTGGAATCAACTCACCAGTATTTTTTTTAAATATGGCCATTGGAATACTTCCTGTTGAATATCTGTACTCGAAAAAAAATTATAGTTCCAAATTCTGAAGCTCAGAATTCAGCAATGGTTTGTGAATAAGCTGTGAACTCTGTTTGTACCCTGTTGCAACTCTGAGATTGTCGGGAATTGAACTTCAGGTAGTATCATGGGTTACAGCAAATCCCAATTTTTAGCTCTTCTCTTTGCAGACAATATACTTTTTAAACATAGTAGAAAATAGTGTTGTCCATACTTTCAAAATGCGATTCTTGCTGGAATTGTTTTACTTATATGAAATTTAAAAAATATTTATTCATTTTTCAGGTTACCCAAGTGGTTATCATAAATATGACAGGAAAATTGTTAAACTCAGTGTAGTCTTGGTCCCCAGTTGAATTGATACGTGTTTAGTTAGATGTCGTTACGTCGCCCAAGAGCTAATGACCATGTCAATATAAATATTGCTTCATATGGATCTTTCTTGTGAATTCCATTCAAAAACTATCTAGCATTTTGCTTGCTCAACAAATGCAAAGTTTCATTTCTGAAAAGTTATATTTAACAGAAGCAGTGGTGACCTGGATTAAGATTTATTGAAGCAGGCTTACTTAACATAGAAAGTAAGACCTTACAAATCATTTTTGTTCAGAAACAATGTTACTTTAGTATATGTAGTACATACTAGCCACACATTCTCCACAAAGATTTTCTCAACTACTCCTTTCTTGCCGATTTCCACTTTAATCTTAATTGTGTATGCAAGCTGTGCCCCCCCTAGCACAATCTCAATTTGCCCCCTCCCTTAAAGTAGCACAATTTCAATTACCCCTCCCCCCTCCTCCTCTTGGATTTAATTCATATAAATGTATAGTAGTGCTATTTACAACATACATTTCCTTCAGTTCATTCCTTACTTTTCATTCATTTCATTCGTTACTTTAGAGTGAGTTTATAATATTATTGTAGGAAATGTGCAGTCCTTCAAATAAAGACAATAGCATTCTACTGGAGTCTCTCAGGTCTCAGTTAGAGCAAGAAAAAGGAGTGAGAGCTTACTTATTCTTATTTTATAGTCAATTTTTAAAGTTTTAAATAGTATTTGATCTTGTAAAATATTAACCATGGTATAAAATTTGAATATTAATGTTATTAAAGTCTAAAATTAGCAAAAATTGTATTGTGCCAAAATCTGTTTATAAATACATTGCAAGGAATTTTTTTTAATTAGGTTAGTGTCGAAATTCCTTCAATAACTGCAATCAGAACAAAGAAAGGAGATACCAAGGTAAGGTGGTTACTATGAGATAATAGTTGACGTTGTTCATGCACATGGGAATGTGTAAATATGTGCATGCTTGTTTGGCCACTTAAAATCGCTAGAATTAATTTACATGTAATCAGCTGTGCCTTGTGCTAGATGAGTCAACATTAGTTATCTCATAGTAGGCTGATTTTTTTAATTTTTAAAAAATTCTTCAAGTTTAATCATTCTGGCTTATTTGATTCACCAGAATGAGATGAGATTGGACTTAATGAAGCATAACTACTAGTAGTAAAATCATTGAATTAATGAAGCATAACCTGAAAGTTCAATGTGCTTGAATAAAAATTTTTAAATGTTTTTTTTTAACTAAAATATTACTCGTATTTCTCTACACATCTGTAAGGCTTTGTTGTTGTTGTTTTATAATTTTAATTAAAGGTATTTTTGTATGATATCTCTAATAAAGGCTTCAATGCTATTGTAGTTTAGAACAATCTTGGTTCTGTATTCAACATTTCATTTTAATAGTTTCGAGTTTTGTGAACATTGTTTATTTAAAAAAAATTTTAAACTCTGTAACAGATTTATCATAATTATACATGCTGTATATTTTCAGCAAGAAATGTAAATTAACAGAATTTGTCTAGCTTCAACGTTTTTTTATTTTGTTAGGGAGATGTTTTTGACATGATTTCAAGATGGAGGAAAGATTTGACTAACGTTTTAAGTCAAGATATTGAAGATTGTTTAGCAACATGTGAATTATATCCATGTAAGTTTTTTTTGTGTCAAAGCACTATAGCAGTAATTAATAGGCTTCATTGTGCATTTGGGCATAGTGGAAATATAGGTAGCTTTTTAACATTCTGCCATTTTGGCATATATAAATGATTCATTAATTGCTCAAGCATGCCAGAATCCTATTATACAAATATTGCAAAGTAAATGAAATAACCTCAGAATGGTTCTCTACAGCCAAGAATGTTCTACCTATCTAACCGTCTTCAACACTGTTTGTTTATGGTAATCTTTCCTTCAATATTTGAAAATTCCTCATGCCATGAAGAATCATACTTTTGTGTGCAGTATAATTTATGCTAAGATGTAATTGGCGAGCGAGCGAGACACTCTCAGGGGTAACAAAATCGGGGATGTTTGTTTGTTTATATATATGTTTGGATGTACGTACGTCATTTTGTACTTTGACCTTCTCGTATTTTTGTGTTAGCTCTTTGTTCGACCCCGTCCCAAACTTCACTAAATGGAATCCTCCAATTTATCGATCATTACCCATATCATTCCAAAAATTGAATTGCTTACCGCTTTAAATTCTTTTGCGGGTGCAGTTAAAACTCAAAAACTTAATGGAGTTCCTTTTCTATTCGAGTTAGTGGCGGTGGTAAGTTAATACGCTATTTGTCATTGTTATAAGCCCTATGCAACAGTATTTACTTGAATATTTATTGTCCACTAGACTAACCACGAAGGTAAGTCTATTGTAGGTATGTTCAGTTATGCGAAAGTATTGTGCGTTACAACTATTACTAAGAACATCATAAAGAAAAAGTTATAATAACATGACTTGTTATTTGTTGCTTTTTTTTATTTATTTTTTTATTCAAACAGTTGCAGGGAGTGGTTACTATGGCATTGAATGCCTTTACTGTATTATACAGTAATTTAACAGCTCGACTTTTTTTATTAGCTTGAGTGTTAGAAGTTAAAACCATTTGTTTAACAATAGTGTTAGTTTTAGGCTCGCTCACCATTTGTGTTCAAGCACAGCACTAGTTTATTTAGTATTGATTTGGGAAGCATGCATGACAGAACAACAGGCCACCCTAGGGTAATCAAAGCATTAATGTACATGCTAGGAATAATTTTCATAATGGAATGAATATTTATGAGGCAAAATTATTCAAACGGTGTTTTCTTGAAAAAAGCTTACAAGAGTACCTAATAGTATAAAGTAGTGAACCTACATCAAATGTAAAAACACACATCAATTTTAGATAGATACTTGGAGTTGGTCGACTCAGCTTGGATTCCATTCCTGGTATAGGTATATAGTCATGCATTGATTCACATATGCAGACTCGTGCATATATTTTTTAATATGGCTGTTTTAAGGGGCAAAAGGGATTATTCATCCATGCTAATTAAACCTCGGCCCCACCCCCTAGAAATACTTTAGTAGTTGCATTTTGACTTTGCATTATGAAATCAATATAGTTTTGCACTATGTTTTCAGCACAAGCATTGACTGGCATAAAATGTGCCCCACATAAATCTTAAGGAAGTGTTGTTGTTGTTTTTTTTGTTTGTTTGTTTTTGTTGTTGTTGTTGTTTTCGCTTAATTTTGTTTTTTTTTTGTTTTTTTTTTTGCTCCTACTAGATTCTTTTTCAGTATGCAATGGTCACTCTATCTAATATCAAGGGCCAGACCTATATGTCTTGTGAATTTTTCACTGCCATGATTATGGGCCATTTATTTTCATCTGGTCTGCTACATATTTAAATCACCATTTAGGTGGATTTGTTTTAAAGAATGCAGTGAGAACTGGTTGCTATTGCGGACATAGGACTATCATCTACTTTAAGGACTTGTGCTGCTTGTAAGCACTTTAATCTTTTCAAGTATGTGATGATGCTTAAAAAATATAAGGGATTTAAGCATTATTTACTTGTAAGCTCTACTGCAAACATGATAATTGTCTATAAAAAAAATTTATCCATATTGTGCTATTTCAGATTGTTTTTTTTAAAGCACTACTGAGCTAATTTGTTGGTAATACAGTACCAATCTCTGCTCCAGACTCCTGATGCAGGGTAAACCATATTCATGCAAGATTGTAATGAAACGAAAGTGCCTCTTCTGGAGGAATGCGTAGATGAGCAGTGTGCCCACTGAAGTATTGGCAAGAACGTGCATCAGTTTTTCCATCACTAGCTGAGATTCCAGCATCATAAACTCCAGTGAAACACTTAGTCAGCAAGTGTTTAGCACAAAAGATGCAGACAATCTACAGTACATTGCAATTCTAATGTTTCAGTCATTCTCTGGAATAATTATTATAATTGCAAATTTTTTCTCGTTCTAACAGCCAATATTGTTAATTACAACTTAACCCAACGTTTTGACTTTTTGCCAAAGTCCTCTTACCCTCCAGATATCTTGCTGTTTAGATTGTTACCACTGAGAGTTCCACTGAAGAAGACTTTGGCAAGAAGTCGAAACGTCCGGTTAAGTTTTTAATTAATAATATTGCTGTAAAAGGACCAAGAAAAAAAATGCAATTATTATAATGCTAATGTTTCTTTACTGCTATAATAGTACAACTTCACTGACTTATACATTCTAATTACTTTCATTACCATTTATAAAATATAGATCTGTGAGTGACTTTGACGTTGTAGCAAATTTTGTGCCTCAAGCTCTTTTTAAAGTGCTTGAAGTTTTACTTCAAGCATTATGTCAAAGTGCTTGTAGATGCATTTGAAGCTCATAACATAAGTGATTGCCCCATGTCTTAATTAACAATGCTACTCTTTATTAACTGCATGTCACTGCACTTATAGCTCCTCTGGACTCACTTTCCCTTAGATGTACAACATTAACAGTACAGTAGATCATCACCTTAACTCTGGGATCAAGAATTGTAAACAATGTCCTTAAAAATATATAATTTTGAGTGGATATGAGATCTTTCAGCAATGAAGTAAAATTTCACTGTTAAATGAAAGTTGTTTGTTATGCAAATGTTAAGCGATTAATAGTTCTGGTAATTGTCCATTGTATTTGCTTTTTATGTGTTTTTAAATTTTGTACATGGATAATCTGTCATGTACAGTTTCTCTCCAGCTCACCCAAGTAAAACAGTTTATATTGTGCTTAATGTTACACCAAGGGGGGGGGGGGGAGGAAAATTGTCCAGTTACCCAAAATTTGATCACCAATATTTGTTGATACCAATAACTGTAGCTACTGTACATTATTTTGATTAACCCTCAGCGTGCATGTGCGAGAGGGCTGTAGTAGTCGCTGTCTGTCTGCCACACTCTGATTTTGGAGAATACTGACAATTAACAGTTGATTTAGGTATGAACTTACTCGGGACGAAGATTTAAGACCTTTTATTGTGCTACTTTTTTTAATTTCAGGCTAATCGTTGAGAAAACACGAAGCTTTAGCTTTTATGGGCAATGCCCCCTAGCGTCACGTCATAATCATGTGAGCAAATAATTTCTTTCAGCCAGCGGTGTAGTTTGATTTATGCTCAGGGACGTTAACGGAGTTGAAAGAAGTGAAGTTTCGCATTGAAATGCATATCGGTGAAAGTTTCTGGCTAGTTTAGCTTCTTTTCTTATGAAGACAGCGTTTCCATGTAACATTTTCATTAGTCGAGATATTTTGATGCCTCATTGAAATAGCTAACAGATTGCTTGTTCTTTTGGAAGGAGATTATATTGTAATGGATAATGTAGGTAGTGTTTAATAGCACTGGGTGTTTACACCTTTGGTGCTTCATTTTAATTATAATACAAGTAGTCTATGGAAGTAAAAATAATAATCTTAAAGATAGTAAAAAGTGTATTTAATATCAAGCAAAATTTCAGCATTTTCTGGTGCCAGTCAATTTTGCTTACCATCATTTATAATTACATCATTAGAGAATAGACTTTCTGTTGGTACAGAAGTTGGAGGTGCTGAAAAGATAGTGTCTGGCCAATTTAGCAAGTAGTGGATAGTATATCGAACACTTTTATTAGCCCACAAAAGAAAAATAGAGCTTCTTTGGAAATTGATCAGTGATTCTCTGAAGTATTTATCAATAGAAGTTTCATTTTTGGATTGAGTTTTCATGCTCACTTGGAATAAGCAGCAAGTGCCTATTTCTGCTCTGCTATTCTTTCAAGTTGTAAAGAGTCAAATTCCATCATGTTGGTTCATCTTGCTGCAAGCAATGAATCTCATTGAGCCTTGTATATGGATAAGGGGTGTGCTTGAAAGGCCCAAGTATTTTTCAGCAAATTGGTAGGCAATCTTATCATTCGCTGTGAAAAAACTCCACTATGTATTAGTAACTGTAGAGTGTGAGAAAAACATCCAAGACTTTTTTACTCGCCATCACGCATTGCTTTAATCAGGTACCTTGCATGTCTCAAACTATAACATGAACCTTCTGTATCTAAACAGACCACTCTTAGAACCTCTCGGCGTACATTGTTGAAAGATTTGACATGAAGTGCAGTAGACTTTTCAATCAGAAGAAGTTTAGTGAGCTGTTAAACTCTATAGAGAATCATGACCTACATCAGTATTCCGTATCAGTTGTGAAACTAATAAAATCAACACCATCTAGCTCAGCTATGACTTCAGGGACTATCTTTTTTTTAAGTTCAGGAGGAACCTTTTCTGTCATGTATTGACAACTAGACAATGAGTATTGAGGTTGAAGAGCATATGTAAGTCCTATAAACCCACAATCACCAATGATACAAAAAGATGGAAGTCCAAACTAATTATTTCACCCACTTTTCTGTGGATTCTGTATGGTCTGGGTGTCATTGATATCCCAAGCTATTACTCTATCATTAGCTTTCTTGCATTGTTATTTCCTCGCGAGTGCTAGGTATTTTGGTGGTAGTAGTGGATGATTGAATTTAATTAAATTGTCTGAATAGTTGACATGTTTGGATTTGGCATACGTAGTGTTCTCAGCCAGTGAAGAGAGACCAAATAATTAACTTCTTTCAGGAGGACATAGCAGAATTGACACTAACCAAGTGAATTTATAGCAAGATGCGATATTTGAACGAAATAGAATGAAGTTATAGAATTTAAAATATGAATGATCTAAAAGTTGGTGTTGAGTAATAATTCCAATCAGTAAAAAAAAATTGCTGACAAAACAGTTTTATGGCGAACTACAAGCATAGTTTTCAGCCTGTTTATTATTTAGAGATATCATTTTTTTAGTGTACATGTATGTGTGTTTGATGTGTGAGTGGAATAGTCCTAATCGGCCAACAAAGCTAAAATAACACTCCGCAATCACCAAAAGAAGGAGAAATTTACTACTTAGACCTCAATGCATTGGATCACAAGGTTATATCATAATTACATCAAAGCAATAGTTTTTGCTATAGATTAAGAAAAATGGAGTTTGCTACTTTATTTTCACTACATAGGAGACCTAAAGGACCAAATTCAACCATCTAGTTAGATCAGGCCCTGTTATTATTCCAAGTGTTCCTGTTGACTAATTAGTACAAGTAAAATATGTTTAACTCTATGGGCTGCTTCTCACAAAAATCTATATACCTATTTGTGTCATTGTTGTTTTTACCTAATACTAATATGAGCAAGACGGGTTGCAGTCATGTGGTGAAAACCATAAGGGTAGGCAAGATAAATCATCACGGAATGGCCATCACATGGTTTAGAAAACAACATGTAATAAAACACCCTTAGTACACGAATTACAATGTAAGCATATACACGTATGTTATATTTTGAAATAATATTCAGTTTTTCCAATCTGGAAATTTCACTCATCCAAACACCTTCTTGGTTCCATACTATATACATTAGTAAGATCCTACTGTGTATTGTATATATGCTTACTGTACTTGTCAGCGCCAATTTTTGGAGAGATATTTCACGAGAACACAAAATATTTTCACGAGCCAAAGGCAAGTGAAAATACATGCAAGAGAGTGAAATGTCACCTCAATATTGTTCAACAATTGTTATTGTTAAATTATACGTTGAATATTTTTCCAATACTGTAAACATTCAGCGGTAATTCCAACATACGTCTAAAAATTCAGTGGTCCATGATCTACCCACATGTGTGTTGATGCTACAATATCCATCTTTCAATATGGGGAATAGTATTGAACACTTGTATGATGAGAAAATATTCAAGGAGAATATTCAATATATATTTTAAAAATATATATATATATTTTAGATCAGTCAGTTGTATTCGAGACACAATTTCCTCTATTAGCAAGTCTTCCTCCAGAAACTTGGGCCAATATTTGCATTGATGAGGTATTTATGATTATTTTAAATAAATGTTATGTTACGTAAGTTATAGATTATTTTTGCAGTTATGAGCCAGCCTAATGGATTGACAACAAGATTCATTTGTTCTCTTATCAGCAAATCAGCTTTAAAACAAATAAATTTAAAAAGGATGATTGAAAAAGAATGTATCCCAAAGGTAATGACTTAAATTAAACTGAAATTCAAAGAAGCATAGATTATCATTGAAATAACTTCATTTTTAAACTCCATGCATTGAAGCCATAAAATTATGCCTTCAGAGCTGTGTGTATATTTAATATATATATATATCCCTTACAAAAATAGATATGTGCTGTATGTATGCCACATTTATAATGCATTCATTGCAACACATGTGCATATTGCACTTGTGCGTAAAATGTAAGCAAAATGCACTTAACTGCAGCATGTGCCCTGCATGTATGCACAAGGAGAGTAGCATGCACACATGTAGTTTACACATGTGTCACATATATTTGCCTTGCATGTGTGCACAGTTTTATGTGCCACATGCATGTTAGGTGCACATGTGCATGTTGCTACTATGCCACATGCATGTCAAACACACATGTGCATGTCACTACTATGCCACATGAATGTCAAGTAGATGTGTGCATGTTGCTACTATGTCACATGCATGTCAAATACACATGTGCATGTTGCTACTACGTCACATGCATGTCAAATACACATGTGCATGTCGCTACTCTGCCACATGCATGTCAAGTACACATGTGCATGTTGCTACTATGTCACATGCATGTCAAATACACATGTTCATGTCGCTACTATGCCACATGCATGTCAAGTACGCATGTGCATGTTGCTACTATGCCACATGCATGTCAAGTACGCATGTTCATGTCGCTACTATGCCACATGCATGTCAAGTACGCATGTGCATGTTGCTACTATGCCACATGCATGTCAAATACACATGTGCATGTTGCTACTATACCACGTGCATGTCAAATACACATGTGCATATTGCTACTATGCCACATGCATGTCAAGTACGCATGTTCATGTCGCTACTATGCCACATGCATGTCAAGTACGCATGTGCATGTTGCTACTATGCCACATGCATGTCAAATACACATGTGCATGTTGCTACTATACCACGTGCATGTCAAATACACATGTGCATATTGCTACTATGCCACATGCATGTCAAGTACGCATGTTCATGTCGCTACTATGCCACATGCATGTCAAGTACGCATGTGCATGTTGCTACTATGCCACATGCATGTCAAATACACATGTGCATGTTGCTACTATACCACGTGCATGTCAAATACACATGTGCATATTGCTACTATGCTACATGCATGTCAAATACACATGTGCATATTGCTACTATGCTACATGCATGTCAAATACACATGTGCATATTGCTACTATGCCACATGCATGTCAAATACACATGCGCATATTGCTACTATGCCACATGCATATCAAACACTTATGTGCATGTTGCTATTGTGCCATGTGCATGTTAATTTACCCACGATACCATGATATGTTATCGACCCTTACCAAATCTCATTTACATTAATGTTATTCATACCCACTCAAACCCAATGCATGTATCATCGTGCGTCATACAGAGATGCAGCACATGTACCACATCTACCAGGCAGACATGCAGAAATATACCATAGTGCTTGTGTGCCACATACACAAAAATTGAAACGCGCCACAGGCATGCAGCATGCAAGTAGAAGGGTGCACAACTCATGAGTGGCATGCATGTAGCTGCATATGAGTAGCACACAAAAACGTACTTGTGTGCCACATACACAAAAATTGAAACGCGCCACAGGCACGCAGCATGCAAGTAGAAGGGTGCACAACTCATGAGTGGCATACATGCCACTGCGCATGTGTAGCATACAAGAGAATGCACACATGTGGCATGCTTTCTTGTGCACACATGCATCCCTCATATGCACATATGTGGCACATGTGAGGCGCTGTTTCAATTTTTCTGTATGCAGCATACATGCTTGATAGCAGCATTACTCCTGCAGCACATGTGCTGCATATGTACATGATGAGTGCAGTAAGGCAGCACGAATGTGTGCAGCATGCATACAACATTTTTGTTAGGGATATATATATTTATTCCACCCTAGATATCTTCACAATGACTATTTTTAGGTACATGACCCGTGAATTAACTCATGATATTTCACGCTGTTATTTCACTCTGTACTGTGCAAGCTCATTACCCTTGTAGTTATAGCAACCAGCCAAGGTTTTTACAGCTACTTTCAGTTTTTACTGCTACCTTCCCTGGTGTACCCTGCTCAGGGTTAGAGCAGCTGCTAAAATATCAGTTGGAAGTTTGAGTAGCCCCTACAACCAACTTTACTCTGTGAGTTACCCTACCTCTAGTACTAACTACAGTAGTGAAGATATCTAGTGTGGAATAAACCACTTATTACACTTGTCAGAGTGTTATGGCGAGATATTTCACTCTCAGGCTTTATTTTCACTCGCCTCTGGCTCTTGAAAATAAATTAGCCTGCTCGTGAAATGTCTCACCATATCACACTCTGACTCGTGTAATAAGTATTATATATATACATAGTATCAATAAATAAAAACACTACATACATAGGTGTTAGAAAAATATTTGATATTTAAGAGCTGATCTTTACATGTGACACTGAGGGACATTTTTGATGATTTCCTGTACAATAATACCAATGTTGTCGTTTGGTTTGTTTATGTATTGATATTCTTTATTGTTGCTATTCATTTATTAGATTGAGAAAATATATAAAGATTATCTTACAAGAATATGTGAGCAGAGTTCTGAGTTCATTAATCCTAGAAGTTTATGGAAAGAACTTGAAGAAATGTATGTACATGAAGGATCCTCGGTGAGTTTATACAATATACAACATGTTTAAAACGGTCTGGACCATTTAAAAACAGGTCAGCCTATTTTAAAAAACTTGGCTCCCAATTAGCCACAAATATTGTGGTCTTACAGTGGTGATGTACTGTTTCTGTCCTTATGTTTTGCTGCATCAAATAGCAGTGAGATCTGTAAAATATAAAGCTATGAAGCATGTTGTAAGAGCTAAAAACAACCAAGATTATAACTACTGCTATCATACAGGTTTTAAATGGAGGGGGGAGGGGCATATTCCGTTTACTTTAGTGCATTCCCTACATGGCAACAGGTATACTAGGCCCTGTTCAGTACATAATCTGTATAATAATACCCGTGACCGACGATGACGTATGTAATCAAGAAGAATTCTTGACTATGAGCTAATGAGCTAGAACACGCAGACACACAATACTTGTGAACAGCACTGAGTTACCTGGCAAATGAAGAGCGTAAGATGAACTGGTTAGCAACCAAGCCCAATACAATATAAATGGATATTAGACGGGAGTTGCTGAGAAACATGAGATCAAATTGTTAATTAGCACTGAATTACGAAGTAAACCAAGAGCATGCAATTGTAAAGAAGGAAAGGGTCTGGCTACGCTAGACTACTAGTGGGGCGATTTGTTAGTGACTAAACCAGGTGCAACAATAAATGGAAATAAGACAAGAGTGTACTTGCTATTAAATAATAATAAACATAATTATAATAAACTATTGTTGATATTGAGCCATCCACTAATTTGCCCCTGGGAATATTGGTGTTAATTTCAATATGGCTACGTGGTAAATACATCAGTATTAGCAGAAGCAACATTGCTGTACTGCACCTGTATGAAAAGTTTTGTCTTTTTCAGGTAAGGAATCTTGTTTACTCATCCCGATATAGAGTATAGACGTTTTATTATGAAACCTTACAGCTCTCAACTGAGGCCTAGCAAATGTTTAGACTTTCTTTGGCAGATTCATAATATTGTATAAATTCTTGGTCTTGTGGACCTTGATGAATCAGAGGAAAAAAATGAGTGGCATATGTAATGGTACAAGGTAAGACAAAGGGACAATGAGAGAAGAGTCAGGTGAGAAAGTCTAAATTGACCTTGAATGAGGTGGAGGGTTTGCACACAATACAACTTGGGTCACAGGTGAGGGTGCTCATAGGCCTGGGAGGGCCCTCGCCTGTGACCACCTCTGGTTAAAGGCCAGGGGTGCCATGCATGTGTATAGAAAGGGGACAGAATAGTTTGGAAAGGGAGAAGGTTAGCTAAAGGGTGATTATGTGTGGATGTTTTGAAGAGCTATGCACCACTCCAATGAAGGATCCATGGAAAGTTGTGTCATGATGGAGCTGCATCCTAAGATTAAATTTTATTTTATTTTTTTATTTTTTGCATATGCATCAGATTTTTAACTCCCAACATCAGTCACAAATTCACAATGCAACGTGTTTGGACGATGTTGAATATTTCCTGTAAGGCTCATGGCAAGAGCTGACTGAGAAAGGAGTTCGCCACAGGGTCATGGCAGAAGAAGTTATACCTAAAAAATTGGCAGTTCTTCATTTGAGTAAATGCCAATAGTTTCTTGAGCAAGGCTCTAATAATGATACTCAATTAAGATGGGAAACAACTTGTGATAAAATTGTAGAGACATATTTACTTTGTTCTGAAGTAGCATTCAACCAAGCTGAGGAACAACTGTGATATAATTAGAGACATAGGTATTATATTCCTATGGTAAAATGATAAGAGACATGTTTACTACATTCTGAATATAAAAAAATGTGTTCATTTTTTAACATTTTTGCAGTAAAGTATTACGTGCAGTTCAGTACTAAGATGTTATAATCCATGCTGTGAAAGCAGGGAGTCCTGTTCAATGCACTATTTAAACACGCTTAGGAAAAGGGACATTATCACAGTGGAAAATATTAGTCAAAGACCAAATGCTTAGATTAAATTATTGGAAGGAGTAAAAATGAAAGCTATGATGAAGACTCTTAATTTGGATTAAAAAATTATAATCTGTTCTGTATAAAAACCAATCCTTAACATTATCACATTCTTACTTTTAAAATAGTTGTTTTATTTTTTCTACATTTATCACAAATATCACTTCATTTAAATTCAAAAAGTTGTTCATTTCCTTATAGGGCATAAACCATTTCCACATGATTAATTTGATGTCATTTTTATATTTTTTTAAGGACAGAATAATGCAAATTGCATGAAAAGTGTGTAGACCGACAATAGAGAATATGTTTAGCAAAAGTTTGCATTCAATATTAGGCAGTGTTTAGGCTTGGCATGATCTACACAAGCATCTCTTTGACAGGAGCTGATCTAGCATTGTAGTTGGTGTTGTTATCAACTTTATTAAGTACTGCATTTTGAGCATCATTTGTAGTCATGACTGGAATGCACTAGCAAAGATGTGCCGAGGTGGCTTTGTAATCTGAGACTGACACAACTAGTGACATGTGGAATATGATGAAACATTTTCTGCATGAGATTTCTGGAAATTTAATATAATCCTTGACTTTAAATGTACAAACAGAAATTGTCATATTATCCATTATATCTGCGTGGGGATGTCTTTAGCCTTCAGCATAATTTTCATAGGTAGCCAGCACAAAGCAGAAGGTTTTTCAGAATGTAAAGCAGAATTCCTCGACAAATACAACCATTTTATACCTTGACCCTATAATTGTATCTTATCTTCCACAGTTTAAATGTTACTAATGAACTAGTATTCTAGTTGTTTCAGTTTTTAATATGTACTTCCATTCATTTTTTCCTGGTAACCACTAACATTCTGTTAGGTTGTTAGTTAACTGATTGTACAAGTAGGAAATAATATGAAATTGTATGGTGGCCCTTATTCCTTGTGTTTAATAAAATATAAATAAGTTGTTTAAAGCTACATTTTATGCACTAAAATTCATATCATAATAAAGTATTTTGGCATTTTTTCCCCTTATATTTGTACATATGTATTTTTGTAAATGTGTTGTAGGTGGAATACATCATGATGCATTATGACAAAATAATTTTTTACCAGGTAAAAAAAATTCATTATTTATTTTTTTAAATGTGATAAAATAATTTTTTACCAGGTAAAAAAAATTCATTATTTATTTTTTTAAATGTGATTAGAAGGGGGACCAGATTGGGTTGTGTTGTTAAACAATGCAGTTGTATTTTTTTACTATCCTTTTGTCCATGTTACAGACACCCAATATTGTTTTAAGCTTCACCTATTGTACCAAAGGATTGGCGTCATCAAATATTTATTAAGGGAATCCATAAATATATTAGGGTTCCTGTAAAATTAGTTAGGTTATTTAAAATATAAATACAATGAGAATTTTGATTTATTTGATGGCTTTCAAGAATTATAATTAGAAAGTAAATTTTGGGAAGAAAAATATTGGCGAGTAGGGACCAGGAACCACTAAATCTATGAGGAGATCCATATACAGTAAACCCTCTCATATCTGACCTATATGGGACCAGCCCTAGTTTGGATAAGTGATTCAGGATATATGAAGCCACTTAAAAAAATTGGTTTAAATGATTTTTTAATTAAAGTGAATGACAGAGTTAATTAACTACGAGCTTCCTTTTTGAAGGTGTAGGTGTTAGGAACTTCAAATTAGACTAAGTCTTGCTGGTCTGAACTATGTCCCTAACAGTCTAATTCCAATTGAACTGGTCTTGAATTTCAAATGTTCACTGCTAAGATCAAAACTCAACTGACTGCTGTGAGCTGAGACTGGCATTTTATAGCCAGCCTGCAACTATAAGTGTGAATCAATGGTGGTAAACAATCAAGGGGGGTGAGAGACAGAGATGAATGATGTGTGAAAGTACACTAAGTGGGGTGAGTGTCAGGTGAAAATGTATTTTGAATGAACCTGTCAGAATCCTTCAGGGGAGGGACCTGACATCTCCCCCTCCTTCTCAGACGAAAGTAGTGCTGGTTCAACATCCCAGGATTGTCGGGAAAGGCCGTCAGCATTATTATTTAGCGAGCCTTTTCTGTAGGTCACTGTGAAATCTAGCTGGCGGAGAGCATCCATCCAACGAGCCAGTCGTCCTGAAGAAACTTCATTCTTTGTCATAAAAGTGAGTGCTCTATGGTCAGTAATGATTTTGAACTGTCTACCAAGAAGATATGGCAAAAAATGTTTGCATGCAGATACTATTGCAAAGCCTTCCTTCTCCATGGCAGAGTAACGTTGCTCACGGGGGAGGAGCTTTCGCGAGTAATAAGCGATGGGATGGTTCACGTGTTCCTTCTCGTGTTTCTGTGCCAAGACTGCACCCACACCTCTGTCAGATGCATCAGTAAAAAGGAGAAATACTTTTGAATAGTCCGGTGATGACAACACAGGAGTTGTGGAGAGAGCATTTTTGAGAGCTTGAAATGCAGTTTGGCATTGAGGCGTCCAATCCACATGGTCTGATGCCACTGAAGAGGTCAAGTCTGAAAGAGGAGCTGCAATTCCACTGCAGTTTGGGATGAATCGTCGGTAATAGCCAGCGAGGCCAAGGAAAGCTCTAACATCCTTCTTGGATTTCGGTCTACGAAAGTTTCGAATAGCAGATATTTTGGCATCTTGAGGGGAAATTATTCCTTTGCCAATTTTGTGACCAAGAATCTCACATGAGGAGGCGCCAATGGTGCATTTTGAAGGCTGAATAGTGAGCCCAGCTGCTTGCAGTCTATTCAGAACAATGCGAAGATGAGCAATGTGTTCACTCCATGACTGACTGAAGATAGAGATGTCATCAATGTAGCATTGGCAGAATGCCTGTTCCTCTCTAAGGACTATATCCATCAGACGTTGGAATGTCGAAGGCGCATTTCTTAACCCAAACGGCATCACCTTGAATTGAAACTTGCCATATTCAGTTATAAAGGCAGTCTTGTTCTGGTGATCCGACTCCACTGGTACTTGATAAAACCCTTTTGCAAGGTCTAAGGTACTGAAGATCTTCGCTTGGCTCATCTTTTCCAACAGGGTGTCAATTCTAGGCATACAGTAGGGATCTGGTAGAGTGATAGAATTGAGCCGTCGATAATCCACTACTAGTCTGATTGTGCCATTCTTCTTTCGGATCGGAAAGGCAGGGGAAGCCCAAGGTGAGGTGGAGTGTTCAATGAGGCCTGACTCCAAAAGAAAATCGATTTCTGCTTTTAGTGCAGATGAGTAGGCTGCTGGGCAACGGTAGGGTCTGGTACGAACAGGAATAGCAGAATCAGTAATAATTTTGTGGGTAAGAATCTGGGTTTTTCGTATGGTGCATCCAGTAGTCACAGGAAACTCATTAAAAAGTGCTTGGAATGGCTCAAGCATGCTTGGATCACAATCAGGAGAGATGATACTTCAATTTAGTTGGATTCTTGGTGGTAATCGGGCAACACTATAGATTCTGCAGGGTCACAGGCGATAGATGACAAGGAATAGACTGGTTGAATCCACTTCTTCATTCCATTGACGTGAACTGATCTCTTGCGTTTATGGTGCTCCGGCATGTCAACGGTATACGTAACTGGAGTTATCTTCTTAAGGACTGTGAAAGGACCTTGCCATCTGTCTGTAAGCTTATCACTTCGTTTTCCTGTGACAACAGGTGAGAAGATAAGGACTTTGTCTCCAGGATTGAATGCTCTAGGATTATCCTGCTTGTCATAGTATATTTTAGAATATTCTTTTTGGTGAGTTTGAGCTTCTGCGGCAGAAGAGTGCATGGCATCCAGCATGGTTCGCAGACCTTCTAGCCACTCCATAGCATTTTGGATGTTTTTGGCTGTTGGGGCCCATTGATTGCGTAAAACATCAAGTGGACCATGTACGTGTTTGCCATAAAGCAGGTGGAATGGGGAATAACCCGTTGCAGATGACGGAGTTTCACGGCAGGCAAAGAGTAGATATGGAAGATAGAGGTCCCAGTCTTTTTTGTCAGTAACACTTTTGCGTACCATTTGCATGAGAGTATGGTGATATTTTTCAAGGCAACCATTTGTTTGTGGACGATATGGTGAAGTCTTCAGATGTTTAATGCCAAGAAAATGGTAGACTTCGCGCATGAAGGTAGAAACAAAGTTTGACCCTCTGTCAGTCAGAATTTCATCAGGAATGGACAGCCTACAGAAAATTTCCAGAATGACAGTTGCAACTGCTTTGGAAGTAGTAGTCTTCAATGGAACTGCATCTGGGTATCTGGTAGCCATGTCAATATAAGTGAGGACATACATGTGTTTTCTGTCGGTAAGTGGTAGGGGTCCAACAACATCTAGGGCAACCCTGGCAAATGGAGTAGTAAATGTTGGGGTAGTTTGCAGAGGGGCTTGGGGCAAGGTCTTCTTTGCTGTTTTCTGGCATGGTACACACGATTGACAGTATGCCTTAATATCAGTTGACATATTGGGCCAAAAAAAATTCCTCATGATCTTATGTTTAGTTGCCTTGCTGCCCGTGTGTCCTGCCATTGGTGTAGAGTGAGCTATACGTAGGATTTGCTGTCGCCTGTTCTTAGGGAGAACAACTTGGAAATATGGGGTCCCATCTTTATCAGTGGTCTTGCGGTGAAGGATGTCCTTACATATGACAAATTCGGAGTCATTAGAGGAATTAGCTTGACTGAAGAGGCCACGTAGAGTTGGGTCATCCTTCTGATCTTTGGCAATACTAACAGCATCAGATGTTGACTCTGTAGGAGGTGGTAAATCTGAGATGGATTGGTCGATAGACAAGTTAGACTGAGGAAAATCATAGTCAGGTCCAAGTATATCACAAAGTGGAGTAGCAGACAGTCCATCGGTCTGTTGATCAGCAATCTGCTGGCAACGGTCTTGGAGGTTTAGTCGAGCCTGCTGGCGAGTGATAGCTCCCATCTGAAATGGGTTAGCAATGGCCGATTGTCGAATGTCATAAAACTGTTTGCAGTTTAACCCAAGGATGAGATCACAATTGAGAGTAGGACAAACAAGAGCTGGAATGAGGAGGTCTTGGCCCATAACTGTCACATTGATGTCAGCACTAGGGAGAGACTGTTGATTACCCCAGGGGCATGTGACAGTAATAAGGGGTGAATCCGGAGCCGGAGGAGACACGAGAGAAGCATTACCCATAGAGACCTGTGCTCCTTCACCCACTAGAATTCTGATCAATTGCTGGTTTAGTGTACCTATGCAAAATATTCGACCATCCCTATCGTCTGCTATGACTGCGCTCACCGTTGTCCTGTTAGGGCAATCTTTAGCCTGGTGGCCCCACTGTTGGCAGTTGAAGCACAGGGGTCCTTTCGAAGGATCAAAGTATTTGGCTAGTTTATGCTGTGGCTTGTTAGCAGTGATGGAGTTTGAGGGTGATTTATCAGATGACGGAAGGGTAGAGCTTGAAGTGGGAGATTGGCTTGCAAGATCAGAAAACCTTAGTTGAGGTTTTTGCAATGATTGTGGAGGACGTTGAAGATAGCTAGATTGTTTCCAAAGTCTAGAGGGGTCTAGTTGACGGTCACTAACATAATCATCCATACTGGCCAAAGCTTGGTCTGAATTCGGAAGTCTAAGTTGATGAACCAATGAAGAGATATGTGGGGCTGCCATCTTGTGAACCATTTCCAGAGCTAAAGAATCCATAAACTGATTTAGATTTTTACCTGTGGCCAATGCTTTAAAGGCTTCTAAAATGTGAGCATGGGCTTGAACAGCAGTGTTGTGTGACTTAGGATTCATTTCCAAAACTTCCTGAACTTTAGATTGAGTTGAGATGCCCCAGTGCCTCAACATTGCCAGCTTTATCTTCTGGTAGGTGTTTGCATAAGCCAGAGGTAGTTGAAGGAAGACGTCCAAGGCTTTATCTTGAAGAATGGCACGGAGCTCTGCTGGCCAACTTGCTTCTGGTATTTTGTATGTCTGCATGTGCTGTTCAAATCGAATGAGCTGTTTATCAAGGGACTTTCCACCTTCGATGAATGGGAGTTTAGGCGGTCTTTTGGCAGTTGGTACACTCGATTATGTTTGCATCAGAGCTAGCTGTTGCTGCATCAAAGATAGTAGCTGCGTCATGTCAGAAGTTGGAGCAATAGGGGCAGAGGCAGTAGGAACTAGAGGAACAGTAGGTGGAGTAGGGACAGGGGCAGCAGGAGTGGTAGAGCGAGGAGCAGGTCTTTCACAAATAGGAGGATGAAAACGGCCTGGTTCCATGTCTGTATGAATTGGTTCAGCCTGTGAGTGGAGATTTGCTTCATGTTGGTGGTAAGGATGTATTTCTTCACGTTGATAGAATAAGGCATTGGACTGATAAATGTAATCATCCTCCTGACTCATGCTGATGTGTCAAATATATTGCTTCACCAAAAGAAGAGAGATTTAGGGTAGTCTGGGACGAACTTTCTAGAAGACTTTATTAAGATGTACCAATCAGATCAAAGGCAAAAGGGTCGTTGTCGCTGCCACCATATGTTAGGAACTTCAAATTAGACTAAGTCTTGCTGGTCTGAACTATGTCCCTAACAGTCTAATTCCAATTGAACTGGTCTTGAATTTCAAATGTTCACTGCTAAGATCAAAACTCAACTGACTGCTGTGAGCTGAGACTGGCATTTTATAGCCAGCCTGCAACTATAAGTGTGAATCAATGGTGGTAAACAATCAAGGGGGGTGAGAGACAGAGATGAATGATGTGTGAAAGTACACTAAGTGGGGTGAGTGTCAGGTGAAAATGTATTTTGAATGAACCTGTCAGAATCCTTCAGGGGAGGGACCTGACAGTAGGGGAAGCCATTATTAGCCTACAGCAACACACACATTACATTCAAGCTCAGGAATTTACCATAGCTAGCTGCTTAACTGCTTACCCAGAGCAGCCCACAGTAGTGTTAAATCTGGAGAACAGCTGGCAGCTACAATGCTAAAGTAAACTTGCCAGTGTGCTTCAATTGAATTTTAATTGAATTTTAATTTTGGGCCTGATAAAGCTGGGAGCCTGTTATGTGAGGCCCTGATATGGGAGGGTCTACTATATATATTTCAAAATTACATGTTTACCATTTGTAGAAAAATAGAAGGTACATTTAATATTCTATAGTATTAAAATATAAAGTATCTTAAATGTAAATAATACTTTTGGTGCATGTGTGAATAAATCTGCAACTATACCAATTGGTTTTAAAATTGTTCGACTATTCAGAAATTATTTTATTTGGCTTGTGTGTGGGGTTTTTTTGGAGGTTTTTTGTATTGTTGTTGTTGTTTTTGTTTTGTTGTTTGTTGTTGGTTTTTTTGTAATATCTTCTCTCCAGTTCTTTTTAGGATATTTTATTTTGTTCTTTAGGCAGCAGCTTCTGTAGTTTATCGCTTTCTAGAAGTTGCAACAATACCAGAAAGTAGTTGTAGGTAAGTGTTCTATACAAGTATATGAGTTGGTATTTGTAGATAAGAAGTAGTAATTATTATTCAAAACACAGATTTTTGGTATAGTTGTTGTTTGTTGTTGTTGTAATTGTGTGTAGGAGTGCTATAGAATATGGATTTGAGCATGTTCTAGTCCATGTTATGGAAGGAAAAGTAGAAGGTCGTATTCGTCCTACAAGTGTATTGTTGAGACTATTAGCCAAGATGAATACATTACAGGTAATTATGATTTTTTTTGTTATTGAAAAGTAGTTTAAGTCACAACTTGGAGTGGTTATCCTTTAGAATTGAAAGAAATTTAGATGCTGAAATTCACTCTCAACATTGGGCATCATGAGTAGTCAGTCTTGATTTGATTAATATTTTAAGCTGCCTGTGGTACTAATCGTCTATGATGATTGTTAAAATATTTAGGATTATATAGCAGAAAGGAATGACTCATTGATCACCAAGTGAATTTGGCATTTCCCTTCTATTTATAGGGATGTTTAGATTACAATTGCATTACTTCAAACAAGTTATAATTAGTAGCTTAGGAAAAGCTAAGAAAAGGATGGATATTCAGTACAGATTTTAGAAGGTTTTCTTTAAATTCCTTACTTAATGGGCATATCTACACGTTACACTTGTATATAATAATGATGATGGTGGTGTAAATTCATGCATATAGCTAAGACAGGTGAGTAAAACATCAGCAGTAACTGGTAGGTAATTCGGCATCAGTAATCACAACAGTGGTATGTATTCATGAATATATGCCGGGTTGGTAAAGCATTGTCATTACTGATGTTGATGGTATGGTATGTTTTCATGATTACATGGATCAAGAAAAACGAGGAAAAAAAGCTGACTGTTGTTACTAAACTGAGTGTTTGATGGAGAATAAAACCCTATGGAGTAGCGGGGTACTTGCTAGCTAGTACTATGTAATTTGGATTTTTTTTTCCTTTTAATTTAATTATCTTTAGTCTAATAATATGTGTGATATTTTTCCCCTATACAGAATAAGTTCTTTTCTTTGAATGTTTCCCGCTTACCTACACTGGTCCCACCAGTTCCGTGGACATCTCCAACCCATGGAGGATTTGCTTTGCATAGAGGTACAGTAGTTTAGATTAAATGGTTTTATTGATGGATAGACCGACAAGCAGCAGACTAATAGACAAGCGGACAGATTAATTTATTTCTAAACAATGGGACTGAAAGTGTCAATTATAATTTACTAATTGAAGTAGACTGAACATTATGTATTTGTACATGGTATCTTTATTTGGTAGACCTGTGATAGAATGATGAATAAAATGTTAAGCTGAAAATTGTTTAGCAACAAAACACATGCTGGATCTCTCAGTATTTATTTCAGTTCCGTTAGAGCTATTTCATATAATAACTTGGTATTGTGATGTGCAATTTAGTATGTACAGCTAGACTTTATTTATATTTTGGCAGAGTCTATTCTTCGAATCACGGATGCCATCAGAAATGATCTTAATCTGGAGAATAATTCTTTAGATGCCATATATGATGCTATTAATTATGTGTCTTCTACACCTTGGATTATTAATCAAAAGGTACAAGTTATTATATCTCAAACTATCAGAAATAATGGGTGTAATCTGTTTTATTTGTCCTGGAAAGCTGATTAATGTCATGTGTGCCAATTTTAAGGTTAATATGCGTCTGTTTTACCGTGTATATCCTCATTTCAAATTGGTTCATCGATTGGAAGAAATGTCCAAAAATACTATAACATGACTATTAATTTTATGTTAACCTTTCTGACATAACTGCCGTAATGCAGCTTGAAGTAATACCTTGAGAAAAATTGTTGTTTCTTCTGGTTGATATTTCCTCACTCAAGTGCTAAGTAACCGCTAGAAGTTAGCTCAATAATTAGTAGGTGAAGTTCAAACTTCAGGACGTGGTATCTCAAAGGCTATAGCTGAAACCTTAAGTAAGTATTCAGAGTCGGAGTTTCGCTTACTTCAAAATAGCGACTAGGTGGTCAATTGTTGAGGTAGTAGACTAGGATTAACGTCCAACTTAGGCATTCTAGATAATGATTCTAGTACACTAGAAGTGGAGAAGATATTTATACCTACAATCGATATTTCAACAATAAAGAGGGAGTTGTCCCAGAAGGACCAGGAGTTTAATTATAACGTTAGAAGACAATGCTGTTGTGAAGATTTGCATGGGGCCAAAATTATACTGGACTCTGATTTAGCTACAGATAGTCCAGAATCAAATATTAAATGTGGTTTTTATCTACTTTTTTTTTTTGGTATGGATATTTTGACAATTTTTTTTAATTTCTCTAACAATTCAGCAGTGAAAGGGTTAGTTTTAAGAATAATTACTTAAATGATTTAGAATAACGCTAGATCTAACTAACCCAGATCCTATCTTAAGCAGATAAACACAAGTGCTTAATTTTAATTCATCAGCTTCAGTAAAAGATAGTTTGCATACTTGGATAGCTGATCACATATTTATCATACTGTGTTGCATTGTATACACGTTTTCTGTTAATTGTATTACTTTAAAGGTTTTAGATGTAGCTTTGCATATATTTGGCAATGGAGGAAATGAAGACATAGGTATTCCACGTAATCCTTATGATGACATGTAAGAAACTTTAGTATAATCTGTGAGTATAATCAGGGTATGACTATGGGCAAGAACTATTGCTCCATATAAGTTACCAGGGCAAAAAAAAATGCAAGATAAAAGTCTCATATTCAAATTTTACAAATATAATAATTTATTGATATGTAAATGCAATGTATATGAAATTCAGGTATTTGTCTAAGTTAAGGTGGACTGCATTATGTTCAAAATTTGTGCAAATTGAGATGATTTTGAAAAAAATGGTAGTAAATTATCTCCAATAACTTAAATTCAGGAGTCTTATGCAAGTAAAATAGACCTTGAGCGTAAACATGTATCAACTTTGGTTGTACAATACATGGAATGTACAGTATACTGCTTTCTCCACTTAAAAAAACTTCACAAATATTAATTATATAGTTGCTTCCATTAGAGTTTGAAAGGATTCTTCCATCAGTCTATACTTATTATCGCTATGTTGCATGCTTATAGTATAATTAATCTTTCATTTTGCTGCGGAATATGTTTTTCTAGGGTTAAGTATAAGTGCATTCTAATAAAGAACTTACAAGACCAAAGAAAAGTAATAAGCTCTTTGACTTTACAACTTACAGTGTACATAAAACACCTCGTACAGATTGCCTCTTCTCATCCTTTCTACTAGTGTAAACGTGTCTGTCATATATCTATAAATCAGGCTAAAGTTTGTGCCAATTCATAAGAGTGATAACCTGCAGAGTATTGTATGCACAAACCTATAAATATGTTGATTCTTGTAATTAACTGTGCCTGATCTTAAACCTTTTAAGAGTTTATACTGAAGATATCAATCCATTAATTGCTTGGCTTTAATATTTGTGGTTATTTTATAGTCCATTCAAGCTGCAGCATGCAAGTCCTTACTTTTAAAAAGTTGATTTGAAAATTAAAAGTTTTTGTACTATGTATTGGTTATTTGTCTTAAACAGTTTGGTAAGACTGCAATAATGTGCAACGATAACATTGAAAACATCTCAAGTCTCTTGATGTACTTGTAAATTCGTTTTGCTGGGAGATTACCTAGCAATTTTTTATCCTTTTTTTAATTTTTTTTTTTATATAAGACTTTAAAAATAGTGGACATTATTGTGTCCACTAAATTTCTTGAATATTGCATGGAAAGATGCAATCGTTTCAAAACCTTAGGAAAAAATATTTGCTTATTTTATTGTTGTTATTGTGCATGTGATGGAACCTTATTTTATTATGTTATTAATTCTTAGGTCTATAATCGAGAGGTTATCCCTTCATGAAAAAAAGGTCTATAAGGAACAATTTTCTTTGTGGATGGATATGTTTTATAGACTATCTTTAGCTGAACATGTAAGTCAGTTAGTTTATATGTGATTCCAATATAGTAATATTTAAGAATTCGCAGACTCGAGCTGTGTCAGCCTAAGATTCCGAAACACAGCAGATTCACAGTATCTTACTTTAATATAATATATATATTAACCCCTTTAACGGCGGATAGGGGTCGCATACCCGGGTTTAGGTCAACCCTTTTATCTTGCGCATGCTTCACGTGTAAGCGTTATTATCTAAATAAATAAATTCAGCTTGAATTTCGCGTCATTTTGATTTTTTTTTGTTGGTGGAACAATAAACATTTTTCGAGTTATGGCTGACTGAAGTGAACAGACAAGTTTACAATGAGGGAAGAGATGACTGTTGGTGTTAAATGACGAGTGTGAAGATGAAGCGCTGAATAGAGAGAGCTAGATGCTGAGAGCTCTATGAAGACTGCCCTATAGGAGATAGCACTGCTCAAAATGGCTCTACATTGCTAGTTTTTTTGAGTACCTCACTTCCAGGCTGTGTTCTTCTCCATACTATTGATCCTTCTACTTCTGTTGCATCTTCAAAAGATGTTTTGAACTTGATCAGAACAGGTCAACTGTGGAGAACCACTCCACATGAACATAATTATTTAGCTAAGTTATGTTTTATATCATTATCATTATTATTGTATTTTAGTTTGCACACCGTGAACCTGCTGCAGGGTATGATGTTCGTCGAACAACTTCGTCCTCGCTCCATCACCTGTATTTATTTGATTGGACATTTGAATAACTACGTCATACTCACACATTTTATTTAAACATTGTATCATTATTCTCAGTTTAGTTCTGTCTTAGTAACCAATATTAAAACAACTTAAAAGTTAGACTGTCGTTAGCTAACTTGATTGACGAAAGATTAACGAGGGGGCGGAGAGGGGATTCTGTGATTTCCCCAACAAACTGTTTCTTCTCCCTTGAAAAATTGCTTCTTCTTTTTTCTTTTTCTTTTTTTTTCTTTTTTTTTTTTTTTTCCTTTCAAAATAAAGTAACAAAAATTCAAAATTTTCAATCGTTTTTATCAGTCTTGCCTAGTTTTTTTCTGCCAGCCGGTTTAAAACGTCTAGACCTTTTTGCTATAGCTGTACCAACCAAGATTTAAAGCATGGTTATCACTTAAGGGAGGACTAGACCCCAAATTTCAATTTAACAACAAGAATTTTTTGTTTAATTTTTTTGCTCTTGTGTTCTAATGAATTTTATGATGTAGGAAATTTCAAGACCTCCAAAATGATACCTCAAGAAGATTTCATTCATTCTAGGTCTAAACAACCAGATCTAAAGTTCAGCATTTTTTCAAATGGTGAAAGAATAAAAAAAAAATTCTTAGATTTAACGAATGTGTTTTATGTTTATATATATTTTTTTTTTTAAATCTGCAATCTTTATTGTATGCATCCGAACATTAGTCGTTATAAACTTTTTCTACTTTTTTTTTGTTTTTAATTTCATTTTTTTAATCATTTTAAACTGCTGGTGTACCGAGCCCGGGCGGGTCGCTCCTTTTATCGAGTCATACACTTTTAATTTTGCTGAAGCTATAAACATTATTTTAGTGTTAATCCATTGAGTCTAAATATAGCTTCATTTTGAACCCTGAACCAAAGGATATGGCAAGGTATTTGACTTTTAATATTGTCTAGCTGTCAAGCTGCCATTCAATGTTTGCCTGAACAGCTACCAAAATTTGAATAGCATACTGTACTATACCTTTTGATTCAAGATTCAAAATGTAGCTAGTTTTATACACTATGCATTGAGACTAAAAGCTTTTTTATAGCTTCAGTGACAAATAGGTGATGACCAGATTAGTGGAGCAACCCATTCCATGCATCCAATTGATATATCGGTGTTTTAGTAAAAAAATCTTTTTTTCCACAAGTAGGTAGAGCACTACAAAAAAAAGGTTTCAATGCACACAATAAATTTGCAGATTGTTTAAAAGAAGAAGAAGAAGAGATGAGTCTTGGTAAGTCCAAGGAATTTTTTTTTTTTGTTTGTTTGTTTGTTTGTTTACAGTCAAAAATTGCTGAATTTGAGATCTGATTTGTACTAAACTTGTGGTTGGAACTTGAATGAAGGAAATCTATTTGAGGTATCAATTCAGATGTCTAGAAATTTCCTACATCATAAACCCTCAAATAGAACAAAAAAAGAAGTTTAAAAAATGTAGTGGTTAGATTTAAAGTGGGTCCAGCCCTCCCACTCCACCCACCCCCTTAAACCTCTAACAAAATTCTGGTAACGGTTAAAAAAAATTTGGTTCTTTTTCTTAGGACTCTTGGAACCCTGGTACATTCTTCATTCTTTTAAAGTGTTATCTTCCCACTTAGATAACTTTTCTCTTGCTTATATATTTTTTTGCTAACAACTTCGGAGATTGATTTTTCATTCAAGTTTATCCCCTCTACTTCTAGGTACTAACAACGACTAGTTTGTTTTTAATAGTCACACATGATTATGTTGTGGTTATTGTTGTTATTGCTATTGTGGTTACAGTCATTTATATAATTTATTTTATGTATTATCATTATTGCAGTATAGAAACAAAATATTTTGGTTACCTCATGATATGGATTTTAGAGGAAGAACTTATCCTATGTCAACACATTTATCACATATTGGTAAGACTATATTTGATATGAAAGGCACATAGGTATGTCAAAAAAGAAAAGTTAATGGTAACAGCAAAATTAGTGTCAAAATAGTTGCAAATAAAGGATTATAAAGTTATTGAATGCATTGAATGTTCATTTCCATTTGTTTGAAGAAAGTCCTAAGTATATGTAATATATATTGTAAGGCATACTTTTTGAAAATGCTATGATGAACTTAAAAATAAAGGAACTATGTTATATGGGCTATTGTTGATTATTGTTTGTAGCAATGGATGCAGGCCGTGCTTTACTTTCCTTTAGTATAGGAGTTCCTCTTGGAGAGAAGGGTTTAAATTGGCTGAAACTTCATCTCATGAATATGTATGGTCTGATGAAAAAGTTAGTGGTGTTCTCCTATTTCTTTGTCTGTAGTTATAATAAGTCTGCTTAATGTTTAAATATATGAAACTTTGTTGATAACGTGCTTCAAGTTTTCTATTGATATATATTCTTACTGTTAATTAAAATGTTTGGTTAACAGAGAATCAATGCAAGCACGATTGGAGTACTTCGACACGATTCAATATGAAGTGTATGACTCTGCTAAAAACCCTTTAACGGTAAGTGTGAGTATTATACAATACTATTCAGTAATGTGTGATAAGTGAATAATCAATTTTCATTTGTTTATGATTAGTATGTTCCTTTAAGGAACTGCAGTGGTTTTTTTTTTTTTTTCTTGTTTAAAGTTTAGATTATGGTATCCAAAAGGCACACAAAAATTTGAGAACAACTACTCTGGTTGGTAGTTCTTCTGAATTGGGTGTGGTTTGTGTGATGTCATGTTGAGAATAGGCACTCTGGTCAGTACTTCTTGCTTTAGAAACCATACAACTTGTAAGTTATCAAGTTCTGACCCTTCATACAAACTAGATTGAAATGTTCTCACCTGAAGAGGTCTGGAAAAAAGAAAATGAAAAAAGTGAAAAAAATCTTTGTTGTCGCCGGGATCGAACCCAGAGCCACTGGCTTTAGCCACCAGTGCTCTAACCACTTATGTACGACAATCCTCGACTTCTAAAACCTACACATTTTTCCTTTATACTGTTGAGTAGTACCGCTTGCTGCAGTCTCGTACTCAACAGACCACCAATTATGTCGTCAGAACACCTTTTCAGTGTCGACCAGAAACACCTCCCCCTCCAGAGAGGAGCCATAACTTGAAAAGGCTTTATCATCACAATTCAAGTTCTGACGCTTCATACAGACTAGATTGAAAATTTCTCACCTAATGGGGTTTTGTAAAAAGCAAAGGGAAAAATTAAAAAAAAAATTTTTTAATCACATTTTTCGTTGTTTTTTTTTCCCAGACCCCTTTAGGTGAGAAAGTTTCAATCTAGTGTATATGAAGGGTCAGAACTTGATAATTGTGCCACAAATTATGGCTCCTCTCCAGAGCAGGAGGTGTTCCTGGTCTACACCGAAAAGGTGGTCTGTTAAGTATGTGACTGCAGCAAGCGGTATTATTCAACAGTATAAAGGAAAAATGTGAAGGTCTTGGAAGTCGAGTGTTGTCGTATCAGTGATTAGAGCACTGGTGGCTAAAGCTAGTGGCCCTGTGTTCATTTCCCGGCGACAACTAAGATTTTTTCACGTTTTTTACTTTGCTTTTTTCCAGACCCCTTAGGTGAGAAAGTTTCAATCTAACTTGTAAGTTGTTCATGACCTGATATGGCCACATAGACACTTGCACCCTTGAATAGTTTTATGCTGCAGTTAGTGTATGTGAGAATGGCTGTGCTGAGCTAGCTATAAGGTCATGTTTCTGTACCAGTTAGAAGTCTCTCATTGTCTTGAGAACTATCATCTTCAGGAGTATCATTTGAGGATTCATTGTTCTTTGCAACTAGTTTATAGAGTATGCCTCCAATTCTCCACTGATGAAAGGCTAGAGGAACAAGCGGCATCTGAACTACAGTTAGATTCACTAGTGCTATTGTTGGCTACACAGGTCATAAACACCTTACAAGTAGTAATGAATTCTAAAGCAGGAACTGCTGACCAGAGTAGCTGTTCTCAACATGACATCACTCAAGCCACACCCAATTCAGGAAATAAAATTTTCAGGAGGCAAATAAATAGGGCAAAAGTTAGTCCTTATATTGAAGAAACTGATGACAGAAAAAATCTCTATTTTTTTTAAACCACTGCTTTCCCCTTTAAATATTTGGCAAGTGAGCAAAGCTAGCGAGACAATGTCACAGGTAAGACTTTAGAAAATCAGAGCTATTTGTTTGATTATGTGTTTAGACATACGCACGTTGCTGAACTTTGACCCTCATGTTTTTGTGTTTTCGTGGTGGTTGAGCCTGTCCCATACTCCATTTTTTGGTTTGTCAATATTACACCTTTGAATTTCGGTGTCTCTGACATAATCTGAACTTTGCAGGATGCATATACTTTCTATAAATACATACTACAGAAGCTCTGCCGTACTTTTTGGGGAAAATTAAGGAAGAGAGTAATTCAAATGTTATTTTGTTAGCTTGGCTACATACTGAAAGAAAAGAACTGAATGATGCTATGGTGGTATAGGAGCTTAATACTTTGACTTCATGCAAACAAAATAAATGTAGCCTTTTTTCATACAGATTTAGCATGGCAAAAATAAACTTAGATTTAAAGTTAAGTGTTTTACGTTGTTGTTTGAATTACATATTCTTCACCGTAGCTCGCTTGCCATTCGTGCTTAAGCCATTTCTAGTTTATATGTCTGGCTTTTGTTCTGTTTATTCAGATAACTCTTAAGTTGTATTTATATATTTTGCTAAAATTATTTTAAATGAAAGTTAAACAAACACCTTCAGTTATTTTAAAATTTGAGGGCGGATATTTTTTTTTTTTTTTATATGTGAGATTATTTTTATAGTAACAGAGTTTGAATGGAGGAAATGAGCTATTGGTTTGGGTCTTGAAATTTCCTACATCATGAACTTTAGTAGAAACCGGAATGGCACAAGTAGGCCAAAACAATACAAGAAGTTAAAGGCAATCCTTATTGTTAAATTGAAAAACTGGGGTCCAGTCCAAACCCATTGTTCAGGCGTCCAGCTACTTTGGAAGGATATTGTTTGTTTGTGCTTATAATGTAGCAACTTATATCAATATATGGGGGCCAGAATTTATTACCACTTTTATGTATTATACTGACTTTATTGTCACATCTCCCAAGTAGTGGTCTATCCAGGAAACTCTATACTTCATCATACTTAAGTTACTACTATCAATAAAAATCCTACACTCAGTATTTCAGTTGTCGTGACTATTGCCTGAGACGCTTTCTCATCTTTCTCATTCTCTGTGTCTTCCTTATTAGCTTTGCAGTTTCTTTGTCACTCGTACTGACAGTGACTAAGCATTTTGTGCATGTACATGTAAAGGTGTAAAGAAAATAATTTTTAAGTGCAGAAAGAAATTCAGATATACTAAAAACCTGTTGAGTAATAATTATTTACATCTGAAGAAGTACTGAGAGAATGAAGAAATAAGGTTGGGGGCGAAAGTACTTTATATAAATACCATAAAATATATGGACTTATAATACATCAGCGTATTTCATGTTTTTTTTTAAGCAAACAGTTGTAAAAAGAAAACTCATTCAATGTTTATGTCCCCATCAGTGCTACGCCACCTGTCAGTCAGAAATTATCTAAATAGTATGTTTTTATAGTGTTTCTTATGAATTTATACATGCAGGGAAGTAAATGGTGGATGAAAGGCAGTGACCCATTTCAAGTGTTGGCATGTTGCTTTGAATATACAAGTGCTGTGGATTCAGGTGACCCAAAAACATATGTTTCACATCTTCCTATTCATCAGGTTTGTTGGTTTTTGTTTTTTTTGTTTTTGTTGATTTAAATCGTTATTCATGCAGAAATAGAGTATTTCCATGTTGTAATGATATTTTGTGATTTAATCAGCCATAAGAATAGTTTACCATTATATAAAATATTATTGCTAATACAGTAGGAGACAAAATAAAGTTCCGAATTCCATTTCGTATAACGGCCATTGCATGATTAGAAATGAGGAGGAAACGGTACACTGTTTGGTAATAAACGGCCGTTCCGTTCAACCGCTTACCCATTTGAATCTTTCTCATTCACTGCATGCCTCGTTTAAAGACATAAAAAATCGTTTATCCTATAAAACATTCTGAATTATTGTTTACAGGCTCCTGTTGTGGAGCTTTTCAAGTTAAAAAAAATTTAAAGCCGTCCTATTCTAAGTCGTCTCGCAGATAATTGCTAGGTCGTCTACAGCACAGTATTGACGTTTTCTCAATGTTAGGGCCTTCTCGGGATTACAATTTTTACTACTGAAAGTCCATCAGTAGCTAACAGAAGTCCTACAAAGTGTGGTCCTCGTTATAGCTGTGTGCCCGTCAAAATTTTGGTCAGCAGCTTTATTGAAGTGAGTTAAATTTTTATACGAGCTTTTTTTTTTACACTATTCCCGTAGCGTTTAATGGGCGATATTATGCTCTTTTTTCCTGAGCCCTTTCCTCACTCTAGTTGTTGTTGTTTTTTCTGGAGTCATGGATTTCCTTCTCATGCTTTGTCGATCTCTTCCTACTTCTCAATATCTCTCTGTTATTCGATCCAAGATTGTAAAGTTTGGCTTTGTGAAACTATTGCATTCCCTTTTGAATTCTGTATCAACTCTCCCAGTCGTATTTAATCTGCTTTTAGCTACTATATTCATTTTCTTATTCACCTGAACTGAATGTGATGACACTTTTCCCAATTAGTTGGTGGCAGCACAAGTTACCCAGCTGGTGTCATGTAAAAATAGGTTCTCCTGAGAATAGGGGGCTTTTTACCATTATTTTAGTGTCCCTTGCGTTATTGTCTGGGCCCTTCTACAAAACCCAATATGTGTGTGTGCATGTGTGTATGCAACTAGGACTACTAGTGGTGTGCTTCACCATGAATGGCAAGCAATCGGCTTCCCTGGTTTGGTTGCACAAACTAGAGTAACTTCTAACACTTCATGTACTTAGAGTTTGTAAATTACATATATAATAGGGTACGGCAGAAGGGTTTTAATGCCATGTAACCACTCATTGCAACTGTTTTACTTAGAAAAACACAAAACAAATAAACCACACTAAACATTAAGGAATTACTGCACAGGTTTAAACCTACCCCTATATTTAGATATTTACTGCTGTAGTAGCCGAAAAAAAGCTGTGTAAAGGCAGGTATTGTATTTATTTGCTAGTTTATTGTTTACTTAGTGCTATTCTTTAGCTAAGCGGTAGCTATAAATGCACAACACTTTTACACACACACTTGTTCACTGGACATACCAACACAAGACTTGCCTTCGTGGTTAGAGTATTGGACAATATATTTTCAATTAAGAACAACACTGTTGTTTGATGGTCATATAACTACATATGCCACATTAACTTTAATGCAGCTACAGATTTGGTTAGAAAATGAACTTTAATAAATTTGTATGTTTTAACTGCACTCACAAAAGGATTCAAAACGGTAAGCTGTTCCATTTCCTTGGATGGTACGGGTAAATTAGATGATTCTGATTAGTGAAGTTTGTGGCACAGTCGGCCAACAAGCTAACACAAAAACATGGTCAAAGTACAAAAATGACATGTACTATACATCCCCAATTTGACACCCCCTTATAGTATCTCCCTCGCTTTTCTCACTCACCAATTATTACAACATAATATATATATATATATATATATACATATATATTATTCCTGGACTGATAAAAAAAGGGTCTGGTTACAGAAAATAAAACAGTAATATCCTGGATTATAGCTAATGTATTTCTGGAGTCGATTAATACATATATGTTATTGATACAGGATGGATCTTGTAATGGTCTACAACATTATGCTGCTCTTGGTAGAGATTATGTTGGTGGAAAGATGGTAAAGTGTTATTGTTGTCTTGAAATGGTTAACAAGTTACTACCATGTTACTAGGTAAATTTAATGAACTCTGAAAAGCCAAGTGATACATATTTGGAAGTGGCAAAATTGGTAAGCTAACTTCAATTGATTATATCAATATTAGTTTGCTCTTTTAAATTTACACTTGTACAGTGTTATATTTTAAAGATAAATATGTACATGTATATCTGGACTTTCAGTTTATCAGAGTTCAAAAGCTAGTTTATAATTCACAATAACCTTAAACTGCTGATCAAATATATTTATTAAAATGTTAGCTATTGGGTTCATTAAAATTTTAGTTTTAAACTAGGAAATTAAAATAAATACTAACACTTACCCTGCCACTTCTTTATTCAGCTCTTTCTTCTTGAGTCAGGGATTCCCTTCTCCCTTAGTCATGCTCTCTATTTTTTTATTCATAGATTTGGGCTTTGTGAAGGTATTGGCTTCTATGTTCGTTCCCCACCTATTTCACCTGCTTTTAGCTACAATTAGTTGTCATTTCTAATTCCTCAATCGCAGAGGGATAATGCTTTACCTGTTCAGTTTGAGTTATGGGGTGGACCCTTGCAGTACATGTAGCCAGGTAGCAGAAACCACATTGTGATCTACATATATATGTGTACATATATGTGACTGTCTGCGGGAAAACCGGGCACAACGCGGCGTGCGTAAATATCGAGAAAAGATCGATCGATTTCTTAAAAATGTATTGTTTCAAGCCGACCGAAAGGAACGGTTAGGTCTATTATAGCGGGAATGACTTAAGCTGCGACGATAAAACTTGGAGAGCTCAATATCTGGACGCCGACAACTCTGTAAGTGCAAAAAAAAAATTTCGAAGGGTGCCGCGTTGTGCCTGGTTTTCCTGTAGCCGGAGGGTCACATATGTATATTACAAATGGAGACAGCTATTTGCTGTTTGCTTTTATGAAATGGCTACTAAGTATAAAACCCTAGCAATTTATTTCACTGAGCTACTCAGAAGTTATTATGCTTGAAAAGTTCGAGGCTCATCTTCAAAGAATTGACCAGTTGATGAAGTTTTGTGTTTCAGTATCAATGGAAAAAAATACCAAAGCATACATGAAAGAGAAACTAATGATATGTGAGCAGTTTAACCTAATTATCTAATTTATTTAATTCTATGACATAGTTTTATCACTATAGTGAAAAATTATATGTGGTTTCATTATGTCCATTCTGATCATAAATGTCATAGAATTGATAGTAATACTATACATGTACATAATAGGTTGAGAAGAAGAGACGTTTGGATGCAGAATTGGGAAGCGAAATAGCTCAACAATTAGAGAATCGTGTAACAAGAAAGGTAGTTGTTTGTTTAATTATATTAAATACAGACATGATAGTGAATTTCACAGTCAACTATTAATTACACCAACAGTAGCTAAATAATACCATATTTACTGTATATACTTAATGTCTTTCAAGTTTTTCATGTTTTGTTAGCTTGTTTTATTTTGTTTTGTTTGGTTTTGCTGTTTTTGTTTGTTTGTTGTTTTTTGTTTTGTTTTTTACTTGCATGTCAAATATTTAAATAGTAAACAATTAATGTGTCTTTGAAGATGAGTTATCATGTTTTATGTTCATTATTGAGTAACTTGCTTAGTTACTTTCCAGTTGCATATTTTTTTCTAGGTATGCTTAATTTTCCCTGCTGATTTTCAATAATTACAGTAAAATATGTTCTATGAATTGGGGTGATGAGGCTATATTGATGTAGGTAGTTAAGCAAACTGTTATGACTACTGTATATGGAGTAACCATGATTGGAGCTCGTCTTCAGATTCAGGTATATGATGGGGATTTGTAATCACTTATATGTTTCACCTCACTTCATAGGTTTTATTTAATTTTTTGCCATTTCTTGTTTAATTATTTCCTTTTTTAATATTTTCACTAAAATTTGATGATTTTTTCCTCCATTAGTACTGTTACACTTTTATCTTCTATTATTATTCTTAATTGTTGTTGTTTTTCTTTTCATTTTGTAATACTAAACAATCAGAGCACTAAGAGTGCTAACCCTCAGAGTTATTTCATTTGTTTAAAATGCTATAATTTGCAAATGAAGTCACTACTGTTGAATACAAAAATTCTTAAATGTTCAGCTTGTAGCATTAATGGTTTTGTTCTATTTATGAATTAACATATCTTGCTAGCTGTTTAATTATTTAGCTATGGCTTAGTGTGGACAACTTTAGCCTTTTCTCTCACTTTCTCAAAAACTAAGCCGAAATTCAAAAAGTGGCAAATCAAGGGGGCTTTAAATCATGTAGTTCAAGTTCCTCTCATCTCAAAGCACGAAAGTCCGTTGTCTTGGAGATCCACTGTTGACAGAGTGAATATAAATGACAAAGAGACTACTGTAACCCTCACGCGCATGCCTGCTGAGGGTTAAGTATCAAGATAATTATTGTATTACTGGGTGTACGTATATTACTTAGTAGTTGAGACATATTTATAAGTATAAATGGAGTCTGTATTAAACACATTTAAGATCAGTGGCAGTCCATGCTTGAGCAATAGTGTATTTAAACATTGGTTTCTGTGCTGGTTATGATATCAAAACTAGACATTTGAATTTGAGTGATGCTGTTTAACTTATTTAGTAATTCTGAGTCACGGAATAGTATTTATTATAGTTTTGACAGCTGAATTTGTGTTTGTAATTGAGTAATGCATGTAAAAAAGTTTAATTATTCTCTATATATATTATTTTATGTCATAATTGCTGGACACAATTTTACAATTTTGTTATATTTTCTATTAACATTTAGAATAAACTCAAATCCGATTTTGATCGAACTACTTCTTATAAATGTTCTAAATATCTGGCGAAGCTGGTGTTTGAGGTTTTGGAATCAAGATTTCAGGAAACCAGAAATATTCAGGTTGTTATGCATGGCAGTTGTAAATGTCTGATAACATATAATGTAGTATACTGATCTTAGAAACTAATTTACCTTATCTGTAATAAATGTCACTTTATTTAATTTGTTTCCGTTGTTAACTGATCATTATTAGGCGGCTAAATAATGTTCCTAGTTTGATAGAAGTTGTAACTTTGAAATGCTCAGTAACATTCATGATATCAATAACATAGTATAATTCATTTCCTTTTCATGTCATTGTGTTAAGAGTATTCTATGCAAACTTGTATATATTTGTTTTATATAATATTAACTTGTTTTAGTGTGCCAGCTCCTAAATTGTAATTCTATAGAATGAGCAAACTAAAAAAAAAACATCACACCAGCCTTTTATTTTCAGTGCACATGAACGTCCTGTATACTTTCTTGCTGAATCTAGTATAGTGTGCACAATTTTTAAGCTATTTGTTGCATTTTTGTTGGGTCACTTTTCCTGGCTGTAAGGGACTAATATTAAGTTGTTGTTTTTTCCCTGGTCTTGGTTGAAATTAAGAATTCTTCTGATGTGCTGATGTGCATTGCCTCCATAATTCTTCGTTTGAGCCTGATGCTTTCTTTTTCTATGACAGTGCTGGTGTTCCCCCAGGCGGTGTTGTGCAACTGCTAATTTCTGAGTTTCAAAATTCTTACAGCATCTCTGATGTTCAGATAGTCTAACTTGTAGCGTCCTGCCTGTCTCTCCTATTGGAACGGTCACAATCTAGACAGGAAATGTGATGATAACTCCAAGATGATTGAAGAGATCTGGTCGTGGTTTCACATGCGAAATAAAAATGTGAGAGTCCTCCCAGAACAGAAGATCATCTTGATGTCATGTTTTGCACAAATCCTTTTTATTCTTTCGCTAACTCCTTAACATAGGGAATAGTTGTTGTCACTTCTGTTCCGTGAGTTTGTTGTTCTTTGCTTCTTTTCTTGTTCCTATTCTGATGATGGAAAGCTCTGTTAACATTGGCACATGGATGTCCATTCTTCTTGAAAACTGATTTTAGATGTTCCATCTCCTTTGTGTGATCTCATCGAAACGTGATTTAAAATCAAATCAGACGTGATTAGTCCATTAACTTAGTCTTGAAATAGAAAATATGCCAAAACAATTCCTATTTATATTCATAGTGAAGTATATTTAACAGCAAACATTTGTATTAATGTATTTAAAACTATTGATGTACTCGAGCACAGTGTGAGCAAGCCTGAGCATAAATATAATTTCAAATGACTTAAAACACTTCTAGGTTTCCAACAGAACCATTTCTAAAATAAATACATAGCTGTTATGACCATAATACTTCCCAAATACAAAACTACTTTCTTACCTCATTTCCCTGAGCTGGCATCTTCTGTAGTCTTTAATGTATGTCATTCTGATTATCCAAATTACCAGTAATTTAAACACCAAGTACATGCAGCTACAAAAAATGGCTGGTTTTTTTATTGTCTGGTAATTGGTTTAAATACCATGGTAATTATTGGCCATAACATTTGGGACTTTAAAAAAAAACAGTTCTAAAGAATTACTGCACAGTTTAAAGCCTAAGAGTAAGTTTGTAAGACCTAGTGCATCCTGTAACATTCAGAAATGACCTAATTCAAAGGGGTCCTGGTTGATATGGGATCACTTAACCAAAATATTCTGTTTAATGAAGGTATGAACAAGATAGACTACGAAGCAAGCACAAAAATGCAAGGGTCAAAGTACAGAATGACATGCGTATATGAACAATTTTCAATTGTGTTATTCCTGATAGTGTCTCGCTCGCTTGCCAAATATTAGGATTATTTCATCACCTAATGTTGAAATTGCATTAAAAAACTTTAAAATATAATATTTAGAAGTTACTATTGTCCTAGAATGTATTACCATTATACAAATGGCAGTTTATAGTGTTCCATAATAGAGAGTAGGCACAAAATTGTTCATGAATAGTGATACTTCAATTCATAGTTAAGTATTATTTAACAGCAAAGACTTGTATTAATATATTTGAAAATATTAGAAATCATTACATTACCTAATGTTGAAAGTGGATAAATATCGTTAATTGTTTAAGATTTCAAACATGATCACACTAATAATTCTTTGTTTTAATCAGTTGTATGTAGATAAATTTATTTTTATATAGAATTGGTTATCTCAGTGTGCTGTATTAATTGCTCGTGCTGGACACAATGTGCAATGGATTACACCTCTCGGATTACCAGTAATTCAGCCATATAAAAAGCATCGCAATTTGAAAAAGGTATTTTTTCTTTGATGTGTAATTCTATGAACCTAAGCATCAAAACTATGCATCATATGTTATATTTTGTGCCACAAATATTCTGTTGTTGTTTGCTTTGTATCACAAAGTTTTAATTTTTTCAAAATTTTTATAATATAAATTTGGATCAACTTTACAGTATAAAATGTCCATCACTTTCAACTATACCTTTTTAGGTGCCTACACTAATTCAGGGATTACTTTGTTATCACATGGACTTGGGTGCACCGAATGTAAAAAAACAGGCTGCAGCATTTCCTCCAAACTACGTTCATTCTATTGATTCTTGTCATATGATGATGACAGCTCTTGGGTGTATGATGTTAGTATGAAGTTAGATGAGTAAAAGAGTTTGCAATGTTTACCAGTATTTTTTTTTAAACATTTAATTTATTCATTTTATATCCATGTAGAAATGGTGTGCCATTTGTGGCTGTTCATGACTGCTTTTGGACCAATGCAGGCTTTGTTGATTCCTTAAACAAGGTACCTATTAATATATATGAAGTAATAAATATTACATTTAAAGTATTGCTACGTTAGCAATTGGCTATTGATGTGTTCCTATTTTTATGTTGTTTTTTTGTTTTTGTTTGTTTGTTTTTTGTTGTGGTTGTTTTTTGTTTTGTTTTTATTTAGTTTTTTCACTGTGGTTCATTTTCCCTTCAACATTAACTCTACATGGTGTAACCGCCATATAACAGTCAGACTACCCTTGGTCAGTCATAAATATTGAACCGCTTGACATAGCGACTTTATTCAAGCATTAAATTAAAGCTAAAGTTTTGCATTACTACATATATATAATGATGAAGCCCATTTAAAAGATAACAGAAAACTGTGGTGTTGAAAATTCAGTATGCTGATTCGGCAGGTATGGCTTCTGAGTTCAATGTGGACAGAGTTGCATGATTTTTTGTTTGACAATGATTTCGGGCATTCCAAGCGGATAGATGGCAAAGAGTTTAACAGTAGCATGTATGAGTTATGTAGGGCATCTTCACGAGTGGCTATGTTTTTATAAGAGGTAGCAGCTCCAGATATCATTTCCAGTGACTATTAGAGCTCAGATACAAAAAGTAAGACAGAGTCGACGTTTGCCTTTGTAGCACAAGTATAGTATAGAGCTCACGAAACATCACAATCACTTTGAGTTACTTCAATGCCATGTAAATGTTAAACAGTCTATGATTTGGTAAAAATGTGTGCTTTCTTTTTGGTTGTTGTTGTTGTTTTTACGCATAAAGCTGTTTTTCTAATTTACCATATTGAGAAACTAGAACAATACTTGATTGGAATGTGACAGATATACATGATTGACATACGCTTAAGTGTGGACATCTATTATTATACATAATTTTACGCTTCCAATTTATGGTAGAATGCTCTATTAATGTATTATTGCATCTGTAAGTGAACTAATTGATATTTTCTATTACCAAACACTGTTGCTTCAAGACTATTCAAGCAAGACTTTTATCTGTGACAGTGACAGATGTTATGTCATTTAATTTCAAATAATTTAGATAATACCTTAGCAAGTATTTGCAAACATTAGTTTGACTTTTTATACACAGTTAAAAAAAACTTTACATACAATTGAATTATACACTTTGTCAATTACAAACCATAATTATTTTTATGATATAAATCAATAATTATGTAGAAATAGTGGTAGAAAGTTTTCATGCTAATGTGGCTGTCACTTGGCAACCATGAACTTATCGGAAATTTTTCGGAGGAATTTTAACTTCAAACCTATAGTTTTGGATTAAATTTTCAGATTTCAACACCCTTGTTTCACTTTACATGAGTTGCCCTGCCATTGTTGTTGACCTTAAATCATTATTTAATATTATTGTAATGAAATCAGTGCACTTTTTAAATATGAAAGACATCACCCATAGAAAAAAAACTTAAGTACAATCGTTATAAATGGCTCAATATCATTGTTTTGTTTTGTTTTGTTTTATTGTTTTTTTCTTTTTATTTGTCTCGGTAACTTTATCATGAACAATTATCTCTACTAAAGGAGCTGCAATGTGTTATAGTTATACTAACAAATCAGACTTTACACGTTCTGAATTAGCAAAACAAGTTTTTAATCAACTTTTTACTCAATAGCTTCATAGTTTCCCTATGATGGATATGTAATATTGGTGGAATTTAGAACCTTTTCATTGCCCTATATTTAGATCGCTTTAACTAATAGTAACTATTTTCAGTGTAAAGGTATGTATAATCTTGCCAGCATTATACAGTAGAAGACAAAAAAGTTTCTAATTCCGTTCCGTAGAACGGCCGTCGCACGATTACAAAACGGGGAAAAAAACGGTATGCCATTTGTTTAAAAACGGCCGTTCCGTTCGACCTCGTTACCACTTTAAATAAAACGTTCCGATCTTTTGTTTACAGGCTCCAGAGGCGGAGCTTTTCGGGTTAAAAAAAATGAAACCGTCCTATTCAAAGTTGTCTCGTGGAGAATTGTTAGTTCAACCACCGTACGGTATTGACGTTTTCTCAATGTTAGGCCTTCCCGGGCTTAGAATTTTCACAACTGGAGGTTCATCAGTAGCTAACAGAAGATCTACAAAGTGCGGACCTCGTTATAGTTCTGTGCCCATCGGAACTTCAGTATGCAGCTTTATTGAAGCAAGTTAAAATTTTGTACGAGCTTTTTTGCACTATCCCCGTAGCATTTAGTGGTCAATATAGCTATAGAAGAGTTTCTAGCTAGAAAATATCTGAATCGACAGAAATGCTTCATAGTTTTTTACCGTTTTAGTAAATGGTGTCGGCCGTTTAGTCAAAACGGTATGGAATGCAACAAAAATTACGGTAAAAAAGCTACCGTTTTACGTCCATACTACGAAACGAAATTCAAAGCTTTTTTTGTCTCCTACTGTACATTAACAGATTATTTGTTACTCTGTGTGCATAATGCGACTTTTCGTACTAATACTGAGGAGTGTGTATTCAATAGATATTATGAAATTGTCAAGAGGATAAATGTGTCAGTATAGTACATAATTACCATTATGTAATAAAAGCCTACGAAAATGTGCTGGTATAATAAGAGAATAATGCATACCTACTCAAAATTGACAAACCTTTTCTTCGCTGATATTAAAATTCAGTTGCCTTTCATTATCTATTTTCTACTGTTTTGAAATGAGTAGTAATATCTTACTCACTTTCTGTCCTGTCTGATACATTTCTCTTAGAATTATGAATATTTTTCATGTGCCTTACTTCTGATTTTTACAAACTCAGCAAAATTGGTTTCTTTTCTCACCACCAAAAATCGTCTGGGAATTTCTTGACCCACTCTTCAAGCTTACTATGCTTTTATAACTCAATTTAGGACCAGTTTTCATTTAGTTGAGGGCTGTGTTACTATTTTTAATGCCAAGGTAGATTTTGTTTCTAGCTTTAATACATCCAAAGAGACTGGGAAATAATAATTGAAGTAAGGATGCAGATAGAACTGCAGCAGTTTGAGGTAGTCATGATGGACAACAAGAGAAGCTTGTAACCATGTGAAACACTGCGTCATAGATTTGTTTGTAGTGGCACATTTTATGTAGCATCATTGCTGGAACAACATAAATGAGGGAAAATGAGCGTAATTGGTAATAACCCTACCTAGAAGTATGATAATAAATTGCTTTTAAGTGTGCCTTTTGCCTATGTGATCGCACATAGTACCTGAAGTCACAAAAAAATATCTATTTGTTATTCATGCTCTGGAATGGACTACATATGGTTATGGGTACTAAATAAATATGCCAGAATTGGTGGCTGTATGTCATGCACAAGAGTTGCGTAGGGCTTCAGAAATAATAAGGAATTTTACAATTAGCGGTGTTATGTTAGTAGTGGTTCAATTCTGTTTTATTAGGGTAACTTAACAAAACTTATTGTTTGTATCATTATATGATGTAGATTTGCCGTCAACAATTTGTGAGCCTTCATAGGGAACCAATTTTAAATAATCTTGCTGAATATTTTGAAGAACATTATGGAAATTTGAGGTTAGATATTATTTTTAAACATTAGTATGATGTTCTTTATATTGTTTTCTCATATTTCTAATACTTCAGGTATACTGATTTACCTTCTTTGTCTTACAAGGACTGTATATTTCCATGCTTGCCGCCACAAGGTAATTTTTTTTTTGCTTTGATGTTTTAAATTTATTATTGAATTATGTCACTAACATACAGTAAGTTGCTTAATAACGTTTCGAATTTCGTTCTGTCGTACGGCTGTAAAACGGTAGTTTTTTTACCGTAGTTTTTATCGTTGCATTCCGTACCATTTTGACTAAACAGCCGACACTGTTTACTAAAATGGTTAAGCTTTTGGGTCGATTCACAAATATTTTTTAGCTAGAAACTCTTCCATATATATATCAGCAAGCTAATACTTTGTAGTGACCATTACACGCTACGGGAATAATACAAAATACAATTCGTACAAAAATTAACTTGCTTCAATAAGGCTACAGACCGAAGTTCCGATGGGCACAGAGCTATAATGAAGTCCATACTTCATATGTCTCCTGATAACTACTGATGGACCTTCCGTAGTAAAAATCTAAGCCTGAGAAGACCATAACATCAAGATAATGTTTATACTGTGCGGTGGTCAAACTAACAATTGTCCACAAGACAACTTTAAATAAGGACAGCTTTAATTATTTTAACCGAAAAGCTCCTCCTCTGGAGCCTATAAATCAGAACATTTTATTGGATAAATGTTTTTTTATCAGAACATTTTATTGGATAAATGATTTTTTATATTTCTTTGAGCGGGGCATGCAGTGAACGAGCAAAAATTAAAACTGTAACGCGGTAGAACGGAACAGCCGGTTTTTACCAAACAGCGTACCGGTTTTTCCCCGTTTTTTAATCGTGTGATGGCGGTTCTACGGAATGAAATTCGAAACTTTATTTTGTCTTCTACTGTAATTTTGAAGCTTATTATATTTACAGTATGTAATGAATGTATGTGTAATGTTACTAATTAATTTTTACAGTTATAAATTAATATTTACTTATTTATAAACTGTTTTTTTTTTGTTTTTTTAATTAAGGACAATATTTTAAATAAACAAGTTAAGTACAATAGAAGACAAAATAAAGTTCAGAATTTCATTCCATAGAATGGCCATCTCACGATTAAAAAATGGGAGGAAAACAGTACACCATTTGGTAACAAACAGCTGTTCTGTTCAACCAAATTATCATTTTTAATCTTTCTCGTTCACCGTATGTCTCGCTCAAAGAAATATTTTTAAAATCGTTTATCAAACTTCTGATTTTTTGTTTACAGGCTTCTGAGGCGGAGCTTATAGGATTAAAATTTTTGAAGCTGTCCTATTTGAATTTGTCTCGCGGAGAATGGTTAGTTCGACCACCGCACAGAATTTTTGAAACAATTTATAAATTTTCCTGTAGCATTTAAATGGTCAATACAAGGTGTTAGCTTGCTGATATAGCTATAGAAGAGTTTCTTGCTAGAAAATATCTGTGAATCGACAATAAAGCTTAACTATTTTTTATTGTTCAAGTAAATGGTGTCGACCGTTTAGTCAAAACAGTACGGACCACAACGGTATAAACTCATACAACGGAACAGAATTCGGAACTTTTTTTGTCCTACTGTACTTTGAGGAAATAAATATTGATCCCAGTTGTTGTTGTTTTTTCAATATGTAAAAGAATGACTTACATTTTGTTGTGAGCTAACTATAACATTCATATTTGAATATTTAATCTATAAATTTTTCAAAGCAGTTTATATTAGGTTACACATGATCAGTGCGTGGTTGCCATTATAGAGTATTGACTGTGTTTACTTCTACTATTAATAAAGCTTCAAATGCTCATTAACCTTAGCACTATTATTCACTGGCTAGCTAAAGGGAACTGTAAATGTAAATGCTGTCTTCAAATATGCAATTGACACTTACTGACAGTTTCAACGTGTAATTGAAACACTAGGTTAACTTTTCAGCATGAAGCGAAACTACACATGATGCAAGAAATAATTACTTTCACAAAACCTTGTACCGATTCAGAGCTGAGTTTCATGTTTACTGAAAACTCAGCCCAAAATTCAACAAGTTGCACTTTGTCAAAGTAAATATGTAAATATTTTATGATATATTAAATTACTATAATTTATATTATTCTGTAACATGGCAGAATCAAATTATGTGTTACTTTTGTGGATAATTTTAGGGCATTTGAATCTTGAAAGTGTCTTATCTTCAATTTATTTCTTTTCTTAATTTCATCAATTTTTTTTTCATTTAATGTTTTCTATTGACTTAAGTGTATTTTGATACATCAAGTTTTCATCAGTCACATACATTATATTTTGATTTAAATTTAGTAGTCAATATTCAATTATTTAATCCAATTCCTAAATGACATCTATATGCATTAGTAGAAAATTCCAATTCCACAGATTTAAATGTGTTACTTATTATTATTAAAAAAATTTTAATGAATAGTTTAAAGAACAAGTGTGTAAATTTAATCTCTCCAAATATTTATTTCAATGATTTGAATAAAAGTTTTAAGTTAGCCGGATAGCTGTCTTAGTTTTATATTAAAAGTCCTTTGATGTAACAAGTCGTATTAGTGTTACTTTTAAATGCTTGCATAGTTCACTATGCTACTAAAATATATTTTGTTTTCAAAATCAATTCATGGTTTCTTAAAATAATAAATCAGTAGTCATTCTCTCCATTACTTCATGTTTGTTACCAAATAATATTGCACAATTAATACAAGTATAGATTTTTTTGGATCCCTGGTATCAACAAGTCGTAAAGTATTTTTCTACTTGTGTATTATTTTTGCTAAAGCCTTGGAGAGTATCCTGCTTGTGTACTGTAGCAATAATTTTAATTAAATGTGGTTGAAATTTTTTTTTACCTTATTAAGCACGCCTTAGTCTTCATCTTATTTCAGGTAGCTGCATGTACTACACTCTAGTACTTATTAAAATATTTCTTCAGACCTGCATGCAAATTATAATGGTGTAACAATGAAGCGAGGATTTTACAATTTCATCATCAAGCTAATTAAGTTATTGAACGCATTCATTGTATTCCTTGTCAATTTTCTCCTTCAAAAAAGCCTAGACTTGGTACTCTTTATTGCATTAGGAAATAGGATGAGAGTAGTGGTTGGGAAGTTGTACGGTGCATTGATATTTCCTGAATCAGCAATAGATCAAATTGAGCATGTGAGAAATGTTATTTGTTTATAGTATAGAGACATAATTACAACTTCAACCCATTCAAACTATATCGAAATGAATTAATTAAAAGACAAACAGACTAATAAGACTTGTAAAATGGACAATCAAAACAAGACTTGTAGTTTGAAATTACCTACTGATAAGAAAAATACTATACACATGGTCAACTAGTTTGTAAGGCTAGCCTCTCGATCGTTACCTGAGACCTTCTCTTACAAATAACACACTGGGATTGTGTAGCTCCTCACTTTTGACTACTCATATTTGGAGACGTCATACACCATTAGCTGTGACTTGAATAGAAATAGATACAGGCAGTTCTATGAGACATGAAAATTATAGAGTAATACGAGTAAATCATGAAATGTGAGAATTGAGCATACATGTACTTACCAAGTACAAATATGCTGAAATGCATGATTAGTATGACCTGATTATTACCTAATGACAAATAATGTAGGCTTGACTTGGTTATTCAACAAATGATGTTTATTGCATTGTTTTTATTTTTGTGGTATCATAGTGACCACTAATATCGTACTTGAATTTATTAGAATACTATAACCAATTTTAACATACATGTAAAAGGTATTAAATGTAGGGAATTTGAATCAAACATTTAAAGTGCTACTGCTTTGCTCGGCATTCTACCGTAATTACAGGGAAAATTTTGAAAATCGGAAATAATTGTGTTTGGTATTCATTTAGGAGTAGCATGTATTTCACACTACAGTGTATTGTTTAGGTTCCTTAAAAATTTAAAAAAAATTATTTGTAATTTAACTGCATTATTAAAGTAGATGCTGGAAATCCTATTAATTTTTTTAGAGTATTCACTTGAGAGTAATATACACTTGACTGAATGCATCAATTTTTTTCAAGTGTTGTAAAATATATGAAATCGGAAATTTTGCTAGCTCAATTCTTTATCTCAAGTAGGTGAAGAGTCAGGTATATGTGTTCTGGCTATGGTTTTTGGCTGTAACAAAAACCTTAGCACTGTCCACCTGATTCATCATATTTAACTACATTGTTAGTAGCTGCTGCATTTGACAGGTTTAGTTTTAGTTTTTCACTAGCAAAAACTACAATTTTAGGTTTTAGTTTTGTTTTTTCCAATGTACTAATTTCCAATTCTAGTCTTAGTTTTTCAAATTTACTAACTTCTATTTAAGTGTAATTTTGGTTTTCTAGAATTCAAATTTTAAAATTCAAGTAATAATATTTTAGATAGATTTTGTTTTTCAATGCAGACTTCAATTCAGTTTCCATATGGTTAGCTGTTTTTTTTACTTTATTGTTTGTTCTTTTTAACAGTAGCGCTACAATCATTTAGTTTTTTAAATAATTATTATTACCTTGTGGCCAGTCTCTACTGTAGTTAGATGTGAACAGGACTAAAGAAGTCAAGTTCAGAATTGACCAAGCCAGGTGCTTCAACTTAGTGTTGACAGAGTTTTTGGTTTTGGGCTCGCAGGCCGGAGAGGACACGCTCCTGTGACCTATCTTTGTTGGCTTTCCATCTAAACTAATTTTCCTGCTTAATTATTTATTTATTTAGCCATTATTTACCCACCATATTCCTGCTTAATTATTTATTATTTATTTATTATTTACCTACCTATTTATTTCCCCATTATCTATTTACCTACTTACTTAATTATTTATTTACCTATTTATCTACCTATTTATGTATCTACCTATTTATGTATCTACCTATTTATGTATCTACCTATTTATTATTTATTATTTATTATTATCTGTTATTTATCTATTTAATCCACTTCAAACCTCTCCCAATCTATCCCTACATATTGTGGTCTGTTCACCCATTCACCTATCATTTCAAACCTCTTCCAATCTATTCCAAGGTATTGTGGTTTGTTCACCCATTCACCCACCCACCTATCAACACCTTTGCAGGAGGCAAACACCCAGACTGTTGAAAGGGCTCAATCCCTTTGTCATATTCTTTGTCTATTGTTGTTTTTAATTTCCTGTCATGTCAGCTGTAGACCAGCATATATATGTAGCTGGTACACCATTGCTGTTTCAGTCTTGTATTGCTTGAAGGCCCACAAAGCCGAGAATTTACAATTATAACCAAAAACTCTGTCAACACTAAGTTGAAGCACCTGGCTTGGTCAATTCTGAACTTGACTTCTTTAGTCCTGTTCACATCTAACTGCAATTAATCAGGTGCTTCTTGGGACTACCACTGGTTTTTCGTAGATGCCACTGCAAATAGTTATATTTTAAGTTTAATAATTTTAGTTTTAGTTTTTATTCAAGAGCTCTATGACTTAGGTTTATTTCAGGGGAGGGGCAGATCCAGTTTGCCCCCCCCCCCACCCCCCATTAGATTTCTGAGAAAATATATTTGGTAACCAAATACAACATATTTAGATTTATTTCAGTTATCAAAAATCTAGCTTGAGAATTAATAGCTACTAATGTGAGAGAAGGGAATAACTCAAGTTGCTTAATCATGTATGTACTAGTGGTGCGCTCGAATAACGCAATGGTGGCGAGCGAGCTAGCAGCAAATTGCTCAGTAATAAGCCTCTACCGAGCAATTTGCAGCTAGCTCGCTCGCCACCATTGCGCTATTCGAGCACACCACTAGTACATACATGTTAAAATAGGGACTACATTAGACACAAAATAGAAGGGTTTTTTTTGCATGCAGATTAGGTTTTAGTATGCTAACTCTAATTATTAGTCCTTATACTCAATATTTTGGTAAGAAAAGTTCTTCCCCCTCTTACAGTCTTGGCCACGTCCATTTGCCCCCCCCCCCCCCCCCTTGGCAAAAAACTGAAATACGCCCTGAAATAATAATAATAAAATAATAATAATAATAATAAAATAATAAATAATAATAGAATAACAATAATAATAAAATAATAATAATAACAATAAATAATAATAATAAAATAATAATAATGATAACAAATAATAATAAAATAATAATAATAACAATAGCAATAAATAATAATAATAATAATAATAACAATAAATATAAATAACAATAATGAAATAAAATAACAACAATAATAACAATAATAGCAATAATAACAACAACAACAACAACAATATTAATAATAATAATAACAATAATAATAATAACAACAATAATAATAATAACAATAATATTGGCAACGAAATCAGCATTAAAGGCACTGTGTCAGTACACAAGCAGCCCGCCGTACTATTTTATAGTTTGAGGAAGTTGTGATAGATTGTGAAATACTGCGCGTGAGTGTGATAGGGTCCCAATCGAGATACACAGGCTCTAGCAAAAACTCCACGCTAACTTATTGTAACTAAACGGAGGTGGTGCACGGAGAGTATGCGGAAAACCAGGTACATAACATATTTTTAGTAACAGCGCAGACTATATAGTGACACAGTGCCTATAATAACAACATTAACAGTAGCAAAATAAAAAAAATAACCATAAAGAAATATTAGAAATTATTTTACGAGCACACAAGATATTGGAATCTATTTTACTAGCACTTAAAATATTAGAAACTATTTTACGAGCACGTAAAATATTGGAAAATATTTTACGAGCACACAAAATTTTGGAAACTAATTTACGAGCACACAAATTATTAGAAACTATTTTACGAGCACACAAAATTTTGGAAACTAATGTACGAGCACACAAAATATTAGAAACTATTTTACGAGCACACAAAATTTTGGAAACTATTTTAGGAGCACACAAAATATTAGAAACTATTTTATGAGCACACAAAATATTGGAAACTAATTTACGAGCACACAAAATATTAGAAACTATTTTATGGGCACACAAAATATTAGAAACAATTTTACGAGCACACAAAATATTAGAAACTATTTTACGAGCACGCAAAATTTTGGAAACTATTTTACGAGCACACAAAATATTATAAATTAGTTTACGAGCACGCAAAATATTGGAAACGCATTTATGAGCAAACAAAATATTAGAAACTATTTTTACGAGCACACAAAATATTGGAAACTATTTTACGAGCACACAAAATATTAGAAACTATTTTACGAGCACACAAAATATTGGAAACTAATTTACGAGCACACAAAATATTAGAAACTATTTTACGAGCACACAAAATATTGGAAACTATTTTACAGCACACAAAATATTAGAACACACAAAATTTTGGAAACTATTTTACGAGCACGCAAAATATTGGAAACTATTTTACGAGCACGCAAAATATACTTTTAGATTCCTGGAGCGTAGCCAGACCCTGTACCAACCGTAACCGCTACGCGGGGAAGGAAAGGGTCTGGGAACATACAATACAACGACTGTTCAGCAGCACCGCAAAAAGGGTGCTCAATTATCACATTCCAGCAAGCTTGCGGTATACTGTGTGACGTCAACATCAGATCTGGAAGGGTGAAAATGTTTGCTCAACTTCATTAAACTTGTGAAGTTGTTTTTTGTAGGCGATTTATAAGCACTCCTGGCAAGCAATGAATAGGAGACGTGCTATCCGGACGTGGTTGTGACGTCAATGGCTACCGCAAGCGTTGGAATGTGATAATTGGAGCACCCTTTTTGGGGTGCTGCTGATGTAGTCAAGCAGATAGTGAAAATATTTGTTAACAGCTGGTCCAAAGCATGAAACATTGTGCATGCTTTGGGTATGAAATATTAAATATATTCAGAAGGGGTGCCACATTCTAGCACCATTCTGACTGTAATTAACCCAATAATTAATTAATACAATTAAAAATATAGGTGAAAAAATTGATTGGTAATTTAGGGGTCACATGACCCACTACAGTGACATAGGGCTGTACAAGACAATCCAGCATCTTTACACTTGCACTTTCTGGAACACAAAGGTAATGCCTTGCAACCACATTTCAGTAGCTCTTGGCTGGCCTTGGTTATCTCTGGAAGAAGAGTCCAAATTGGCTTCAAAACTTCTTCTTTCCAAGTCCACCCATATCCCTCAGACTGGAAGAAGGCTCATGGCCCAGATGCTAGCTTGATATAGTGCTCTGTTGGCATGTTGCAAGAGGGAAGCCTATCATGAGGGAGAGAACTTGTTACACTAAAAAATTGCATGGAATGCCACTGGCATACCTGAGTTGGGGGAATGCTGTCCATTAGCTTTGCTTTCTTAGAAAAAAGATCCTTCCTCAACTCGTTCACCTTTGAAATTGGTGTAGTCTTGTCATATAAGACACCAGTGAAACGTTCCAATATCTCAAATGTTGGAGAAGCTAGGAGTATTGACTGAAAAGGGTGTTTCAATGCATAATGAAATGCTTGTGTGGCACTAGGGTAAGATTTCCATGCCTCCCATGAAGACTTCTTTCCTTTACCATAGAATTGTGAAGTGGCATCACAACCAGTGAAAGCATGGTAGAAGGGTAAGGCCTGGCACAGAGATGCACCAAGATTTTGGCAAATTTTATTAATGTGCAGATACCGAAAGTGCTTGCCAACTCCAAATGCCACCCAAATCTCCACTCCTGGATATGTGGATTGAATCTAGTGAAATGTAGCTGCAATGATAATAATCACGTCGGTGTCCACTGTCTGCACAGAAACAACTCTGGCACCTTTTTCCAGTGAGTCTTTTATGTGGAGACACATTCGCGTGTCCGCTTCCTCGTGATCACTTGAAGGCATTGGCACACAAGCACCCTTACTGACAGATGAACCTACAAAAACAACAGCAAAATTTAAAATGTATACAATACTAAAATAATATTGAATTACCTGAGGTGATAAAAACTTGCTTATCTGGAGGATAATCACAATCAAGCACTTTTTGAGTTAGAAACTCAAAGAGCTCTTTCTTGTTGTTTGAGTCGCGAAGGAAATCTTGAAACTTTGAAGGAAATTTTGCATTTCCGCTCACTTTCCTTCTAACCCCATGACCTCGCTTTTCTCTGGTGAATTCCTTGAGACTATCAAGTTTATAACAGTCCTAAACAATGTCAATCTTGGCACTGTTTTGTAATACTCTCTTGGTCCATGGCAAGAATATATCAGTGGCATATTGATTGAATGTTTTGACCTCAGTAGGGAGAGTATGTACAATGACTGGACCATCAAAGTTTTAGCATGAAACAAGGGTGGAGCGGGGTCAATGCTTGCATCTTGAGCAATAAAGCCGAGTATGTCACTTTTCTTTGCCGGTAGTCGCAACTTTCCATGCTCAGAAAGGGAAGAAGGCCATGGCTGGTTTTCGTGAGCAAAAAATTATTCAAGGTTTCCATCACGAAATTTGCTGGCAATGTACAGTTGGCTAAATAGGTTGCAATCACTCTTCAGACTTGCAAATGCCTCCTTTTTTGTGTTTTTTTTAGGGAAAGGCCTTTTGAAAAGAGCCACGGAATTTTAGGCTATTGGCTGCTCAATTGGTACACTCCGATTCTTCAACAGATCGTCCACATACTGATTGTATTTCTCAATACCTAGCTTCTCGATGCTATTGACCGTAGCTAGCACAGCATTACTGGCACAATTTCGAGTGTCTAGACTTAAGAGCTCAGGACAGTCGTCCATAAAGGGATTTCCCATGTTTGATATAACTTCTGAGAGACTGCTGACTTGCCTTTTGAAGGCTTCTTGGAGAGAGGGTGTGTGCTGATGATGTTCAATACCATGACCATCCAAATCCATAAATTGGCACTCAAATTCATTCAACAGTCGTGCCTGCTAAGGACCCGCAACCATCCACCTTCTAAATGCTGACGGGTTCTCGGTTAACCCCACTGCACCACCAGAACCCTCCACCATCTGGTTGTTCTGCTAATGGGCCTGGTCTATTGGAAGACATGAGAATTTATTTTGAGTCTTTTGTACCACCCAGAATTTATGGAATGACTCGCTTATGCTGTGTGGAAGAGATTTCATATCTCGGATATGAACAGGAATCCATCTAGCATAGTTTATATGGTCCAGGGCAAAAAACCATGGTACTAATGCCTCCAAAGTTTCCACAAACAGTTTGAAATTTCTGGTACGATGAGTTCTAATGAAAATACAAACAAGAATTTCAAATTGATGAATAATTTCCCAAAATTCGAAAGTGGGAAACTTGGTTGACATACTCTCCCTCCATTTGTCAAAAGATATGGTTTCCTGAGCTGCCATGACTTGCCATGCTTGATGTTGGAGTTTAGACAATGCTAACAAAGTGACTTGGTGGCTATGTCTAGTTCTAGTCAGGTGAGATGCCTTCAGAAATGAATCAGCCGTACCTGAAGTGGCTATTCCAGCTTCACATAAAGCTGTTGTCCAACCTGAGCTATCCAAAAGACCCCAAGAGTTTTCCAGAGAGCCATTTCTATGTGCATGCCCCCAAACATGACTACATGCTTTTTCTCTCCATGGGACTCTCGCCAACACCACTGTACTGCCTTAGCTAGCGCAAAGAGTGGCTGGTCAAACGTAGTGACTGGAATCTGGCTCGGGTTAAAGTTATTTGCTGCTGAATATTCATTCCGTGTTTGATCATAGTGTGGCTGTCTTCTCATAAAATAAAGGTAGAAGAATTTACCACTGGAGGGTCATGAGGGACAGATGCTAAAGACGCATAGAAAGCTGCCCATGAAACACACTGCTGGTTTGTTAGTTTCTCCACCTGCGACAGTAATTGTAGACTGTGTTTCACCCATTTTTCTTCATCAGCTCTACCAGCATCTAAAACACTTTGACTACCAGGCAGAGCAACATACTCAGACACTGTAAGGTTGCTGCTATGACAACAAAATGCAGGTACATTGGAATAGTTATCAGGGAGGAAGCATTTGCAGGATTGTCTTGGCTCAATAGCCAGTGGTACTCTGAGAACACCACGGTTTGATGCAGTTGGGAACTGGAAAATGCTTATAGCAGTGCCATGAAATGAACCTTGAGCAGTCATTGCTGATGGATTATAATCAATGTTTTCCAATGCTCCAACTCAAATAGACCTCTTCTGAGACCTGGTGGACAAACAAGGCCCTGCTGCTCAAACTGTTCACATACGACTCCAGCTAGTAGTGATTTTAATTCCATCACACGATCATAACTAACGGCAAGACCGAGTTTGTAGAAACAGTTCACCAGATCTCTACTTCTAGTTAGAGTGTGAAACTTCAAGCCTACATAGAGAGGAAGTGGTGGTTCCCGCTCCCTTCTCTGCCAGCTGGTACTCACTGAGGAAGAACACTTACGCTTGGTTTTGAAGTAAATCAACTGAGCCATTGTCAGCGACACCTGTTTGTCAATCTCATCATGCTGCTTTTCCACACTGGGACCATTAAGTAGCATTGACACAAATAATTTGAGAATTGTAGGTACAGAAAATTCTTGACAATTAGGAGGGAACTGGCCTGTGAATGGCGGTGGCTTCCAAGAAAGAATTTATTTTCTCAAATGCTTCACTAATTTTATCATCATTAGAGCCTCTGATTCATAGTCTAAGTTGTTTACAGCATCCTTTAGAACTTTTTTCATTCCTTCATTGAAAACAATCAATATATTCCTCCCATCAGATTGTTCCTGACATTTACCAGAGAAATTGTCTAGCAACCTCAGTTTCAACCTAGTTTTGTTGACAGTAACGTCAACCCCAAGATCGTGCAACCGCTCTTGATAAAGAAAATGAAGCTCAGAAAGTCTGAAAATAAAATTACCAGCTTCCACATTAGTTTCCATGTGGGACAGCAATTCAGCAAATGCTTGAGCTTCAATAATTTTAATGTCATTACTGTGGTTAGAATTATCAGCCTCAGCTCGCTGCACACTTCTGTTTACTTTTGTTAGCTGACAGGCAATTGATGTGATATTTCGCTTCTATAGCTACTAAGTCACCCCCAGAAATTCTAGCAAGTAGCCTTGTATCCTGTAAATCAGTGGCCATTTGACGCAAATCGTGATCAAGTGTCAAGGTTGTGCAGTTATGAAGCTTACCACTGGCTAAAGAGCAAAATATACAACTTGCTTAGTCTTGAATACCCACAGATGTCCTCTTTGACTTTCTTGTCCCTTTATCACTAGCTCCCAGACTTTTTTCTTGCCCAACTGCTGCTTAACACGAGCTAGCTTAGACAGTGCAAACTTTAAATGACAAGACTTATGCCATTTGGCTCTGTGGTTCATGAATACTCCAGCATTGCCTTCACCCTTGAAGTCCACAGATACTGGTAATGACTGGACTGCTTTAAACTCTTCCACTGAATGCAGAAAGTTCTATATACCTCAAGGCCATTCTTCTGGTTGCTTTCAGCAGGACACTTCAGATTCCCCCCACCTCCACAAATGACACAGAGCTGCCAGTCCATCAGATGACACAAAGCTCCCAATCCACAAGGAAAAGGACACTCACACAAAAAGCCACATGGCCTATTAATTAATGCGTTTTTAATTTTCGCGATAGAAAATCCTCATGTCCCGAAAATATATTAATGTTCGCACATAGCGCAACTTTGACTCCAACTTAAAAAAAGCTTAGTGCTGAACTCATTTTAGGACTCTGCCAGTGGCACCCCTTCTAAAATATGTTCATATGGCTTAAATAATCCCTGTACCAAAAATGAGGCTTTGGACCAGTGTGTCACAAAAAAGAGTAATAACTGAAGAAATTTACTTGACTAATGTTCCCAGACCCTTTCCTTCCCCGCGTAGTGGTTACGGTTGGTAAAGGGTCTGGCTACACGAGACTAGGTGACATTCTTCTCAGTTAAATCCATCCAAGCAAGCCGCACATACTGCCGAGAAAACTTTAGACACTTCTGTTAGTAGTGATAATTCGCATGCTTTTACTAGTGACAATCCTCACGTTACTGCTAGAGACAACACCCATGTTCCTACTAGTGATAATTCATATGTGGTGTCACCATGTAATTCTGTGCAAGGAAAACCTAGAGTTATCTTTAGAACTTTTCAAGTGACTGGAATTTTGAGGAAAGAGACAATCAGCCAGAGCTCTACAAGACAGTGGCTCACACATTACTTTTGTCACATCACGATTAATTCAGGCTCTCAAGGCCAAGAAAATTCTGGAAACAACAGCACTCACAGGCATTTTAAAAGCTGAAGTACCTAACTGTCATTACAAAATTGTCTTGGTTATTATAAACTTTTGTGATTGATGTCATAACAGGTAAATTACCTGGAATTCAGCTACATTAAGTACAATATCTTCCATTCCTGCAAGGACTTTCCTTAACAAAACAAAATCTTGACCACTCCTTAACAGATCCAAATTTTGACAGATCGGGCAATATTGGCTCAATGTCACGATGATATCATTCTACCGGTAAGACTATCGTAAGACTATCGTCAGATTATCATAAGCTTCATGAGTGGGAAACTATTTTGGTTGATCTGTCAGTGGAAAGTGCATACCTGAGCTACCCACTGAATGAGTAAGCTAATCTGGACATTCTTCAGCTACTGATCACACTACAGATGATCTTTCCTTTGCATTTTGAAAGTCAAAAAACCTCCAACTGCACAGATACTTGGTGATGAGGCTCAGCAGTACCTGGTAAGAAAAATAATTCCCTTTTTTGGGGGTGCTCTAGAAAACAAGCTGTACGGCGATACTGTTCCAATAAAAAATCATTGAAACAGAAGCGACAGCAGGCGACGTCGTCACAGTATTGTTGGAATACAAGAAACTTGGTCTTGCTGAAAGAGTGTCATTGGAGGACTTAAAGAAACAGAAGGCAGAAATCTACTATCTTCCAGCTCATGGAGTTGTATAAGCTTATAGCACAACAGCTAAGCTCCTGGTCGTCTTCGATGAATCTGCAAGATCTTCATCAAAAACAGCTCGCAATCAATTTTACTAATGTCGTATTGTAGTTTAGGACATACTTCATTGGAATCACAGCAGACCATCTTAAAAATGTTTCGAGAAGTTGAGCTTTATCCCAATGATAGAGACTTACATAGGTTCCTTCAACCATGTCTGACAGGGGAGGGTCTCTGCGACATGCGCATGAAAAGACTTAGTTTATAATTTCTTCTTTTCTGGTGCATACTAAATAAATTGCTAGCCTATTGTTGTATGCTAATCCGGAAGTAGAGGTCTATCTGAGCTACTTGCAACTATTCCTGATGAGATTAATGTAAACGAAAATGTGCAACTCATCTCTCCTCCATCTTAGTGCCATAAAGTTTTAGGAATTCACTGGAACATTTAGACAGGCTTACTGCATGTTTTAACACCATTACTAACTTTAGAATACTGTCCTATAAAGAAAAAGATAGCTTCTGACGTCGGTCGTACTTCTACTTTATGGTTGGTTTGCTCCCTGTATCATTATTAAAGTGCTACTACTTCAACTGTGGAAGCTGAAGATTGAATGGAATGACCCCACCCACAAGATATGGCACAGGTATCAAAAAATTGGAGAAATGAACTGGAGTTCATCATTAAACATCCAATACCATGTTTTTACCGGAAGCCAGACAAGACTTTCAGGAGCCAGAAACTTCATCGTTTCAGTGATGCATCTAACACTGAATATGCTGGAGTTGTATATCTGCAAGTTCAGAAAACAGATGCAACTGTTTTTACTTCTGTAATTCTAGCCATGACCAAAGTTGCACCTTTGTGAAGACCTACTACTCTTAGACTAGAACTTGGAGCTCACTTCCTTAGTAAGTTGTAGCATACTGTTGCTAACTTGCTATTTATTCCCTTGTCAGATGTGTATGCATTGGGTGACTATACTATTGCACTCAACTAGTTGAACAATCCTCCCTCATGATGTTTCATCTATGAGCGAAAATAGAGCAAAGGAAACTGTTGGAAGTCTGCCGGCCTCTCATTGGAGACATAAGCCTACTTCCAGTAATCAAGCCGATGTGGCTTTCCGAGGTGCTACTCCTCTGAATCCCATAGATTTCAAAATGTGGTGGTAAAGACCACCCTGGTTAGTGCAATCTCCAGCTGAATTTGCCAAACCTCATAGACTGGAAGAGTAAGAAATATATTGAAACACCAGTACTTAAAACTTCTCCACCACTGGTTGATCTCACTGATACATTATCATTTTCTTTGAAAAGAATATTTTCTTGGTGTATACGTTTTATTATCAACTGCAGGTTAACTACAGAGTGCTAGATTTCACACTACTCCACTGTCATTTGATGAACAGCACAAGACTGAAGAAACTTTGCTTTAAACCAGGAGCACATTTTCAAATCTGAACGGGAGCCTCTCCTTTAATCTTGAACTGTTACCAGACAGAGTATTATCTTGCATCTCAGGCCCTATTTAGATGAGAAGGTGATCATCCGTGTTGGACAGTGTCTAGGGAAAGCAACTGTCGCACATGATCAAAAGCATACAATAGTTATGCACCACTCTTATCGCATAGCTAAGTTAATTTGTACTCAGATACGTTTTGCTAACTTAAATGTCTTCCCAACTGCTATATTTACAATTATGTCACTCAGTTATTACGTTGTAGGTTTCACATGATTAACTTAAGCTGTATTAAAAACTTGTATTTGCTGCAGAATGGCCTATGATCGAATCGCCAACCAGATTATGGGGCATTTGTTAGCATGTCGTATCACACCTACATTTCCAATCCATCATATTTGCATTGACTTTGATGGTCTCATCATGATAAAATGTGGTTATACTCGTGCATGCTGTGGGTGTGGCCACAAGAGAGAAGAAGAAGAAGAGAAAAGAATAAAAAGAAAGAGATCTTATGAGCAGCGTGTGCATAGTTGAGTGTGTGTAATTTCGTGTGTTAGTTTTTCCCCGGACTTCCGGTGGATCGTCTTTCATTTCACTTGTGCGCATGAGTGACAATGGACTTAAATAGCCAGTCACGCATGCGTCTCATCAGTTCACTAATATCAAGATAAGATTTAAAACTCTACTTGAACTCTGTGGATTCTGGTGGCAGCGTCGTCGGGAGCGGCTGGCTAGTCCATGAATAAGTAAGTTGAGTCAGGGCTTCCGACAACTACTTAAACTACACATGCACTCTTGTAAAGACATACAACTGTGCGTTCATTTGATAGGCTACCAAAGCTGTACACTTCTGCGGAAGAATTCCTATTGGCACTTCGTTGTTTTGTTGCTCATCATGGCTATCCTGCAACGTTAATAACAGACAATCGTACCAAATTCATTGGAGCACTGAAAATTCTAAAAGAACTCCATGAAATTCTGAATACTTCAAACACCAAGACATCGTTTGAAGGTTATTATACATCCTATAGTATCCGTTAGACACACACAACACAAGCTAGATCACCATATTTGAGGATTATGTGAGGTAGCCGTCAAGAGCATGAAACTTCTCCTCACAAAGGTTATTGGTCTGTCACCCTTTGGATGGTCCCCCGTTATACGTGGGAGCATTGAATGGTAGAATGGAAGAGTAAAGTGAGCTATTTCACTCCAAAATGTAGGTACCATTGCTTCGAAGATAGCGTTTATTTTGTAGAAATCGTTTCTCAGCTAAGGGTCTAGATTCTCCGAACAATGGACCTAATTTTTTTCTTCGTTAGCGAACTTTGTAACGTCCGTCATTTTTCCGAGTTGTCGACTTGTTGAATAAGTCAATAGCTTGCTGATCTTCCGCAGCATGCGAAGGCTCTTCTTGGGTTAGAACTTCTTGTTCAAAAAACTTATTCAATAGTTTATTAGTGTTAATATCTTCATAACCAACATAGTAACAGGGATAAACCATTTCTTTATTCTGGGAGTCTTCATTAACTTGAGTATCGCCTCCGATGAGCCAGCCAAATATAGTTTTGATGGCCACTAAATCTCGATCAGGAGCGTCCTTAATTCTCGTATGTCGGCGACATCGGTAGGCATATTTGATACCAATGAGAAGGTTTACTCTGCCAGAAGAAAATCTAGTTGGTGGACGGCATCAAGATTTTGAGCTCGGTGTCCGTCACCAATGTGATCAATTACGTAAGCTTGAATGACAAGCTGAGGAGCTGTGGGATTCACCGATGAATTCAAATTGACTGTGACAAGGCTGTTGCTCAGAGTAGATCCACCACCAAGTTCACAGATATAAATGCTGCTTTTCTGTTTTGTGGTTTTCAGAGTATTTGCTAGTCTTGAGGTGATCAGAGACATAGCAGCTCCTGGATCTAAAACTACTCTTGTGTGTTGGACATTTCTCTAGGATGACATGTCTACCAAATCTGTTTGACGGAGTACAGTACCTGGTGAATTGTTCAAAGCTTGTAGAACAGGAGCAACCATTACATACCTAACATTATCATTGATCTGAATTGGAGGGTGGTTGTAACAGCAGGAGGAGTTGATCGGTGCAACAAGGTATGGCGCTTTCTACCACAATGCTTGCAATTTTTGCGACTATGCAAGAACCTATTATGTGAACACTTGAAAGGCAGTTTGAGCAGTCTTTTCTGTCTCACTCCTTCAGTCCTTTTGTCGACATTTTGACTGATCAATGTAGGACACTTAAAGGTGTAGTTCCCTTGTTGACAGTAGTTGCAGGTTGGTAACTTTGCCTCTTGGACATGTAGAACACTTTCATGCGGTTTCTTTTCTTTGTATGGCAGCTTCTTTTTATTTTGGCTCGTCGGTATAACGGTCGAAATGGCGTCTTACACGGGACGATCATCTCAGGTAGCGTCTTTTCGTTTAATAATGAAATCGGTGAGCTGTTCAAGAGTTGGAGGGTGGTGTCTACTGGCAATGTGGCTTTTCCATTCTTGTTTGGATAGTCCAGTCATGATGGGAGGCATGTCACTCACCATTTGTTCAGCAGTAAAGCCTTTAGTGATAAGTAAACCTCAATAGTCCTCAAGAATTTACTTAAGGACTTGTTGTCGTTTTTTACGGGCTTCATAGCTAACATTTTTGACAAGTGTTGGTTAAAAATAAGGCAAAGCTGGTCAAATTCACGTTTAAGAGCTTCTACTACATTGGCATAGTTTCTGGATTGAGAAGCTTGCTTAGCTTCCTGTAAATAGCCAATTTTCTCAAGGTCAGACAGAACAGTTTCTTCTTCTAACCTACCTTCATAAATTGCCCAACATTTTGTGCCAATCAATAATCTGTCCAGAAATCTTAGGAAGAACTAACTTAAGATGTGTAGTGCGCCTTGGAGGAGAAATGGAAGAAGTAGTAGTAGTAGTTGGTTGCAAAGATATTGAAGAACCGTTGTCGACACATAATTCGTCTACTCGGATGCTTATACGTTCAAGTACTTCATCGAATTTATAGTCTAATAATTTTAGTTCTACCATGTATGGCATATATACCATGTCTTAGAGCTTCAATTGTCGGCTTTGGTTTTGGCACTGCTAATTTTGGATCTGTCTAGAATTCGTTTGAGTTTGCTGATGATATATTTTCCCTTGCCAAGAGTTTTGTAGGTGGAAAATTTATCTAAATACCAACTTTTGTATGTGACTGTTTTCTGATAGTTGGGAATCAGTCTCATCTTCCACATCAAAGTCTCTACCTTCTAGTTCAGCAATTCTCTTTGCGACAGTTTCGTATTAGTAAACAGCTGTTAGTAAATTATCATAGCGTCTCTGAAGTTTAGATATATCAAGATCATCTTAGGAATGTGGTGATACTTTGTATGTATTTGTTAGGGTAAAACAAGATTCTTCGAAGTTTTTGTAAATCGGATGTCATCATTTTCTTGAATGGATTCTTCGAATGTTGCCATGGCAATAAATTCAAATATGAAATGGATAAATGCCTGAAAGACTACATGGAAAAGTCAAAGTAGTAAGTCGTTCTGTTGATTCTGAATTTTGACCACTAGTTTGAAGTATTCGGCTCGAAGGGCCAAAAAATGATCTCGCTTGCACTAAATACTGCTGTTCGAAAGGGCAGCCGGAGTTGTACGTTTTGGCCTAGCTGTGTAGCCAGTGAGGGGATCGAAAATGGAGGACTTTGCTGCCCTTTTGTCGTCTGCCCAGTACAAGGCTCGCTGTTGGGATGGCAACCTTGTGGCAGTAACTTTAGTGGACGTTGGAGTATCGAGTTGAAGACTCGGTCTTAGCTTATGTCCGAATAGTCAGATAGCTAGGGTGGGTGGGTAACTACAACTTCACTGGTTCGATAACTTCAAAACTATAGGAACTATAACTGAGAACTAAAATGAAAGAATACAATACTTGTAACAACTGTTGTCATGGGCATGAAGCGCGACTGGCCGCGAGTAGTCAGCGAGGCTTTACAGAAATAAAGTGCATGCGTGGTGTATAGTTTCTTCGTAATGTTCGTTGAGGTTGTGTTAGGCCCGCACAGCCTGTAAGAATCGTGACTTCAAGATCTAGGAAGCTCTACATATACACATGACATCGTACAACTACAAGTTTAACATAGACATAGGTTTAGAGATTTCTGGATGATCGCTGTCCACAAATCTTGCTGCTTACATTGTGTTATTATAGCACCACTGAGAGTTCTACCTAAGTTGACCGCTTAAGAGGACTTCGGCAAGAAGTCAAAGGTCGTGTTAAGTTTTAATTAAAATTTTGTAGGTTAGAACGAGAAATATTTGCTAAGTTATGATTGTTATTCTTCGCAATGTGTCATTGATGACTTCACATCAAAATAACAAGCACTAAAATATTACTTATGGTCAGGCCATACCTCACTGAAGTTTTTATTAAGGCAACCTATGAACTTCGTTATGAACTAGAGCTGGACTCATAGTATGTATGTGTGTGATTGCATGTATTATTGTTTTATTTTAACCCTCAATCTATACACTCCCCCGTTTGTGAGAGGGTACTTCTATATATAAATTTAATCACATAATTTATTTACTAACTAATCTCCCTTCATTCAACTCGCTCATTAATTAGTACCAGATTTTCCTCATATATAGATCTCTCTCTACCTTCAGCTATTATGCAAGAAGTTTGAAGTTAATAAAAGTAATAGGTCTCTATAGATTAATAAAATCATAGCTACTCCTTTTATAGTGAAATCAAGAGTGAGGTCTTTATACAGCCCTCTCCATAGTAGTTGCCACCCCAACTGTATTTGAAACATAAACAATACAAACGATCCAGTTTCATTTGAAAAAAATGTATACACACATTAATCTGTGTATAAAAATACTAGTTATATAATTAGTATAATAGCATACAAGTGAGGGGGGGGGAAACAGACAATTTCTGCGGTGGGGATGAGTGGAGGGGGGGAAACAGACAATTTCCTGCGGTGGCCCTGAGGCACTGCTTCAAGTTCTTGTCCCTGCGTTGTTTGTTTATGAACCATCTAGAGATCACTTTACCACTTGACCGGTTTTTGTCACAAGATGCTCCTTCATGAGCTTGTCGGGATAAGGTGTTTTAAAGTAGACCGTTGTCAGAGTCAGTAGTTGCTCCCACGTAAGATACTGCCTCGTAGGTTTCTGCCTCGTAAGAACCGTCCGCTCGTGAAAATCTTTGTCTGAATTTACAAGAGAAGAAAAGTAAAAAAAAAAAGTTACATGCAACACACGCGTGCTACAACAAAAAAAAAAAACATGACAGCTAAGCCTAAGATTTCTCCACAAAAATATATAAACCCTTCTCACTTCACATGCACATAGCTAGTTAGCTTGTAGATAGCTAGCTATGGAGCTTTACCTTTCCAATTAGTTCATATGGTATCCAAATAGCTACATACAATAATTTACTTACTTTTCATCTCTCCTTCCTTGTCCATGATGTATTCCTTCTTCCCCCTTCTGTTGTTTTATTTAATTTTTTTAAGATTCTGGCTAATTGATATCTATGTAATTAACCTCAATGAGGTCACAAACTCCTCCCTTTTCACATAAGTAGTAAACAAAGTACCACATGTGGTACAAACTATGAATGGAAGATAATACAGGATATATCTAGAGTGGTATCACGAGAACCAGCTTGCAACACTTGTAGTATGATATTTACCAACAAATAACAATAAAAAACTTGAAATTGTACAAACGGTTACATCTCTTTCACAAAGTAGGTGGAGCTCTAATAATTTTTAGAAATGATTCAACTACATCATGCTAAGATAATTAACTTTGTAAAAGTCTTACATTGAGCGTAATTTGTATCTGTGGATTTAATATGTTCTAATCTTTTATTGTATTAGTTTTGTACGATATATAAATACGTTACGATATTATTGCGTATTAGCACATACGTGCTTCATTACATAGGGCAGAGTCACCACACTTTATACTTTACATTGCTTGACTTGCACAAACACATTTTGCTTCATAATATTATTTCCAAGTGTGTGTCTAGGTTCTGCTTTGCATGAGGGTAAAGTTAACTTAACGAGATTCTACTGTAAAGCTTAACTGAACGGGTTACGTCTCTTCCACAAAATAGTTAGAGCTTTAATAATTCTCAGAAATGATTCAACTACATCATGCTAAGATGATCAACTTTGTAAAAGTCTTACATAGAGCGTAATTTGTATCTGTGGAATTAATATGTTCTAATCTTTTAATGTATTAGTTTTGTACGATTTATAAATACATTACGATATTACCGCATATTAGCACATACGTGCTTCATTACATAAGGCAGAGTCACCACACTTTATATATTGCATTACATGACATGTACAAACACATTTTGCTTGATAATATTATTTCCAATTGTGTGTCTAGGTTTTGCTTTGCATGAGGGTAAAGTTAACTTAACGAGATTCTACTGTAAAGCTTAACTGAACGGGTTACGTCTTTTCCACAAAGTAGGTGGAGCTCTAATAATTTTCAGAAATGATTGAACTACATCATGCTAAGATAATCAACTTTGTAAAAGTCTTACATAGAGCGTAAATTGTATCTGTGGAATTAATATGTTCTAATCTTTTAATGTATTAGTTTTGTACGATTTATAAATACATTACAGTATTGTTGCGTATTAGCACATACGTGCTTCATTACATAAGGCAGAGTCAGCACACTTTATACTTTACATTGCTTGACATGTACAAACACATTTTGCTTCATAATATTATTTCCAAGTGTGTGTCTAGGTTTTGCTTAGCAAGAGCGTAAAGTTGTACTTAACGAGATTCTACTCTAAAGCTTAACTGAACGGGTTACGTCTCTTCCATAAAGTAGGTGGAGCTCTAATAATTTTCAGAAATGATTCAACTACATCATGCTAAGATAATCAACTTTGTAAAAGTCTTACATAGAGCGTAAATTATATTTTGGAATTAATATGTTCTAATCTTTTAATGTATTAGTTTTGTACGATATATAAATACGTTACGATATTATTGCGTATTAGCACATACGTGCTTCATTACATAAGGCAGATCACCACACTTTATACTTTACATTGCTTGACATGCACAAACACATTTTGCTTCATAATATTATTTCCAAGTGTGTGTCTAGGTTTTGCTTAGCAAGAGCGTAAAGTTGTACTTAACGAGATTCTACTGTAAAGCTTAACTGAACGGGTTACGTCTCTTCCACAAAGTAGGTGGAGCTCTAATAATTTTCAGAAATGATTCAACTTGATCATGCTAAGATGATTAACTCTGTAAAAGTCTTACATAGAGCATAATTTGTATCTGTGGAATTAATTGTAATAGTAGCGATACATTTTTATAATCAGCTGTACTCTATGTAACAGTAGCGGTACATATGTATAACTAGCTCTACTTAATTGTACATCCCTATAACTAGCTCGACTCTATGTAACAGTAGTGGTACATCTTTATAACAAGCTAGTCGTTCATTTTTATAACCAGCTCTACTCTATGTAACTGTAGTGGTACATTTTTATAACCAATTTTATTCTATGTAACAGTAGTGGTACATTTTTATAACCAGCTCTACTTTATGTAACAGTAGTAGTACATTCCTATAACCAGCTCTATTCTATGTAACCGTAGCGGTACATTTCTATAATCAGCTGTACTCTATATAACAGTGGTACATTTGTATAACTAGTGGTACATTTTTATAACCTTTTCTACTCTATGTATCAGTAAAGGTACATGTTTATAACTTTATGTAACTTTTGTGGCTGTGTGCATGTATGTGGCAAGTTTCTGTGTGTGCGTGATTGAATGTTTCCACCACTGTCTCTTTCTTCCGGGGGAAAAGTGTTCAGTAGTATCAATTTGGGTGTAGAGGAGTGGTGGGTGGGCTAAGGCTCGGTGGGCGTGGTGGGAGGCAGGGACTTGTAGTTGGAATCGGGGATGAGTGGAGGGGGGGGGAAACAGACAATTTCTGCGGTGGGGATGAGTGGAGGTGGGGGAAACAGACAATTTCCTGCGGTGGCCCTGAGGCACTGTTTCAAGTTCTTGTCCCTGCGTTGTTTGTTTATGAACCATCTAGAGATCACTTTACCACTTAGACCGGTTTTTGTCACAAGATGCTCCTTCATGAGCTTGTCGGGATAAGGTGTTTTAAAGTAGACCGTTGTCAGAGTCAGTAGTTGCTCCCACGTAAGATACTGCCTCGTAAATTTCTGCCTCGTAAGAACCGTCCGCTCATGAAAATCTTTGTCTGAGTTGACAAGAGAAGAGAAGTAAAAAAAAAAAGTTGCATGCAACACACGCGTGCTACAACAAAATTAAAAAAAAAGACAGCTAAGCCTAAGATTTCTCCACAAAAATATATAAACCCTTCTCACTTCACATGCACATAGCTAGTTAGCTAGTAGATAGCTAGCTATGGAGCTTTACCTTTCCAATTAGTTCATATGGTATCCAAATTGCTACATACAATAATTTACTTACTTTTCATCTCTCCTTCCTTGTCCATGATGTATTCCTTCTTCCCCCTTCTGTTGCTTTTTTTTTTTTTTTTAAGATTCTGGCTAATTGATATCTATGTAATTAACCTCAATGAGGTCACAAACTCCTCCCTTTTCACATAAGTAGTAAACAAAGTACCACATGTGGTACAAACTATGAATGGAAGATAATACAGGATATATCTAGAGTGGTATCACGAGAACCAGCTTGAAACACTTGTAGTATGATATTTACCAACAAATAACAATAAAAAACTTGAAATTGTACAAACGGTTACATCTTTTTCACAAAGTAGGTGGAGCTCTAATAATTTTTAGAAATGATTCAACTACATCATGCTAAGATAATTAACTTTGTAAAAGTCTTACATTGAGCGTAATTTGTATCTGTGGATTTAATATGTTCTAATCTTTTATTGTATTAGTTTTGTACGATATATAAATACGTTACGATATTATTGCGTATTAGCACATACGTGCTTCATTACATAGGGCAGAGTCACCACACTTTATACTTTACATTGCTTGACATGTACAAACACATTTTGCTTAATAATATTATTTCCAATTGTGTGTCTAGGTTTTGCTTAGCAAGAGCGTAAAGTTGTACTTAACGAGATTCTACTGTAAAGCTTAACTGAACGGGTTACGTCTTTTCCACAAAGTAGGTGGAGCTCTAATAATTTTCAGAAATGATTGAACTACATCATGCTAAGATAATCAACTTTGTAAAAGTCTTACATAGAGCGTAAATTGTATCTGTGGAATTAATATGTTCTAATCTTTTAATGTATTAGTTTTGTACGATTTATAAATACATTACAGTATTGTTGCGTATTAGCACATACGTGCTTCATTACATAAGGCAGAGTCAGCACACTTTATACTTTACATTGCTTGACATGTACAAACACATTTTGCTTCATAATATTATTTCCAAGTGTGTGTCTAGGTTTTGCTTAGCAAGAGCGTAAAGTTGTACTTAACGAGATTCTACTCTAAAGCTTACTGAACGGGTTGCGTCTCTTCCACAAAGTAGTTAGAGCTTTAATAATTTCAGAAATGATTCAACTACATTCAGCTAAGATAATCAACTCTGTAAAAGTCTTAAAGAGCGTAATTTGTATCTGTGGAATTAATATGTTCTAATCTTTTAATGTATTAGTTTTGTACGATTTATAAATACATTACGATATTATTGCGTATTAGCACATACGTGCTTCATTACATAAGGCAGAGTCACAACACTTTATACTTTACATTGCTTGACATGTACAAACACATTTTGCTTAATAATATTATTTCCAATTGTGTGTCTAGGTTTTGCTTAGCAAGAGCGTAAAGTTGTACTTAACGAGATTCTACTCTAAAGCTTAACTGAACGGGTTACGTCTTTTCCACAAAGTAGGTGGAGCTCTAATAATTTTCAGAAATGATTGAACTACATCATGCTAAGATAATCAACTTTGTAAAAGTCTTACATAGAGCGTAAATTGTATCTGTGGAATTAATATGTTCTAATCTTTTAATGTATTAGTTTTGTACGATTTATAAATACATTACAGTATTGTTGCGTATTAGCACATACGTGCTTCATTACATAAGGCAGAGTCAGCACACTTTATACTTTACATTGCTTGACATGTACAAACAAATTTTGCTTCATAATATTATTTCCAAGTGTGTGTCTAGGTTTTGCTTAGCAAGAGCGTAAAGTTGTACTTAACGAGATTCTACTCTAAAGCTTAACTGAACGGGTTACGTCTTTTCCACAAAGTAGGTGGAGCTCTAATAATTTTCAGAAATGATTGAACTACATCATGCTAAGATAATCAACTTTGTAAAAGTCTTACATAGAGCGTAAATTGTATCTGTGGAATTAATATGTTCTAATCTTTTAATGTATTAGTTTTGTACGATTTATAAATACATTACAGTATTGTTGCGTATTAGCACATACGTGCTTCATTACATAAGGCAGAGTCAGCACACTTTATACTTTACATTGCTTGACATGTACAAACAAATTTTGCTTCATAATATTATTTCCAAGTGTGTGTCTAGGTTTTGCTTAGCAAGAGCGTAAAGTTGTACTTAACGAGATTCTACTCTAAAGCTTAACTGAACGGGTTACGTCTTTTCCACAAAGTAGGTGGAGCTCTAATAATTTTCAGAAATGATTTAACTACATCATGCTAAGATAATCAATTTTGTAAAAGTCTTACATAGAGCGTAATTTGTATCTGTGGAATTAATATGTTCTAATCTTTAAATGTATTAGTTTTGTACGATTTATAAATACATTACGATATTATTGCATATTAGCACATACGTGCTTCAGTCTTACATAATCTGTGGAATTAATATGTTCTAATCACGAGTCATACGTGCTTCACATAAGGCAGAGTTCTTTACATTGCTTGACATGCACAAACACATTTTGCTTCATAATATTATTTCCAAGTGTGTGTCTAGGTTCTGCTTTGCATGAGGGTAAAGTTAACTTAACGAGATTCTACTGTAAAGCTTAACTGAACGGGATACGTCTCTTCCACAAAGTAGGTGGAGCTCAAATAATTTTCAGAAATGATTCAACTTTATCATGCTAAGATGATTAACTCTGTAAAAGTCTTACATAGAACGTAAATTGTATCTGTGGAATTAATATGTTCTAATCTATTAATGTATTAGTTTTGTACGCTTTATAAATACATTACAATATTACCGCATATAAGCACATACGTGCTTCATTTCATAAGGCAGAGTTACCACACTTATACATTGCATTACATGACATGTACAAACACATTTTGCTCCATAATATTATTTTCAAGTGTGTGTCTAGGTTCTGCCTTGCATGAGGGTAAAGTTAACTTAACGAGATGCTACTGTAAAGCTTAACTGAACGGGTTACGTCTCTTCCACAAAGTGCTCTAATAATTCTCAGAAATGATTCTATTTTCTGATTCATTTAATCATGCTAAGATGATAAACTCTGTAAAAGTCTTACATAAAGCGTAATTTGTATCTGTGGAATTAATATTTTCTAATCTTTTAATGTATTAGTTTTGTGCGATTTAAAAATACTTTATAATATTACTGCATATTAGTACATACGTACTCCAATACGTAAGGACGAGTCACCAAACTTTATACATTACATTGCTTGACATGCATAAACACATATGTGTAGTACATCCCTATAACTGGCTCTATTCTATATGATAATAGTGGTACATCCCCAAGTTTAGTCTTCCTATCAAGTCTAGGTAGCTAAGACAAGATATTAAAGTTTGAAATAGTATTAACTGAAATACTTTAATATTATACATCTTAATCAAAGACATAAAATACATAGTTATAAAAATAGTTTTTGTAATTCCTTACATATTACATTCTAGAATATTTTTTATCATGTACGATATAAGACAGTCTACTGTAAGAGATGAACTAGAACATGAAGGAATAGAGTTTGTTGAAGTAAGAAGGGTATGATATGACAGGCAAGAAAGGTTGTAGGAGGATGGAGGGAGAGAGAGAAGGAAAAATAGGCACCTTGTAAGTGGAAGACAGACCACTATTGACGTCTGGACAGAGGGAAAAGTCCACCAGATATGCCAAAAAATACTAAATAATAAAACACATACAGAAAATACACATAATATACAATAAGTTTCACTAACCGTCTATTATATACTAGTGGTGTGCTTTAGCACAAATGGCGAGCGAGCTGGCCTAGATAGGCGACATAAAACTATAATCTTTTGTATTAATTTAAACTTCAAAAGCTCGAACATAGACTTGTGTACCATTTTAGGTACATCCTGCACCATCTTCATACATTGCAATACTTGACATGTACAAATACATTTTACTCCATATTAATATTCCAAGTGTGTGTCTAGGTTCTGCTTAGCAAATGCGTAAAGTTGACCTTAACCAGAAAGCTTAACTGAACGGGTTACATCTCTTCCACAAAGTAGGTAATAATAAATTTTTAGAAATGATTCAACTTTGTCATGCCAAGATGGTCAACTCTGTAAAAGTCTCACATAGAGCGTAATTTGTATTTGTGCAATTAATATGTTCTAATCTTTTAATGTATTAGTTTTGTACCATTTATAAAAACATTCCAATATTACCGTATATTAGCACACACATGCTTTATTACATAAGGCAGAGTCACCACACTTTATACGTTGCCATACTTGACATGTATAAACACATTTTGCTCCATAATATTATTTCCAAGTGTGTGTCTAGGTTCTGCTTAGCAAGAATGTATTTTTTATTATTATTAATTAGTATTGTTATTATTGTACAGGGCTGTACCAAACATCTATGTGACTACTGAACCAAAGCTCCAGCCAATAAGTCAAAAAAACAACTAGAAGAAAGCCAAGGAGTGGCAAGTTACAAATTAGATCAGCCAAGGGCTAGCAAAAAAAAAAGAAAAGAAAAAAAAGAAAAAGTAGTAATAGTTAAGTTGATAATTTACAAATCTAGCACACACCCCAACATAAGGCAAGTTGCTTACCAGTTCTGCGAGTAAGAAAAATTTAACTGACAGATGTGAAAGTGACAAAGTAGTTTGGGACACAAGCCAATATATATATTTGTAGCACAATCTTATTATTTATGCGTTCAAATCACTTCTCATTATTATTTCAATACATTTCGCTTCATTATGTATATTTTCGGTTACATTTTTTGTCATTGTTGGATTTTCCTAACTATAATCTTGTCACAGTATTTACTATGTTACTGCTTTTTGTGTGAAATTGACCAATGGCTCTTACTATATATAAATATTTTATTTGATATACTTTGTATAATGCTGGTACAGCAGTGCTGAGGAGGTGTTCTTTTCCAGTCAGAGCTTGTTTTGCATTCAAAGAGACAAAGACGCTAATGAAAAAAAAAAACAAAAAAAAAAAAAACAAGACAAGATGGAAGAAAGTCCAGGAAGGGAGGAACAGCAGTGCTTGAGAAATATTTCTGTGTATGTTTCTCATTACAAAGAGACACAAAAAGATGGTAAAAAAAAAAACAAACAAAGAAAATAAATATAAACTGGTCAACAATTGCCAACTGAGGTCAAAGAAAACCAAGCGGCTCCAGCTGAATGCATCAATATTCAGCCAATTCAGCAACTTTGGACTCAATTTTCCAAACGCTTTTTCTGAAATTCCTTCTGTAATTGCCCAACTCAATGATTATTTAGTAAGTGGTATAGGTCATACGTGTATTCTTAATTTTTATAAGGTGCGAATGTGAAGATCCATTAAGATAAGGAATGATTTCATAGGTTCCGACTTTGTGGAGCTACTAGTAGTGGGGGCGAGAGCATCCCTAAAGCCAAGAGATCCAGAGGAAGACCTAGGAAATCTGGCTGAAAATATTCATCTACATTGCTAGTATGCCAATATTGATATAAAATTAGTTTTGTCATTGCCTGTAGAGCTAGTTTATACAAAAACAGTAATAGAAGACTAATTTTAAGCAAGGTAATCACAAAAAGAAGCTGTTAAGGAACAGAAGACAGCCAAGAGCTAGCAAAAAGAAAGAAAAAAGTAACAGTTTTGGTGTAGTAAACTGGCTTAGCTATAGTAAAATAGCTATTGTAGCTTCTGCTGATTTTGGTAGGAACGAATAAAGAGGTAGTGATGCTCATTTGAGGGAGGGGAAACAATTCTGTTTGGGGAAGCAACTCTGTGGGAAGGCGGGAGGGGGGAGGGAGGGGGGCAACTCCATTTAAACGGTGTAAAATTTACATTAGAACATTTCTTCACAGTTCCTAATGGCTACAAGATGACTATTATAGTGTACAGCAATGGGGATGTTGATGGTGCAGGAACTCATGTGTCAGTGTTGGCGCAATTTTTAGATGTTCCATATAAGAAGCTGGCCCCATGTTCTCTTCTAATGAGCACACAAGAAGCAAGCGGTTGCAGCAACAACCCCAGTATTGGAGCAGAAGGCTCTAGTGTCGATCTCCCTGATGTGTCCAGTGGTGCCCAGGTAGCTATTTCAGCCCCCCTCCAGTGTAAACTACTTATATATTTTACTTTTTATATCTAACTTCTTTACTTATATATATATATATATATATATATATACCGGCAGGTAAGGTAGTTTTGAAATTGCGTGACCGTTTGATTCATTTGTTTTGTTCCCTCCCTAATGGAACTTGGAGAAGTTATAATACTGTGTAATGACCATTACCACCGATTTATTTGCAAATGCAATGAGTATATGGTAAAAACTCTGAAATAGATACATGGCTCAAAACAAGCTTGCATGTGTATGTCGGCATAGCTACGATGAAGTCAGGTTAGGCTTTAACTCAGCGGAGGTAAATCCGGTAAAGAAAAATTTCCTGCCACAGTTGTATTCTAATCCCATCTCTTCTATATTGACCAAAAACGAGTAACATGGCTTAAACCTCTCCAAGGAGGTGAGCTGTTTGATCATGTAGTAGATGTGGGAAAATTCTCTGAAGAATTATCAGAATTGCATGTAGGCAGAGTCATCGTACAATCTTTTTGGAAGTCCATTTTTAAGCTATTACTTAGATAATTTAGCCGTGATAATTATAGAGCTATTTTAGACATTACTCTCTGCACCAACGTTTAAATATTTGTGAGCATGTCTTAGATTTTTTCATTAACAACAATGAGGTAAATGTGTTAACTACTAAATTTTATTTTGCAATTAATCTTTATTCTAGGAAAAAAATGAGAAACTGGAACACGTAAGATTTTAGTTCTGACCAGTTATGTATCAATATTTCATTTTATTAAATTACATCACAGACTGTAAAAGTATGGATGGGTGGGGAAATACCCATTATTTCTACGCCGTTGTTTCAGGCAAGTAGCTAAAACAGCTTTCTTGATTTTAAAAATTTATGTTATTTTTATTTTTTAGTTCTTTCAAAGCGTCCAAGAAATGCTCAAAGAAGAAAATAAAACACTGGAGGATGTGCATAAAAAGTATTAATAAGGGGAGCGTGGTTAACTCAATGAATCGCCACATTTGGTGAACCAGCCGATGGACGAGGAAGACTCTACTCTCCTCTATCTTGCTGCCAACAGCTTATCCCCAGAAGCTTTGAACATTCTGTTGCAGTATATAACAGATATGAATGTGCAGAATGGGGAAGGAGTCAGGGCATATGTGCAATTTGTGGTAATAAATTCAGATAACTGTTCAGAGGAAGAGAATTAATAAAAGAAGAATGACAGAAATAGACAGTCCAACAAGTCCATCTTGCAAGGTGCGGCAAAGCTGCTTGGCCCTGGTGAGTGGGTGTGACAAATGGGTGTGGCCAGTAAAAAGGCCCTGCACAGCTGTTGTGTATGCACTGCCAACTAATATTTGATTCAGCACATCTTATCCAAAAAGTCTAACAGAAACCAGTGGTACACAGAAGAGACACCAAAAGCTACTTAAGAAGGATTACCTGCAACTATTCCTTCATTTTTAATAAGAACATAGACAACAAACGAAGAAGGATAAACGTTGGGTTTTTGGAAGTCTCATTGACGCACATTACCTTCAAACTGGCACTGCTCCATGAAACCTACCACGTGGTTGCTTTCATGCATCAAACGAAAAAGGCAGGATGTGGGCCAGCCCACACTCGTTGAAGAGAAGTAGAGTAGAGAGAAGAAGATAGAGACAATAGAACATTTGTGTGTTGTGTATCATATTAGTCGAGTGTCAAAACATTTATGTGTGTGCATGTAGTAGTCAGTAGTGCGCAGGTCAACCGCATAATTTGTGCAATCATTTCATTGGTCAGTTATTGAGTGAGCTCGTCTCATAAGCTCACTCATCTCGTGGTTGTAGTTAGTTCAGTTCACTGAGTAGTTTTAGTAAAACCTATTCGAAGTGAGGCACCAACCCTCTTGCTGAACTCTGGTGGCAGCGAATTACTCGCTGTTCCCAGAGCTGTGTGGTGCATCCGTTTCTGTACGCAGGCCGGACGCCACACAGACCAAATTATGAAAAAAAGAAGCCTCAGTCCAGCCATTCCAAAAAAAAACATATTAATCTAACACTCCCTTCATCCCCCTCTCTAGAGAATAACTGGACGACAGGACAGAGCTAGCAATACAATGTAAGAGTTTGACCTAAGCTAAGCTAATGTATATATATGTTGACCAATAGGAATGGAACAGGAGATACTGTGTCTTGGACAAGGATGAGCGGAAGCTGAGCTTCTTCAATGATACCGAGGTAAGTAGTTGTGGGACAGATATGTTAAGTTGTAAATTTGCAATGCACCAATGTAGCACCAATTTTTCATTCACAATTATTGTAGAGGTTGACATGAGGGATTGCGGTCCTCCTAAGCTTAAAAAAGCCAGAAAGCAATGCCATTTTGATTTTAGCTGGCCTCAACAATTCCCTGGTATAGGGAGAAGCTCTAAAGGTAAAAGCAGTAATAAAGTAGTGGTTATTTACTACTTTCAGCTACTTATTTACTACTTTCTGTGTTTTCTTATAGAAATAAAGAAAAAGAAACTATTTTACAAAAAGTTTCTTTGCACAGTTTCCATACCAACCAGGTAATGCACCGCGATCATCTAGGGAAGGACAAAAATTGGAGGAGGCCATATGTGGAGCTCAGGCTGAAGAAGCATTCCTTTACCAGAGAAGTACTCAGAGCTCCCAGGCTGTCGTCCAGCTATCCCATCCTATTTTGAAAATTGCTCTGATCATGAAACTTTAAGTCGATCTATGAAAACTATATGCTATTCAATTCTGCTCATATCTCTTAACTATAGCAGACCATTTGCCACAAGATCTTTCACTACTAATGGGAGCCCTAGTGCTACTAGTTCAAATAATAATAATTAATAAATAATTTGCCAAGAATGTTGCCATAATATTTGCCAAGATTCTGACAATATATTAATGCTAGAAGCATGTCTGAAGAAATACTCTTTTTAGAGATGAAGGGGTGGTTAGTCATGAAAATTGTAGTTTCAAACCTAGTTTCGAATCCTGGTCACGGCAACTTGTTCAGATTCTATTTAAACTATTTGATAATATAACAGACCATACGGCCAACCAAACCCAGGTTCAAATCCTGGTCACGGCAACTTGTTCAGATTCTAACATAATGGGTTGAAGGGCCCCAATGTCCATGTATTGCTAAAGTTGTAGTACCAACTAACTTTTGATGGGCCTATATATTAAAGAAAAAGAAGTCTGGCACGCTCCCTTTCTGGCTGACATATAGAAGTAGCAAGTGTTTATAACTGAGTTAATTTTTTTATTAAAAAAAACACCAAAAAAAAAAAAACTAAAGAAAAAGAAGGTATTTCACAAAAAGTTTGTTTGCACAGCTTCCATACACACACCAAGTCACCGTGATTGTCTAAAGAAAAAGAAGCTATTTTACAAAAGTTTGTTGCACAGTATACGGTAGTCCATAGAGACCGTCTAGAGGTAGGACATTAATTAGAGCTAGTTTATACAATAACAGTAATGGAAGACTAAGTTCAAGTTGGCAGCTGAACGTCCGTGAAAGTAGGCCCCAGCTACGTGGCAATTCCGGCCAACAGTTCTGTTGCCTTCGTAAAGTCTTCCACAGACTACTTTGTTGAAATTGTCTCGGACATGCTAGAGTGTGATCCGGCGGAGATATATTATTCTCCGCAACGTAATTTATTTCGCCATTCTCCAAGATCTTCTCTCATCTACAGTTTATTTAATGGCCAGGGGTTACTTTAGTACCTACATGTAGGTACTAAAGTAACCCTACCCCCTACTTGTGCAGAATAAAGATTGGAATAACATAGTTTGTAAGGTAATGGGCCATGTCAGTATTTGAAACTAGGTCCATTTGTCTTTTCTGTTGATATGGTTCTGATGATTGGCCTGGTCAGATATATTAACCCTCGTTTAGGTTTGGTTTAGCAATAGCGTCAATTTGTACTTAACGTGTTTTAGCTATATTTTGTAGGACTTGGGAAGTTGGGGCATGAAAAATAACCATCAGACTAAATTTGCAGAAGGCAAACAACTTGTATAGAGCTAATAATAAAGAATCGGCCAAAGAAAGGGACGGACCTGGAGAAGAGTACAAAATTGAATTTTGTACTTAACGAGTTTTAGCTATATTTTGTACGACACCTATTTAGTGGAAGTTACTAAACCCGTTAAGTTAAGCTTTACTGTAGTTGTCTATTATGTAGGTGAGCCCCCACACCCAACACTATTTACTAATTGTATTATCACCCACAATAAAACCCCATCTCCATGATGTTCAATTAAAATTCTAATGTAACATATGCCCCTGTTCATGTAATAGCGTAGTTGGTCCACTAATTGACCTTTTAATTTCCACAGAGTAGTCTCTCTCGAGCGGTTTGACTCTATCTCAAACTGTACAGCTGGAACACTAGCACCAGAAATACTGGAGTTTATGGCCACATCTACTAGTTTTGTTTTCGTCAGAAAAGATTGATTTTTTGCGAACCTACTTAAATAGACTTCTTTTTCAGCTTTTGAAATAATATCTTTACGGTTATTACAACACCTGATGTGTCTATTAAGCCAAGTGGTTAATTGATCACGCACACCATTATGTGATTGAACTGGTGTATCTCCAATTACTTCCGTGATAGAATAATCACGTGGTTTGGTGGTGGATAGTTGTAAACCGTCATCCAAAATGAGATCACATGGGTTATAAAATGACGAACTGGCTGAAGAAGCATTTATAAGATGTTGTGCATAAACAGCTGTTGAAGATTTGTCACACCTACGTAGAGGTATATCTTCATATTTACGACTTATTTCCAGAATAGACCTTCTAGAATCATCCATTAAGACTTGGAATTCTGAAATTCAGGGAATAAAGGAATAACAAAAATTCGGAACGTGAGCCACAAAACACAATAGACATAGGAGCAAATTAGTTAGCACATAGACCTTTCAGTTAGGTACAAATGCTGAATTTAATACGCAGCTTCTTATTGCAATATTTGTTTTGCCCACATTGCTCAACAAGACTTTAGTAGCCATAGAATTAGAGCAAGCACGCCTACACTGAAAATCTGTACTACATGGCAGATGCGAAAATCTACATTATTTAAAGGCATCCCCAGCCTTGTTCTATAACTCGATCCTGGGATTATACATACATTTCCCGAAGGTTCCGTAACTCTGAGGGGGTCAGCTACACCAGACTAAAGGCCACACTTGTACACCAAGTTACGGAGTACTGTAATAAACAACCTGGCTCAATTAGATCTAGTTGTATTTTACATGTGTTCCATGTGTGTCTTTGCCAGTAGCCGGAGAGTTAAACTCTACACAAAACACCAATACCCTTACAAAAAACGAGCAATCTAGTCAACTACTGAACACAAATCAACTAAAAGGGAGAAACAAAACGAAAGCTATCAAAACGAAACTTTATCAAGTCTTTTGGTCACACTTTGATCCTGACAATACCTGCACTTTCCATGCCCGTGTGGGAAGTGTTCAAAGCTACGCTTTCCAGACCCTTTTTCCTTCCAAAGCGCCTTGCTAGCGACACTAACTCTCGGCCCAACTAATTACAACAACCTTTGCTAGCCTAAAACTCTCAAGCCAAACTAATCGCAACAGCCTTTTCCCCAGGTTATCGCCGGTTAGCCGGACCTACTCCAAAGCTTTCGGATATGCTAAGAACACCCGAGACCCTAAGAACACCCGAGACCCGACCCTTTCCTCACCTCACCCAAGTGATCACAGGCACCCGTAGCACAGCCTTATGTAGCAAGTCTTACCTTTGGTAATGCGCAGGGCTATTGCCTCCAGCTATATACAGTACAAGCTCCCCAATGAAGTTTAGGATTATCTTCGAGTGTGGTCAAGAGGGTTGTGGTATGTAGTTTTCAAAATCACACCGATTTGAAAGTTCGGTCAAGAGATCACGGGGTATGACCGGAACTCACACACTTCCTGGCATGGTAGTTCAGACGGTATGTACCCAACGAGGAATTTAATATATTTAAATTTAATATACAAGTATATTCTCTGGCTAACTCAACATGTGTGCACACTTGCATTCTGCAAAAAGTCTTTAAGTGGTTGAAGAAGTTTAGTGATGATACCTGATGAAACCAAGCTAATACAAATTAATATGCAAAAGTATTTTCAAGTAGTCGTTAACCGTCAGAACTAATCCAACCGAATATTAGGACAAATTGGCTTAATGAGGAGAAAGTACACCAAGTCAATGACTTCTGCAGAGTTGAACAACTGCATTTGATAAATTTGAAAGCCTTTCTAGACTTTTACTGTACTTAACGAGATTCTACTGTAAAGCTTAACTGAATGGGTTACGTCTCTTCCACAAAGTAGTGGTGTCACACGATAATTGGTCCCCCCTCCGCGTGGTCCCCCCGGACCAAATGCGGCAGAATTATTGCCACGGACGGTCCCCCCCGGACCGTCCACGGCAAAAAATATTGCCGTAGACGGTCCCCTGGGGACCGTGCGCGGCAGGCGTTATTGCCGTACTCGGTCCCCTCTTGCCACGAACGGTCCCCCATCTAATCTGAGCTTTATTTGATGCAAGTAGTTCGTTGTGTGTGTTAAGTCCTCTCCTTTTCTTCAATCAGTTACTGTAAGACCATTTATCTATTCTGAAGGGTAGCTAGACTTATGATTATGTTGTTATTAAACTTCAAGTGTGTAGAAGAAGAAGTAATGCATAAACTGAAGTTGTATTGACATAAAATCCTTTGTATTCTGCCAGGTAATAACTACACTCAAATTTTAAAGTTGAGTGGCTAATTGGTTTTGGAGTGTTAGCTATACACACTGGTAGAGAACCTTAGGCTAGAAATAACATTATACTGACATCTATCCAGTCCCTTGAGAGAAGAATAGAGAAGGATAAAGAAGGCAGAAGAGATGCTCTGATTGGAAACACTTAACAATGTTAGATGTAGTGATTACTGATGAAATGCTTTGTGAAGCTATGTTTTTTTATAAATGTATTAAATGTGGTGATCACTGATCAATATGTTTTTGTGTTTGTTTCTAGCTTAGTTCAGTAATGTAATGTCATTGTCAATATTTATTGGTTTTATTTTTAATCGTGTCCATTCTACTCTGGAGTGGTTGTCTATAGTAGCTATTCTCAGCAAATGCAGTAAGAAACTGAGCAGCAGAACTATCCCTGTATATATTAAGATGGCACACATCACACTAACTTGTCATTGTTGTATTAGTCATTGAAGAGAGTGTGCAAGTGACACCCAAGAATAGAGGGGACCACCAGGCCAGGGGGTTAAAGTCTCCAACTCTTTGTATACCACCATTCTGTAATAGAGACTTGGCTGACTGGAGGAGTGGAGGTACTTCTGGAAAACGTTCAATGAATTGCTACCTAAACAAGATTCCCAAATTCACATCTAATAAATAATTCTTAAATATTTCTTAAGAGCTTAAGAAAGTCCTCTGCCAAAGAGGTCCTTCAGCATGTCATTCATTACAGAAATTGAAGACCACTATTTGTATGACCCACCACAACAGGTTTTAAGTCCAACATCCTTAAAATGTCTCTTGTCAGTTCCTTGATGTGTGGAGAACCTTTAACTTCAACAAAGTGATCAATTTGTGCATGTAGAGTGTCAATGCCTCTGACAACTCTGGCTCATAAAGATGTTCTCATTCAAAATTTTCCAATATACTCTAGGACTTCAAAAAGATCCCCTCCAAGCCCATAACTATAATGATCACCAGTTTGAGTGGTCACTTCCAACACAAGCATCATCATAAGATTGGTCAGAACTCAATCTGGGAACATTAATAACCATCTGTTAGGCCTTGTATGGTCACATAGGCAATCTCATATAATTATTCTGCCTTATCAAGTCGGGTTGGTTAGTCTACCCCTTAGGAGATATTAGTTCTTTAGGTTCCAGACCCTCCTGTTCTTCAATGAATCCATAAACTCTAGTTGTACCACCCTTGGGAGTAGCCAGTTCCTTTTTGTTGTCCATGTCACAGAAACAAAGCAATGAAAATAATAATAGTTCCAAAATGTTCAAGCAGAATATATAGTAGATTATTTAAAAGAAGACATAGGTATAAATATAGTAGTAGAAATAGATGGTAGAAGTAGGTGTTAGAAGTAGATGTTGTAGAGTATAGATGTTGTAGAAATAGATATTGTAGAAGTAGATGTTGTAGAAGTTTAAGATGTTGTAGAAGTATGTTACATTGAAAAATCTTCCAAAATTCTACCTTCATGTGATATGGTGAAACTTATGCTTCACCATGCTATACTTATTGGTAAGTAAGTTAATAACAGAAATCCTTCCAATGAAGCTACTGCTATCAAGCCATCTTCTGGGAAAACATTTCCTTTCAAGTCTCTTCCTCCTTCCAAGAGAAAAGTAAAAATTTATCACCACTTTGTTCTAATGCTATTTATTCATGTAAGCTCTGTGATGAAAAGGAACACTTGCTATTTATCTGTGGGAAGTTTAAGACCAAATGATCCTGCCAGGAGAAAATTTATTGTCAAATTCTCCAAATAATGTCATGACAAGAAGATATGCAAAGGTTGTAGAAGTGCATGAGCACCATTCTTTACTTCACCTTGAAGATATATCAATGATTCAAGCCTGAATGAGCACAACAACATCCAACACGTACAGGGCCGGTCTTCCTCTGTATTAAGCTGCTCATTTTCAACTAAGTTTTAGGCTGGTGATAAGCCTTAAGTGAGCACCATTTGTTCAAGTTTCAATCAATGCCTAAGCCTAAGACATAACTTGCTACATAACTCCCACACATTCATAATATTATTTTTCATTTTATCATTAAGTCAGAGATAATTACTCCCATTCACCTCCTGCCTCACTGCCATTTATCTTAATAAACCCCTTCACAAAAATAGTCCTTTGAGCCAGTTACTAGAAGACATCTACTTCTACAATATCTACTTGTACATCTACTTCTACAATATCTACTTGTACATCTACTTCTACAATATCTACTTGTACATCTACTTCTACAATATCTACTTGTACATCTACTTCTACAATATATACTACAACAGTAATTAAAGCTATACTTGATTACTTTTATTATATTTGCAACAGCCACAACCAGTTTTATTATGAAGCCTGTTATAATTATGAATTCTTGAAACCAGAAAAACTACTATATATATATATATTTTTTTTTTTTTAATATTGCTCATATTCCTTTAGAATACACTGTCATAATAACCATAGCTATAGACTAAATAACTACTACCCAACTTTCATAAAACAATAACTAGTTATGGACTTCATGACCCCCAAAGCACTAAAGTAATCTCGTGTCAGCATTCTTTTCACCTAGTACATTTAGTCTGCATGCCTTAGTTTATCTTTTATTCACTAAACTACTAGTTTTAAACTAACATCAATGTGGTCTGGTCCATATATCACTTTTTAATTGTTTTGTAAATCTTTCAAATGCCATATTTAATTGCATATTACCCCATCTTACTATTAACAACATAAGATTATAATAGAATAATTATTTAATTCGGATACATACATGCAATTACTGATTAAACCAGTAAAAATATAATTAAAATGTTCATGACTAAGTTCTTACTGCAGCTTGGGCATAGCCATTTTCCTTTCAGCTCAGTCTTTGATACTTTAAGGCAATTATTTGTGTGGTACCACCTAAAACAATTGGTACACTTCCCCCAGCTCTCACGGGGAAATGTTCCTTCGGGAAGTCTGCAAACACAATGAATTTCAAATGCTTCAACTGTAACTATTTTAGTAAGGGCACGTCTAACCCTCTTCACAGGAAAAAGTGTCATCTTTCCATTCTCCAAGCATTGATATAAATGCTGTCTCATTTGCTTTTAATCGTAGAACATTTTCCCCAGGATCTTCTTTAAAGGAAAGAGCAGTGGCATTAGCTATGGCAAAGAGCCCACAATCTGATCCACCTGATTGAAGCTGTGTGTCCATGATATTTAGATAAATTTTAGGTTCATCACTATGGAGTAAAGTAGCTACCTGACTATTGACATGTCTCCCTGCTGAACGATACATACTATCATAAACTGATACAGTAGAATGTGAACATCCAATATTACAAATGGTTAACCAGTGTCCTTTACAGTTGTTGAGAATTTGTATGAATTCATCTGGCTCCACTTTGAATGACAAAGCTACACCACAAATGACATCCTGGAAGCCTGAAATGTCAATGCAATTTTCCTTGAGTAACTGCTGAGCAGCATTGATAATGTTATCATTCACCCAACCCAGTGGATTTAGAAGTAACACCTTGTCAGATTCAGTCAATTTCAATTGAGGAAGCCAATATTTCAAGCTTTGATTAGATTTCATATCATATTTTTCAACTTCAATAATGCTGGGCTTAGTGTCATTCACATTAGATTGTCTTTGTTCAAACATTAGCTTCTTCACAACTGTTTCACTAGTTGCCGTCAATTTAGCATGTTTTGGTGAAGTAGATTGAAACATTGATAATTTTTGCTTTTTACAAGTAGGTGGAGCAGCAACTATCAGGGAAGCATTTGAAATTTTATTAGATGCCACTAGAGGTGAGGATATTGCAGGTGTGTGAAGTTTCACTGCAGTGTCTGATGCACTGGAGCAGAGCCCCATAGCAATCTTGGTTGAAGGATGAGACCACAATTTTGGAGTTCCTGCAGAGCTCGGGGCTAATTTAGCAGAAGAAACAGGAGTAGGTGAGTCAGGTAGAGGATGAATAGGTGAGGCAGGTGGAAGATTGGGTGAAGCAGGTGGAAGATTGGGCGAGGCAGGTGGAAGAGAAATGTAAGAGTTGGATATGGTAAGAGAAGATGATTTAAGAGGAGATAAGCTTGATTGACTATGAGAATCCTTTAGATGAGTGCTCATCTTGAAACCCTTATCATCAATAATACAATCCTCAAATAATTCACTATTGGAAAGGTTAAGTTGCTCAAGTGAGGAGGAAGCAGTAAGCTGCTCATCAATGGAAGTTCTAGTCTGGTAATAAGTTTTCAAGTGGACACCATTAACTCTGCTGATAATTTTAGTCCGATCTTCTACGAGCTCTAAAGTGTACAATCCTCTGCCTAGAAACTTTGTAATAATGTATGGACCAACCCACTTGGGATCAAATTTGCCATGAGCTCGTTTTCTTCTAAGAAAATCTTTCTTTAATACAATGGAACCAACTTTAAAAGCCTCAAGATTGCAATGTTTGCGATCATACTGTTGTTTCTGCCTAGCTTGAGCTATGACAATGTTGGCTTTAACATTTTCTAACTGCTTTTTACGGGCTTCAGTAAACTGAGAGTGAGATTTATTCAAACAGTCATCAAGATTTTCCTCAGAACATTGCTTTGTGGTACTGATGAAGTCAACTGGTAATACTGCCTTACGATAAAACATTACTTCAAATGGAGAATACTTGCTTGATTCATGTATAGAAGTATTGTAGGCGAATACACATGTATCCAGATAGTCTTGCCAAACTTCTTTCTTTTCCCCAACAAATTTGATCAGCATATTCTGGATTGTCTGATTGAATCTCTCAACAAGTCCATTAGCCTATACAAAAGGGGTAATGATTATGAAAATGTATGCAAAAGTACCAATAATCACAATAATATTTTTTTGAAAAATTTAAGCTACATGTAGTACGTCATTAAAACAGAGTGTTTGATTTTTTTCTTTGAGAGCATTGCATGGCATTGACAAGTAAAGTAAGACTAAAAAAAATCAAATAATATTTTAATAGGTCAACAACTATTAATAAGTACAGTATCCTCGAGTAAAATTAATCAATTTTATAAGTAAAATAAATATTTTATAACCATATTCTATAACTATTACATGACATTACGAGTATCTTACAAAAAGCTCTATTAAAACGAAGAATAAATGCTACTGAAAATATAGTTCTGTGCCAAATTTACTGATGAACAGCCAACGAAGTAAAAAGATAAAAGCAGATCTTAAAAGATTACATTCAACTAAGCAAAAAGAAGTGGAAAATCGCTTCTATCATACTTTCCAATTCTATCACTAACTTGGTGTCAAATTGAACGGTTGCATGACTTCAAGTGACAGCCTATATCAATACTCCATGATATTATTGTTTAACTTTATCGTGAAGGAATTAATTGGCGATTGAGAAAAGCGAGCGAGACACTATCAGGGGTAACACAATAGAAAATCGGGGATGTTAATGCATATATATATATGTCTGTACGTATATATGTCATATTGAACTTTGACCCTCGCATTTTGGTGTTTGCTAGATGGACGACCCCATTTCCGTTCTCCACTAAATTGAATCTTTTGGTTTATCAATCTTTGCCCAATTCCACTGAAATTGAATTGCTTTGAATTCTTTTTTGCGGGTGCAGTTAAAACGTACAAACTTATCCCCGCTCATATTCTATTCGAATGAGTGGCGGTTGTTAGCTAATGCACTTTTGTCATGGTTTGCAACAGTGTAGCCTCTTACTTGGACAGCCATTGTCTAATAGTCTGACCACGAACGAGAGCCTTGTGTTTGTATGTCCAGTGGACAAATGTGTGTGAATGTTTTGTGCACTTGAGTTACTGCTTAACTTAATAATATCACAGTAAATGTTTAATAACAAATATATATTAGCTGGCTTTACATAGCTATTCTGACTACTAAAACAGTAAGAATGTATTACTGAAGCGTTACCACTCGCAGAGTGGCAGCTTGATGTGCAAAGAACCACCACAGAACACAGCTAGAAATGCCACTTTCCGTGGACCAGGTTCTGGCTGCGCTGCAGTAAGAACAGGGCCAGAGACACTTTGTAGTTAACCAGTAGAAAGACTCGTGAAGTCTAGCGTATCGCCCGCAACACTACTTTAACTGAGTGTTTCAGGTAGAGTTACTAGATCAATCATTAAAGATTATGAATGACTTAAGTATGGAACAGTGTGCTGTTGATATGTTTGGTTTGTGAATGAATTATGATTAAAATGTGGTTCACAAGTTCATTGTTCCATAGGCTTGCTTGAGCTTGCTTTAGATCTCCTTTGTCTGGCTGAGCCCAGACAAATACTATAGGGCTAGGTTCAAACTCATGTATGTTAATTCCTTACAAATGTCTGTTGTTTTGTTTTGTTTATAAATTAATCAGTCACGGCAAGTGGGTACTATGGCACTGAAACCGTTTACCCTACGTACATGATTAAATAACTCGACTCGACTCGACGCAGGCTCTAGTAACTTAAGTGTTTGAAGTTTCAATAATGTAGTTTTATGAAACCTAACTGAAGTTGTGCTCAAGCACACCACTAGTATCAAATATTTTCAGCACAAAATGTATACAATGTTTACAGATAAATCTAACCTGAGGAAGATATGGGGTTGTCAGTCGGTGTTCAATGCCCAATAATGTCATCAGCTCATAATCCAGACCATTTCAAAATTCTCCACCCTGATCAGACGTGATAACACTTGGTATTCCAAATACCATAAATACCTATTATTGTGATAAATTGTATACAAATAAAAGACTGGTACAAATAAAAGACTGGTAATTCACCTTAAAGAGAGCAGCAGATACTCTATCAGCGAGCTTATTTTCCATCGGAATATCCAGAACATACTTGCTAAAATAGTCACTTATTGTAAGTATGTACTTATTACCCTGAGTAGAAGGAACAAGTGGCCCAATAAAATCAATACCGATGTGATGCCAAGGCGACACTACAGGAACTGGACTAAGCTCTGGAGCAGCAGTGCTGATTTTTCGGTTCATTTTTTGACATACATCACATGTCTCAATCTACACATAATTTTACTAATAAATAGCCAGTATTAATTTACATTTGTGCTACTTACCACAGAATATACTTGTTTTGCCACGCCAGGCCACATGAATCTTTCAGTAACTCGAGCCAGAGTCCTTTTGCTACCAAGGTGACCAGATGTTGGTGCAGCATGACAGGATTTAATTATTTTGTTCTCGCTCCTTTAAGTCCAAAATAAATCTTACCTAAAAATATGACAAGTACTTTACTTTGTGTACGATTCACATGCACCGTCTGTACACTTGCTTGTTACAGTTCTACTTTAAAATGTAGCTGAATAATACTTACTCTTTTTCCATCTTTCTTCTTGTAGTACAATACTCCATCAATAATATCCAATGTATTAGCCTTCTTTCTTATCACCCTCATTTCGTTCTTTGTAGCTCCTTCAGGGTATACACCCCGAGTCAATTTGACATAAGCCTTTTCTATAAGCTTCAATTCTTCACTGCCTTCGCTCATTTTCAATAAAAATCTGGCTCACCGAATGTCCAAATCAGACACGTGGAGGGGATCGTTTGTGGCAGGGTGGGACCGAGTAAAGCAACCACGCATGGTCCGCGGGGGACCAACTGTAGCGGGGGACCATGCGCGGCGTGACAGTGGTACATTTTAATAAGCAACTCTGCTTTATGTAACAGCAGTGGTACATATTTATAATTAGCTACATATTTAAAACCACCACTATATTATGTAGCGTACATTTTGATAAGCAGCTGTGATGGTACATGTTTATAACTAGCTCTACTTTATGTAACAGCAGTGATACATTTCTAAGACTACCACTATTTTATATTACTGTTGTGGTACATTTCTATAGCCAGCTCTACTCTATGTAACATTCTTGGTTGCAGACAATTTGAATCAATTATTATGTCATAAAATTTTACGTTTCGTGCTGCAGGTGGAATGGGCACGAACAGAGAAAAGGCAGCCACACCCGAAATTACTTAATATGCATGTAATTTATACACCCACCAACCCCTTCTGTACAATCACATTGCTTTTAAATTGTTAATATTAAGATGATTCTGGTTTTTTAATTTTACACTTCAGAAACATGGTGTCATCCTTCACATAAGAAAAGTTGTTTAGGATTGATTGTAGAGCAAACATTGGACTGCCTGAGGCTATGTTCATCTCGTTCCTGGGCCTCTGGAAGGATGAGTAAGTAGGTGCTGGTTGGAAGGTCTGAGATATGTTCATGACTCTATCTTGGTCTAACAGTGTCAGAGTCACTGTATGTTTGAAGGGCCACTGCAGAAGAGCATCATATTCTCCTTGCATGATAGTCACAAAGAAGGACAGGTGAGTGTTCTCCCCACTGCCAATTCCATTCATGTACAGACTCAGACAAGTCTTGTACCCCTGCCTGCTGGTATAGAAGGGAGCGGAGTACAGGGAAATAGTCTTGCCTATCTTAGCCTCGTGTCTGCGATGCTGAACCTCTGGTATCTTCCAGATGAAGTTGCCATCATAACTTGTAGCTTGTAGAGTCTGTACCATGAGAGCCAACTCAGAGAATCCTTCCTGTAGGTTTTGAATGGCCTTTTCTGCTTTTCCCAGAGCAGTGGCAATTGGTTGAAGCCTCACAGATATTTCTCGTTGAACACTTCTTATACTACTTATATCTACCTCACTTTCGCTACATAAATATTTCGCAGCATTGAATCTTTGCTTCTTGCCGGAACATTTTTCTCCACACAGACTCTCCTCAGACAATGCAGCACCAGAATGCTGGCATGTCCTCGAGTGTCTCTATTAAAAATAGAAATTAAAAAAATCATTTATACCTTAAAATAAGTATCAATTTGATCCAGTATTGTTGTACCAAATACTCATCCAGTGATCCTTGCCAGGTGCAGCCATGATTAGTACACGATATTGAAGCTTCTTCCAACTCTGCTAATACTGCCTTGACTTTGAAGCACTCTGAAACATTTACCCAGTCGTCTCCACATTTAGGGCATTCAAATACACTTCCAGTTCTACAGGAAATAACCAAAATTGAGTTGGAGAAACTAGTTAGATTAATCATCCTTTAATTTCACCTGGAGATTTGGCTGAAGCATTTGCCACACATTCTGTCTCCACAACTGCATTGAAGTAGTCCATCCAGAAGGTAGCTCTTGCAAATGACACACTTCAGTTTCTGAAACCCAGCCATACGCCAGACTAAGCAAGTTGTAAACCAGTTTGTTTCGCAATAATTCCAATGCAAGGTTCACTGTAACAAACTGGCATATAATTAATATTAAGCCATTTTTTGGGGCATTTTTTATAGCGGGTCAATAATAATATATCCATCAACGTATCATTCCCCCAGAATCTGGGGGAAATACTTTGCCTGTACTTCTTATGAAGCGGCTGTGGTTAAATTGTTGGCTGTAAACTTTACGCGTTCATTTTTGCAACTCGGATAGAAATGGAAAGATGCTTGGGTTGTGGAGGAGATGTTTCCACTGCCAGTGAGAGAAAGCGGCGGCGATTACTGGGTAGTTCCACGGCAGAAAAAAATCAGGAACACTTTAATTTCATTCTTCTGTCAATGTCATAACTTGCAATTAGATTCTGAGTCTATTAGAAGAGGGTATATTTGCAGGAATTGTGTCAGGTTGATAGAAAAATATAATCTATTGCATGAAGAGGTTGCAACCAATACAAGAAAGGCACTTCCACATTTGCCTGTGACTTATGAATCTAATCACGGTGCACGTGAACAATACCTACATTTTTTTAGTCATCTCTATAACCAGCTCTACCTTGTGGTAACTTTAAATAACAAGCTGTACCAGATATACTCTGTAAAAGTCTTACATAAAGCGTAATTTGCATCTGTGGAATTAATATTTTCTAATCTTTTAATGTATTAGTTTTGTGCGATTTAAAAATACTTTATAATATTACTGCATATTAGTACATACGTACTCCAATACGTTAGGACGAGTCACCAGACTTTATACATTACATTGCTTGACATGCATAAACACATATGTGTAGTACATCCCTATAACTGGCTCTACTCTATATAATAATAGTGGTACATCCCCAAGTTTAGTCTTCCTATCAAGTCTAGGTAGCTAAGACAAGATATTAAAGTTTGAAATAGTATTAACTGAAATACTTTAATATTAAACATCTTTATCAAAGACATAAAATACATAGTTATAACAATAGTTTTTGTAATTCCTTACATATTTACATTCTAGAATATTTTTTATCATGTACGATATAAGACAGTCTACTGTAAGAGATGAACTAGAACATGAAGGAATAGAGTTTGTTGAAGTAAGAAGGGTATGATATGACATGCAAGAAAGGTTGTAGGAGGATGGAGGGAGAGAGAGAAGGAAAAATAGGCACTTTGTAAGTGGAAGACAGACCACTTTTGACGTCTGGACAGAGGGAAAAGTCCACCAGATATGCCAAAAAATACTAAATAATAAAACACATACAGAAAATACACATAATATACAATAAGTTTCACTAACCTGCTATTATATACTAGTGGTGTGCTTTAGCACAAATGGCGAGCGAGCTGGCCTAGATAGGCGACATAAAACTATAATCTTTTGTGTTAATTTTAACTTCAAAAGCTCCAACATAGACTTGTGTACCATTTTAGGTACATCCTGCACCATCTTCATACATTGCAATACTTGACATGTACAAATACATTTTACTCCATATTAATATTCCAAGTGTGTGTCTAGGTTCTGCTTAGCAAATGCGTAAAGTTGACCTTAACCAGAAAGCTTAACTGAACGGGTTACATCTCTTCCACAAAGTAGGTAATAATAAATTTTTAGAAATGATTCACTTTGTCATGCCAAGATGGTCAACTCTGTAAAGTCTCACATAGAGCGTAATTTGTATTTGTGCAATTAATTTGTTCTAATCTTTTAATGTATTAGTTTTGTACCATTTATAAAAACATTCCAATATTACCGCATATTAGCACATACATGCTTTATTACATCAGGCAGAGTCACCACACTTTATACGTTGCCATACTTGACATGTATAAACACATTTTGCTCCATAATATTATTTCCAAGTGTGTGTCTAGGTTCTGCTTAGCGAGAACGTATTTTTTATTATTATTAATTAGTATTGTTATTATTGTACAGGGCTGTACCAAACATCTATGTGACAACTGAACCAAAGCTCCAGCCAATAAGTCAAAAAAATAACTAGAAGAAAGCCAAGGAGTGGCAAGTTACAAATTAGATCAGCCAAGGGCTAGCAAAAAAAAAAGAAAAGAAAAAAAAGAAAAAGTAGTAACAGTTAAGTTGATATTTTACAAATCTACCACACACCCCAACATAAGGCAAGTTGCTTACCAGTTCTGCGAGTAAGAAAAATTTAACTGACAGATGTGAAAGTGACAAAGTAGTTTGGGACACAAGCCAATATATATATTTGTAGCACAATCTTATTATTTATGCGTTCAAATCACTTCTCATTATTATTTCAATACATTTCGCTTCATTATGTATATTTTCGGTTACATTTTTTGTCATTGTTGGATTTTCCTAACTATAATCTTGTCACAGTATTTACTATGTTACTGCTTTTTGTGTGAAATTGACCAATGGCTCTTACTATATATAAATATTTTATTGGATATACTTTGTATAATGCTGGTACAGCAGTGCTGAGGAGGTGTTCTTTTCCAGTCAGAGCTTGTTTCGCATTCAAAGAGACAAAGACTCCAATGAAAAAAAAAAAAAAAAGGTAAATCTAGTATCATTTCGTAGGGCTAGCAAAAAGAAAGAAAAAGAAAGTAACAGTTAAGTGGAAGACAGAAGACTGCAGAATTGGTTTGGCAAAGTTTGAATTTTTATTAAATTTAACTTGATTAAATTTTTAACCATTTTTTTTTTGTTCATGTAATACCCACCAACCCTGATATATCCAACTTCAGATTCCATCAAATTCTTCATCACATAAAAAAAATGGGAAAAAACAAGACAAGATGGAAGAAAGTCCAGGAAGGGAGGAACAGCAGTGCTTGAGAAATATTTCTGTGTATGTTTCTCATTACAAAAAGACACAAAAAGATGGTAAAAAAATAAAAAAAACAAAGAAAATAAATATAAACTGTTCAACAATTGCCAACTGAGGTCAAAGAAAACCAAGCGGCTCCAGCTGAATGCATCAATATTCAGCCAATTCAGCAACTTAGGACTCAATTTTCCAAACGCTTTTTCTGAAATTCCTTCTGTAATTGCCCAACTCAATGATTATTTAGTAAGTGGTATAGGTCATACGTGTATTCTTAATTTTTATAAGGTGCGAATGTGAAGATCCATTAAGATAAGGAATGATTTCATAGGTTCCGACTTTGTGGAGCTACTAGTAGTGGGGGCGAGAGCATCCCTAAAGCCAAGAGATCCAGAGGAAGACCTAGGAAATCTGGCTGAAAATATTCATCTACATTGCTAGTATGGCAATATTGATATAAAATTAGTTTTGTCATTGCCTGCAGAGCTAGTTTATACAAAAACAGTAATAGAAGACTAATTTTAAGCAAGGTAATCACAAAAAGAAGCTGTTAAGGAACAGAAGACAGCCAAGGGCTAGCAAAATAAAAGAAAAAAAGTAACAGTTTTGGTGTAGTAAACTGGCTTAGCTATAGTAAAATAGCTATTGTAGCTTCTGCTGATTTTGGTAGGAACGAATAAAGAGGCTCATTTGAGGGAGGGGAAACAATTCTGTTTGGGGAAACAACTCTGTGGGAAGGCGGGAGGGGGGAGGAATGGGGGGGCAACTCCATTTAGACGGTGTAAAATTTACATTAGAACCTTTCTTCACAGTTCCTAATGGATACAAGATGACTATTATAGTGTACTGCAATGGGGATGTTGATGGTGCAGAAACTCATGTGTCAGTGTTGGCGCAATTTTTAGATGTTCCATATAAGAAGCTGGCCCCATGTTCTCTTCTGATGAGCACACAAGAAGCAAACGGTTGCAGCAACAACCCCAGTATTGGAGCAGAAGGCTCTAGTGTCGATCTCCCTGATGTGTCCAGTGGTGCCCAGGTAGCTATTTCAGCCCCCCTCCAGTGTAAACTACTTATATATTTTACTTTTTATATCTAACTACTTTACTTATATATATATATATATAAATATATATATACCGGCAGGTAAGGTAGTTTTGAAATTGCGTGACCGTTTGATTCATTTGTTTTGTTCCCTCCCTAATGGAACTTGGAGAAGTTATAATACAGACGTTTCTCGTAAGTTAACTGTTCAGTTTTGAACTTATTAAAATGTAATAGTTTGTTTTTATAATTGAGGAGAGGAGAACATTTGCTAAAGCAATATCAAAAGCTAATAGAGGAAATTCAAGAAGCTGTACTGTCCAGTAATGTCGAGTAAGAACCTGGTTAATAAGGGGAGCGTGGTTAACTCAATGAATCGCCACATTTGGTGAATCAGCCGATGGACGAGGAGGACACTACTCTCCTCCATTTTGCTGCCAACAGCTCATCCCCAGAAGCTTTGAACATTCTGTTGCAGTATGGAACAGATATGAATGTGCAGAATGGGGAAGGAGTCAGGGCATATGTGCAATTTGTGGTAATAAATTCAGATAACTGTTCAGAGGAAGAGAATTAATAAAAGAAGAATGACAGAAATAGACAGTCCAACAAGTCCATCTTGCAAGGTGCGGCAAAGCTGCTTGGCCCTGGTGAGTGGGTGTGACAAATGGGTGTGACAAATGGGTGTGGCCAGTAAAAAGGCCCAGCACAGCTGTTGTGTATGCACTGCCAACAAATATTTCATTCAGCAAGCCTAACAGCAACCAATGGTACACAGAAGAGACACCAAAAGCTACTTAAGAAGGATTAAGGTCTTGAAAGAATTCATCTCAGACTATCCAAGTATTCTAAGTTGTTGAGTTACAAGGATCATGTATGCTAAAAATAATAATAATAATAATAATAATAATAAAGAGAAAGTACCTTCTGTGGACCAGAAAAAAACAACATATTTACTTGTTCTAACTAAAGAAAGACTCTGAGAAAACTTATATAGCCCAATATAAACTTTTTTGTTTGATGTCACACCCGAAATCGAGATGTGATTGATTTTCCCACCCACACAACCAGATTTAAAAGTGACAGTAGCTATCTCTGGTGCTCAACGTTACAGTTCCCATCAAAGATTGTTCTGGTTTTGAGGAAGAGGCTTTCAGCTGCATTTCTACTTCAATCTTAGCACTAAGAGTACCAAAACTCACTTCAATTACCTGTTACTCAACTACCTAATAAAGAACAGCAATTATCAGCAGCGGATTGTTTGGAGGGAAGAATGAGAAAACATCTTGCTTTTGGAGTACCTTGTTAGTATGAGCTCATCAGGGAAACCTGAAAGGCAAGGCAATATTCTGATGTCAGCTGCCATTTCGCCTGGAAGGGGAAGCAGCAGACTCCACCCAGTTTTCATCGACCCTTCCCACCAGTACAACCAGCAGCAGCAACAGAGGCACCACAGCTGGCTAGGGAGTGGGGGGAGCAATGGTGGAGGCTACAGTCCACCTGCCAGTTCTGTATCCAGAAATGAAAGCCATGTAAGACGTAGATTCAGGTGAAAGGGAGGAATAAGAAAATGGACGAATTAAAATGGAACAAACGATACTGTGTTCTGGAAAAAGAGAGGAAATTGAGCTTCTTCAATGACCTGGGAATGTGAGTGGGAGAACTCTAATTGTGAATTTTGAAGCCTGCGCATCATTTATACAATATTATTAATATATATATATATATATATATATGTGAAGACCCCAACAACCAGGGAAGACACCAACCACCAGTGAAGACACCAACCACCAGTGAGGACCCCAACCACCAGTGAAGACCCCAAGACACAGTGATGACACTTAGTGAGTGGACCAGAAGCCCCGAATGCTGCTCCGATAGCTGACTTTGAAGCCTGCACATCATTTATACATTATTATTAATTATATATATATATATATATATATATGTGAAGACCCCAATCACCAGTGAAGACCCCAACCACCAGGGAAGACACCAACCACCAGTAAAGACACCAACCACCAGTGAAGACACCAACCACCAGTGAAGACCCCAACCACCAGTGAAGACCCCAACCACCAGTGAAGACACCAACCACAAGTGAAGACACCAACCACCAGTGAAAACCCTTTTTCACTACCTCCCATGAAAGTCAGTCAGAGCATGATATTCAGCCATACTAGGCAGAAGCTCACAGACCATTGGTGGATTCTGGCCTGGCTGTAGTCTCTACCTGCTGTCTGTAGCAGTTGCTAATTAATACCGTGCATTCTGAGAGCGACACTTGTACTGAAGAAGGTATAATCAGGATTGTTTCCAGTTTACTACCTGATGCCCAGTGCCCCAGGTGTGTGAATGGCCCATACATGTGAAAACTTACCGATCTCTGCAGCCTCTTGCAGTAAGATTGCGGTTTCAACTAAAGTACGGATTTGTGAGAATAGAATGTGGAGAGTTGTATGCGATCGAGACTTTACGGCTGCTGATGCTGTTGTTGCCACTATGGCAGTATTGGCCATAGTCGTCTCTGCAGCAAAAATTGTATGGAGAGAAGGAAGAAATACAGAGTCAATAACAGACACCACGAAGAAGCAAAAAAGTTAAATAAGAAAAGCAAGAAACAGTGGCAGTCTATTGTGGGAAAAAAGTAGTGCCCCCAACTAAGAAGAAGAAAGAGAAAAAAAAGTTATTTGAATATTGCTAAAAATTCCAAGAATAATGCATACCTACTCAAAATTGACAAACCTTTTCTTCGCTGATATTAAAATTCAGTTGCCTTTCATTATCTATTTTCTACTGTTTTGAAATGAGTAGTAATATCTTACTCACTTTCTGTCCTGTCTGATACATTTCTCTTAGAATTATGAATATTTTTCATGTGCCTTACTTCTGATTTTTACAAACTCAGCAAAATTGGTTTCTTTTCTCGCCACCAAAAATCGTCTGGGAATTTCTTGACCCACTCTTCAAGCTTACTATGCTTTTATAACTCAATTTAGGACCAGTTTTCATTTAGTTGAGGGCTGTGTTACTATTTTTAATGCCAAGGTAGATTTTGTTTCTAGCTTTAATACATCCAAAGAGACTGGGAAATAATAATTGAAGTAAGGATGCAGATAGAACTGCAGCAGTTTGAGGTAGTCATGATGGACAACAAGAGAAGCTTGTAACCATGTGAAACACTGCGTCATAGATTTGTTTGTAGTGGCACATTTTATGTAGCATCATTGCTGGAACAACATAAATGAGGGAAAATGAGCGTAATTGGTAATAACCCTACCTAGAAGTATGATAATAAATTGCTTTTAAGTGTGCCTTTTGCCTATGTGATCGCACATAGTACCTGAAGTCACAAAAAAATATCTATTTGTTATTCATGCTCTGGAATGGACTACATATGGTTATGGGTACTAAATAAATATGCCAGAATTGGTGGCTGTATGTCATGCACAAGAGTTGCGTAGGGCTTCAGAAATAATAAGGAATTTTACAATTAGCGGTGTTATGTTAGTAGTGGTTCAATTCTGTTTTATTAGGGTAACTTAACAAAACTTATTGTTTGTATCATTATATGATGTAGATTTGCCGTCAACAATTTGTGAGCCTTCATAGGGAACCAATTTTAAATAATCTTGCTGAATATTTTGAAGAACATTATGGAAATTTGAGGTTAGATATTATTTTTAAACATTAGTATGATGTTCTTTATATTGTTTTCTCATATTGCTAATACTTCAGGTATACTGATTTACCTTCTTTGTCTTACAAGGACTGTATATTTCCATGCTTGCCGCCACAAGGTAATTTTTTTTTTGCTTTGATGTTTTAAATTTATTATTGAATTATGTCACTAACATACAGTAAGTTGCTTAATAACGTTTCGAATTTCGTTCTGTCGTACGGCTGTAAAACGGTAGTTTTTTTACCGTAGTTTTTATCGTTGCATTCCGTACCATTTTGACTAAACAGCCGACACTGTTTACTAAAATGGTTAAGCTTTTGGGTCGATTCACAAATATTTTTTAGCTAGAAACTCTTCCATATATATATCAGCAAGCTAATACTTTGTAGTGACCATTACACGCTACGGGAATAATACAAAATACAATTCGTACAAAAATTAACTTGCTTCAATAAGGCTACAGACCGAAGTTCCGATGGGCACAGAGCTATAATGAAGTCCATACTTCATATGTCTCCTGATAACTACTGATGGACCTTCCGTAGTAAAAATCTAAGCCTGAGAAGACCATAACATCAAGATAATGTTTATACTGTGCGGTGGTCAAACTAACAATTGTCCACAAGACAACTTTAAATAAGGACAGCTTTAATTATTTTAACCGAAAAGCTCCTCCTCTGGAGCCTATAAATCAGAACATTTTATTGGATAAATGTTTTTTTATCAGAACATTTTATTGGATAAATGATTTTTTATATTTCTTTGAGCGGGGCATGCAGTGAACGAGCAAAAATTAAAACTGTAACGCGGTAGAACGGAACAGCCGGTTTTTACCAAACAGCGTACCGGTTTTTCCCCGTTTTTTAATCGTGTGATGGCGGTTCTACGGAATGAAATTCGAAACTTTATTTTGTCTTCTACTGTAATTTTGAAGCTTATTATATTTACAGTATGTAATGAATGTATGTGTAATGTTACTAATTAATTTTTACAGTTATAAATTAATATTTACTTATTTATAAACTGTTTTTTTTTTGTTTTTTTAATTAAGGACAATATTTTAAATAAACAAGTTAAGTACAATAGAAGACAAAATAAAGTTCAGAATTTCATTCCATAGAATGGCCATCTCACGATTAAAAAATGGGAGGAAAACAGTACACCATTTGGTAACAAACAGCTGTTCTGTTCAACCAAATTATCATTTTTAATCTTTCTCGTTCACCGTATGTCTCGCTCAAAGAAATATTTTTAAAATCGTTTATCAAACTTCTGATTTTTTGTTTACAGGCTTCTGAGGCGGAGCTTATAGGATTAAAATTTTTGAAGCTGTCCTATTTGAATTTGTCTCGCGGAGAATGGTTAGTTCGACCACCGCACAGAATTTTTGAAACAATTTATAAATTTTCCTGTAGCATTTAAATGGTCAATACAAGGTGTTAGCTTGCTGATATAGCTATAGAAGAGTTTCTTGCTAGAAAATATCTGTGAATCGACAATAAAGCTTAACTATTTTTTATTGTTCAAGTAAATGGTGTCGACCGTTTAGTCAAAACAGTACGGACCACAACGGTATAAACTCATACAACGGAACAGAATTCGGAACTTTTTTTGTCCTACTGTACTTTGAGGAAATAAATATTGATCCCAGTTGTTGTTGTTTTTTCAATATGTAAAAGAATGACTTACATTTTGTTGTGAGCTAACTATAACATTCATATTTGAATATTTAATCTATAAATTTTTCAAAGCAGTTTATATTAGGTTACACATGATCAGTGCGTGGTTGCCATTATAGAGTATTGACTGTGTTTACTTCTACTATTAATAAAGCTTCAAATGCTCATTAACCTTAGCACTATTATTCACTGGCTAGCTAAAGGGAACTGTAAATGTAAATGCTGTCTTCAAATATGCAATTGACACTTACTGACAGTTTCAACGTGTAATTGAAACACTAGGTTAACTTTTCAGCATGAAGCGAAACTACACATGATGCAAGAAATAATTACTTTCACAAAACCTTGTACCGATTCAGAGCTGAGTTTCATGTTTACTGAAAACTCAGCCCAAAATTCAACAAGTTGCACTTTGTCAAAGTAAATATGTAAATATTTTATGATATATTAAATTACTATAATTTATATTATTCTGTAACATGGCAGAATCAAATTATGTGTTACTTTTGTGGATAATTTTAGGGCATTTGAATCTTGAAAGTGTCTTATCTTCAATTTATTTCTTTTCTTAATTTCATCAATTTTTTTTCATTTAATGTTTTCTATTGACTTAAGTGTATTTTGATACATCAAGTTTTCATCAGTCACATACATTATATTTTGATTTAAATTTAGTAGTCAATATTCAATTATTTAATCCAATTCCTAAATGACATCTATATGCATTAGTAGAAAATTCCAATTCCACAGATTTAAATGTGTTACTTATTATTATTAAAAAAATTTTAATGAATAGTTTAAAGAACAAGTGTGTAAATTTAATCTCTCCAAATATTTATTTCAATGATTTGAATAAAAGTTTTAAGTTAGCCGGATAGCTGTCTTAGTTTTGTATTAAAAGTCCTTTGATGTAACAAGTCGTATTAGTGTTACTTTTAAATGCTTGCATAGTTCACTATGCTACTAAAATATATTTTGTTTTCAAAATCAATTCATGGTTTCTTAAAATAATAAATCAGTAGTCATTCTCTCCATTACTTCATGTTTGTTACCAAATAATATTGCACAATTAATACAAGTATAGATTTTTTTGGATCCCTGGTATCAACAAGTCGTAAAGTATTTTTCTACTTGTGTATTATTTTTGCAAAAGCCTTGGAGAGTATCCTGCTTGTGTACTGTAGCAATAATTTTAATTAAATGTGGTTGAAATTTTTTTTTACCTTATTAAGCACGCCTTAGTCTTTACAATTTCATCATCAAGCTAATTAAGTTATTGAACGCATTCATTGTATTCCTTGTCAATTTTCTCCTTCAAAAAAGCCTAGACTTGGTACTCTTTATTGCATTAGGAAATAGGATGAGAGTAGTGGTTGGGAAGTTGTACGGTGCATTGATATTTCCTGAATCAGCAATAGATCAAATTGAGCATGTGAGAAATGTTATTTGTTTATAGTATAGAGACATAATTACAACTTCAACCCATTCAAACTATATCGAAATGAATTAATTAAAAGACAAACAGACTAATAAGACTTGTAAAATGGACAATCAAAACAAGACTTGTAGTTTGAAATTACCTACTGATAAGAAAAATACTATACACATGGTCAACTAGTTTGTAAGGCTAGCCTCTCGATCGTTACCTGAGACCTTCTCTTACAAATAACACACTGGGATTGTGTAGCTCCTCACTTTTGACTACTCATATTTGGAGACGTCATACACCATTAGCTGTGACTTGAATAGAAATAGATACAGGCAGTTCTATGAGACATGAAAATTATAGAGTAATACGAGTAAATCATGAAATGTGAGAATTGAGCATACATGTACTTACCAAGTACAAATATGCTGAAATGCATGATTAGTATGACCTGATTATTACCTAATGACAAATAATGTAGGCTTGACTTGGTTATTCAACAAATGATGTTTATTGCATTGTTTTTATTTTTGTGGTATAGTGACCACTAATATCGTACTTGAATTTATTAGAATACTATAACCAATTTTAACATACATGTAAAAGGTATTAAATGTAGGGAATTTGAATCAAACATTTAAAGTGCTACTGCTTTGCTCGGCATTCTACCGTAATTACAGGGAAAATTTTGAAAATCAGAAATAATTGTGTTTGGTATTCATTTAGGAGTAGCATGTATTTCACACTACAGTGTATTGTTTAGGTTCCTTAAAAATTTAAAAAAAATTATTTGTAATTTAACTGCATTATTAAAGTAGATGCTGGAAATCCTATTAATTTTTTTAGAGTATTCACTTGAGAGTAATATACACTTGACTGAATGCATCAATTTTTTTCAAGTGTTGTAAAATATATGAAATCGGAAATTTTGCTAGCTCAATTCTTTATCTCAAGTAGGTGAAGAGTCAGGTATATGTGTTCTGGCTATGGTTTTTGGCTGTAACAAAAACTTTAGCACTGTCCACCTGATTCATCATATTTAACTACATTGTTAGTAGCTGCTGCATTTGACAGGTTTAGTTTTAGTTTTTCACTAGCAAAAACTACAATTTTAGGTTTTAGTTTTGTTTTTTCCAATGTACTAATTTCCAATTCTAGTCTTAGTTTTTCAAATTTACTAACTTCTATTTAAGTGTAATTTTGGTTTTCTAGAATTCAAATTTTATAATTCAAGTAATAATATTTTAGATAGATTTTGTTTTTCAATGCAGACTTCAATTCAGTTTCCATATGGTTAGCTGTTTTTTTTACTTTATTGTTTGTTCTTTTTAACAGTAGCGCTACAAAGTAGTCGCTACAGGCTACCTAGAAATTTCAGCAAGCTACATTATGTTTTGTTACAAATACGATTCCAGAACAATCAGGTGGCCACTGGATACCAAAAATAATAATAAAAAATAAAAGAAAAAGCTAATGTATAAGTACTGTCGCCTGCAACAGCAGAAAGCTGCAAACTGTCCATTTTCCACTCAGAAAGCTTTAGTGTTTTTTAGCATCCTATATTATTCAAGATAGAAGTCTTCCACACAACCATTTGGGCATCAGCTTAGCTCAGACAAAGAGGACATGCTACCATAGTCCATTTTGTAGCATTTATCATGGTCAATGATGGAAAAGATTGTAAGACTGCTTAAGATTCTAAAGATGAAAATCACAGAGGAGAGAACTCAGCAAGTCCAGATTGGATCTAATCTTCTAACTTGTAGGTCAAGGATCTCATTAACGTAAATAGTGAACTCTACCTAGTTATGTCTATAATTCAGTGCTTTGAGAGGTAAATCCATAACAAACAACAATTACGTTCATTAATTTAAAAAATTGGCAACCCTCCAGTCATTCAAAAGTGTGTAGTGACCTAGATAGTGATGCATTTCTAGAAGAAAACTCTGTTGGTGATGTAGATAGAGCTCTGTAATATATTTTTTTACGACAGTCAACATTTCCCTCATTGATTTGTTTCAGGCTAGTACTCATTCAATGCATCATTTATGCCCCTACCACGCCATGTGCATCCTGGAGCAGTCTCAGTATTGAGGGCTAACTGCACTGCCACACTTACCTACCCTCACAAGCAAGCCTCTCTTGGCTCAGATTACTGTAACTAATATTTCGATAAATTACTGATAATTATTAGTTTAGTCACCATGAAGCGCACTTTTCTCAGAAGGATGGTTTTCTTGCAACGGTTTGTGGCTGACCAATGTCCTACCCCTCTGCAGTTAGCCTGTCAAATCATTCATTACATTGGCCCAGAATTTAAAGACACTAGAGAATTCAAGAAAACTTGACCATGTGGCAGCAACCGTAGCTGGAATGTACCGCTCAGTTTCGTATCACCTCCACTAATCAAAGGAAGTATACTAATTACTTATCTAGCAGAAGAATGTTACCTACAACCGAGTGTCCCCAAGTTTGGTAATTTGGAGGCGCAGTTGATTTATCTGAGTCTAGCCAAGTATTCCAAGTTGTTACTTGACTTACAAATATCATGGATGCTAAAAATAATAATAATGAAAAAGAAAGTACCTTCTGTGGACCAAAAAAAAGTACTATCAGCAAAGCAGTGGTGCATTAGAATGTGGTCTTGTAAAAGGGTTAGAAAGAAGAAAAGCATGCAAATCAGACAATAGATCCAGACATGCCTGAAACAGAAAATCATGACTCAATGTGCAGGGAGCACTTGAAAATTCTAACTTCTTGTTTGAGGCTATAATGTATACTAATATTTTAATGGATTAGTTTACATGTATACTCATCTGTCAACCCGAGTCCAGAGGAATGTAATTGAGTTGCTCCCACCGAAGACTGCTACACTCCCACACTATGCATCAATACCACATTGGCATACAATTATATTAGCCATCACGAATAAGGTCGAGCAAATTTGTCTTTTCTGATGATTGACCTGGTCAGATATATTAACCCTTGTTTAGGTTTTGTTTAGCAATAGAGTCAATTTGTACTTAACGTGTTTTAGCTATATTTTGTAGGACTTGGGAAGTTGGGGCATGAAAAATAACCATCAGACTAAATTTGCAGAAGGCAAACAACTTGGATAGAGCTAATAATAAAGAATCGGCCAAAGAAGGGGACGGACTTGGAGAAGAGTACAAAATTGAAAGCGAGAACACTGTCCATTCTCCACTCAGACAGCTTCATTTCCAGCTGGAAATTATGGCAAATTTGACAGACCTAGGTCAGATAGGTTACAATTCGGATTGGATAACGGAATGCCACCTCTTACTAGCACACCCTTGAGGTGTACCATAGTGGGTGCACTATCTTATGGTGAAACCCTAAGCTGGTTAATTAATTATATGTTCTCCATTTTTAAATTATGCCATTCATCCAATCAAAGTCTGGCTAAAACACTTACTAATTGAACACTAATGTTTTAACAAAATTGCACAATATGTTATTGTATTTATGTATAAATCACTTGTCATTATAAACTTTCATGGTCAGTATTATATCAATGACGTCAGAAACACCAAGCAAGAGAAGAGAAGAAGGGAGGACCTCAGGCAAGATAGAAGATGCAAATAGGACCCGACTAAGGATTAAAATTAACAATCAATACAAAAAATTAACAATCAGTACCAAAATAAACAATCAATACCAACGAAAACTGACAGAGCAAACTGTACATCCAGAATTAACAGAATGTTGAGGAGAAACCCAGCAATGGTGACAAATAAGCACATATATGCACACACATTACCAGACCATCACATATTTAAACTGTATAATTCACAGATATGGCATATTATTAAAACAAAGAAAATAAATATGAACTGGTCAACAATTGCCAACTGACGGGCCAACTTGAGGCCGAGTTGTACACAAGGTTGGAAGAGTTTAAAGCGAGCCTGTCATCGGATGACTCCCACTCAACAGATTACTTCAACAGCAACAGTAGTGACCTAGATAGCGATGCATTTCTAGAAGAGAACTCTGTTGATGATGGTCAAAGAAAACCAAGCGGCTCCAGCTGAATGTAGATGGTATCCTGTGAATCAAAGAAAACCAAGCGGCTCCAGCTGAATGTAGATGGTATCCTGTGAATCCACTATCTAAACAATGCTGTGATATGACCTCCACACTCCACCAAGATGAAGTAGTATTTACAAATAGAGATGGTGAATTATTTCAGGAAAGAGATAAGTACTCAAGCTCCTCCTGGAAGGTGGAAGTGAACGAGTCGTGTTAGATGAAGATGATCTCTGACTATTGGATTATGCGCAGAGGGAAGGTAAATCTAGTATCATTACATGAGACATTGAACAAGCCAATAAGTCCTAAATGTACCTAATCCTGACCCAAGTCTAAACACTACTGGAAACAAAGTACAGTCGCCTGCAAAAGCAGAAAGCCATTCTCAAACTGTCTATTCTCCACTCAGAAAGCTTTAGTGTTCCTAAGCATCCTATTCCTTCGAGTATTACAAAGCTAAGTGCGGGTCAAGCATCTTCTACTTGTCATCCTGAAGACGCACACACATACTTGTGCCAGTACAGTACAGTAATTTTTCGTACATGTCTCTCAGTAATGACAACAGTTGAAAATGACTGCACCCGAAGAAATACTTTATTTAGGGATGAAGTGGTAAGCCAAGAATTAGCAAATTTGGCATTTACTACTTTCATCACTAGCAGGGCAGGCAAACAAGGTAGAGGGAGAAAGAAAGATCTTGAGAGAAATCATCTCAGACTATCCAAGTATTCTAAGTTGTTAAAAATAATAATAATAATAATAAATAAGTCATAAAAACCAAAAGATTTATTTTTTGTTCAGCTCATCCCCAGAAACTTTGTACGCCGTTGTTTCAGGCAAGTAGCTAAAACAGCTTTCTTGATTTTAAAAATTTATGTTGTTTTTATGTTTTAATTCTTTCAAAGCGTCCAAGAAATGCTCAAAGAAGAAAATAAAACACTAAAGGATGTACATAAAGAGTATCATGTAAGTGTGTTTCGTTAAAATTTTATTCAATTACCAGTGGTACACAGAAGAGACACCAAAAGCTACTTAAGAAGGATTAAGGTCTTGAGAGAATTCATCTCAGACTATCCAAGTATTCTAAGTTGTTGAGTTACAAAGATCATGAATGCTAAAAAAAATAATAATAATGATAATAATAATAATAATAAAGAGAATGTACCTTCTGTGGACCAGAAAGAAAGTACTATCAGCAAAACTTAATCCACACGATTAATACTGTTAAAGATATTTCAAGTTTGAGGGAAATCAAAGCTCTGCAAGTGAGATGCACGAATTCTCCTTGCAAGTCTATAGTAACTATAGATACTCTAGAAGACAATATAAGTAACAAATGTCAGTATACGCTACTGGAGGCAGATGGGAACATACCAGCTATGCGGTACTCGACGCCACAGGTCTCCAGACGCAACTTTCTTACTAATCAGAGAACCCCTTCTCTGAACTCTGCCCGCGGTGAAAGAAGTAGCCGTGTCCTGTCTCTCACAGAGAAAAGCGTGTTTCAAATGGAAGCACAGGTGTTGTTTATTGTTAGTAGTAATGGTGCGGAGCAGGATGAAGAAGAAGAAGCCACGTTTGGAAATTTGTCGAGTTTCTCTGACCTGTCAGCCAGTCCTACTTCCTGTAATTCTCCCACTGGGCAGTGCTCTTTGCCACAAAAGTTTGTTGCACAGTATCCAGGAGGTTCATAGTGATCGTCTAGAGGTAGGACATTAATTAGAGCTAGTTTATACAAGAAAAGTAATGGAAGACTAAGTTCAAGTTGGGCAATCACAAAAAGAAGCTGTTAAGGATCACAAGAAAGCCAAGGGCTGGCAAAAAGAAAGAAAAAGTATATAACAGTTAAATTGATATTTACTGGCTCCACTGAAGATTAGACCAACTTATGAAGGGTTCTCCAATGAGCACAAGAGTACTGGTTTAAGTGGTCACATGCTGATATTTACCAACAACACCGCAAAGCTGTTGTACCGGCAGACTGTCCTCAGCAGCGTCAACATGCCCAACATGGGGACCAACATGGGGACCACTAGTGTGAAGCTTCAAGTGTGCACTGATGGAAAATGTTGCATATTTAGAGGACCTATTCAATTAAAAAAACAAACAAACAACAACTGAAACTATAACAGCAGTGGCGGAGGTGGTAGGTAATAGTGACAATGAAAATACTAACAACATGCCTTTTGCTGTTCACACTCTAACCACGATATGCAAGCAAGAAAGCCATTGGTAATTTTTGTAAAATATCTGGCTTATTATCTAGCTATGGATACTATTAGGTTGCCATTGGTAGAAAGTTAGCACTCTAGGGAAACTGATCTAGCTTCTCTGCCAGAGTGGTACTCCTGGGAATTATAGGCAGAACTAAACAAGCTGTCCACCAATTTCTATGGCTAGGAAGAAAACGAGAAAAAATTGCAACATATAGACTTACCTTATAGCTAAGTTTCCCCGGTAAAATGAGTGCTAGGTAAATACCAATAGAACTCTTCTTTACAACAAAACAAAACAAAAAAAAAAAAAAGCCAAGTAAAAAAAAAAGTTTACATGCCACGCATGCGCTATCAATGCCAAATTAGGAATCCAATTTTTGTGGTAAATATGCGAAATAATTATTTGAAGCAAGTTCTGGAGTATACAAAAACAATAACAACATAACAGCTAAGATTTCTCCACGGAGAATATAAAAATCTATCTTCACTTCACATTCACATAGCAAGCTAGTTAGATAGTACTTAGCTATCTAGTTAACTATTAGATAGCTAGCTAGTTAACTATTAGATAACTAGCTAGTTCAATATTAGATAGCTAGCTAGTTAACTAGTAGAAAACCAGCTATAGAGACTTACCCTTCTAATTACTTCATATGGTATCCAACTTTAACTGTCCACTTGCCTCGATCCCTTTAGTCTCGTGTAGCCAGACCCTTCTCATGCTTTTTTTTTTTTTTGTGTGTGTGTGTGTGTTAGTTCATATGGTATCCAAACGTAATTAACCTCAATGAGGTCACAAACTCCTCCTTTTTCACATAGGTAGTAAACCTATGTGGTACAAACTGAATAGAAGACAGGGCAGGTGGAAGGAGGAAGGTCTACTAGTTAACTAGCCAGCGACTTACTCTATGGCTATATAACCTCCTCCCATTTTTGTTTTCCTCTAGATGATTACGGTCACTGAGACAATTATGCAAAGAAAGATTTTTATATTCTCCATGGAGAAATCTTAGCTGTCATGTTTTTGTATACTCCTCGAGAACTTGCTTCAAATAATTAATTCGCATATTTTACCACAAAAATCTCGGCATTGATAGCTCCAATAATTTTCAAAAATGATTCAACTTTATTATGCTAAGATGATTAACTCTGTAAAAGTCTTACATAGAGCGTAATTTGTATCTGTGGAATTAATATGTTCTAATCTTTTAATGTATTAGTTTTGTACGATTTATAAATACATTACAATATTACCGCATATAAGCACATACGTTCTTTTGCGGCATAGCTAATCCTCGTGACTTTCTGTCATTTCATGCAATGCAGTTAGCGGTTGGTAAATAGTCTGGTTACGCAAGACTATGCATTTGATTAGATTCATAACCCACCCACAGGGCTTGAGCTTATACCAGATCTTTAAAAAGAGTGAGGTTGTGTAAGGCTCTCACAAAAGTGTAGTTTATAATTTTTAATCCAATTTTTTGAATGCATACACCAACAAGCCCCCCCTTCTTGGTGGGTTTAATTTTTGGAGTTTCCTTGCTAGGGGATGTTTTAATTCCAATGTAAACTTTAATTTTAAGTTTAATTACAGGCCTTTTATCTGACAACCTACAATTTTGGAGGGTTTGGGGTAAGGTTCCAGTGGTACTTTTAATAAAGCTCCACCTACTTTATGGAAGAGACGCAATTCATTCAGTTAAGCAAAATGTGTTTGTACATGTCATGTAATGCAATGTAAAATGTGTGGTGACTCTGCCTTATGTAATAAAGCACGTATGTGCTAATACGCAATAATATCGTAACGTATTTATAAATCGTACAAAACTAATACATTAAAAGATTAGAATATATTAATTCCACAGATACAAATTAAGCTCTATGTAAGACTTTTACAGAGTTAATCATCTTAGCATGATAAAGTTGAATCATTTCTGAAAATTATTAAAGCTCCACCTACTTTGTGGAAGAGACGTAACCCGTTCAGTTAAGCTTTACAGTAGAATTTCGTTAAGTACATCTTTACGCTCTTGCAAAGCAAAACCTAGACACAGACTTGGAAATAATATTATTAAGCAAAATGTGTTTGTACATGTCAAGCAATGTAAAGTATAAAGTGTGGTGACTCTGACTTATGTAATGAAGCACGTATGTGCTAATACGCAATAATATCGTAACGTATTTATAAATCGTACAAAACTAATACATTAAAATATTAGAATATATTAATTCCACAGATACAAATTATGCTCTATGTAAGACTTTTACAAAGTTGATTATCTTAGCATGATGTAGTTCAATCATTTCTGAAAATTATTAAAGCTCCACCTACTTTGTGGAAGAGACGTAACCCGTTCAGTTAAGCTTTACAGTAGAATCTCGTTAAGTTAACTTTACCCTCATGCAAAGCAGAACCTAGACACACACTTGGAACTAATATTATGAAGCAAAATGTGTTTGTACATGTCATGTAATGCAATGTATAAAGTGTGGTGACTCTGCCTTATGTAATGAAGCACGTATGTGCTAATATGCTGTATTATTGTAATGTATTTATAAATCGTACAAAGCTAACACATTAAAAGATTAGAACATATTAATTGCACAGATACAAATTACGATCTATGTAAGACTTTTACAGAGTTAATCATCTTAGCATGATAAAGATGAATCATTTCTGAAAATTATTAGAGCTCCACCTACTTTGTGGAAGAGACGTAACCCGTTCAGTTAAGCTTTACAGTAGAATCTCGTTAAGTACAACTTTACGCTCTTGCTAAACAAAACCTAGACACACACTTGGAAATAATATTATGAAGCAAAATGTGTTTGTGCATGTCAAGCAATGTAAAGTATAAAGTGTGGTGACTCTGCCTTATGTAATGAAGCACGTATGTGCTAATACGCAATAATATCGTAACGTATTTATAAATCGTACAAAACTAATACATTAAAAGATTAGAATATATTAATTCCACAGATACAAATTACGCTCTATGTAAGACTTTTACAGAGTTAATCATCTTAGCATGATAAAGTTGAATCATTTCAGAAAATTATTAAAGCTCCACCTACTTTGTGGAAAAGACGTAACCCGTTCAGTTAAGCTTTACAGTAGAATCTCGTTAAGTACAACTTTACGCTCTTGCTAAGCAAAACCTTGACACACACTTGGAAATAATATTATTAAGCTAAATGTGTTTGTGCATGTCAAGCAATGTAAAGTATAAAGTGTGGTGACTCTGCCTCATGTAATGAAGCACGTATGTGCTAATACGCAATAATATTGTAATGTATTTATAAATCATACAAAACTAATACATTAAAAGATTAGAACATATTAACTCCACAGATACAAATTACGCTCTATGTAAGACTTTTACAAAGTTGATCATCTTAGCATGATATAGTTGAATCATTTCTAAGAATTATTAAAGCTCTAACTATTTTGTGGAAGAGACGTAACCCGTTCAGTTAAGCTTTACAGTAGAATCTCGTTAAGTTAACTTTACCCTCATGCAAAGCAGAACCTAGACACACACTTGGAAATAATATTATGAAGTAAAATGTGTTTGTACATGTCATGTAATGCAACATATAAAGTGTGGTGACTCTGCCTTATGTAATGAAGCATGTATGTGCTAATATGCGGTAATATTGTAATGTATTTATAAATCGTACAAAACTAATACATTAAAAGATTAGAACATATTAATTCCACAGATACAAATTACGCTCTATGTAAGACTTTTACAAAGTTAATCATCTTAGCATGATGTAGTTGAATTATTTCTAAGAATTATTAAAGCTCTAATTATTTTGTGGAAGAAACGTAAACCATTCAGTTAAGCTTTACAGTGGAATCTCGTTAAGTTAACTTTACCCTCATACAAAGCAGAACCTAGACACACACTTGGAAATAATATTATGAAGCAAAATGTGTTTGTACATGTCAAGCAATGTAAAGTATAAAGTGTGGTGACTCTGCCTTATGTAATGAAACACGTATGTGCTAATACGCAATAATATCGTAACGTATTTATAAATCGTAATAAACTAATACATTAAAGGATTAGAACATATTAATTCCACAGATACAAATTACGCTCTATGTAAGACTTTTACAGAGTTAATCATCTTAGCATGATAAAGTTGAATCATTTATGAAAATTATTAGAGCTCCACCTAAAGTAGGTGGAGCTCTAATAATTTTCAGAAATGATTCAACTACATATTGCTAAGATAATCAATTTTGTATAAGTTGTACACAGAGCGTAAATTGTATCTGTGAAATTAATATGTTCTAATATTTTAATGTATTAGTTTGTATTCGATTCATAAATACATCATAGTTGTTAATGAAAAAACCTAAGACATGCTCAAATATTTAAACGTTGGTGCAGAGAGTAATGTCTAAAATAGCTCTATAATTATCACGGCTAAAATTATCTAAGTATTAGCTTAAAAATGGACTTCCAAAAGATTGTATCAAAGATCCTTTAGTTGACCACATTATAAATACCTATACATTGTTATTTTTTATGCAATATCTATAGAAAATAAAAACTTACCGTTAGGTTCAAAATATGATCATTCATTTTTCTAAATTTGATCGTCACACCCTGCTATTAAAGGAAGATAAAAATAAAGGTAATACATATAATAAAAGCTTAAAGAAAAAATATTGTATCAGCTTCTACCTCATACTCATCACACTTTTCTACAAGTGTGTCATACTTTCTCTGTATGAAAACAAAAATAATCCAAATGACATAGTGGAATGGAGATTACACGCCGCATAAAAAAAAATTACCTTCAAAGTTACTATTGTTTCATCTTCTTCTTTCTTACTTCTTTCTTCTTCAGCCTCCTAAATAGTAAAAAATAATAAACATTTAAGAGCCATAACGATATATAACTCTTTGTGCACACCAAAACATCTTGATAATAAATATGACACATTTAGGTTTTCTTTTCATTATGAAATTCACTTGCGTAAAATAAAAACATCTTGATAATAAATATGACACATATATTACATCTGATTGTTCACGCCGTTCGCCATTTTTACTCGACTAAATAGTAAGAAATAAACATTTAAAAGCCTCAATAGCAACATAAAAATATTAAATATTAATTATTTTCGTGCACACAAAAATCATCTTGATAATAAATATGACACATAAATTACCGTAGAATTATGGTCTCTTCCAGTCTTCTAAATAGTAAGAAATAATAAACATTTAAGAGCCACAATTATTACATAAAAATTTGTTGTGCTTATATAGCAGCTCAGCATGACAAATAATAAATATTACGATAATGTTAAAATGCTTATATTACCTCATGAAAGCTCATTTCTGTAGTTAAATTATCATGTGGCTATAAAATAGAATTAAACATAAACTTATATTATTGTAAAAAACATAACATTATGTACTTACTTTGAAGTACTTTGCAAGATTCTCCGAAAAATTCTCTATTCGAAAAGATCTGTATGATGTAAAATATATTAAATGAAATGACTAGCAACTAGATACTGAATTTAATGAACTAACTTTTTTGTTTATTCATCCACTTGATGAGGTTAAAGGTATCAAGTTCCGCTAGTGCCTCTGTTAATACATCGTCCTTTATCTTCAGAGTTCGCTTAATATTACTATTAAAATATTTCTTTGTGATACCCTCCATTTCAATTAAATTAATAATTCTTCTTATGATAATTAAACTCTGCAATAAATGTATATCAATATAATACAGCGGTGGAAAAAAATAGTTCCCACAGAGACTAGACTTTCCTGTACTCTCTGGTGATTCTCCCCCAAACATAATGCTAAAAAATGTCATCAAAAAGTAACCCCCCCCCCCTTCGCCCTGACATAACACTTTAAAACTTTAAGGGGTGGAACTTTTAGCTCTCACCCAGTAAACATCCTGTGATGTCTAAAGTATTCCCAGGACATCTTGACTTACTTTGATATTTGGGATGGAATCTTTACTTGTGCATTTATAACATTCATGATTATAACCATCATCATCTTGTAGGCGATGAAACCCCTCCAAATAGTGTGTTACCACGCCTTACATGACTCACACTGAACTAAATTGCAAAACTCCTAAAAAAACAAAATGAAAGAAACATGACTAACAGGTTTTGACAAGAGTGCAACCAGTATCCTGAACTGATTTTCAACGTACCGACTGTGAGCCACATTGGCAATCAATAACATACTCTTCTCCTACATCTTCACTTTTAGACGCCATTCTCGTAGAGTCTGGTGTAGCGCGACCCTTTAACTTCCATTATTCCCCCAATTCGGTTTATTAGAACAATATTACCGCATATTAGCACGTACGTGCTTCATTACATAAGGCAGAGTCACCACACTTTATACATTGCATTACATGACATGAACAAACACATTGTGCTTCATAAGTGGAGACACTGCCTTATGTAATGAAGCACATATGTGCTAATACGCAATAATATCGTAACGTATTTATAAATGGTACAAATCTAGTACATTAAAAGATTAGAACATTTTAATTCCACAGATATAAATTACACTCTATGTAATACTTTTACAAAGTTGATTATCTTAGCATGATATAGTTGAATCATTTCTGAAAATTATTAGAGCTTCACCTACTTTGTGGAAGAGACGTAACCCGTTCAGTTAAGCTTTACAGTAGAATCTCGTTAAGTACAACTTTACGCTCTTGCTAAGCAAAACCTAGACACACACTTGGAAATAATATTATTAAGCAAAATGTGTTTGTGCATGTCAAGCAATGTAAAGTATAAAGTGTGGTGACTCTGCCTTATGTAATGAAGCACGTATGTGCTAATACGCAATAATATCGTAACGTATTTCTAAATCGTACAAAACTAATACATTAAAATATTAGAACATATTAATTCCACAGATACAAATTGCGCTCTATGTAAGACTTTTACAAAATTGATTATCTTAGCATGATGTAGTTGAATCATTTCTGAAAATTATTAGAGCTCCACCTACTTTGTGGAAGAGACGTAACCCGTTCAGTTAAGCTTTACAGTAGAATTTCGTTAAGTACAACTTTACGCTCTTGCTAAGCAAAACCTAGACACACACTTGGAAATAATATTATTAAGCAAAATGTGTTTGTGCATGTCAATCAATGTAAAGTATAAAGTGTGGTGACTCTGCCTTATGTAATGAAGCACGTATGTGCTAATACGCAATAATATCGTAACGTATTTATAAATCGTACAAAACTAATACATTAAACGATTAGAACATTAATTCCACAGATACAAATTACGCTTTATGTAAGACTTTAAAAAGTTGATTATCTTAGCATGATGTAGTTGAATCATGTCTGAAAATTATTAGAGCGCTACCTACTTTGTGGAAGAGACTTAACCCGTTCAGTTAAGCTTTACAGTAGAATCTCGTTAAGTTAACTTTACCCTCATGCAAAGCAGAACCTAGACACACACTTGGAAATAATTTTATTAAGCAAAATGTGTTTGTACATGTCATGTAATGCAATATATAAAGTGTGGTGAATTTGCCTTATGTAATAAAGCACGTATGTGCTAATATGCAATAATATTGTAATGTATTAATAAATCGTACAAAACTAATACATTAAAAGATTAGAACATATTAATTCCACAGATACAAATTACGCTCTATGTAAGACTTTTACAGAGTTAATCATCTTAGCATGATAAAGTTGAATCATTTCTGAAAATTAAGTGTGGTGACTCTCCCTTATGTAATGAAGCACGTACGTGCTAATATGCGGTAATATTGTTCTAATAAACCGAATTGGGGGAATAATGGAAGGTAAAGGGTCGCGCTACACCAGACTCTAAGAGAATGGCGTCTGAAAGTCAACATTTAGTAGAACAGTATGTTATTGATTGCCTATGTGGCTTACAGTCGGTACGTTGAAAATCAGTTCAGGATACTAGTTGCACTCATGTCAAAACCTGTTAGTCATGTTTCTTTCGTTTTGTTTTTTTAGAAGTTTTGCAATTTAGTTCAGTGTGAGTCATGTAATGCGTGGGAACACACTATTTGCAGGGGGTTTCATCGCCTACCAGATGATGATGGTTATAATCATGAATGTTATAAATGCACAAGTAAAGATTCCATCCCAAATATCAAAGTAAGTCAAGATGTCCTGGGAATACTTTAGACATCACAGGATGTTTACTGGGTGAGAGCTAAAAGTTCCACCCCTTAAAGTTTTAAAGTGTTATGTCAGGGCGAAGGGGGGGGGGGGTTACTTTTTGATGACATTTTTTAGCATTATGTTTGGGGGAGAATCACCAGAGAGTACAGGAAAGTCTAGTCTCTGTGGGAACTTTTTTTTTTCGACCACTGTATTATATTGATATACATTTATTGCAGAGTTTAATTATCATAAGAAGAATTATTAACCTAATTGAAATGGAGGGTATCACAAAGAAATATTTTGTTAGTAATATTAGGCGAACTCTCAAGATAAAGGACGATGTATTTACAGAGGCACTGGCGGAACTTGATACCTCTAACCTCATCAAGTTTTTGAATAAACAAAAAAAGTTAGTTCATTAAATTTAGTATCTAGTTGCTAGTCATTTCATTTACATCATACAGATCTTTTCGAATAGAGAATTTTTCAAAGAATCTTGCAAAATACTTCAAAGTAAGTACATAATGTAATGTTTTTTACAATAATACCAGTTTATGTTTAATTCTATTTTATAGCCATATGATAATTTAACTACAGAAATGAGCTTTCATGAGGTAATATAAGCATTTTAACATTATCGTAATATTTATTATTTGTCATGCTGAGCTGCTATATAAGCACAACAAATTTTTATGTAATAATTGTGGCTCTTAAATGTTTATTATTTCTTACTATTTAGAAGACTGGAAGAGACCATAATTCTACGGTAATTTATGTGTCATATTTATTATCAAGATGATTTTTGTGTGCACGAAAATAATTAATATTTAATATTTTTATGTTGCTATTGAGGCTTTTAAATGTTTATTTCTTACTATTTAGTTGAGTGAAAATGGCGAAGAGAATGAACAGTCAGAGGTAATTTATGTGTCATATTTATTATGAAGATGTTTATAAGCACAACAAATTTTTTTATGTAATAATTGTGGCTCTTAAATGTTCATTATTTCTTACTATTTAAAAGACTGGAAGAAACCATAATTCTACGGTAATTTATGTGTCATATTTATTATCAAGATGATTTTTGTGTGCACGAAAATAATTAATATTAAATATTTTTATGTTGCTATTGAGGCTTTTAAATGTTTATTTCTTACTATTTAGTTGAGTGCGCGTGAGACGGAAGAAATATTAGAGGTTATTTATGAGTCATTTATTGTCAAGGTGTTTTTTATTTTACGCACGTGAATAACATAATGATAAACTGAATATTTATATATTGTTAAAAAGAGCATTTCATTAGCTACAAAATTATTGATTGAGCATGTTTACGTACGTGTGTATAAAGAGTTATAAATATTTTTATGTGGTATTGAGGCTGTTAAATGTTTATTCAATATAAAAGAAAAGTATGAAATTGAATTATTTGTATCTTAACTTCTCTTTTATGTATTTAAGACTCTTTAATGTTTATTACTATTTAGGAAAGGGACCGTGATCATCAAGAAGATCGTGATGATGTAATTCATATTTGCTGTAACTTTATGTATTCATGAATTATTTGTATCTTAACTTTTTGTTTATGTATTTAAGACTCTTTAATGTTTATTACTATTTAGGAAAGTGACCGTGATCATCAAGAAGATCATGATGATGTAATTCATATTTGCTGTAACTTTATGTATTTCATGAATTATTTGTATCTTAACTTTTTTTTATGTATTTAAGACTCTTTAATGTTTATTACTATTTAGGAAAATGACAGTAGTGAAACTCCCATAGCAACTCTTAAGGTAATTTTTTTTTTTTATGCGTGTAATCTCAATTCCACTATGTCATTTGGATTATTTTTGTTTTCTTACAGAGAAAGCATGACACTTTATTAGAACGATTTGAACAGTTTGAGGTAGAAGCTGATACAATATTTGTTAATGGACACTTTTCCTTTAAGCTTTTATTATATGTATTACCTTTTCTTTTAAAAGCAAGATATGGCGACAAAATATATAAAGTTATCTGACGATTTTAAGAAGCTAACGGTAAGTTTTTATTTTCTATAGATATTGGTCAACTAAAGGATCTTTGATACAATCTTTTTGGAAGTCCATTTTTAAGCTAATACTTAGATAATTTAGCCGTGATAATTATAGAGCTATTTCAGACATTACTCTCTGCACCAATCTTTAAATATTTGTGAGCATGTCTTAGATGTTTTCATTAACAACTATGAGGTAATGTGTTAGCCACTTAATTTTATTTTGCAATTTAATATTTACTTTTATTCTAGGAAGAGAATAAGAAACTGAAAAACGTAAGTTTTTAGTTCTGACCAGTTATGTATCAATATTTCATTTTATTAACTTACATCACAGATTGTGCAAACATATGTTGGCGGTGAAATTCCAATCATCACTACGTCGTTGTTTCAGGCAAGTAGCTAAAACAGCTTTCTTGATTTAAAAAATTTATGTTGTTTTTATTTTTTAGTTCTTTCGAGATGTTCAAAGCATGCTAAAACAAAATCAGAAACTTGAGGAGGTGCATAAAGTGTATCATGTAAGTGTGTTTCGTTAAATCGTTAAAATTTTATTCGATTAATTTTTTTTTAGTATGATTGTCAGAATTATGCAAAAAAAATGAAGACATTTCTCGTAAGTTAACTGTTCAGTTTTGAACTTATTAAAATGTAATATTTTGTTTTTTAGAACATTCACACCTTTACCTGCCAAAATTGCCAAAAAGTAATAAAATCGGTGTCAACTTTCAGAAACCACTTTCACCATCATTCTAAGTGCAAAAATGGGCATTGTGTGCCCTTAGAATACTTAAAGCTCAAAGACATAGAGGTAATAAATATTTTCTAATATTTGATTTATTATATAATTGCTTTCTTTTCATCTTTTATTTTAGGACTTACAACCAACTATTATGCAATAAACCATCAGATTTATATTATCAGCTTTTTTCTTTTTTTATAACCAGGTATTTCATGAAAAAAATTTTTTTTTCATATAACGCAAATTCATTCAAGTGCTGAGTGCTGTAAAAACAAATAAATATGAAAGTAATTGTAAAGTGCAAAATCTTCTCTTACAGTTTAGGAAATCTTCAACCTACTCAAAACGAAGAACATTATTGAGGCAATTATCACAAATGATTTTAACTTACATCTTTTATATTTGCTGTGTAATAATGCTATTCTGGCGCTGTTGTGTTCGTATCGTCAACTTTCCTGGTGCGGTGAGTTGCTTCTCAATGCCAGGGTACTGCGTGTCAAGGAAAACGAGAAGAACCTGAAGTGGTGAAGTGACCTACCTCAGCAGACTTGAAATGCCAACCAGCGCACGTCTTAGCAAGCTTACTGAGAGTATTGGAGCATCTACTGTGCCTACCTGTGCGTGAATTCTTCTAAACTTCACAAGCTCCAGCTCTACACTGACGAAGGACACTGTTGCTGAGTAATTCATATTTGTTCAAGATCAAGGGAGTTGAAAAATGTTTATTATTAATTATTTCATTCTTTTATACATCCTATATATATATAATGAAGTTGACATGCTATTAAAATTATTGTAATTTGTATTAATACATTTTATTAAGCTTTACAGTAGAATCTTGTTAAGTTAACTTTACCCTCATGCAAAGCAGAACCTAGACACACACTTCGAAATAATATTATGTAGCAAAATGTGTTTGTACATGTCATGTAATGCAATGTATAAAGTGTGGTGACTCTGCCTTATGTAATGAAGCACGTATGTGCTAATATGCGGTAATATTGTAATGTATTTATAAATCGTACAAAGCTAACACATTAAAAGATTAGAACATATTAATTCCAAAATATAATTTACGCTCCATGTAAGACTTTTACAAAGTTGATTATCTTAGCATGATGTAGTTAAATCATTTCTGAAAATTATTAGAGCTCTACCTACTTTGTGGAAGAGACGTAACCCATTCAGTTAGGCTTTACAGTAGAATCTCGTTAAGTTAACTTTACGCTCTTGCTAAGCAAAACCTAGACACACACTTGGAAATAATATTATGAAGCAAAATGTGTTTGTACATGTCATGTAATGCAATGTATAAAATGTGGTGACTCTGCCTTATGTAATGAACCACGTATGTGCTAGTATGTGTTAATATTGTAATGTATTTATAAATCGAACAAAACTAATACATTAAAATATTAGAACATATTAATTCCACAGATACAAATTACGCTCTATGTAAGACTTTTACAGAGTTAACCATCTTAGCATGATAAAGTTGAATCATTTCTGAAAATTATTAAAGCTCCACCTACTTTGTGGAAGAAACGTAACCCGTTCAGTTAAGCTTTACAGTACAATCTCGTTAAGTACAACTTGCTAAGCAAAACCTAGACACACACTTGGAAATAATATTATGAAGCTAAATGTGTTTGTGCATGTCAAGCAATGTAAAGTATAAAGTGTGGTGACTCTGCCTTATGTAAAGAAGCACGTATGTGCTACTACGCAATAATATCGTAACGTATTTATAAATCGTACAAAACTAATACATTAAAAGATTAGAACATATTAATTCCACAGATACAAATTATGCTCTATGTAAGACTTTAAAAAGTTGATTATCTTAGCATGATAAAGTTGAATCATTTCTGAAAATTATTAGAGCTCCACCTACTTTGTGGAAGAGACGTAACCCGTTCAGTTAAGCTTTACAGTAGAATCTCGTTAAGTTAACTTTACCCTCATGCAAAGCAGAACCTAGACACACACTTGGAAATAATATTATGAAGCAAAATGTGTTTGTGCATGTCATGTAATGCAATGTATAAACTGTGGTGACTCTGCCTTATGTAATGAACCACGTATGTGCTAATATGCGGTAATATTGTAATGTATTTGTAAAAATCGTACAAAACTAATACATTAAAAGATTAGAACATATTAACTCCACAGATACAAATTACGCTCTATGTAAGACTTTTACAAAGTTTATTATCTATGCATGATGTAGTTAAATCTTTTCTAAAAATTATTAGAGCTCCACCTACTTTGTGAAAGAAACGTAACCCGTTCAGTTAAGCTTTACAGTAGAATCTCGTTAAGTACTTTACGCTCTTGCTAAGCAAAACATAGACACACACTTGGAAATAATATTATGAAGCAAAATGTGTTTGTGCATGTCAAGCAATGTAAAGTGTAAAGTGTGGGGACTCTGCCTTATGTAATGAAGCATGTATGTGCTAATACGCAATAATATCGTAACGTATTTATAAATCGTACAAAACTAATACATTAAAAGATTAGAATATATTAATTCCACAGATACAAATTATGCTCTATGTAAGACTTTTACAAAGTTGATTATCTTAGCATGATGTAGTTGAATCATTTCTGAAAATTATTAGAGCTCCACCTACTTTGTGGAAGAGACGTAACCCGTTCAGTTAAGCTTTACAGTAGAATCTCGTTAGGTTAACTTTACCCTCATGCAAAGCAGAACCTAGACACACACTTGGAAATAATATTATGAAGCAAAATGTGTTTGTACATGTCATGTAATGCAATGTATAAAGTGTGGTGACTCTGCCTTAGGTAATGAACCACGTATGTGTTAATATGCGGTAATATTGTAATGTATTTATAAATCGTACAAAGCTAACACATTAAAATATTAGAACATATTAATTCCACAGATACAAATTACGCTCTATGTAAGACTTTTACAGAGTTAATCATCTTAGTATGATAAAGTTGAATCATTTCTGAAAATTATTAGAGCTCCACCTACTTTGTAGAAGAGACGTAACCCGTTCAGTTAAGCTTTACAGTAGAATCTCGTTAAGTTAACTTTACCCTCATGCAAAGCAGAACCTAGACACACACTTGGAAATAATATTATGAAGCAAAATGTGTTTGTGCATGTCAAGCAATGTAAAGTATAAAGTGTGGTGACTCTGCCTTATGTAATGAAGTACGTATGTGCTAATACGCTATAATATCGTAACGTATTTATAAATCATACAAAACTAATACATTAAAAGATTAGAATATATTAATTCCACAGATACAAATTATGCTCCATGTTAGACTTTTACAAAGTTGATTATCTTAGCATGATGTAGTTATTAACAATATATAATTCCACAGATACAGGTACTACGATGCTCTATGTAAGACTTTTACAAAGTTGATTATCTTAGCATGATGTAGTTGAATCATTTCTGAAAATTATTAGAGCTCCACCTACTTTGTGGAAGAGACGTAACCCGTTCAGTTAAGCTTTACAGTAGAATCTCGTTAGGTTAACTTTACCCTCATGCAAAGCAGAACCTAGACACACACTTGGAAATAATATTATGAAGCAAAATGTGTTTGTACATGTCATGTAATGCAATGTATAAAGTGTGGTGACTCTGCCTTATGTAATGAACCACGTATGTGTTAATATGTGGTAATATTGTAATGTATTTATAAATCGTACAAAGCTAACTAACACATTAAAATATTAGAATATATTAATTCCACAGATACAAATTATGCTCTATGTAAGATTTTTACTAAGTTGATTATCTTAACATGATGTAGTTGAATCATTTCTGAAAATTATTAGAGCTCCACCTTCTTTGTGGAAGAGACGTAACCCATTCAGTTAAGCTTTACAGTAGAATCTCGTTAAGTTAACTTTACCCTCATGCAAAGCAGAACCTAGACACACACTTGGAAATAATATTATGAAGCAAAATGTGTTTATACATGTCATGTAATGCAATGTATAAAGTGTGGTGACTCTGCCTTATGTAATGAACCATGTATGTGCTAATATGCGGTAATATTGTAATGTATTTATAAATCATACAAAACTAACATTAAAATATTAGAACATATTAATTCCACAAATACAAATTACGCTCTATGTAAGACTTTTACAGAGTTAATCATCTTAGTATGATAAAGTTTAATCATTTCTGAAAATTATTAGAGCTCCACCTACTTTGTGGAAGAGACGTAACCCGTTCAGTTAAGCTTTACAGTAGAATCTCGTTAAGTACAACTTTACGCTCTTGCTAAGCAAAACCTAGACACACACTTGGAAATAATATTATGAAGCAAAATGTGTTTGTGCATGTCAAGCAATGTAAAGTATAAAGTGTGGTGACTCTGACTTATGTAATGAAGCACGTATGTGCAACCTAGACACACACTTGGAAATAATATTATGACGCAAAATGTGTGTGTACCTGTTATGTAATGCAATGTATAAAGTGTGGTAACTCTGACTTATGTAGTGAAGCACATATGTGCTAATACGCAATAATATTGCAATGTATTTATAAACATGTACAAAACTAATACAATAAAAGATTAGAACATATTAACTTCACAGATACAATTTACGCTCTATGTAAGACTTTTACAAAGTTGATTATCTTTGCATGATGTAGTTGAATCATTTCTAAAAATTATTAGAGCTCCACCTACTTTGTAAAAAAGACTTAACCTGTTCTTTACAGTAGAATCTCGTTAAGTACAACTTTACGCTCTTGCTAAGCAAAACCTAGACACACACTTGGAAATAATATTATGACACAAAATGTGTTTGTACATGTCAAGTAATGTAAAGTATAAAGTGTGGTGACTCTGCCTTATGTAATGAAGCACGTATGTGCTAATACGCAATAATATCGTAACGTATTTATAAAAATCGTACAAAACTAATACATTAAAAGATTAGAACATTATTTCCACAGATACAAATTATGCTCTATGTAAGACTTTTACAAAGTTGATTATCTTAGCATGATAAAGTTGAATCATTTATGAAAATTATTAGAGTTCCTCCTACTTTGTGGAAGAGACGTAACCCGTTCAGTTAAGCTTTACGGTAGAATCTCGTTAAGTTAACTTTACCCTCATGCAAAGCAGAACCTAGACACACACTTGGAAATAATATTATGAAGCAAAATGTGTTTATACATGTCATGTAATGCAATGTATAAAGTGTGGTGACTGTGCCTTATGTAATGAACCACGTATGTGCTAATATGCGGTAATATTGTAATGTATTTATAAATTGTACAAAGCTAACACATTAAAATATTAGAATATATTAATTCCACAGATACAAATTATGCTCTATGTAAGACTTTTACTAAGTTGATTATCTTAGCATGATGTAGTTGAATCATTTCTGAAAATTATTAGAGCTCCACATTCTTTGTGGAAGAGACGTAACCCGTTCAGTTAAGCTTTAGAGTAGAATCTCGTTAAGTTAACTTTACCCTCATGCAAAGCAGAACCTAGACACACACTTGGAAATAATATTATGAAGCAAAATGTGTTTAAACATGTCATGTAATGCAATGTATAAAGTGTGGTGACTCTGCCTTATGTAATGAAGCAGGTATGTGCTAATACGCAATAATATCGTAACGTATTTATAAATCGTAGAAAACTAATACATTAAATGATTATAACTCTTCGTACTTTAGGTACCAGTAGTGGTACATCTTTATAACTAGCTGTATTATATGAAACAGTAGTGGTACATTTTTATAACTAGCTCAAAACTATGTAGCAGTAGTGGTACATTTCTATAACAAGCTCACTTTACGTTACAGTAGCTTTATTCTATGTAATTGTAATGGTACATTTATATAACCAGTTTTACTCTATATATTAGTAAAGGTATAGCTTTACTTAATGTAACAGTAGTGGTACATTTGTATAACCTCCTCTACTCTATGTATCAGTAGCGGTACATCTCTAAAACTAGCTGAGCTGGTTTTAGGGATGTATGACTACTGTTACATAAAGTACTACAGGTTGTTATAAGAATGTACGACTACTGTTACATAGAGTCACTACTGTTATACAAAGTAGAGTTAAAAACAGCTCTACTCTATGTAACAGTAGTGGTACATTTTTATAACCAGCTGTACTCCATGTAACAGTATTGGGACATTCCTACAGATCTACTTTATGTAACCCGCAAGGTGGTATGCAACAGAACAAAATTACCTATTTGAAAAAAGAAATATTCTGTCAACTTTAAAACTTGCACCGCATGTAACACTAGTTTTTTGAATGCATATTTTTTAATGTACTGCATGTACCACATATTGTTCATAAAAACCTGTCTACAGTAGTACCTAACTTTTACTGTCTTCAAGACACTTTTTTAGCAGCATAATGACTGACTTTGATCTTATTGTTAAACTTGAAATTGCAATACATAATATAATAAATGAAAAATAATTCGAGCCAACTCTAGGTAACAGTTTATACATATTAATTCATATTTCGTATCATATATGTTATTAATCTGTCAGCAAGTAAATATTGACCACAAGCTAATCTGCCATTGAATTTCTGAACAATTGAAACTGACTCCTGCGATTCTTTGAAGTTCATTGTTAATTTCAACAAGCGTAGTGGTAAGACAACATCCAATAAAAGTCCATATACTGAAATTTTCTTCAAATTACGTAATTTCTGAACATCTTTCATTTTCTCAACAGACATTACTAAAGTAACCATCATGTCTGCACAAAGCTGCTTCAATCCGTTTTCATCATCAGTCTGTCCTCTTTTAAGTTCCATATCAAGAGAAAGTGTGTCTTCGTCATCACTAGTAGTTGGTGAATTGGGGGCCAACGAACCCAGTTTAATTACACTTGTCGAATTATTACCAAACATTGCAATGTTTCCTCCCCCACTGAAAGGGCCAAATACTGATCGTATTTGTTGATTATTTTCTACCACGAACTCAGTTTTTTTTAATTGTTCAATCGTTGCCAATTCAAGATTAGATTCGACAGGTAGGCCTTGAGACTCTAAATATATGGTCACATTATCACAAGGTGCACAAATACACTTTTGTCCCTGATAATCGCCTTCAACTATATTACTTGGAATTTGAAAAAATGCTCTTCCCGGTGAATTTTTTTCTCCGAACATGTTGTCTTCATATAATTTTGGATTGTGGGCTTCAAGATCAATTTTAAACTTTTTATGTAAGTCACTATTTGTATTGGAGCACGCTATTTGTTTCGTATACTGGAACATATATTTTCCTTTACACAATATAAAAGATCCATCATTATTTGGGAATACTCTTTTGCCGCAATATGCGTTCACTTCATTTACACTGTAGGTTAAAGAAAGTGCAGGAACTTTTACCACTGCTTTAACTGGCGTAAAGCTCAAATAAATAAAAACAGCTTCACAAACCTACAAAAAAAAACAAAAAAAAATCAAAAAGGCATCTAAAATACTGTTAACACAAAACATAAACAACAAGATAAACTTTAATAAAAAAACATGACAGGCATTATTCCAAATATTTTTAGAACTGAAATCAACATTTTCCAACTCCCAGGCACAGGAGGTCGCTTTATCACAAAGTTACTGATAGTCTCTCGTGTGCTTACCCTTTTTGATTCAGGAGCAATTTTTATTTCCTCAACCTAAATAACAAAACATGGACATAATATTAAATAACATGACCACTAGGCGTCAGGAAAAGGACATACAAAAATTTTAATTGGAAGGGGAAATGTGTGCATATGTGAGAATTTTTAATACTGCACAAATAAAACTTATCAGTCTTGTATTAGTACAGGGCTCACTACTACCTCTGTATGAACCCCTGTAAGGTCTCAAAACACTTGACATTAGCTCAAAACTACAAGTTAATAGACGTTACGAAAAGTGCTCATATATTCCGATGAGCACAATACAAAAACAAGCAAGTGTAACTTAATATATTTGTGGAATGTCGAAACTAAATAATACACCTTACGCAGTGACACGTCAACTCACCATAGGAGGTGGACTACTTGAAGGGGGAGCAAGAAAATCATTGGTGAAAATTTTATTCAAAGTTAATGAATTACATATCTTATAAGGTGTATACTGCACGACAAACTTTTGATGTTTATTCGTGCACCAAAAGTCTTTGCCCCCCCCCCCCCAAAGTTCATATTGTATAACTTTGCCCCCTCTTGGGTGAAAAGCAGAAAGAAACCCTGAAGGTGTACCAGACTAGGCTACTCTGGAGAACCCCAATAAACCTGCTTCTCGTGGTAAAAGACGGGTACACTAGGAAAGAAGGATTCTTCAAAAGCAACTCCTTATTATTTTGTCACGGTCAAACTTACGCCAAAAAATAAAAATATTCCTTGGAAGTTATTTTTTTGTAAGTGTTAATTATTACAGTAATTTAGAATGTTTGAAGTTTTAAATGTGATGGATGTAAAAAGACATTAACTTCAGTACCAGGATTTAGAGGTCACACGAACAGTTATGTCCGACCAAAAGCGAATTAGTACCTAGCATTTAAACTTTGGTCAGACTTTTCTAGGAAGACATTAAAATAGAGGCAATTACAGAATTGATTTATTAGAAACTGCTAAACCAACAAGCTTTTTTCATCAAAACTTGCCAACACATATGTAGACAACATTTTACTGCACCACATAAAATCTACGTGCACACGATTCACATTTATTTATTCATCGCTAAAATAAATCACAATGTTTAAAGATACTCTTGAGGTAAAACAACGATTGTCACTCCCTTGCGTGACAACAGACCCTATGTACATTAACTCACCATCAACTAAGTAGGACTTAAAGTACCAACTTTTCTTTTTCTTTCCTTTGTTAAATTTGACCATATATCCAATATCAAATTCTTAACATCACCCTTCATGTTATCTTTAAGAGCAATAACTATGTCCTGCAAAAAGCATAATAAACTACTCATTACTCCCACTTACTTTTGTAATGTGTGCATATCAACACATTTGTGCTAGCATCAACCAGCACCAAGATCTAAAATGAAGATGGCAAGTGAAACTTTGAAGGGATGTCCAGCCTACACTAGCCACTCTTGCTCAGCTAGACCTGTCACTGCTTCCAAATTAAAGCACTGACTTCGAGCCCAACAACTTACTTGGTGCCCCGATTGTTGTGCAAAGAATAATTTGTCAGCAAGGACACTTAACAAGTTGTGAATTTATTTACCCAAAATTGTAACTACAGTAATTTTTATATGATTCACTCTGAAATCTACCCAACATGTCCCCACACGCTTTCCTTAGTACAGCATTTGGTAAAACAATCTAAAAGAGCAAGATTATAGTTAAAGCATAAATAACCTAAATGGACACAAGCACTTTTATCTTGAAGTACAATGCCACCTTGACTACTATAATGCTGCTCACTTACCACCAGTTCACACGTGTCAATATTGAGATGATCCAAAGCCTTAACACACTTAGACTACAATAATACTTCTTCAGGTAAAACACATTCCATCAGTTCTTCCCATTCTGCGAAAAAAAGATTATTAAAACACATGCACAATATTTGACAATAGTATACCATGTTGATTAGGTCTCCTTCGCTTAGATCTCAACTGCAAATAAGACAACATCCACGTCAGAAACATAGATAAAAGACCACGATCCAAATTAATCACATGCAACAGCCATAAGTAATTACTCCACTGCTTTGTTTGTGTTTCAAGCTCTATCTTTGATTTCTACACATTTTAATGGGTCCCTTAGCTGTTCAACATGTTTCACTACGTCAACGAAGTTGTCAATTTTCTATGACCATGTTTCAGACAACTGACCCATCTAGTTAACACACCTAGGTATACTTACTCTTTCAGGAGAGTTAAACAATGTCTCTAATTCTTTATTCCTTTTCTCTACCCTTTCCTTTTCTTCCTCCACTTTCTTCGTTTCTTCCTCCGCTTTCTTCTTTTCTTCCTCCGCTTTCTTCGTTTCTTCCTCCGCTTTCTTCGTTTCTTCCTCCGCTTTCTTCTTTTCTTCCTCCGCTTTCTTCAACTTGAACATCAAATCTGGCACCTCCATGCTTACCTTTACATTAAGAGAATAGAAGTTGAAGGGGGGTGCATGTGCTACATGTTAGTGTAATATCCCAATAGGGCCTCCCATTTTAACCACAGCTTCTGCTAAAAAAGTTGCTAGAGGCCTTGTCCTAGGGACTTTCATTCATATAGCCCAAGGTCATGACAACTACAAGTAGCTCCTAATGTACCTATCTGTATCACAAATGGTTATATTTTATACAAATCTATAGTCAAGACACACATCCCATACACTGCGTGTGTGCCTACAGTTTTAGGTATGACGTTCTTTCCAAAACTATTTGTTTACAATTAAAGCTTTAAGAAAACATGCGTCCTATACTACACACTTTTCTGACTAACTTGGAGGCAGGATTTGTAGTTTTCAGAATTAGTAGCTTGTAGTAGTTTTGAGAACTTGTAGCTCTGCGGTCAAACATGAGGTTCGAATTGATGCACACTGATAAAATCACAAGCATGCGCAGCATAAATTAGTTCTTATACGGATAACCGGATGTATGTAGTCTCGCGGCGCCTAACCCTTTACAACAAGATTTTCAGTTGTGGCTTTATGTAGTGATGCGAGCACAATATTTTTGCATTCTTTTATGTAGCACTCTCTTTTGTTACTGGTTTTGGACCAACGAGGTACATGATTGCTGTTTACAAGCACTCTGGTAATGTCCTTCCTACATGCCTGACAGACGACACCCTCTTCAGTAATCTGATGGGACTTGGCAAATGTCTGTGCGGCTGTGTTCTTCCAGTGCATTGGACTGGTCATATTATGGTGGGAACCATTGCAAAAAAGCCAAGTACCTGTGTACTGCTGTCAGAAGGAATATCTGAAGACACCGTGGAGAGACGTCTACCACTCCATGATTCAGTCTTATACTGCAAATGGTTTATTTATTATTTGTTGTTTTCATTTGATAAAGTTAAGCATTGTTACAGACTTTAAAAGCTCCACTCACTTAGTAGATGAAGAGTGGCCTTTTGAATTTGGCTTCATAGTTGGGTCCTGTTATGTATATGTTTATACTCAGGCTTACTCAACATGTGTGCACACACTGCAATTTGTTTTGTTGTTTTTTTCACTTAAAAGTTTTTATTAAAAAGTTTCGGAAATATTAATGGTCATAAAAACATTACATTGTCATGAAAAGTTAATGATTCTTTATACAGTTTCAATTATTGGATCAAGGTCCTAAATCAAAATTTAAAGAAAAAAAATTATATAATAAATCAAATATTAAAAAATACTTTATTACCGCCATGGTTGTCAGCCCCAAGTATTCCTTTGGTACGGGGTGGCGTTCCAACTGTGACTTGTTACATTTCCTGCTATGATTACGGTATGTTGAAACAGAATAGCTTGTTTTGTCACACTTGGCGCATGTATAACTCTGCACATTCTAAATTTAAGGGGAAAAAACAATAATAACTTTAAAAATTGAACAGTAATGTAAAAAACTTACAAGGAAAGATTTAATCTTTTTGGCGTATGTCTGAACATCAAGCTAAAAAAAAAAAAAATTAATTGCATGAAAATTTAAACGAAACACACTTACACGATAAAAAGCATGGATGTTTAGGAGTGTCTTGTTATTTTTTAGCATCTTCTGGATTTTATCAAAAAACTAAAAAATAAAAGCAATATAACTTTTAAAATCAAGAAAGCTGTTTTACTTGCTTGAAAAGTCGCTGTAGTAATGATCGGAATGGGAATGGTCTCTCCAAGTTTCATTGCCTGTAATGTGATGCAAGTTAACAAAATGAATTAGCTCACCATTGAATTGGTCAAAACTAAAAACTTACCTCTTGTAATTGTTCATTTTCTTTCTGGAATATAAGAAAATATTAAATACAAAAATAAAATTTAAGTGGCTAACACATTTAGAAGGCTGCTTCATTTCATAGTTGTGAATGAAAACATCTAAGACATGCTCACAAATATTTAAAAGTTGGTGCATAGAGTAATGTCTGAAATAGTTCTAAAGTATCACAGCTAAATTATTAAATTGAAAAAAAAACGAACTTTCAATTGTATCAAAAATCCTTTTACCACATTTTAAGTAGAAAACAAAAACTTACTTTAAGTTTTTTTACTTCACCACTTAAAGTGTCTGTTACTTGCTATTAAAGGAAGGTAAAAAAGGGTAATACAAATATATCATAAAAGCTTAAAGAAACTGTGTCCATTAACAAAATATTGTATTACCTCTAATTTATTCATTCTGGATTTCAAACAATCAAAACTTCTCTGTAAAGAAACCAAAATAATCCAAATGACAAAGTGAAATGAAGATTAGCTACACCCATTAATAAAAAAAAAAATTAAAAAAAAAAATTACCTTCAAACACTTCAAGGTTTCTTGTTCCTAAAAGTTATATATAAATCATCCATTTATTTGAAATACATATAGTTTACAACAAACATGAATTACCTCATTATTATCCCGTTCCATATTAGTTTCATCATCCTTTTCCTGTTCAAGTTGCTCATCATCGTTTTCCTTTTCAAGTTGCTCATCATCCTTTTCCTTTTCAAGTTGCTCATCATCGTTTTCCTTTTCTAGTTGCTCATCATCGTTTTCCTTTTCAAGTTGCTCATCATCGTTTTCCTTTTCTAGTTGCTCATCATCGTTTTCCTTTTCAAGTTGCTCATCATCGTTTTCCTTTTCAAGTTGCTCCTTTTCCTGTTCATTATTAGTAAGAAATAAACATTTAACTGCCTCAATAAGCACACAAAAATATTTGTAACTCTTTGTGCACACATACGTAAACACGCTCAATAGATAATTTTGTAGCTCATGAAATGCTCTTTCTAAAGAAAACATTCAGGTTTTCTTTTCATTGTGTTATTCATGTGCGTAAAATACAAAACATCTTGATAATAAATATGACACATAAATTACCTGTGATGCTTCTTCATTGGGCTAAAAAGTAAGAAATAAACATGCAAGTGCCACAATTACCACATAAAAATTTGTTGTCCTTATATAACAGGTCAGCACGACTAATAATATGCAATAAACATTTAACAGCCTCAATACCACATAAAAATATTTGTAACTCTTTATACACGCGTACGTAAACATGCTCAATAGATAATTTTGTAGCTAATGAAATGCTCTCTTCAACGATATATAAACATTTAGGTTTTCTTTTCATTATGTTAATCACGTGCGTAAAATAAAAACATCTTGATAATAAATATGACACATAAATTACCCCTGAGATATCTTCTTCCCCTTCAGTCGGCTAAATAGTAAGAAATAAACATTTAAGAGCTACAATTATTACATAAAAATTTGTTGTGCTTATATAACAGCTCAGCATGACAAATAATAGATATTATAATAATATTAAAATGCTTATATTACCTGATGAAAGCTCATACTCATAAAATGCTTATATTACCTCAAAATGCTTATATTAACTCACAAAAGCTGATTTCCTTCATTAAATTATCATCAGGCTATAAAGTAGAATTAAACATAAACTTGTATTATTGTAAAAAACATTACTTACTTTGAAGTACTGTTCAATAATCTTAGAAAATTTCTCTATTCGAAAAGATCTGTATGATGTAAGATATATTAAATGAAATGACTAGCAACTAGATACTAAATTTAATGAACTAACGTTTTTTTTTTACTCGTCCACTTTATAAAATCATGGTAGTCCAGTTCATCTAGTGCCTCTTTTAATTGAGAGAGTTTTACATATAGAGATCGTTTGAGACTATTAATATTAAATGTCTTAGTGACACCTGCTATTTCTATGTCGTGAACGACTCTTCTTATGAGAATTAACTTCTGCAATAAATGTATATCAATATAATACAGTGGTGGAAAACAAATAGTTCCCATAGAGACTAGACTTTCCTGCACTCTCTGGTGATTCTCCCCCAAACATATGCTAAAAAAAGTCATCAAAAATATGGCTTTTTAAAGTATACTAACTACTGTCTAAAAGAGACACACTTGGCGCGCCTCTGTAGCTTTAGCTACTTTATTATAGAGCTTTCCTTACTGGCAGCCAAGCCAGTGTCCCTAACTCTTAATTCCTAAATCTACTATCTTCAGCTCAGGATGCCTGGGAGATACGAATCGCAACACTATCAGAGGCGTCCTCCCAGCGAGAGAAACAGTAATCACAGAGGCAACCCTAGGCCCTGGAGAAATGATAGACCTCAGAACTACCGATCCAACCGAACCAGAACTAGACCATCCCGTCCGCCCCAATCAGAAAAAGACCACCAACTCCTGGAAGAGCGGAAATCCTATAAGAAAGAATCTCTAACCTTCTACTCAGCTAGATACCACCACCAACTCCTCCGCACCTGCCTTGAAAAGGGTTGGAGCCCCCGGGGCTTAAAACTCTCCAAGACTCTCATGACCATTAAACCTCACCTCTCGGACATAAGATAAACCTTCCGAGAAACTCTCAGAGAGACCACGGAGATTCTAACAAACCAGCTAGCAGATCATCTGCTGCTGGTAGCTTCCTCATCACAAGCATTGGCCTTGAAAGCGAAACAAGAGATGGCCCAACTTACACAACGCTGTTCAACTGGAGAGCTTCTCTCCCATGAACGCTTCTTATCCGCCACCGACCGTAACATCGTCAGACACAAGAACTACAAGAGACAAGACACCCAACGCAAGATCAACGAATTGGCAGGCAGACCGAATCCCATCATTGAGGTCCCGGACTTTGATGTCTACAATAGACACAAACCGAAACCGCCAGCGAATGACCTAGTCCCTGCCAGAAACAACAGAACTAGAAAGTTGCAGGCAAGACCTGACCCGGTTCTACATCAAACCCCACCACCGGCTAAACAAGTTTCGTTCATCACTCCTCTTTCTACAAGCCGTCCATCCACTGCTCACCCTGTCCCGTTGCCTACTCCTCAACCTCAACCTACTCCTACTCCTGTTACTCCTACACATACCCCTCGTCCAGCCTCTCCTCCTCCAGCACAGCCCCCACCTGATGCTCCCACAGGTGTCCCTGATGTTCCTACAACTGTACCTGACTCTCCTACATCTATCCCTGAAACACCTCCATCCTCGCCTTTGTCACCGCCTCCTTCAGCACCACTCCCTACATCTGTGCCTGATCCACCATCAAATTCAGCTAGCACATCTGATCCAGAAAAGTCCTTCAATTTCAGAATTCTGCACACAACACCACCTGTGCCGTCTACACCTGCTCCACCATCCTTACCGCCTGCCCCACCATCAAGGCCCCCTGGTCCATCCAACGGTGCCAATCAGGCTAGACTCTGTGAAATACAGAGAAGACGGCAACAAGCTAGCAGAGAACTCTACCTGGAATCCATCTCCAATCCAAATCCGGATACTCCAAACAACCCAGAGAATTCATCAGACTGGGAGTCTGCAGTTCAACTACCACCTTCAGAAACTCCGGAACACAAAGATCCAATCCTGAACTTATTGTCTCGACCTCTATCCAGAGAAGAACGGGAAGTACTGACTCTGGGCTTGAAATTTGCGCCTACTCCGAGAAAGGTCCCGGACCCCTTGGAGTTCTTTGACAAGTACCACAGCCAATGCCAGCGACACTACAATCGTCTGATTTCTAGTCCAGTGTCTAGTCCTCTTCCTTCTATCATAGAGGAACGGCTTGGCCTCATCAGGTCCAGACTAGAGGAACTCAGTGAAATTCCGGATCCAGCAGACAAACGAACCTATTATCAGAACTTGTCATTCGAACATCAAAAGGCACTGACCAATCTACGCAAAGACCGCTCTATCACCATCAAACCGGCCGACAAGGGGACTTGCATTGTCATTCAAGACACTTAGCAATATCTCCTTGAAGGCCTCAAAGAGCTGGAAGACCGTTCGACGTACGTGGAATTGGATGCTGACACTTCACTAGACACCGCCAGACAAGCAGACGAATTAATCAAAGACTGCCACCTGAATAAAAAACTACTGTCCGTCTTCGAGAAGAATCACTACACCACCGACATCAAGGACGTCAGGGCGCAGAGATTGTATTGGCTCAGAAAGGTTCACAAGAACCCTCACCAGCTACGTCCGATCGTCTCTTGCTGCTCTGGCCCGACCCAGAAGCTCTCGCAGCTTTGTAATAACTTGCTAAAAGAATATCTGGGATCGGTTCAGTCCCTCGTCTCGTCTACTGGAGAAACGGTCAGGATCATTGAGAGCTTGAAAGTCCCTCCAGACTCAAGGAAAGCTCTGATTCTGGCCACCCTGGATGTGAAAGCCTTGTATCCATCTATCCCTCATGAGGCAGGCATCTCAATGGCTCTCCAGCAAGCGATCCCGACGGACCCACCGGTTCCATCAGACTACCCCAAGAAGGCAATGATCAAAGAGATGTTAACGATCATTCTGGTAGGCAACACATTCCAATTCGCGGGCAGAACGTTTAAACAAGTCAGAGGCATTGCCATGGGCACTCCAGTTGCCCCGACTTGGGCGAATCTCTTCATGGGAAAACTGGAGACAGAGGCTCTGAACGCCTGGGGAGGAACTCTACCTCTCATCTGGCTACGGTTCATTGATGACATTCTTACTCTGTTTCCAGGGACCCCAGAAGAGCTCAACAAACTACTCACCCATCTTAATTCACGGATGACTACTATCAACTTCACCATGGAATCGTCTCGCAACAAGATCAACTTTCTAGACATTACTGTATTCAAAGGCGAACGGTTCCACAGTGAGGGCATTCTCGACATCAGATTATTCAGCAAGGCAATCGACCCTCACACATATCTGCATTACTCATCAGCCCACCCAAGAAAGAACCTCAAGGGCGTAGTGAAAGCCGAAGTAATACGAACACTAAGGAGATCTTCATCCCCGGCCATCTATGCTCAAGCTATAAGTCAGCTAGTAGCCTGGTTCACTAATAGGAACTATCCTATGAGGCTCATCAAGGAAGTACTTGCAGAAGTGAAATTCGAAGACCGTGATAACAGACTCAGACCGGCTCCAAAGCAGAACTTACCTCCAGGAACGACAATTCTATCCGTCCGCCAACATCCGACCATCACCGACGGCGCCATCTATGAGGCCCTAAGGGATGCTGACTTACCTTTTGCCCCCCTGGTATCACGTAGACGACCACCTTCATCTGGAGATTTACTTGTGCGTGCAAAGACTCCTTCAATGGAAGCTGCCCAAGGCTACTCTCTTAGGGAGAGGCCACACAGAGACTGATGGACATATATGTGTTGTGTTTTGATTTCTGTTTCTTGCAATAGGTACCCTGGTCCTTAACCAGGGTTCCTTCTGGCGCCTTCCTCAGCTTCGTCAGGCGCCAGAAGGACCTGTTGCTTTGCTCTTGTATATCAGTTAATTCTTTTTAATTTTTAGTCACAATTACTTACTGTTCTGTTTGTGCACTTGTTTACTATTGCAGTCTTGAGCAGGCTTTTGCTTGCTTGAGTCAGGTGATGCACAGGTATCAACACCTCACTCAGCTCAGTTTATATTCTCATGTTGCAGGTCATTACTCTCATTAGTATAGCCACTGGAAGGTCCACAAGACCGAGACTTTATGGCTTTTTAAATTAAACTAACTACTGTCTAAAGAGACACACTTGGCGCGCCTCTGTAGCTTTAGCTACTTTATTATAAAGATATTTCTGCACTCGACAAATGTTTCAGCTTAAAGCAAGAGCAAGAACAAGGGGAGCTAATTCCTAGCTGAAAGGGATAAGCATACTTTCTTAGATATTCAAAGCCAAACAATTGCACTTGAAAAGTCCAACACTCTTATTCAATCTGTATGATCATGATCAACTCAATACAGTCACAGCCATGCTGACAGAGTTGACTTCCAAGTGAAGGTTATGGAATATCACGGGGACACTATGACTTATTTTGGTGTACCCCCACTTACTGATTATTGCTCTGGTCTCATGAAAGGGGTCAAGAAACTTACTTTAACAACAATCAACTGAAGAGAGGTTTAATAGTGAAAAATTTGCTTCTAGCTTTTGGGAGTGATGAGACTGTGCGAGATGGTTGAACTTCACAAGAAAAATACCTTCATATAGGCCAGCAGTATCCCAAAGCTAAGTCATACCCACCTGTCTCGTGTGAGTCAAGGATTACGGCTCTTAGGTGCTTTTATGCCAATGAACGGAAGAGAGGTTTGTTAGGGTAATTTAACAAACCTATGTATCACTAGGCCATACCAAATTTGTTCCTCAAAAAGACCTTGATAAATGTTATTTCTTTCCAGTTCACATGATCACAGGGAGCAATTTAGCCACTGTCTTATCTTGGATGCTTTCGTTTCAAACAATGTCTGGAATATCATTCCATTGACTGGACCTACATTCTACTCTCTATTACATTCTGCCCTCTGTTATTCAGAGTTCATGGAGTTATTTCCTTGGGGGCATCAGTAAGACATTTAGGTGCATTTATTTTTCCCAGCTGAACAAGACTATCATTGCTTCCTTTCAAGATGGGGAGGATGAACATATTAAAGACTAGTGATGTGTTTGAGCACAAATGGCGAGCGAGCCTAAAGACTATACTATTTTTATATGAATGATTTTGACTTCTAACACTGAAGCTACTGAAAATAAGGTCCATTTTTTAAATTTCGCATACACGATAAAGGGATTTTCAGTACCATAGTAACAACTCTCTGCAACTGCTTGAATTGAAGGAAAAAAACAACAACAAAACAGTACACGTTATTTAAAAGTTTTCTTTGTGATATTCTTTAGCTAAGTAGTGGTTGTAACACACAATGCTTTGACACAACTGGACATGCACCTACACAGACTTACCTTCGCGGTAGTCTAGTGAACAATGTATTTTCAAGTAAATACTGTTGCGCACGGCTTATGACAAAGAGCGCACTGACTTACCACCGCCACTAACTCGAATAAAAATGGTTAAAAACGGTAAACAATTCAATTTCTAGGGTGATACGGGTACTGATCGATAAACCAGAGGATTCTGTTTAGTGCAATTTGGGACGGGGTCAACCACATAACTAACACAAAAACGCGAGGGTCAAAGTTCAAAATGACATACGTACGTCCAAACATATATACAAACAAATAAACATACATCCCCGATTTTCAATTGTGTTACCCCTGTAAGTGTCTCGCTCGCTACGCTCGCTCGCCAATTATTAAAGGACCAGGAAAACATTTTGTGTGAAAGCATCACGTCATCAGAGTTCTTCAGATGGTAGTTGAAGATATATGACTTTGAAGTATCTGGTTTCAAAGAATTCTAACATCAAGTTGTTTTTGCTGTAAATGATTTCTTGACATGCTTAAGACTCTCTTGACTCTACCTACAACTTCTGGAAGCATGTAAAAGCCTCATTTAGAAAACACGCTTTCTTTTGAGGAAAAATAAATGATCAGAGAAATTTCTTTGCCATGTTCCCAAAGGCACCAGAAAAAGCGAAGACAATAGTTTGGCTGATTAATCTCTTCACAGGAATGTCTTGGAATTCTATGTGATCCTTCTTGTGATATTCCCTTCACACTCTATCTATAGATGAGATACCCACCAAATGATATGTGACCTCTGGACCAGCTAAAAAAATTATATTATGGGGTGAATTTTTTACAATTCATGCAGGAAAGAGCTACTTCAGGAAACTAAGACACAAACACTTGAGACAATATCTAATTCTATCCTAACAACTCTGGAAACAATGGGGATGAGTGTACCTCCAGACCGTTCAAGCAAGACAGAAGTGTTAATTATCTCAAGTTTAGAGAGTGTGTCATAGTCAAGGGATGGCAAACTCAGAAAAGTCCCATCTCTTTGTACTTGCCTGGCATGGATAGACATATTAGAATAGCAATAGTCATCTTACAATATGGACCGTTCAAAGCCGGTGAAACTATTCTCTACAAATTTCTGATGAGCATTTGTCTTTTTTTTTTCTTGAAGGGGAGAATGTTGGATAACCTAGCCAAAGCTGGACTGATTTATAGTGCGTTCAATGAAAGAAAATTTCTGTTAGATTGTGAGGCAGTTACCATTAGAATCAAAATAGCTCGACCAATGAAAATGGTACATGGAAACGCTGTCTTTAAGAAGCTAAACTAGCCAGAAACACTCACAGATAATTTTCAACTTGAAAGTTCACTTCTTTCAACTCCGTTAACTTCCTTGAGCATAAATCAATCTACACCTATGGCTGAAATAAATTATTTTCTCACGTGATTATGACGTGACGCTAGGGGGAGTTGCCCTTGAAAGCTGGTACCTACCACGGAGCTAAAAGCTTCGCATTTTCTCAACGATTAGCCCGAAATAAATAAAAAAAGCACAATAAAAGGTCTTAAATCTTTGTCCAAAGTTCATACCTAAATTAACTGTTAATTGTCAGTATTCTCCAAAATCAGAGCATGACAGACAGACGAACAGACAGACAAACGGACAGGACGACTGCTATAGCCGTCTCGCGCATGCGCGCTCAACACAGCCTAAGACCACTGCAGAATCCGACCAAGCTAATTTTTCATCTGTCAGTGTACAGAGATCTCTCGTGGTTTATTGAAATAGTGTAACCAGTAGTAGTGCAGCACAGAGTTCTAGCTTTGGCACTTTTAGTTTTTTTTAGAGTTGCAACCTTTGTCTTGGACATAACAATGGTTACTGAGAGTGACGCGTCTGAGTATAAAATTAAATGACACTACCAATAGGTGAGAGACATCGAGGATAGCAAGTGAGGAGAAAACGATTTCCTTTGCCAAGCACTCCCAACTGCATTATGATTCCCATCACGCTGGACCTATGATGCCCCAGCTACTGGCTCCACCTTTGAAGGTAGATGAAGAGACAAAAATTCCTTTACTCTGACGATGAAACCTTGTATGGCATTTGGTTTTCGACCTCTGAGTGCAGTGGCGTAAATAGTATTTGCAGTCTCTACAGGTACACCACAAGTGGAAAAATCCCAAAGAAACTTAAGGGTAGGTGATGTAGTTCTGCTCAAGGACGATACCCTGGTTTGTCGAAAATTGGCCTCCAGCATTAGTTGTAAAAGCTTATCCAGGGTCTGATGGATTTATTTGTGTAGTTGACAAACAATGCAACAATCATCTCTACAACTGTCCTATGCACTGGTTGGTCGTACTAATACCTTCCAAAGCCAGACAGTCCTAACATTATTGGTAAACAGATCTGTCAATTTTATAAATAATATACAGGTGCATTGTTCCTGAAGGGTGAAGTTCCTTCAGTCAGTTTCTTCATACAGTTACAGTGTCTCGAGTTCCAGCTATTCTTTCAGATAATGTGTCATTGCGACAGGAACTTGAACTAGCGAAAAATGAACAGGTGGTCTAGTCACTTAATATGGTTCAGTACAGTTAGATGGTGTGTCCTATAATCAGCAAGCAGCAATATAAAGAGAAATAGCAGCAAGAATATACTAGACAACTGCTGCAATGTAAGAAGTCCTAATGATTTATGACATCGTGAGACTTACCTGTGCAGTTATTGTGTAGTAGTATGATTAAAGTGTTGCTTATAGCTGTAAAGATGCAGAGTAATTTTTGAGCTTGATGTTCACTTCTGTTGTGTGTCATAGGTATATATACTTCTATGTCAGTGTTTGTTATGTATGACTTTTTCTAAAAAGATCATTTTTTTGAGGTCATTGTGCAAAGCTACCACCTGTGAGAACATGGTGGCAGTTCAACTACCTTGGGTAATTAGGAATGGAGCCCCCTCAAACTCTAAAGATTTCAGAAGAGAATCTCGTGCGGTTGACACTAAAGTACACTGATACCTATGACATTCATTCACTTAACAAAAAAAATCACCAATTGTGAAGCATGTTTGTGCTCTGAAAAGTTTTGAGAGCTCTAGTAAATGCAAAAAAATCTCAACAGTGTAGCACCCATTTACACACCCCTCTTTCAGCACAAGACAGCCAATTCATGTTGTGTTCGTTAGAGTGCAGATGGCAATGACTATGCCGGTAGACATAGTGACTCCCCTAAGACCTGCCTTACAGTGGCGAGGGCAGCGCCTCCAGTGGATACATGCCTCCGTTAGAAGAAACAATAGTAGAGAAGGATGACAGGGAGAATGAAGAGGTGAGGGAGAAGTCTGACAGCATAGTGCTAGGGAGGTCTATAGCAAGAGAGGAACGAGAGACAAGTAGTAGAAGAATAGGAGAGTTTGCTGATTAGTGGATGTTTTAAAGTTAGCTTTTGGTAGTAGAAAGCAGAGTCAGTTTTTCTTGAGCCCTAGGGAAACGGTGCGAGATATTCCATCATACCGGGAGAACGGGGACTTTGCCAAATGCATTAGAGGTTTGAAGGTAGAACTTCTAGAGCTTGAGGTCACGTATACTAACTGGAGAACAATTTTGTTGAGCAAACTTCCCCACAAGGTTAAAGACTATATTATTGGAGTAATTAGAGTAGAGGCAATTACAATGCGCTCAAACAATCCCTTCTAACTCGGGTGGGGTTGAACCTTAGAGAATTGGAGATGAAATTCTTTTCCAACCAAAAGAGAGCGATGAAAGACAGAGTTGAGAAAGCAAGAAATATTGTTGCTCTCGCAGAAAGCGGTAGCTATGTCCACGGAGGGAAGATTTAATACTTTTCCTCGCGCACGGACTATTTTGCAATGCATTATCCCCTTTCAAGACTATTATTGTCAATTCGACCAGCATTAACTCGTTGGCCAAATTGATAGACACTGCTTGTTTACTGAAAGAGAACAGTGCCTCTAGGGATAGATCAGAGAAAAGGGTAGGCGAACCTACTAAGTGTTACAAATGTCAGAAGTTGGGCCATAAGTCCTTTGACTGTCCTGAAAATAAATCTGTGTAATTTGTATACCACATGCTATTATATCTCTAAATTTGGCTCTTCCTTTGAGTAAGCTTACAAATAGATAGATGAAAGTGATGTCTTTAAGTTAATCTTATAGTCAATTGTATATACAGCAATGATCATCGTAGTACACTTAAAAAAGTGGAAGTAACTGCAACATTCAGTGCTTAAATTAGTTTCAAACTGCCATTGATACATGGCTAAGCATGCATTTATCGTTGATGGGGCTTGTGTGAAATATTGTTTTAAAGTTTGAACCAAATTTTGAGTTTGTACTACTTTTTTTTAGCAATCTCTAATCATTTACAATACACACTGATTAAGGTATAATTTACCCACTTTAATTTGTTGCTATAGGACTCGCACTGCAATTCAAAGCATAATTATTAAATTTTAAATATGCATTGATTTCCATCATACATAGATGTAAAAAATGCATGTTAGTGCATTATTATAATTCCAAGAGTTTGATTATACATGGCATATTAGATTTGTTTTCCAAAACAATTGAGCAATCCAGATGGGAGATCACACTTTGACAAGAAGAAAAATTCTATAAAAAAATGAATTAAGTGTTCTTAATTACAACTGTAAATTCCAGTTACGTAAATTGAATACATTCTAAAATATTACATCCAATCTTATCAAATTGAACAGAAGTAGTACAAGTAACCATAAACAACTCGTTTCAATTTAATTCATTATGAATGAAGATAAAATACGAATATTGCGTATTTGTCAAATACGAACTCTTAATTAGCTAGAACTAAAAGTAAAATTAGATGGTCTATGCAATGGTTTGGAAAACATAAAGTTTAATCGTATCTAAAGCTGTGGAAGTGAACAAGTAATTTGCTGTTTTCGTAGCAGATACTAAACTGCATTAATTTAAAACGTACTATTTCTTATGTACAACAAAGAAGATTAACGAACACTTTAGATATACACATTTCAGTTAGAATACATAATTGCTATAGTGAAAAATAAAGCAAGTTGTAACAGTTCTCTATATAACACAGCTAATGAAGATTAACCTTTTAATAAATACCTAAGAATTAAAATGTCCATTCATAATACACATCATAAATATAAAACCATTGCTGAACATGCTGGGCAGCAACATAACCCCATTAAATGGGAAGAGGTAAGAGTTGTAGACAGAGCCAGTAAAAATCGTGAGTTAAAGATCAAAGAAGCCTGACAACAACAAGTTTAACAGAAACATAGGTTTACAGCAAGGATGCTGGCTGTCCATGCTGCGTGCATATCATTCACCAGGAAATAATAAACAGTAAGCGTACCCTCCAGAAATCTTGGTGTTTACATTGTGTTATTATATCACCACAGATAGTTCGACCTCAGCTGACAGACACCTTAAGAGGACTTTGGCAAGAAGTCGAAACTTCGGGTTAAGTTGTAATTAACAATATAGGCTGTTAGAATGAGAACATTTTGCTATCATTATAACTAAACCAGATGTGCAAACTTAATGGAAGTATTCATTCAAAATATGCATCATATTAGTAGGACAAAAGTAAAAGAATTAAGGTATATCATTGAAAACTGTACTTCAAAGCATTGGTACAAAAAGAGTGGAATTTTTTCACTATCAGAATTATTTTTTATTCCTTTGAGATTAAGTCGGCAAAAAAAAATGCAAAATCTGGCTAAACAATAAGCTAAGTTTCCGGCTTTTCCTAGCTCCAGTTATTTTTCTTCACAAATCTCACTTGACAAATTATCTTGTATCACTCATTCCCATTTCTGCGGTATAGGAAAAACCCAAGCCAATAATTTATGGACTTTAATGTAAGAAAGAATGAGCGCGCATGCGCGAGATGGCTATAGTAGTCGTCCTGTCTGTTTGTCTATCTGCTTGCAGTCTCCCAATTTTTCCTGCTATTCTACTGTTGTAACCTTTGTTGCTCTGAAACAGCAGCCACCTTGACCAACTCTACTTTAAGCCTGTTTTGTAGAGTGGTGGTGTAGGTATATTCAATAGCTGGTCTCTTATTTTTCGCAGCAATTTCAGAACCAAGATAATTGTGAACTTGGTCTTCTAGACAGTTATGGCCATAGAAGCCATGTTTCTACTTAACATCTGAGCCAACAGGCCACAAAGATGGTAGTCCAATACTGACTACAGGGAATGAAGTGCCAAAGCAGTTAGGCAGGGCAAGATTACATCCTTCTTAAGAAAACACACAACACTCTATAATTATATATAGAGTTACACTTACTTTTACTGATGCCTTTGTTACTAGTAATGGTCTGGAATTTGCCTATGGTTTCTGCTAATGTAAGTCAATCCCCCCAAAAGTGTCACTTTGGAGTTTCAGCTATAGACTATACAGAACATTGCATTGACTGCCGTGGTATTTTTCCATTCCATGAGAAGGCCCAAGCTGTCCATAATGTTCCCCAACAAGTTCTAACTTCGCCAATTTATCATTGATCATAACTCCCTTACATTTGACCTCAACTGACGCTCTGATTGTCATATTCCACATCAAATTCGTCAAATAGATTATAATTCACAATTTACCCCAACTATTTGTTATCTTCCAGATTTGGACAATGTGAAAGGGCTAATTCACTAGCTAGATGTGTTAATTTGAATCCTCTACAAAAGTTCATCTCTTTGTATCTGAATTGTGTTTTGATTCACTCCATATAGATTGTCTCACCCAGGATATCTGGTTACTTCTCAGTTTGTACTGCTGCAGGGTTAGTTTATGGCATTCTTATCTCCCTGGTAGTTATTTTGCTTGTCATCAGCACTAGATACAACTGACTGTGCTAACCGTCTTGTATCTCAATCGTACTCATCATTGCACTTATATCAATAATGGCTTAGCAGGAACTTCTTTAGTCTTTGTTGTTGTTGTTGTTCTAACAGCGTTCATAAGTCTTTGCAGTCATTTGCATTATATTGTAATTCTAAATTTTTGCAACGATCAGCATTAAATTTTTTTTTTCAATCGCCTCACGCCCACTCGCATGGATGATGCACCCTCACCTCAATCATCTGTGGACACACAACCACTTGCTTGCCCTTCCTACATCCACTCGCCACACTTATTCTTGTCATGGTCATCATATTGCCGATTTAAGTCACTTTGTATATTCCGTGTTCCATCCCGTTATGCATTCCTTACACTGGTTTTTACTACACACTCACTCACTGTATATTATGTAGTTCCATCATTGTAAAGTTTGGTGGAAAGTACAGTTAGTTTGAACCTTTAGTGGCAGTGCAACTCTACAGTTAGGAAGAGGATTAAAAAATATCTTGTAAATGTATGGCTTATTCCTTTCGCCACGAAAATAGGTGAGCTATTATTTCTCAATTTTTTCTATTAAAGAAAGAAAGAGATGATATTCTTACTTCCCAGGTTTACACAAATTCTACACACAGATAGAGACTTTAGATTACCCAGTTCATGTTAAATAGGGAATTGCGGAGTGCTTGAAGATGAGAGAATAAAGATCCTGAGTGAAAGCTTGAAGCTAATAAGTAACAATTGTATCTAATAAAATGTTTAGCAATTCTTGGATATACAAACAATAAACTTGGTAGAAGCAAGCCTATAAATTGTACGAAAAAGGTGGTGCCAGTGAGAAATATGTACCAGAAAATGCATATAAAAATGTATACTGGCATAATGTTAGGTACTCTTATTATATATTTCATAGGCAAACTTTCACAAGATGGGTAACAAAATTTCATGTACTTCTAACATTTGGATGGCAACAATTATTATACAAGATACTAAGAAGATACTCTGGAAGTCTCCTTAAGTGATGAAGTAAGTTGTTATAGTCAGTACTCTTAAAAAGAAAATTAACTTATGTGGGTGTGCCCACGAGAGGAGAGACGAGAGCAGAGTGAAAGTGGAGAAGAAAGAAGATCAAGACAGAACATATGTGTGTGTGTGTGTCATTAGCTTTCTCATTCTGTCAGCACAGTGATATTAATGTATGCATGCGTAATTATTGTAAGTCGTATTTAGTCGTTGTGCCCCGGACCTCCGGTAGACCATCCCTCATTGTTAGGCGCATACGTGGTTCTCGGAACACTATATAAGCCCAACCATGCATGAGTATCACCAGTTTACCCATATTCCCTATTTTTATACGCCGATTTAAAACTCGGTCAAGGGAGGGAGAACTCTGGTGGCAGCTTACCACTTGCTAGCCCAACTGAATATCATACTTCGCGGCCAGCAAGTTTCCCTTACCGTGAGTATACCTCGCGCCTTACTCTACCGCCCCACAACTTTGTTAATAAAATTCCAGAAGCTGTATTTTGTGTGATGTATAGATTTTTGTAGTATAATTAAATTTGGACCAACATTCCAGAAATATCACCAACACATGTGGCATAGAATCATTTTCTGACACTTTTTTTTTTTCAATTGAATTTAAAAGTTTAAATGATATTGCTCAATTAACATAATTTTGTGTATTCAAGTACGCTAGAAATAAATTTTATTTTTATGGCAGTTTAGCATGCATAGTGAGGCAACTAAATCATGCAGTTCATTGAAGTTCACGTTTTGGTTTGTTTGTACTGTTAGAAGGCAACAACATGATGAGGAGATATTTGAGGGAATAAAATAGCACACATGAGGCACATGGAAGTAAATAGCACATAAAAAGAATGGAGAAGGGCACCAGATAAGTAAAGCAAAGTAAAAAGAAACCTTTGTGGACATTATATATGTTGCTTGAAACTTCTCCAGCTAAGTATGAAGACCATATTCGTATTTCTCACTTGTACTTTTTATTCTTTCTGCTAAAGACTTTTGAGACAATAAATATTATTGTGGATATAAACAGTAAAAATTTAGGATCCATTTCTATGGTGTATGTCCAGACTGGAAACTTATTTGTATATATGTGACCGGCCATGATGCCTCCGAAGTGGTGTCAAACTGTAATATCTTGGTATTACGGTGCCTTTTAGCAGTATTAAAAAATAGTGTAAGGTAAATGATATAAGTAGTGATGCAAGTAATGAAAAGCAGGTGAGTATGATGAAATAGTCAGGTGTTGAGTGCTACAGCATCAGAGGTAATAGACATGTACCAGAGTGGAAAGCGTAATATATTTATTGAAATTTGTTCAGCAATGGCACCAATTTCAAAAGGTGCTCAGAAGGAGCTGAAAAATCGATATGATTTGCTTAGAGCTTCCACGACTCGATATGCCATGAATAGATACTGTACAGCTCAACAACGCATACACCTGCCAGATCTCCACACTTTGGTGGTATGTTGGAGGCTGCAATTACAATCCATGAAACTCTTCCTGACAAAAGTAGTGATTGATGAAATGCACAGTTTCACTGTCGAAAAGTGATTATTCTCAATGGTTGAACACTTATTCCTCTTGACTCTGCCTAAAATGATGGAATAAAAGTGCTACTCCTAGACATATTTTAGAGGATAAACCTCTGAAATTTGTTCCTACTCCTGATCTCCCTACTGCAAGTACAACTTGTCTAGATGGAACTTACATCAGTGTGTAATGTCTAAGCTTTTGGACCAGTGGAGCATTTATTACATTAAGAACTGCTTAAAATGAAATCAAGCACAACGCTCTGTACTTGTGGGTGACATTGTTCTTGTCAAGAATACAGATCTCTTTATGCCACTAGTGCGAGTCATCTAAACGCATCCTGAAGATGACAGATTGGTCAGTGTAGCAACAATCTCGACAAAAAGGGAACTTATAGAGAACTATTCACAAGCTAATCCAATAACTGCACAGGTAAGTCTCACAATGTCATAAATCATTAGGACTTCTTACATTGCAGCAGTTGTCTAGTATATTCTTGCTGCTATTTCTCTTTATATTGCTGCTTGCTGATTATAGGACACACCATCTAACTGTACTGAACCATATTAAGTGACTAGACCACCTGTTCATCTTTCGCTAGTTCAAGTTCCTGTCGCAATGACACATTATCTGAAAGAATAGCTGGAACTCGAGACACTGTAACTGTATGAAGAAACTGACTGAAGGAACTTCACCCTTCAGGAACAATGCACCTGTATATTATTTATAAAATTGACAGATCTGTTTACCAATAATGTTAGGACTGTCTGGCTTTGGAAGGTATTAGTATGACCAACCAGTGCATAGGACAGTTGTAGAGATGATTGTTGCATCGTTTGTCAACTACACAAATAAATCCATCAGACCCTGGATAAGCTTTTACGACTAATGCTGGAGGCCAATTTTCGACAAACCAGGGTATCGTCCTTGAGCAGAACTACATCACCTACCCTTAAGTTTCTTTGGGATTTTTTCCACTTGTGGTGTACCTGTAGAGACTGCAAATACTCTTTACGCCACTGCACTCAGAGGTCGAAAACCAAATGCCATACAAGGTTTCATCGTCAGAGTAAAGGAATTTTTGTCTCTTCATCTACCTTCAAAGGTGGAGCCAGTAGCTGGCATCATAGGTCCAGCGTGATGGGAATCATAATGCAGTTGGGAGTGCTTGGCAAAGGAAATCGTTTTCTCCTCAGTTGCTATCCTCGATGTCTCTCACCTATTGGTAGTGTCATTTAATTTTATACTCAGACGCGTCACTCTCAGTAACCATTGTTATGTCCAAGACAAAGGTTGCAACTCTAAAAAAAACTAAAAGTGCCAGAGCTAGAACTCTGTGCTGCACTACTACTGGTTACACTATTTCAATAAACCACGAGAAATCTCTGTACACTGACAGATGAAAAATTAGCTTGGTCGGATTCTGCAGTGGTCTTAGGCTGTGTTGAGCGCGCATGCGCGAGACGGCTATAGCAGTCGTCCTGTCCATTTGTCTGTCTGTTCGTCTGTCTGTCACGCTCTGATTTTGGAGAATACTGACAATTAACAGTTAATTTAGGTATGAACTTTGGACAAAGATTTAAGACCTTTTATTGTGCTTTTTTTTATTTATTTCGGGCTAATCGTTGAGAAAATGCGAAGCTTTTAGCTCCGTGGTAGGTACCAGCTTTCAAGGGCAACTCCCCCTAGCGTCACGTCATAATCACGTGAGAAAATAATTTATTTCAGCCATAGGTGTAGATTAATTTATGCTCAAGGAAGTTAACGGAGTTGAAAGAAGTGAACTTTCAAGTTGAAAATTATCTGTGAGTGTTTCTGGCTAGTTTAGCTTCTTAAAGACAGCGTTTCCATGTACCATTTTCATTGGTCGAGCTATTTTGATTCTAATGGTAACTGCCTCACAATCTAACAGAAATTTTCTTTCATTGAACGCACTATAAATCAGTCCAGCTTTGGCTAGGTTATCCAACATTCTCCCCTTCAAGAAAAAAAAAAAGACAAATGCTCATCAGAAATTTGTAGAGAATAGTTTCACCGGCTTTGAACGGTCCATATTGTAAGATGACTATTGCTATTCTAATATGTCTATCCATGCCAGGCAAGTACAAAGAGATGGGATATCTTTTCTGAGTTTGCCATCCCTTGACTATGACACACTCTCTAAACTTGAGATAATTAACACTTCTGTCTTGCTTGAACGGTCTGGAGGTACACTCATCCCCATTGTTTCCAGAGTTGTTGGGATAGAATTAGATATTGTCTCAAGTGTTTGTGTCTTAGTTTCCTGAAGTAGCTCTTTCCAAATTTGCTGGAGATATGCATGAATTGTAAAAAATTCACCCCATAATATAATTTTTTTAGCTGGTCCAGAGGTCACATATCATTTGGTGGGTATCTCATCTATAGATAGAGTGTGAAGGGAATATCACAAGAAGGATCACATAGAATTCCAAGACATTCCTGTGAAGAGATTAATCAGCCAAACTATTGTCTTCGCTTTTTCTGGTGCCTTTGGGAACATGACAAAGAAATTTCTCCGATCATTTATTTTTCCTCAAAAGAAAGCGTGTTTTCTAAATGAGGCTTTTACATGCTTCCAGAAGTTGTAGGTAGAGTCAAGAGAGTCTTAAGCATGTCAAGAAATCATTTACAGCAAAAACAACTTGATGTTAGAATTCTTTGAAACCAGATACTTCAAAGTCATATATCTTCAACTACCATCTGAAGAACTCTGATGACGTGATGCTTTCACACAAAATGTTTTCCTGGTCCTTTAATAATCTTTAATATGTTCATCCTCCCCATCTTGAAAGGAAGCAATGATAGTCTTGTTCAGCTGGGAAAAATAAATGCACCTAAATGTCTTACTGATGCCCCAAGGAAATAACTCCATGAACTCTGAATAACAGAGGGCAGAATGTAATAGAGAGTAGAATGTAGGTCCAGTCAATGGAATGATATTCCAGACATTGTTTGAAACGAAAGCATCCAAGATAAGACAGTGGCTAAATTGCTCCCTGTGATCATGTGAACTTTGAAAGAAATAACATTTATCAAGGTCTTTTTGAGGAACAAATTTGGTATGGCCTCTCCCAAAAGCTAGAAGCAAATTTTTCACTATTAAACCTCTCTTCAGTTGATTGTTGTTAAAGTAAGTTTCTTGACCCCTTTCATGAGACCAGAGCAATAATCAGTAAGTGGGGGTACACCAAAATAAGTCATAGTGTCCCCGTGATATTCCATAACCTTCACTTGGAAGTCAACTCTGTCAGCATGGCTGTGACTGTATTGAGTTGATCATGATCATGCAGATTGAATAAGAGTGTTGGACTTTTCAAGTGCAATTGTTTGGCTTTGAATATCTAAGAAAGTATGCTTATCCCTTTCAGCTAGGAATTAGCTCCCCTTGTTCTTGCTCTTTCTTTAAGCTGAAGCATTTGTCGAGTGCAGAAATATCTTTAAACTTGGATTGAAGAAAACAACATAATTTAGAGACAAAGGTAACTTCAATTTTTTTCTTCATCTCCATCTCTTGATCGGTTGCTTGTAACAATTTTTCTGTAACCCAATCTTGAGGTGTCCACTTGTGTGGTGGACTGGCTTCCAGCCACTCCCCCACATAGTGTATCACCCTTGAACACCCACATTCATTATTATTTAGTTTGTTAGCATGCACGTACTTTAGTTGTTTTTGTATCTCCATTCAGACTATTCATTGCTCATGTTCATCCTCACACCACACCGCATACATCAATTCATTGTTCATGTCTATTCCCACACTACACCGCATACATACATGTGACTTTATCATTTTTCATGCACTGGGCATGCCCGGGGAAGTTGTCTATATGGTTGGCTCCCCGAGTATGCCCCAATCAGTTGTTCTCCATGTGTAGCCTTAATCAAGTCAAATCTAAGTTAGTTCTGTGAAAGGGAGAACTACGATACTTGAGCTTAAGAAAGCCTGGCTGCCAAATAACTCTGGTGGCAGCAATACATTTCTCAGCTACTCAGCCTTAGCCCTGTCTACCACAACTTGTAATTGATTTACGTAGATCATTGACCTCATCCATTTTCGCTAATTCAAATTCAAATTTGAGGGTACATTATGATGAGAACTCTTTGACACATTTGGACAAAATCGAAATAAAGCAATGAAAAGACAACAAAAACTTGTAAACCGTTGGACAATTACATAAATTGGCTGCTAAAAAAATGCGTGAAATGTCGACTTCAAAGAGGTAGCTCAGAATTCACTCCAGTGTCCATTTTTTGGGGGGTTATTTTGACGTGGAGGATGTACTGGAGAAATACTTTACACATAATAAAACAGTTAGTAAGGCTGGCATCTCGGTTGCCATTTGAGACTGATACACTCTGGATTCTCATGATCTAGAGACTATTTCTACTCTATTAGCTGTCGTTTGATAGCAGACAGTTCAAATAACATGAGAAAAGATATAAACCGGGTGATTCGTGAGTGATATAATAAGCAGATACAAAATAGGGAACAATAATGCATGCTTACTATGTGTATATGATGGTTTGATAAAGTGTGACATGATAATTAGGTAATGATAGATGTAGCACAGCTACACTTTAACATACATGTAAAAATGATAAATCGTGTCAATCTAATTTTGGTCAAACACTTAACATAGCACAAATATGCTCAGTTTTCTACCATTAAAACAAGAAAAAGAGAATTTCAAATTCATAAATAATTAGTGTTATGTATATAGGAATGCATATAGCCTATATTACAGTGTATCTAATTACCTCAGTGATTTTTAGTTTGCTAGTGCCATCGTGTCTCCTTGAATCCACACTCTGTAAAACAATATAGGTGATCTTCACACTTTTAAATATTTAAGTTGTCGTATTTAACTTACATTATTAAAAGCAGATGCTGAAAATCCTATTAATTTTTCTAGAATCTGCAGTTAGAAAAGCATTTTAACGATGTAAGCAATACACAATTGACAGATGACATTGAATTACTTCACTCATAACTTTTTTTAACGTTTGAATGACAAATAATGGCTAGTGTTGCAAACAATATACGAGGTATGGTGGCCAGTAAATGTAAGAATAATTCTGGCTATTAAAATGGTTTGAGTCCAGCAGAATATAAATCATAATCACTTGTTGGACATCTTTCTGCAGTGGACAAGTCTGCAAAATCTGGAATTAAAAAAATTCTGCACAGATTATCCAATGCATTCTAGATGAATTGTTGGGCCCACAGGGTTATATTTACAGGCATGGGCAAAGAATTGCAGCAATCGTCATAAAAACTAACACAAAATCATGCAAGCTTTGAATATATGTTGTTTAGAACTGTCCAGCAACAAGAAGACATATATTCAAAAGTCGTCTGTTTGACATGCACTACACAGTCAGGTGACTGTGCAGTGAAGACTCACTAGCGGGGGTACAAGTCAAAGTCCCAGAACAAGAAACCAGTTTGGAGTAGAGCAACTGGGATAAATATAGCTGTTTTCTGTATAAAATTTGAGGCTGAAATAACTATATAGATTAAGTTAAGTAAGTTTATAATTATTTATTGAATATATAACAAGACACAAATGATAGAATAGATAGAAAACAAAAAGTACATGAATAAAATATAACTTAGAGAATTACACAGAAGTAAAAAAAAGAAAAGAAAAATGATACAACGCATTAAACATATCAAGTCAAAATAATGGAGATAGTGACAAACTCTGATGACGGTGTGACCTGAGACAATTGCACACAGGTTTAACCTTGTACTTACAGTGAAGGAGGTTAGAGCCCAAACATCCTCCAGAAAGAAGAGTGGTTTCCACTATTATTGGATTAGCTTGTGAATAGTTCTCTATAAGTTCCCTTTTTGTCGAGATTGTTGCTACACTGACCAATCTGTCATCTTCAGGATGCGTTTAGATGACTCGCACTAGTGGCATAGAGAGATCTGTATCCTTGACAAGAACAATGTCACCCACAAGTACAGAGCATTGTGCTTGATGGCATTTTAAGCAGTTCTTAATGCAATAAATGCTCCACTGGTCCAAAAGCTTAGACATTACACACTGATGTAAGTTCCATCTAGACAAGTTGTTACTTGCAGTAGAGAGATCAGGAGTAGGAACAAATTTCAGAGGTTTATCCTCTAAAATATGTCTAGGAGTAGCACTTTTATTCCATCATTTTTGACAGAGTCAAGAGGAATAAATGTTCAACCATTGAGAATAATCACTTTTCGACAGTGAAACTGTACATTTCATCAATAAATAAATAACAAGAGCCCACTACTTTTGTCAGGAAGAGTTTCATGGATTGTAATTGCAGCCTCCAACATACCACCAAAGTGTGGAGATCTGGCAGGTGTATGCGTTGTTGAGCTGTACAGTATCTATTCATGGCATATAGAGTCCTGGATGCTCTAAACAAATCATATCGATTTTTCAGCTCCTTCCGAGCACCTTTTGAAATTGGTGTCATTGCTGAACAACTTTCAATAAATATATTACGCTTTCCACTCTGGTACATGTCTATTACCTCAGATGCTGTAGCACTCAACACCTGACTATTTCATCATACTCACCTGCTTTTCATTACTTGCATCACCAATTATGTCATTACCTTACACTGTTTTTTAATACTGCTAAAAGGCACCGTAATACCAAGATATTACAGTTTGACACCATTTCGGAGGCATCATGGCCGGTCACATATATACAAATAAGTTTCCAGTCTGGACATACACCATAGAAATGGATTTTATGTTTTTACTGTTTATATCCACAATAATATTTATTGTCTCAAAAGTCTTTAGCAGAGAGAATTGCAAAGGCGAGTAAGAAATACGAATATGGTCTTCATACTTAGCTGGAGAAGTTTCAAGCAACATATATAATGTCCACAAAGGTTTCTTTTTACTTTGCTTTACTTATCTGGTAGCCCTTCTCCATTCTTTTTGTTATGTGCTATTTACTTCCATGTGTCTCATGTGTGCTATTTATTCCCTCAAATATCTCCTCATCATGTTGTTGCCTTCTAACAGTACAAACAAACCAAAACGTGACCTTCAACGAACTGCATGATTTAGTTGCCTCACTATGCATGCTAAATTGCCATAAAAATAAAATTTATTTCTAGCGTACTTGAATACACAAAATTATGTTAATTGAGCAATATCATTTAAACTTTTATATTCAATTGAAAAAAAAAAGTGTCAGAAAATGATTCTATGCCACATGTGTTGGTGATATTTCTGGAATGTTGGTCCAAATTTAAATTTTGCAGGATCCGCAATGCATACCTCACTGTTGACACATTGCAAGAGTGTGACTTCATGAAGTTTACTTAATAGAAAATAGCTCATAAGGCAGCATTCTCGTGAATAATTTGAATGTTTTACTGTAAACAAATGGTAAACAAGGAAGTTACTGTCAGGGTTTAATAAGCTCGTGCCAATAGAGTTACACATGTGCTAAGTATGTATCTTGGGTTGCAAATCTAGCAGATGATAGAAATATTATAGTTACTTTAGAGAGCCACCAAAATATGACACTGCTTCAGCAACTTCAACTTGAGTAAGCCACTAAACACCATACAATGTAGGCGACTTCAACTTAAACGTGCTCTTAAAATACATGTAGAGAAACATTTTAGTGAGAAACTATGACTCTAAAGGCCATAGCTCATATAAATCTTAACTTATGAAATAGATTGAATAAGTTTCGAGAAATTAAATGGCACTCTAAATGAGTTAAGTTGCAGCTAATTTATATTTATTTCATTGTTATAATATAATCACCAAAGCTCATTTGCCATTAGTGTTGAAGCATATTATAACTGTTATTATTATACATAATATTAATGATAGCAAATTTTCTCATTTTAACAACTTAATAAATATATATTGTCAATACAGCAGTGTTATGGGTTGTGCTGTCTTTGGCGTAAATAATTAGTTAAAAAGGAAATATTTGTTTTCAAGATTATGAAGTAATAGTACCACTAACATTTTTTTCATTCAAATTAAACAAGGCATTGCAAAAGTCGTAACTTGTTGCAAATACTACAAAAATCTATACATCACACAAAATACAGCTTCTGGAATTTGTATTAACAAAGTTAATTTTCTTTTTAAGAGTACTGACTATAACAACTTACTTCATCACTTAAGGAGACTTCCAGAGTATTCTTCTTTGTATCTTGTATAATAATTGTTGCCATCCAAATGTTAGAAGTACATGAAATTTTGTTACCCATCTTGTGAAAGTTTGCCTATTAAATATATAATAAGAGTACCTAACATTATGCCAGTATACATTTTTATATGCATTTTCTGGTACATATTTCTCACTGGCACCACCTTTTTCGTACAATTTATAGGCTTCCTTCTACCAAGTTTATTGTTTGTATATCCAAGAATTGCTAAACATTTTATTAGATACAATTGTTACTTATAGCTTCAAGCTTTCACTCAGGGTCTTTATTCTCTCATCTTCAAGCACTCCGCAATTCCCTATTTAACATGAACTGGGTAATGAGAACTAAAGTCGCTATCTGTGTGTAGAATTTGTGTAAACCTGGGAAGTAAGAATATCATCTCTTTCTTTCTTTAATAGAAAAAAAATGAGAAATAATAGCTCACCTATTTTCGTGGCGAAAGGAATAAGCCATACATAGTTAACTGATTTACAAGATATTTTTTAATCCTCTTCCTAACTGTAGAGTTGCACTGCCACTAAAGGTTCAAACTAACTGTACTTTCCACCAAACTTTACAATGATGGAACTACATAATATACAGTGAGTGAGTGTGTAGTAAAAACCAGTGTAAGGAATGCATAACGGGATGGAACACGGAATATACAAAGTGACTTAAATCGGCAATATGATGACCATGACAAGAATAAGTGTGGCGAGTGGATGTAGGAAGGGCAAGCAAGTGGTTGTGTGTCCACAGATGATTGAGGTGAGGATGCGAGTGGGCGTGAGGCGATTGAAAATTTTTTTTTAATGCTGATCGTTGCAAAATTTAGAATTACAATATAATGCAAATGACTGCAAAGACTTATGAACGCTGTTAGAACAACAACAACAACAAAGACTAAAGAAGTTCCTGCTAAGCCATTATTGATATAAGTGCAATGATGAGTACGATTGAGATACAAGACGGTCAGCACAGTCAGTTGTATCTAGTGCTGATGACAAGCAAAATAACTACCGGGGAGATAAGAATGCCATAAACTAACCCTGCAGCAGTACAAACTGAGAATTAACCAGATATTGAGTGGCATGAGTTCCTGGGTGAGACAATCTATATGGAGTGAATCAAAACACAATTCAGATACAAAGAGATGAACTTTTGTAGAGGATTCAAATTAACACATCTAGCTAGTGAAATAGCCCTATCACATTGTCCAAATCTGTAGGATAACAAATAGTTGGGGTAAATTGTGAATTATAATCTATTTGACAAATTTGATGTGGAATATGACAATCAGAGCGTCAGTTGAGGTCAAATGTAAGGGATTTATGATCAATGATAAATTGGCGAAGTTGGAACTTGTTGGGGAACATTATGGACAGCTTGGGCCTTCTCATGGAATGGAAAAATACCACGGCAGTCAATGCAATGTTCTATATAGTCTATAGCTGAAACTCCAAAGTGACACTTTTGGGGGGATTGACTTACATTAGCAGAAACCATAGGCAAATTCCAGACCATTACTAGTAACAAAGGCATCAGTAAAAGTAAGTGTAACTCTATATATAATTATAGAGTGTTGTGTGTTTTCTTAAGAAGGATGTAATCTTGCCCTGCCTAACTGTTTTGGCACTTCATTCCCTGTAGTCAGTATTGGACTACCATCTTTGTGGCCTGTTGGCTCAGATGTTAAGTAGAAACATGGCTTCTATGGCCATAACTGTCTAGAAGACCAAGTTCACAATTATCTTGGTTCTGAAATTGCTGCGAAAAATAAGAGACCAGCTATTGAATATACCTACACCACCACTCTACAAAACAGGCTTAAAGTAGAGTTGGTCAAGGTGGCTGCTGTTTCAGAGCAACTAAGGTTACAACAGTAGAATAGCAGGAAAAATTGGGAGACTGCAAGCCAACTTAATTTCTGTGCAGAATGCTGTAGCTGTTAGGCCACCCACTGGGAGTCCTAGAAAACTCCTCAAGAATATTTTTAACACATATTTTGCCACATGTGAGAATAGTTGTAGCTTCTGCAAATGTGAGAATAGTTGTAGCGTCTGCAAACAGGACTTGGAAGCACGATTGAACAAGATTCAACTTTTGGTTTCCTGTACGGAGGAAGTAAAATAATGTACGTGAATTGTGTATGCCAATTCCCAGGTGTTGGCATTTACTGGCACGCTTGCCAAATCACCGGTGGTACTTGGAACAGCCGAAGGTCACTGAGAGCTGGACTGCAAGTGAACCAAAGTCTAAAATGATTTTGAGGTTGATCTCAATGGCGACAACCAGTAACAAAAGCCATAGCGTTGGTTAGGTAACTTTCTTAGTTGCAAAAAGCTGAACTACTCAAAGATGTGGAAGTGGCAACTTCACTGACAGCTTTGGTTGCGCCTTGCATAGGTTTACAAAACTGCTATCATAACACTTTTAAGACTATGAGTTTGTCAAGATTACCCCTTGGTCTTTGAAAATAATGCTCAGACTTTTCAATGATTTATGAACCATATAAAATAACAATATATCTTCCTACTACTCATAAATAATTTGTCCATAGTGTACATGCCTAGCACGTATCTTGCTGTCTGTTTAAAATATCACCATGGAGAGATTTTGTTCTCAGTGAGGAATATTAGAAAGAAGTTAAAATGTCAGGCTAAGTTATTAATATAAATTCATGGGTTGTACAACCTGAGAAAACTGCTATTAATTTTGTTATCACTAGAGAATGACAGAACTATACTGATCACTAACTAAAGTAAAGCAGTAAAAGAAATCCAATTATTTGTATTTGTTATTCAATACCTTTAGAACAACGTCTGGATATTTTTCCCAATCATGAAATTTTAAATCATCAAAAGAGTTCATGGAAGCGGCATTCATCAATCCCATTGTTTTGAAGTGATGAAGGACGTCTCTAAACACAAAAAACAACAACAACACACATAATAGTGCGCCTCCCACAAGTGAGAGTAAAAACTGTAAAAGTTCTCACCACGATATAGAACTTTAGATTGTTGTATTTAATCCAATCATAAACTTGATTAGAATATTCAATAAGCTATTAAATCCATTTGTGATACCAGGAACAAGATGGGTCATAGAGCTTGTGGTTGTAAGGCCCGAGTCTATTTGTTTAGTAGCAAGGATTGCCATAGACAAGATATGAAAGAAGAAGCTGGGAACTTAGTAAAGTCTAAGCTATTTGTGTATATATATATATATATACATTATTATTTGATCAGAGTATATGCAACACCCACAGTTAAGCTAGAATGAGGAAGTTGCATATAGAGTGATATGAAAAACAAAACAAAAAAACAACTGAAAGAACAAACAAAAAATGAGTAACTAAGAATATTTGAATATCAATGATATGATCATGCTGAGTAACGAAATGCATGTGGTGAGAATGTGCATGCATAGTAATGTAAACGAAGTTTTATATATGCATTAGATTCAGGAACCAGAACATTCTTCCCAGAAGATGTTAGGACTGTCTGGCTTTGGAAGGTATTAGTAGGACCAACCAGTGCATAGGACAGTTGTAGAGATGATTGTTGCATCGTTTGTCAACTACACAAATGAATCCATCAGACCCTGGATAAGCTTTTACGACTAATGCTGGAGGCCAATTTTCGACAAACCAGGGTGTCGTCTTTGAGCAGAACTACATCACTTACCCTTAAGTTTCTTTGGGATTTTTTCCACTATGTGGTGTACCTGTAGAGACTGCAAATACTCTTTACGCCACTGCACTCAGAGGTCAAAAACCAAATGCCATACAAGGTTTCATCGTCAGAGTAAAGAAATTTTTGTCTCTTCGTCTACCTTCAAAGGTGGAGCCAGTAGTTGCCATCATAGGTCCAGCGTGATGGGAATCATAATGCAGTTGGGAGTGCTTGGCAAAAGGAAATCTTTTTCTCCTCAATTGCTATCCTCGATGTCTCTCACCTATTGGTAGTGTCATTTAACTTCAGATTTTGTACTCCGACGCGTCACTCTCAGTAACCATTGTTATGTCCAAGACAAAGGTTGCAACTTAAAAAAAAATTAAAAGTGCCAGAGCTAGAACTCTGTGCTGCACTACTACTGGTTACACTATTTCAATAAACCACGAGAGATCTCTGTACACTGACAAATTTGCTTGGTCGGATTCTGCAGTGGTCTTAGGCTGTGTTTGTTGCTGACCAAATCTAGGCAATTCAAAAAATGATCCCTGTGACTAAACAGAGGCACATCTCAACTACTGAAAATCCAGCTGACTTAGTTCCAGAGGACTCTCACCAAAGGTATTGATTTGATTCTGCCCTATGGTGGAATGGACCAGCCTGGTTGTCACTGTCATCAAATCAGTGGCTTCATCGAGTAGAAATTGTGAAACATGCGGACTTCCTGGACTCAAAGCTGTTGCTCTCACTACAACCAAAATGAAAGAATTCGATCTCTAGGGAAGATACTCGTTCTTTTTACTGTCTTCTTTGTGCGGTGGCTTGGTGCATGATATTTGCTGCTAATTCCCGCAGACATGAGAGAAAAGATATGGAATCAGCTATAAATCTACTTCTTAGAATTTCCCAGAGAATGAGTTGTCCATATGAGCTGGACCTGCTCTTCACGAGTAAGGCACTACCACTATCTAGTCATTTGTTTTTTTTTTACCCATTGCTAGGAAAAGGTGGTCTATTCGTGTTGGGTGAACACTTTAACGTTCCAACATAATTTTTCCTAAAATCATCCTATAATTATAGACCATCACTCACTCATTGTTGAACTTCTAGTCATGCCAAGTTGAACTGGAATACTGTCATTCCAGCCAGTGTTATACTGCCATACCCTTTGAATGAGCATTTTCATTAAATGTTTTGGTTGAGAGAACCATCCCTTATTTTGTAGAGATGATCCACGACTGAGGTAACCTGTCCCTTAGTAGGGTTTAAGTTATCCTCTATTTGGGGGAATTACGAAGGGACATGTAAGCTTGGGCCTAACTATTCTCCCCAGGATAAGTGTATTCACTATCACCAGAGTTCAAGTGTGGCTGTTCTGCACAGGTCTTTCGAAAGATATATTATGAGTCTTTTAATACAAAAGACAAGCACAAGAAACAGGGTCTTCGACAGAACTGACAAAGTGATATGTATGGAATATATAACAAACACACGTGATGCAATAAGCACATGGTACAACCACCACACACTATTAAATCGCAATCTACATTTTTTTTTGCGTAGATAACTGCTTGATTGGGGCTTCAAATATTTCTGTAGTTCTTAACATCGGAGCAAAACTCAATTCCTTGTTATCTAAATCTGGCATGATTTTGCACCAATGGTGGAGTAACAACCAGGAACTTCTTTCCTTCATCCCAAAGTTTTTGTGTGAGTCTTCAGGCCTATGCACTTCTACAGACTGCTCACCATGTGCAAAGACTTCAGGAATTTCATGGGATACTGTTATTCGTTTGATTATGCCGCCTTAACTAGAGTGTGGGGCCCGCCCAATATTGTGGGAACGTGAGATGAGGTGAAGACTTTGAGAACAATAATATTAATAGACTTGTCAGTTGTATTTTTTTGTTCATTCATGTTTGGTCATGTTAGTAAATGCTTTCAGCAGCTGAGGGATACTCTTCTTTATGACCACTGTGGTGGGACTATCTGGAATTGTTGAGTAGCGTTCCGCTGCCACCAGGGAGATGGCTCAAATCGAAGCTGAGGTCGAGAGGTGGTGAACTGTAGCAATCAAGTGGGCCTACGTAGGGGAACTAGTGTACACTCTGGTTGAGTTTGCAGAACTTCAGCACGCAAACGAAATCTCATACACACAGAAAATATCGATGAGCACAAAACTCTGAGTGAACTGAGGCTGGCCAGAGTATATATAACCATGCTTCCTCAGGTTACGCTAAAATATGATTGGCTGGTACAACAATAGGTGATCTTACAAAAATAACCAAAAATGGAAATGTTCCAGATATCACAATTACTTTTTACTGTTACACTATACACAACAACAACCACAGTTCTATTCACATTAATGAGTTCACGGTGTTATTCTATGCGTCATGGTACATTTTCTTGGTTGGCGTTCCCACAACCATATGCTACCTGGCAAAGAACAGATGAAGCCAGAAATGGAGTAGATGTCACTCCAAAAGTTAATTGAGTCGTTCTCCATTCTTTGTTACTGGAATTGGCATGGAAGAGAAAATGGTGATAGCCACAATCTGCTTCATCCAATTCTACTACCTGAAACGTAATCCTGATGATTGTTAAGGACTGAAGTCAGCATAGGGTAGAGAGAAGGTCCCGGTAGGAGTTGATTGTTCTGTAAAACACTGAGGCATCGACATCAACTCAAACTTTAGTAGTCGTACTTTTTTCTTTAGTTACCCCATGCATGAGCAGATACTAACAAGTGGACGATGGTTTATTCAAGTCTTTTGGAGAAACCAATTCAGCATGACCGAGATTACCATACTCTTTCACAGCTTCAGCAAAAGTGTCCCACTTCCCCTTTCGCTGAAGAAACGTCTCATTCAAAAATATCATCAAAGGGCAATAGAACGTAATTCCAAAATTGGCTGCTGATGAGGCAGAGATACCACATAGCGACCCGGTGGATCTGAATAAGTTTTGTTTTGAATGTGTTTTACAGCAAGGAGCTGATCTTGACAGAGAGTTGCACAGTCCCCATAAATTTCTTCAGCTTGCCAAAACCTCTGAAGTTGAGGGTCTAATCTAGAGTCTGAAAATACGATACACAGGACAAGTCCAGATGTAGAACAATCAGCTAGTTTGCCAGCAACTACCCAATTAAAATTGTTTCTTGAGCAACGATGTTGGGGTCCGAGGATGACGAAGTATGACCTTTATGGAGAGCAAGGTTGATATGGGCTATACCCAGGAGAACAATGTTGCGTCGAGAAGAACCAAAGTAGAGAACAAACAATTTCTTTTCTTGCAGAAACGTTTGCGAAGTTAGTGAGTTAAGGTTCTGCGCGGGTACATCTGGAACTACTATCGATTCCACAGCGTGAGCTCGAGCATGAAGTGACCTCAAAGATTCGTCAGTACTGTTTAGACAAACATTATGATTGCTACAGAGATCACCACCAATACCTTGAAATATAGAGTGGAGAGGGTTTTTATAGAGCTTTCAACAAGTTTGCCAAATGAGATGTTACTAAAGACATGTTGCTCCAGTGCCTAATAAAATCCTGGAAGTAGTCTGAGAGTGACCCTTGACTACAATCACTACCCACTGTATTCAATAAAGCAGTAGTATGCTTAGCTTGACTACAGGAACAAAGTGCTGGATGTTTGGCAGTGGCTTGTAAAGAAGTAGAGTCAGATTTATGGGAGTTTGACTGTTGTAATACACAATGGTGTCACTGGCTGTAATAATTGCTTGGACAATGTTGTAGTGTATGTCCCTTGCCAAACAGTTCGTATAATACGAGGCTTTTTTTATTAAGCAGAACCTACGCTCTTGATTGCAAGATGAGACAGTAGTGCAGAGGTACAATCGGTGCTCAGTTCACTGGACACGTTGAGTCAAATCACAAATGCCTTCACATGATGATGAGAAGTAGGCTTGCCTGAAGTCTTTTCAGACATCGGGAAAAAGTTCACTCTTTCTTCCACAAATGGTAGGAATACTTCAGCGATAGCAGAAAAACAAAAGAGAAAATACAAGTAAAAGCAAATAGTAAAGCACCCTATCTCAGTTGCTGTGCTTAGCTCCATTAGAACACAAGAAAACAACAACAGTAGTAGTTTGCTGTGAGTTAATACCTTAACTCCTAGCAGGAACAAAATAGCATAGGAGTACCGCTGCCAACATGTATGGTGGGAGTAGATCGCTGTTAGCTTAAAAGAAGCAGTCGCAGTGCCACCAGAGTTTCAGGCTAGCACCCAGCAAGCTAAGTCACACAGCAAAGCTAGGCTCTTGAGTTCAACCCAGAGTCTAGCTAGCAAGGCTCTAATTCCGGTTTCTCGATATAGTCAAGAGTATCTTTCAAGGTATATACTGCAAAACTGAGAAATGACAGAAAAGGAAACTGAATGAATGATATATAGGTGAATAGTGAGTGTTTGTGTGTGTGCATTTAGTCTGTACATAGCACGAGCAGATGTAACCTGAATAAGTTAATTTGGGATACACTAATAATTAAAAATATATAACTAATGGTACAGAAAGTAATTGATAATTATTCAATTGCTGATGTGGGTGGTGTCACACCACAGTTCGACCAGTTATAGTCGTACTTTTTCTTGGCTAGCAATTCCTGTATGTGGCATTGGTAAACCATTCGCTGAACTACCAACACTCGACTTACACTCAAAGGCACGGTGACCCATTTTATGGCACTTAAAACACTCGATGCCACTGGAGTAACCACCCCTGCCCTGACTTCTCCCGGCATGCGACCTGTCTGAGTCGGATGTCTGGAGGGTGAGCGCAAGCTTGTTCAGGTCCTTGAAACTGTTGACCTCCCTGCTATCCATCACCCCTCTCTGGTGCAATGGTCTAGATGCGCGAAACACTGCGCAGGCAATGAACAGCAGCACGTCCTCTTTGCTGTCAGTGACCATGCTGATTGAGTCAGTCAGGCCCTTCAGGTACACAAACGTTACCGAGGAAGACATTGAGCGAGTAGCACTTTGAAAGTCTGAAATTAGCTTTATTCCTAAGCTGGTTCTACCAGAGCCCAAAGCATCTACAAGTGTTTCTTTCAACTCAGCATACGTACATGAATCTTGGTCTATGGAAGCAACTATAGCTGAAGCCGATTTAGACTGTAGCTTCTGGTACAGAATAGATTTGTAACGGGCAGGCAGTACACCTATATCACGCAAGTCAGCTTCCAGCTTGCAAATGTACTTAGCAATATCTGCTCCGTCCTTGTGAGGGGGCAGATTGTTAACTTGCCTATTCTTTTCGGCACTCGCATTAATCAAGTCAAATCTAAGTTACTTCTGTGAAAGGGAGAACTACAATACTTGAGCTTTAGAAAGCCTGCCGGCTCTGTTGGGGCCCTAGAAACCCCACTGAGTCCTGAAAGCATCCCGGAGGAGGTCAAGGTGAATGTTGTCACCAGGTCTGCCAGCAAGAAAGCCAAAGTGGCTAAGATTGCATCTGAGAGAATAGGTGTTTGTGAGGCTAATCCCAGTTCTTTTAGGGATGAGTTTGAGAGGTTGTCTCTTATTAATGTTACTTGTGATGATGTTGGGTCTGTGGATAGATCTGCTTATGTATCTGGGCTTAGGGATGTGTCTCCCGACAGTCAGGGTGTTGATGGTTTTGTTGGTGCTGATGGTTTTGTTTGTGTTGATGGTTCTGTTGGTAATGTTGATGGTTCTGTTGGTAATGTTGTTTCTGATAGCAACGATGTTTCTGTAAGTAATGACGTGTCTGTAGATAGGGACTTGTCTAGTTCTAGTCCTGTTGTAGAGTCTGTCGTAGATGGGGACGTGTCTAGTTCAATTGTGTCTGTTGATGCTAGTAATTCAGAGGGCGTGATAGTGGATTTGCAAAGTGTGCATGAGTGTGATGATCTTGATAATGTTGCTTCGGATGTGTGTGGTAGTCTTGATGTTCCAGTCTTGAAGGAAGAGGCAGGAAGAGACGTGCTGAAGAAAGAGATGTAAGTCAACGACTCTTTAAGGGTGCTGGCACATAGCAACGCTCGCGCGCGGCTTAATTGAGCAATAAACCACGAAACCACCGAGTTGTAGAGCACAGTAGTTTTATTGCAATGCGCGTGTGAGCATTTAGACCCGCCCCCAAACCATTTCCTGGGTGCTAAATTTTGCCTAGCAACTACCTTGACAACTGGGTGGGGCACAGATTAACACTACTGTGATGTCACTAGCTTTGACAGCTAAGTCACGTGAATAGCTTTAAAATGAAGAAGAAGTTCTGGGCCGACGGTTGTTGAAAGTTTGGTGAAAAAAACACCGCGCGATGAAGGAGCTGCGATCTCATGAAGATGAAGTTATGTAAGTAGCCATAGCGCTTCTCCAACAATGCTTCAGGGTGCAAGAGCTGTAGCTAAAGTTAGCTAAAGCTATACTAAAGAGAATGATGAGTTACTTTGAGCCCTACTATTTTTCTTGAGTATGTAATTTAGTGTCAAACCCCATATACAAATAGCATAATGATACTGTGGTCAATCTTCCAGGTCCATATCTTGTTCTTCAATCTTCCTCTTTTTGGGTGGTGGCCTCAGGGCAAGAAGAGAAGGATTTGTGGCTATGGAGTGTTCTGTTATTGTGTGTTTAAGTCTAGTAGTGTCGTTGGGGATGTTCTGGTATGTCCTGTTGAGTCCTTTCATCAGTGCGTGGACAGATTCGGCCCCCTGCTCCCCCATCAACCCTGCACCAACATGGAAGCGTCTCAACCATGGGATGGAATGGTCCTCAAGGATGTGCATTTTTGGCAGAATGCTAGCCCAGGGGAATTCCTTCCTGTAGAATGCCATAAAATCTTTGATGTTCTCTTCTGTAATGGAGAGCGAGTAAGTTATTGCAGACCTAACCCACACTTTAACTTACCTACTGTATCAATTTCACTGTCTGTCATATACCTTGCAGAATTGACACCTTTGTGACACTTCCCGTAGTGCTTCATGAGGGTGGTGAAGGTAGCTGCAACAACTTCTGCATCACTCTGAAGTGCTGGGTACTGAGGATACTGAAGTCCAACCTTCCTCACATTGTTACATTGTTCTGAGGGGAAGAATGACCCTGGTGCTGTGTCCTCTAGGTGCTGGCACACTGATGTGGAAGTCTCTCCAGAGGGTCTGCCTGGGTGCTTGCCTACCTTTCGGTTTTGGCCTCCACCGTGAGTGAGGCTAAGACAATGCTGACAAACCTATTTAATATGATTTTGGTTTATGTGTTATAGGAATGGTCAAATCCTACCAGGCAACTGCTGTCAACATGTGGAGTCCATTCCATCAGCTTTGTGCTGTTGATGTAGGGTACCCCAGCTTTCTGTGCCTTTTCTGCTCGTTTGAGCATTGCACGGCATGGGTTGCAGAAGTGGAGGGGGTGAATTGTGGAGTCGTCCTTGCTCACATCCAACCCAACAAGAAGCAGGACCTCACAGTGATCCATGCACAGGTGTATGGGGGCCTTGCTCTTTAGCTTCCTTAGCCTCTTCCCACACACTCTACAATGTTTCCCAAGCTGTTCGTGGTGAAATTCCATCCTATAAATTTGAATTTTTGTTGATTTTTGTCAGTGTTTATTGCTCTTTAGAAAAATAGTATACTCTATCCCACTGTTTATATAGTTGATATAATTCATTGTGCTGCTACTAACCTCAAGAATGTAGTCTGAAGCAACAGCAGGAAGCGACTAGCCGCGTTCTCACTTAACAGGTTTCTCTTGCCGCTCGAGATTTGAATCAAGATGGTTGCTAGGATGCATGCGCAGTGCTAATTGGTTGTTATTTTAGCTGCGCAACTTGTGGCCCGTGGTTAGGCCTTGTGTTGGTACTGGTACTGAATTAGATTGGTTGCTAAAGTTAGATCCAAAGTATGGAATAGAGAGGTGCAAAGTTGACCATTTCTTACAAGAAAAATTTCAATTTTTTTATTCACTTAATTATAGATACCGTAAACGCGCGCGTGGGTGGGTGTAAATTGCTTAATGCAACTCAAAAAACTACTGTGAGAGGTAGAGGGCGGACCTTAAATACTCGCGCATAGATAAGAGCCTTATACGCGTATAGTTAACTCGGCTTACGGAGGGCGGGGCTAGAAAATTGCACAGCTGCAAAAAAGTGCGAGACAATTGGAATCTATTTTGTACTCCAAGTACAGAAAGGCGGATGATTAGTGTTTCAATTTTGGTACAGCGGCGTAACTTAACAAGGTAATAAAAGTAGTCGTTTTTGTTTTTCGATACAGTATACATTTGTGACGCAACAAGAAAAAAATCACGTAAAAATATGAGTAAACATAAAGCAAAATAGAATTGAACAAAACAAAAACGACAATATTGTAAACAATGAGCTGAAGAAGCGGTAGACGAAATTCTGGCTTCTGTGCGTCCTCCACTATCTCCAATAAGTTCCGTTTATTTTGGGACTTTGAGGCTTCATAACTTCTTTGGTTCAGTGCGTATGTCAGTCATTCTTGGTAAGTCCACATTTTGCCAGCATGTCTCGTAGATCCGCTTGGCTGCGTGAACCTGCAAGGTATAGAATCGGAGTTATTTTCCATAGCAACAGCCAATTAACCTTAATTGATTTGTGTGGGCGGAGCGCGTATCCGGTGTGCCAGCACCCTTAAAGGCTTGCAGGGACTTGGCAGACAGGAAGCTAAATGGTTATAGTTGGAGGGATGGTGTTCTCATTCACTCGATTGTTGATATTGACAATAGCGTGGTCGATAGGATTGTCTTGCCGGTTGGTAGGTGGTGTCGTGCAATGTCTTTGGTGCATGACAAGTCAGCACACGTAGGTGTCAGAGGTATGCGGAGATTGCTTGGTAAAAGGTTTACGTGGCCAGGCCTCCATGCTGACATTACCTCCTTTATCCGATCGTGTGATAAGTGTCTCAGGTATAACAGTGCTGGTAACAAGAAAGCCAAGATGGTTGAGAGGGGTATAGTCACTGTGCCCTTTGAGACTGTCGCGGTGGACTTGGTGGGTCCTTTGCCCAAAGGCAGGTGAGGAGTCAAGTACTGATTCACATACATTTGCCTTGCCAGCAGAGCAACCTATGAGGACGGCTTCGGCCAAGGAGGCTGCTCAGTGTTTCCTAGACATCATTGCACGCACAGGTATTCCCCTCAAGGTGCTGTCCGATAGAGGTAGTGTCTTCCTCAGCAAATTGATGCAAGGGTTGTGTGATACTTTGGGGATAGATAGTGTGGCGACTTCCCCCTACAGGCCCCAGTCAAACGGGGTAGTTGAACGTTTTCATGGCTCACTGAAGCCCATGTTGGCTAAAGCTGTGGACGGTGGTGTGGATTGGGCAGATTTCTTGCCCCTAGCCCTCTTTGCCATGAGGCAGGTTCCGAATCGAGCGACAGGTTTTTCTCCTCATCAGCTTATCTTTGGCAGAGACGTGGTTGGTCCCCTTGATGTGTTGTACGAGGGGTGGGTAAATAGATCGTTTGACGGTATGGATGTAGAAGAGTGGCTCTTGTCGTTGAATGACAAACTTTCTCTCATTCACGACGTGGCAGTGGCAGAAGAAGCCAAGTGTGTTGACAAACGTGTTGTGAGCTTCAAAAGGGAAAAAGTGACAGATGTTTGGAGGTGGGGTCTCAGGTCCTAATGAGAATCCCAGGAATTCATGCTGCTTTGCAGGCAGCGTGGGAGGGCCCTTATACGGTAGTTGACAAGGTGTCCCGAGTGACTTACAGGGTCTCCAAGGGTGATGGTCATCCTGTTAAGTTAGCACACATTAACAACCTGAAGGTGTACCAGGATCGTGGGTTGTCTGTAAATGCTGTTACTCTAGTGGCAGAGGAACAGCGTATTGGTGATGACTCGTTAGCCAGCAAAGCTGTACTCAGCAAGGACAGATGTCCTGGTTATAATGAAGCTAAGTTGAAATCTGTGCTGTCTGAGTTGGAAATGTATTTCAGTTGTTAAACCTGGTTTGTGTAAGGCTGGTGTTTGTGCGATTGTATTGAATGATGGTGCTAGTGTTGTAAACTTACCTCCAAGACAGATACCTGGAGGCATAAGGGATGCAGTGACAGTGGAGTTGGACAAGTTGTTAGATAATGGTGTTATAGTAGAGTCTAGGGCTGAGTGGGCAAGTCCTCTTGTTCCGGTGAGGAAGAAGGATGGTAGTATCCGCCTATGCGTAGATTATAGAGAGTTGAATGCCCGCACACCCCTCAGACGATTTTGGCTCCCATCCCTGACTGAGATTTTAGAGAAGGTAAGTCCGAGTCTTTGTCTCTCAACTCTGGACCTCACGTCTGGTTTTCACCAAATCGAAATGTCAGAGAGCAGTAGCGAGTTAACTACTTTCGTCTGCCCGTTGGGCAAGTACAGGCACAACCGGATGCCTTTCGGTCTTAAAAATGCTCCCGCCACATTTCAGGCGGTTGTTGAAGAGGTGTTGACCCCGGTTAGGGAAATGTGTAAAAATTATATAGATGATGTGATGGTGTATAGCTCGTGTTGGGAGGACCATTTGGTGGATTTGGGTAATGTTGTTAGGTGTTTGGGTGATGCTGAGTTTACGTTGAAGGCCAAGAAGTGTGTGTTTGGGCGGAAGTACTTGGAGTATTTGGGACATAGAGTGGGATGAGGTGTTTTGGCAGTGCCCGAGGTGAGAATCAAGGCTATGGCAGAGTTCGAGCTTCCCAGAACGAAGAAGCAACTACGTTCTTTCCTGGGCAGCATGTCTTATTATAGACAGTTCATTGATGGATATGCCAGACTCTCGAGCATGCTCTCACTGGCTGTGGCTCTCAAGGCTCCTCAGGGGGTGGTCTGGACGGAGGGGATGACAGCAGCTTTCCGCGAGTTGAAATTGTCATTGTGCAATCATGTTGTTCTAACCATCCCAAGTCCTGAGGACGAATTCGTGTTATATACTGACGCTTCGGGAGACGACATTGGTGGCTGTCTCCATGTGAATAGAAGTGACCCGTCGCTTTCTACAGCCGGCAGCTGAGACCGGCGGAAAGAAACTAGTGTTACGGAGTTGGAGTCCCTAGCAATTGTGGCATCGATCAACCATTTCGAATATCATGTGTATGGCCGCCCCTGAGGGTGGTAACCGACCATAAGGCATGTATGGCGCTCAGAAGTAGTAGCAACCTGAACAGGCGCCTCCTGCGATTTGCGCTGGCCCTGCAAGATCGGGAGGTGGAGATTGTGCATCGACCTGGAGCCTGCCATGGAAACGCAGACGGTCTTAGTCGCCAGTGTTGGGACCGAGACGAATTAGATGTGGCCACCCTGGATTTGTCAGCCACGCCCCCTGGTCATGGCTTGGAGGGGGGTGATGTGGGTGTGGCCACAAGAGAGAAGAATAAAGAGAAAGAGAAGATCAAGGAGAACATTGTCATTGTGCCATTGTGTGTGTATATCTTTTGAGCAGCGTGTGCATAGTTGAGTGTGTGTAATTTCGTGTGTTAGTTTGTGCCCTGGACTTCCGGTGGATCGACCTTCATTTTTATATGTGCGCATGAGTGACAACGGACTCAAATAGCCGGTCACGCATGCGTCACATCAGTTCACTAAATATCGAGATAGATTTAAAACTCTACTTGAACTCTATGGATTCTGGTGGCAGCGTCGTCGGGAGCGGCTGGCTAGTCCATGAAAAAGTTGAGTCAGGGCTTCCGACAACTACGTAACCTACAATGCTCCTGCCCTTTCTTCCACTAGTCACCCTTATTATGTCACAGATCTGTCTTCTGGCATGAAATTTTAGTTGATACTGGCTCAGAAGTAAGTGTCATTTCTCCTAGTTGGACTGACCCGCAGCACCCTTTCACTTCATGCAGTGAACAACATACCTATTGTCACCGATGTGAAATGTTCATTAACTCACAACTTGAACTCATCCCTGGATTTTTATTATTGCAGAAGTTGCAAAGCCCGTCCTTGGTGCTGACTTCTTCAGACATTTTGAATTAATGATTAAACTCCAATGTCGCAAACTTGTGACTCTCAAACCTGTCTCTGCATCCAAGGCATTACCTCTACTGTCTTGTCTCCTAGTCCATCCACACACCGTAAGGATAGTAGTGATCCCTACCTCAATTTGCTGTCAAATTTCCTTCTCTCACTCGAGTTTGCTCACCAGATGACACCGCCAATGTCATGAGACTGCCAGTGTCTATTCGGCCCAGATAGTATTCGCATGGCAAAGTAAGAGTTTGAATACACCTGCTACAGCTTGGCATCAACAGACCGTCTTCTAGTTTCTGGTCCTCCCCACTTCACATGGTACCCAAGAACACTCCAGGTGATTGGCATTGTCCCATAACCTCATACAGTTCAGGTCCTTAGTGATTTCCCTCAACCAAAGTCTCCTCGCCAGCTATGCGTGTTCATTGGCCTCGTGAGCTTTTATCATCGCTTTCTTCCGGACTGTGCAGAATTGATATGTATTCTACACGCTCTCCTTTCCTTGCGCAAACCAAAGTCTTAAAGTCTGTCCTGGTACAACACTGCTCTAGCCTCCATTCAATGCAACCAAAGATGCTCTCGTAGCTGCTTCACTCCTCTGCTACCCTCACAGCGATGCACCTACTAGCCTGGTGACAGACACTTTTGATACAGCTGTTGGTGCAGTTCCGCAAGAGCATATCAAGGTAGCCTAGTGTCCTATCTCCTTCTTCCCCAGGAAGATGACCCCAGCAAAGACCAAATGCAGTGCTTTTGACAAGGAGTTACTAGCTTTTTGTTATATAAATTTATTCATTTGGTGTCTTGTTGTTTTGTAAAACTATTTTAAATACTATAACACTGTTGATAGCCCAGATCCTTCACACCGAGGGGTGCAAGAAGTGAAGGTGGCGGTGGCGAGCTACAGTGGTATTTTCCAAAATCAGGAGGTACCACATTTGATGGCAGTGATGCTTGGGTTAGCCATGGAAAGGAAACTACCAAAACTTCAGCGGTGATGTGGTTGGCGGGTAACATGACTAGTTTTCTAAATTGGTTTGCATACGTTGAGCTCGTTGGGGATGTGCAAGCTATAACTCACATTTTTCAGCTTATCACATACTAAAATACTGAACTATAATTTGTGCATTGGCAAAGTAACTACACAGCACCACTTAGATTGTAAACGTATAAAATTACCAGGAATGATACTTATACAAACTGTTACTTCAACCGCCTACTAAACATACAAATTTACAATTAAATCATGAAAGTCAAGCACAAGTTGAAATGCCTCATACTTGCACTCATAGTTTAAACACTTTCTAATTGCTAACAACAGAATTCATATTCAAACTTACGTTGAATGACAATGCTTTTCTATCATGGATTCTGTACTTCCTCCAAGATATAATAAATTATCCTCTTGTGCCATCAAAATACCCAAGTAATATTTCATAATACCAGTGACTAACATCTGCAAATATTTGTTTTCAAAATTTTGAAGTATGAAAGAAAGAGCTAGAAAAAAGTATTAACAACATAATCTGATCAATGGTACTCCTTATGAAGTTTGAAATACAACTTGGCGGGTACACAAGCTCTTGATCGACAATGGGTCTCATGACTTTGTACACATGCACTGCATGAAGCTGAAATGCAATTAAATCGTTTGTTATAATTTAACTGACTAAAATGTTTTGTATTGTTAATATATATTTAGCAAAATTAGCTAAAATTCACGATATAAAGTTCTGATAATATTGTCAGCTGATGTAGATGTTCAATAAGCAGAACACTATTTAGACACCATGAGCGGTGTGTAGACATTCGAGCCCAAAATGATGCATATACATTAATACACATTCAGAGTGCATAACAAAATGATCAGGTTTTGCAAAAAGTCTAACCTTGGGGAAGGCCTAATTGCAGACTTAAGTTTGCTGCTAAACAGTACCGTACAAACATAATAGCATATTTGCTAATATAGACAACACATTTTTGTAGTTCATACAAATATTTTTTTAGTCATGTATAAATTTAAGGTATATAATAAGAACATGAATGAAACTATAAATCAATGCCATTAGTAATATATGCGTCTCAGAATAGCCAGGCTATAACTCATGCCATTTGTGCTGCAAGATGTAAATTAATGATCCCGTTCCAGATTTTCAGTAATTGTACTATCACGGATTTGTAAAAGTGCTGGCTCTTGTTCAGCTATTACCCTACATAAGTTCAAAAATGGTGTGATACTGGGAGAATTACACCCTGCACTGTATTCATCATCCCAAAACGCCAGGCTAGAGCATGAATTTTACTGTCTTCTAGAGCACTACATCCAATTAATCAACCTTTTCCAGATTGGTCAAATAAAAGAATGATCAAGAAAAACATCTTTCGAATAATTTAAATGTCTAACTCAAGATGCTTATTGAAGATGAAGATATCAAGTGACTTTGGGTGCTAATGAAGCAGTGAGGGACAGAGATAGCAGGCTGCTCTGTACTGGCATGATAATAAATGTTACAAGAGTACAATCTAATTCTTGTGCGGGTAAGTTCCACACCCACGAATGGCCTATCGTGATGAAGGACCAGGTGCTTACTTGAGCTGGCGCTTGGTTAGAACTATGTGCAACCGCTGGCGCGAGCTTGCAGTCTTACACAGCAACCGAAAAGTGCGCACTCCTAACTTGTCTAAAGCCAAAGTTTTCAGAGGTAAGCAACAACTTTGTCATAACAAATTACAGCATTAAATACGCAAAAGAGGATGCGGTTACCATTGGGTGACCATAAGTATGAATATCATTATAGGATAGCAGGATTTAGTAAGGGATGACAAGGTAAGGAATGGAATAATAATAATAAAGTTCAAGTTCGTAGTCTTTCGTGGGAGCGCGTAGGCCGGCTACTCTGACTGGGCTGAGTCTTGAGATGGAGACGAAGTCCCAGACACACTAATACCAAGATTAACTCTTGCACTGGACAATAGTAATGAAGGACCCTATAAGCAACCCATCTGGGTTCTATAAAGCTTTTCTCTCTAGACATGATCAGCCCAAACAATTTTACCAAATTTATATGGGTCCAGAAGCCTGCCATTTGACAGCCTTAATATCCTTGGAAGATTTCAACTTGACATGTTCAAGTGCTATGCTAGATCTCAAACCTAGAAAAGATTATTCAGGGACCATGTGGCTACAATTGTAAATTGGAATATGTGTTTGCAGAATTGACTAAATGTTTCACATCATTGCTGGCCATGATTGCTCCCAACTTCATTGCATGAAGTGATAACATGACCATGTCATTTGAGTAAAATAAAAACATTTCAATATTTTTATTCTAGCCAGTTAAGCAAAGCATAAATTCAAAGTTGGAAGCAGCTGCACTTGCAAAAACTATAAAGCATTTTACTCTCTACTCATTTGATCAGTAATTTGTAATAAATAAATTGTTATTACTATTTTAACTTTTTGACTTATTACAAAGCCATTCTATGATTTGCAGCTCAGTCTTTGCACGAACTAAGTCTAATATGCACTTGGATAATTCAGATGATTACATACATTTCAAAATGATGACAGATTTAACAACTTCAACAAATCTGCTGAATGCAGTTAGATTGTCAATCCTATCATATTGTCTCATGAGATTGTATTTTAAAGACAGATGAAATTGTGACCCGGATAAATTGATGTTTCCTCTAGTGTTTTTGCCTACTTGATTTCTTCTAGCATTGGTGGCAGTTCTTTAAGAGATGATATGACAAGCCAAAATGGTACCATTGCACTAACTGAATCATGTTCAAATAAAGATGACTAAATTATTCCCTGAATGGTATCACAAGTTACCACCACCCTCCATCTAGCAGAACCACACCACCATAATCAGAGAAATATCTTCTCAAAATGCTGTTTTGTTTTGTTTCTTTCGTGATGGCAGTATCTGAAGCTGAGATGGGGATGATGGTTTAGCCATATGGTAGCCAGTTGTGGCACCAAAAAGTTACCTATCAAGCAAAGGAGTAAGGAAATTCGAGTAACAGACCTAAACACTTGAGTCTCTGTTTACTTTGCCAACTGTCTAACAATGCCTAGCAAATTGTGAAAGCCAATAAAAGATTACATCTTTTCTCTACAGCGTTTTCAAAAGGCACGTATGTACACTATATCTTTAGCGTGCTGTTCAGGCCAGCCCTCATTAAAGTGGTTGCCAAGGCAACTCCTCAAGAATTTGAATATGAACTAGAGCTGGACTCATATGTATGTGTATGACTCCTTATGTTTTGTTTGACCCTCTTTTACACTCTATACACCCCACTGTTTGTGTCTCACACTATACTGATTCAGTCACACCTCCCATTCAATAACTAATCATCACCTCTTATTCAACTTCCACCCTTAGTATCATTTTTTCCCTTATATATATCTCTCTTTACCTTTGTTTTGGCAGTCTTGCAAGAAGTTTGAAAAACTAAAAGTGTTCAGTCTCTTTAGACTTCTAAATCTAATTCTAGCTACCTTTTGTAGTGAGGTCAAGCGTGAGGGCCTTACAACCCCTCTCCATAACGTTTGCCGCCCTACGTGCTACTAAAATTCTCAACTTCAGTATGCTGTCAATGTGCTGTACGCTAAACTTGGGCTTCAAAAACTAGATTAGATATTATACAAGTAAATTATAAGTACGTACTACAAATAGGTACCTTTGTGCCTGGCTTCACCTGAATGTCCAAATGTGATATATATTGATATTCCATTACTTTAAAATCTGATTGTCCATCAGTTGCATCTAAAAGTAACATTCTATGGTCTCCACCAGCATCTTTCTTTACTATATTAACTGTGTTATATGTAGAGCAACTGATATCTACTGCACCATTAACCTAAAAATGTCCACAAAACCAACACACATAATGGTCAACACAATGTTTCTGACAAATATAATACAAAATGTATATAAATAAATGTCCTCTATTTGTTTTAAAGTTGCTCTCCCTTGCGTTTTAAAAAATAATAATTTTGATATATCAAGTAGTAGTCATCCCTCAAAAAGAGTGATGTAAGTATATCAACTAATAACAACAGTAGAACCTTGTAGTGTTAACATCCAAGGAAACAACAACAAAAATTGCCATGGTAGTTTATACTCACACTTAAAATTTAGGTACAGTTAGCTAATGGAACCGGAACCATTAAATAAAGTATCTGAATAAATGTCAAATTCAACTGATCATATTTAATTCAGCCAAAATACTGGTATATAGAATAATCATTTTTTTTAAATGTAGATTACTGACACCATTACATAGCCCTTTCAGTTTAAAGCTTCTTATGTTAATTGAGGATAGGCTCATATATTCATTGTTTCGGACACAGTCTTTCTTCAACTATTAATAAACTGCACCACTATTGGTCTATTTAGATAGATACTTAAAGGAGGACTATAGAAAATAAGAATTTAACTTAATTTTTTTTAAATAACTACAAAAACAACAACATATAATGATATATTATTGTAAGAAGATAGTTTAAAAATATAGAGCCATCATTCAGAAAAAAAACAACCAATAACAAAAAACTAACACAACAAACTCTCCTTAGGTGGGGTCAATATTTGCCACTTAAAAATAAACCCAGCTAGAAGGCTTACTTCTAGTAAATTACTATTCTACACCAACTGGATAGGCTTACCCCTGTTTAGCTACAATTCTATTAGCCAGAATAAAACTTAACTAATGCCCAATAATGCAGCCACAAATTATGGACTTTGCACGGTCTTTTTAATTATGTCTACATCCCTTCTATTTGTTAAAGATCACTTCTTCTCACCCTCCTACAACTAAAATTATCACATTTATTTACCCTACTTACTCTCTCTGTTCTATATAGCTTCATCATTATATAGTCTTTCCAGTTTTATTATGTTACATGAAACAAATTGAGATTAATAACTTTGCTTGATTGTGACTTCAGGGAAACCAATTTTGCCTTATTACTAAGCACTGTAGAGATTTGGTATCCAGTTCTACAAATTCCCTCATTACCTGTCCCTGACTAGATCTAGTTCAGAACTCACTAAATATCCTAATAAGCAGTAACCTTTAACTTCCCGTATTTATAGATAAATGAACTATAAAATAAAAACTTGTTTAGCAGAATATTCAGCTGCAAAGACCTGACTCAATGTCACATCAGTTCTGCATCCAAGTGATGATCTTATTTACTCACAAACTGCAATCACAAAGCTCACATACATTCCACTAATAAGCAATGCATGAACCTAAACCATATAGTGATCCTAATTGTGGCATATCTGACAAAATACAAACATGAGTACCAAATTAAACAAATTAAAAGCCATACTCCATATTCAATAGTACCTGAATCAAAAATACACCTTCCAGTATCCCATTTTGTTGAAGGTCTTTATGAGCCAAGCTACCTTGATGCACAACTTCACAGAGATTAGAGTGAAGAAGCTGCTGTCTTACTGCAAAACACATTTCATCCTTACTCCTTCCACTCTGTGAGTACAATGAAAAAAGAAATCATCAGTCCACCATTTCAATTATTCAGTGTCCATCTTCAATGGATCAGTAGCTCCAATCCAGTTCTGGTGTATACTAATAGAATATGCTAGCAAAAAAAATTGCTAGATATAAGTGCATGAAAATTAATACTTACTCGAGTTTTCTGAAAATAAACGAGTAGACCACAAGTTGAACAACACTATACCACTAAACTACATACAAGCAACTGCATTCATGTTACACTAGTGTGTGGAAAAAGTTTCAGTCCACACTGAAAATTTCATGTGAAAGTTTGGCCATGCTGGTATATTCAGACACTTTTCTTTGTAAACTGTAAGCTTGAAAATATTCTGGAGTCCTGATGTACAGTAAAGATGTTTACTGTACATTACATCAAAAACTGAAAGTCCCCATTAAGAATTATTAATTACTGGGCGATTAAGTTGAATGACAAATGACAAAGCAGCTAAACACCTTTTTATACCCACAAAGGTGCCATTTTCATTACATCCATAAACTCTTCCATCATGCTTTACTTACCGTCACAGTTTACTCATAATATTAGTGCACTCTATTATGTTTTACACCAAATGACTGAGGGCTTGGAAATAGTCTTACCAGATTATTCTACAATCCACAAATCTTGATTCTAGTTAAACACCTCTGAAATTTTATTTGTTCAAACAATGGGTGCTACACCACAACTTAAGCCTTATAAAAATTGCAACCAAAAACCTATCTAATTGGCGTGATAACAGAACAATAATAGAGATAAAAATATAAAGGTCATTCAGAACAACATTTTATGCATAGCCAATATTTAGTATGGCTATTTATATAGTATTACATTGCTACATTATTCTTATCATTGATATTAGGTGAATTTTGATTACGCTACATGTACGTTTGTATGGTACATAGGAACTCTTCACGAGTGTCCAATAAAGTCAATTGGTGAAAATGGAAAAAAAAAAAATGGAAAAAAAAAGGAGGTCCAGTGCCCTTCTATAATCTGAGCTTCAGGGAGTTTAAAATTCTACATCAACAGTTCATTTGACGAAGTAAATTTATTTTTCCCCATATCAATAGCTGATGCAAAGTTTAACATGATAGAGCAGTATTGGAATGGCTAACCAAAGAATGTCTGCAACATATCTTAGAAGAACAAACTTAGATTGTGCAAATATCCGTTTTACAATGGAGAACATAATATATCTGTAACAATAATGTTTAAGTGTTTTCAAGAAGATAATTGGTTTGGGTGCAGATCTATTTATAGTTGCAAAAATTAACTTAAATAAAATTATTTATCCTTGTTCTTTGAACCAGGCCCTTATTTAAACAATACTGAATAGAAAAAAAGAAGCTGTTTTGAAGAACATAACAACCAATAGCTCTTTGATACAACAGCTAATCACCAACCAAAATTAAGTATTGCTATGCTATAGTCTACAATTGAACATTAATGTCAGCATCAATAAAATACTGGCAAGTACCCCACATCACAGTGGCACTTTCAGGAGAAGAATGGCAGGCATCTGTAGGCGAGGGCCGAGTAGTGGTTGTCAACCTCTCGATGCCGGCTGTCCAGGTACGCTGCCACCGGGTCTGTCTCTCGCCCGCCCATATCGCCTCGGTCCTGAGTTTTAATAGCAGCCCAGACTAGCTACTCGGAAAGCTCACACACTTTAGTTATTACGGTTAGTGTTATCTAAAGAGCAGACTGATTCGGTCATGCGCAGTTCAATGCTTATCTGCACGGTTATGACTTGGCTACGCTAACAATAAACACAAATACATTACGTTCTAGTACACTAAACACAAATATATTACGTTCTAATACACGCACATGCTGATAACCAGACATAACACACACACAGCTCTTCTTTCTTCTCAATATTCTCTTCATTACTTCATCCTGTTGCAGAGGCTCTGCCCCACACACTTGGTGTACTAACTCTTGCATATTGAATGGAGTAGCATATGGTATATTGTAATCATCCTCTACCAATTGATTTTAGGTACATCAGTCAGTTTTATTCCTTTTCATCACCGTAGTCGTCGTTACTGACAATGCTTTACCAACCCTCCTCAGTTTTCACACCATCGTCAAACTCTTTATCAACTCAGCTCACCTATATATGCACTCTGGCACAGTTTTAATATGCACACACAACTGGTATTGCTATTACTTTACCAACCGACTCGGCTCATGAATTATTCATGAATACATACTGTCGCCATCATTATCGTTGTCACTGACAGACTAGTGTACTACTATATAAATATCTCGGGCAAACACACGCACTTAGATACACTTTCACACTGAGCAAAATTCTCTCTACAAAAAGCAGGAACTACATAAAACAATTGTTAAGTCCAACCTAACTTGTCACCATAGCGTGTGCTTACCATCTCCTGAACCACAGTACTTTTATGTTCCACTGAACCCAGGGTTTCGTTTACTCCTTACCAAACCACACTTCACACCCAACTCACAGCTTGTTCTTCCGCCATCCATTTAATACAGGCCTCAATCCACGCTATCGAAACATGTACACCATACTTCTCCAGCAGCCAATCAGAAATTTCGGAAGATAGCGGCATGGTGTAGCCACAGTCTCTCGGACAAGGAAGGTCAGTTACCGCGCTCCACTAACCAAACACCGGTCCGGAAAGTAGCTATTTTTACGTATCTAGCTGCGGGTGATGCTTAGTAGCGCACTAAAATGATATCCTTTTTTTAACTTTTAGCTACCCTCTTCTAGAGACAATGGCTTCAGGTATAGCTATTTGTAATAAGTGCCAGGTAGATCTGTTAGTTTTCCTTACGGTTTAGAAAAAGCCAGCTCCACACACTATGGACAAGTTGACTCAACCTTCTGACCAATGCACTATCTAGCTACTTTGGCTTAAACTTCACCCACTGTTCGTTCTTCTATTGTTAGCCAATAATATATCAAACAAAATTAAATCAACTGCTGATTATCCGGGTATGTCAGACTTTTCTTTACTATCTTACTGACTTACTAACTTACCATAGATACGACCTTAGCTACTAACTTTACTAACTTACTACCTTACTAACAAACTTTATTCAAATGCTGATTTGCACTTCCACTACATGGCATCATCTATTCTAATCGCATATCTCTAATATGGAAACCATTCTCACCTATTGATCTTTCATTGTCGTTCACTTCTATCAAGTGACTTCTCCAACAGCTGTCGCTCTCACTTTATAATGTATAGCTCACCTCATACACTTAGCTGTAATTTTTATTTCCTTTTTTCCCTTTCATCTAAAGGCTCCTCTTGTATTTAGAGTTTGTTCTTTATTCACCCTTTACATCACATTACATCTGTTTGTTTTGTTTTTTTAATTTTATTTCTGTTATATGCATAGTTTTAAAGTTATAATAATAATAACAATAATAACAATAATAATAGCAAATTTTCTCATTCTTACAGCCAATAATATTGTTAATTAAAACTTAACCCAACGTTTTGACTTCTTGCCAAAGTCCTCCCGACATTTTGACTTCTTGCCGAAGTCCTCTTGAATAATGATAACACAATAATAACAATAATGATAGTGTTGATAATGATAATAATGGTGATGATGACGATAATAATGATAATAGTAATGATAGTTGATTAATAATGATAATAATAATAATTATGACAATTTTGGTGTCTCAGTTATGATCATGTCTTGGTTAGCTATGATCATGTATTACAGGTAAATGATACACTATATCAAACAGTTTGCAAGCTATTTGAAGACCAAAACTTAATATATCCACCAACACCTTTGAAAAGATTTGTTGACTGTGTGAGTAGTAGATAATATTGACCACTCCCCATCTGCAACAATTGCGGTTGGATCATTTCATGGTACTGGTATAAGTACTTTCCAGTTTCATACTGTGGGTAATCCCGGTAACACTAGAAGCTTTTGTGCCATCTCTACACCATATAAATTATGCTAGGTGGATTCCAGTTGATATTAGGGATATGAAATAAAAAAATAATTTGCATAGGCAATTGCTGGCTCAAAACAAGCAAGAATACTATTTAAAATTGAGGACCAATTCATGAAAACAAAAAAGATAGCCACAATCACAATGAGCAAACCCCTTTTCTGCACAACAAGAGTTGCTGGCCCTGGACACTAGGAATTGCACAAGTGATATTGTAGCAGCTATAGTTCAAATTATTGAACAGTTATGTGTTGATTAATATCAGAAGTATGTGACTGAAGTACTCAAGAATAGAGATATGTATATCAATTCATCAGCCAATCAAGAAAAAAATGACTTGCCTTTATTCAAAAGACCCAACCAAAATAGTCTGCAAAAGCAAAGACATGTTGATTAATCCGAAAAAAAACTGTTAAATCTTCATTCATTTGCATAATGCTAGCAAATTCGGAGATGGGAACCTTGAGAGTTTTTTGCCATGAAAATCAGAATGGCCTCCTTCACTGTCTGAGAGTGCCAAGTAGTGACTATTAGCTAACAAAGCTGACTTGCTTCATTTATTGGGACTAGTGAAGATGCAAAACTACCAGTAAGTCTTCATGTCAAGGCTTTTGATGACCCAGCTATTCTTTTTATATTACCTACAAAATATGTAGAGGTATTTAATGATTACTGCAACAATGTCTTTTTTTTTTGCCATGGATTAAATTAATTCAGCAAATCAGTGGGCATGCATGGACACTGTATGGGACATCTACATAAAAAGTCTCAAGGAATCACAAGAAGAGAGAAAAGGGGGGAGGACATCAGAAGAAAATTTAGTGATGCAACCAACCTGCTTTCAAACATTAAAGATTTTCTTAAAGACTTCACAAACAAAAATTGTGTGAGTTCTTAACTGAAAAAGTTAGTGACTGAAACTGAGCAATCATAGAATGAAGTGTACATCACTTCAGGTATAATGTATAGTATTGCTGACTTTATGGCCAACGAAATTACACATGTGTTTTTTGCTACAGGTTCACATGTTATTTACAAAGGGTCTCAAGCCAATAATGTAGGGAGTGTGTGATCATAAAGAAGCAGATACACGAATGTGTGTCCACATTCAGCATACTCTACAGAAAGGTGCTAAAAACAGTACAGACAGTTGTCACAGACATCACAGTCATTTTAGCAGGGCATTTTTTCTTTTGCAATCAATATATCCAGATCTTGATTATTTGGTTGGTATTATATACTGGACAGTTTTTTTAAATTATTATTTAAACAAAACTTGTCAAATCTTGGTAAACAAAGGTGCAAAGTCTTACCATTTTATTACTCTTTCACAGGGTGTAAAACTACATCACAAGTTTTGACAAAATTAAGAACTCTGCTGGGGATGTGTGAAAGATATCCCAGCATAAAGTATGTGTTTCAAGCAGTAATGACGAACTCTTTTTAAAAAAAATTGTTGTTACTTCAAGTTTGGGGTCCTGGAAAGGTATAGTTGTGTAATTTATGATAAAACTACTCTTCAACAAGATAGTAAATTACCTACGAAAAGAACATTTTCAAGGAAGCCAAAAGAAAAAATTTCAGGCTTTGGACCAGCAGGTAACCATATTCCCCCTATTCTTCTATTCTTCTTGACTATGTCTGTCAGTGACAATGACGACGACGGCAATAGTGTGTGTATTCATGAAGAATTCATTAAATAAACCAGGTTGGTAAAGCATCATCAGAATGGGTTGGTAAAGCATCATCCGAATGGGTTGGTAAAGCATCATCAGAATGGGTTGGTAAAGCGTCATCAGTATGGTTTAAGTGTGTGTGTGATGCATCAGCAAAAGTAACAATAAGAGTGTGTGTATTCATAAGTAATTAGCTGAGCTTGATTCCCAATCAAAAAAATCTTGCATGATCTTACATGATTTCTTATCAAGAACCTTGCAAGAATCATTCATGATTTCTTGCAAGATTCTTGCATGAACTTGCCTGATTTTTTAAGAATCATGCAAGATCCTCGTAAGAATCATGCAAGATCCTCGTAAGAATCATGCAAGTCCTCGTAAGAATCATGCACGATCCTCGTAAGAATCATGCAAGATCCTCGTAAGAATCATGCAAGATCCTCGTAAGAATCATGCAAGTAAGAATCATGCAAGTCCTCGTAAGAACCTTAAGAATCATGCAAGATCCTCGTAAGAATCATGCAAGATCCTCGTAAGAATCATGCAAGATCCTCGTAAGAATGTTGCTAACCTTGCAAGAATTTTGCCGGATCGTGCAAGATTCTTGCATGAACTTGCATCATTTTTAACATATCTTGCATGATTCTTACAAGAATCATGCAAGATCCTCGTAAGAATCATGCAAGATCCTCGTAAGAATCATGCAAGATCCTCGTAAGAATCATGCAAGTCCTCGTAAGAATCATGCAAGTCCTCGTAAGAATCATGCAAGATCCTCGTAAGAATCATGCAAGATCCTCGTAAGAATCATGCAAATCCTCGTAAGAATCATGCACGATCCTCTTAAGAATCATGCAAGATCCTCGTAAGAATCATGCAAGATCCTCGTAAGAATCATGCAAATCCTCGTAAGAATCATGCAAGATCCTCGTAAGAATCATGCAAATCCTCGTAAGAATCATGCAAGATCCTCGTAAGAATCATGCAAGATCCTCGTAAGAATCATGCAAGATCCTCGTAAGAATCGTGCAAATCCTCGTAAGAATCATGCATGATCCTCTTAAGAATCATGCAAGATCCTCGTAAGAATCATGCAAGATCCTCGTATGAATCATGCAAGATCCTCGTAAGAATCATGCAAGATCCTCGTAAGAATCATGCAAGATCCTTGTAAGAATCTTGCTAACCTTCCAAGAATTTTGCCGGATCTTGCAAATTCTTGCCGGTGCAAGAATCATGCATGATTTCTTGCAAGACTCTTGCCGGACCTTGCAAGACTCTTACTCAGCATGAAATTTCTCAAGTTCTTAACACAAAAACTCCATTAATTGCATGTAAATATTAATAATAAAAATAAACAAAACTAGCAAATGTCAATGAGTAAACTACAAAACTATTGGTCTGAAAGTTTGCAAAATTTAACGCTGTCTCTACATTTTTTATTTAAATTTCGAATAAGTTCTTTTTCGTTTAAATCTGTAAACCTCTGGCAAACACAATCTGTGGATAGAAAAAGGGTAAATAGTTTTGTTCAATAAAAATTGAAAAAAACTTACTAATCAATAATTGCACTTGTTTGGACTCTAATGCAGGCCTGGTGCTCCTCGGAGTGCTAAACATGATAGACTTCTGCTGTTCTTTCCTGTCAAATAAAATGTCTAGCAGTATTCGACCATAAGCCAATGCTGAGGTGGCATGAATGCACTTAATGTTGATGCCATTAACCTTTAAAGATGTAATAGCAACTTATGTAAGCAATGAATTCTGCAATATAGTTGCTGCTTACTATATATTCATTATCGTCGTCATTTTCAGTTGTAATCTGCAAACAAATTAAGGAATAGTAAATTTTGCCAAATAGTGCCTTGGATATCAACTACTGACAAGTGTTTTGTGCATTGTTAATACACTCAAAAATAGCAACATCACATAAACTGGTCAAAATTACTACTGATCCCAGACCCTTTCCTCCCCTGCACAATAATAAATGGAGATGAAAAGCCGGCAATGCCAGAATGACTTGATTTGTGGTGTTTATTTTTTTAATTTTTACAACGACATGGATCATGTGATTATAAGCTAAATGTCAGCGTAAGCTAACAAAATGTCATTTTTTTGGTGTAATTTTATGCTAATTTTTTAATAAAATGCATCCAATGGTAAACTACAGGAGGCAATAATACTATATTTCTGTTCAACCCTGGTCAGATTTAGTGTTTTAGGTCATCATCAGCCATCTCTTGAATTCACACTTATAAAGTGACTAATATCGCCCAAGTGCTTGATGACTATAGGCTGGTTGACTTGTATACCGTATTTCCTTGAACAGGCCGCGCACGGCCTATTATTTTCAGGCACAAGCATAGGTAGTGAGTTGTTCAAGGGCGCGAATTAAACGAGGGCACGACTTATTATTTCCGAGGCGTAGCAACTACATTGAGCTTGCGCACTAAATTGTCCAGCTCAGCAGTGCACCATGCCTCTCATAAAGTGGTGTGCTTTAATTACTACTACAATAGCGGTAGTTGCTAATATAAAAATATATACATTTTTATCAATCCGACTGTCCATTATTATGTATACTGGACACCAACATACCTTTGGTGCTGAAGAGGGTACTTTACTTTCCATTTTTGTAAATTTGTTCTCCAAATCTGTTAATTTTCCAATTATGGAATCTAATTTCCTGTCCATAACAATAAGTAGGTCCTGCAAGCAAAATGGATTATTTTTATGTGGGTTAAAATAAGCATTCTAAATAAAGCTTCAATCAACTAGAGACTATACTCATATATTTCCTAGACTTAAAATTTGCAACACCACACAGACGACATACACACCTTCTCAATCCTTTGCCTTCGATGAAAGGGTGATGGTTTTCCACTGCTGCTCTGACCACACTTTAATTAAAGCATAATATTAAGTGCAAAATTGATTTGCCATGACTCAAAACAGTAATAATGACACACATTGTTAGAATGATCTATTAGTGAAGTTACATCTACACTTGGACCACCTTGAACTGTATCATCCTACAAAGTGTTAAAAGTTATAGTCATTCTGGATTACATAAAATTGATGATATTACTACAGATAAAATAAATAATATAACACACCCGGAAATACTCGAGATCTGAAGAGAAGATTGCTTATTGTCCAAAACAAAGGTAAGAATAAATTACGGGTAGTAATACAAAAATAACTTGCGGTGACACATTAGACCAACAATTCTAAATAATGCCCTGAATGTACACCTCAAATATAAAACTCGCAAGTCATGGTCAAAGTTGAAGAACTAGCTAGTGATTTCTATAAAAGAGGCTTCATGGGTGTCGTTAAAGCACCCATAATTTTTTTGCTTATTTCAAGTGAAAAGTTCATAGTAGTTTGGTTCAGTTTCATTTGGGACACCTCTTTTGTCTCTATGTGAAATGTGTCAAGAAAATTACTGTTATTGTCATTGCGGTAAACACTCGCTAATCCGAATGGTTTGAGGCCAGTACCTTGTCCAGATTAGTAAAAATGAAGGGAAAAAAATGGATTAGCAATTATCTATTTTATACTATCACACTCTGGACTCCGGAAAAGTTATGTTGGAGTTTTTGTGATCTTCCAATCAAAATGAATAAGTTTCAAATTAGCGAGGTTTCACTCTACAACTGGTCAAAATTAAGTTTTACTCCAAACCATTTTAACAAACTGCTGTTAAAACTACAGTAACACACCTTATCATTTCTCTGTGTCTGTTGAACTGGTGATTGTGTACCACTGCTACCAGCATCACACTATACATAATACATTAAATAAACAAATGTGAACCAACAGATATCTTAGCAAAAATAAATAATTAAATAATTTGAAATGGAAGTGCACAAGTACGAACACACAAAACAGTATTCTTATTAAGCTGCATTGAAATAACACACCTGATCTATACGAGATGAACTACTACTGGAATCGCCTTGAATTGTGGTGCTCTGAATAATAAACTCACAATGATTCATCAGTACACTTTACTTATTTTTAAACGAACATGTCAGATTATAAAATAATGCTAATTACATGGTCCCTGATACATTCTCCATTCCATTTTAGTCACCTGATACATTCCCCTTCCATTTTAGTCCAGCGAACATGTCAGATTATAAAATATTGCTAATCACACGGGGTCCGTTTTTCTGGCCAGACCATTCCCAACCTTAGACCGTTTCAAAACGGGCCAGATTGTTTCAAAACCAACCTAATCATGTTAAAATAGGCTAGCCTTGTTCAATAATATAATAGTATACTTCATGAAATACCTATTACAAAAGTGTGTTTGTCATATTTTTTTATATTCTACATTGGACCATTGGACTACCTGGTATTAAAACCAAGAGTCCATTTAGTGGGACAATATCAATTCCTGTGGGGACAATATTAATTCCTGTGGGAACAATATCAATCAGCATTTCAGTAAGACTTCCCCTGCAATCATAATTTTGTGTGAACTGATAACCATGGCTAAAGTTAGTGTCAATTTAAACTCTTCTGATACTTTAATTGCATAGCTATACTATGTTGAAGTTACTGGAAAATCACCAAATGTATCAGTAGTTATGATTCCAACATCCTGCCTGGTTATTGTAGTATAAGTTACAAACAACTTACTCTTCTGTGCACTTTCCTTCACTCGCACAAAATCATTGAGCTTAGCTGGTGCCTTGGTGATCCTCTTCTTTACACACATCACTTCTTCATCCTCAGAGTAATCACTGGATGAACTGCTGCTATACTTAGACATCTTTAAAAAACAACAACTAAAACTGAAAAATCTTTTATTCCAATGCAAGTGCACTACACATGTCATCCAGGTGTGAACAGATCTTAACAGCACGTAAGATCTTTAAAGATTCTTGTAAGAATCTTGTAAGAATCATGCAAGAATACACTTACGATTTCTTGCTAATATCCGACTTAAAATGCACGTAAGATCTTTAAAGATTCTTGCAAGCATCTTGTAAGAATCATGCAAGATTACTCTTACGATTTCTTACTAATATCCAACTTAAAATGCACGTAAGATCTTTAAAGATTCTTGTATGAATCTTGTAAGAATCATGCAAGAATACACTTACGATTTCCTGCTAATATCAGACTTAAAATACACGTAAGATCTTTAAAGATTCTTGTAAGAATCATGCAAGAATACACTTACGATTTCTTGCTAATATCCGACTTAAAATGCACGTAAGATCTTTAAAGATTCTTGCAAGCATCTTGTAAGAATCATGCAAGATTACTCTTACGATTTCCTGCTAATATCAGACTTAAAATACACGTAAGATCTTTAAAGATTCTTGTAAGAATCATGCAAGAATACACTTACGATTTCTTGCTAATATCCGACTTAAAATGCACGCAAGATCTTTAAAGATTCTTGTAAGAATCTCGTAAGAATCATGCAAGAATACACTTATGATTTCTTGCTAATATCCGACTTAAAATGCACATAAGATCTTTAAAGATTCTTGCACGAATCTTGTAAGAATCATGCAAGATTACTCTTACGATTTCTTACTAAAATCCAACTTAAAATGCACGTAAGATCTTTAAAGATTCTTGTAAGAATCTTGTATGAATCATGCAAGAATACACTTACGATTTCTTACTAATATCCGACTTAAAATGCACGTAAGATCTTTAAAGATTCTTGTATGAATCTTGTAAGAATCATGCAAGAATACACTTACGATTTCCTGCTAATATCAGACTTAAAATACACGTAAGATCTTTAAAGATTCTTGTAAGAATCATGCAAGAATACACTTACGATTTCTTGCTAATATCCGACTTAAAATGCACGCAAGATCTTTAAAGATTCTTGTAAGAATCTCGTAAGAATCATGCAAGAATACACTTATGATTTCTTGCTAATATCCGACTTAAAATGCACATAAGATCTTTAAAGATTCTTGCACGAATCTTGTAAGAATCATGCAAGATTACTCTTACGATTTCTTACTAAAATCCAACTTAAAATGCACGTAAGATCTTTAAAGATTCTTGTAAGAATCTTGTATGAATCATGCAAGAATACACTTACGATTTCTTACTAATATCTGACTTTAAATACACGTAAGATCTTTAAAGATTCTTGTAAGAATCATGCAAGAATACTCTAACAATTTCTTGCTAATATCCGACTTAAAATGCACGTAAGATCTTTAAAGATTCTTGTAAGAATCCTTCAAAGAACCTTGCAAGAATATTCATGCATATCTTAATCAGTATTTGTCATCTAATTCTTATAAGAACATTCTGACAAGAATCTTGCAGGAATATTCTTGCAAGATACTTGCAAGGAATTTCTGAGAAGTCATGCAAGACCTTGTAAGATCTTGCAAGGTTTTTTCTGGTTACCTGCCATTTGGCAACGATGCCATCGTCATACAGGGTGATGTTGATTATAACCATGTTCTTCTGCCCCAAAGACTGTTACAAGGTATGTGTATCGTTTGTTTGATTGTTGTTACTAGCAAATACCCCGGCACTTTGTACTAACTTCTGCAAATTAGGAATGCAGTTAAGTAGCGTAAGGCTTTTTTTTTTCATTGTTATATCCTTTACCACTTTGTTTAACATTAGTTTGCTCTTTTTCTTGACCCATGTTTTTGTCATTATCTACTTGGCTCAGCATGAGTATTACACATCGTCATTACTGATAATGCTTTACCACCCCACTTGGACATGGTGAAAACTACACCACTGCATTAAAAAGAGAAGTTACTCACAACAGAACACAGATAATGTGTGCATAACTTTGGTATTCACAATTAGGTTGACTGAAAAATATCTACTACATAATTCAAGAATCTGCGCTTGTAGAGATTGTGTCCATTTTGTTACAAAATAACAGCTCAGGGTCAATCAGAATTATATCATGAACTCAAATAGAAAATCCATAGCTAGATATAAAGTACAAAAAAGAGTCAATGTTATAGCAAGTCTATGCACTAGTAAAATAAGATGAAGGTATGAAAAATTGCTGGTAAAACGTAAGTAAAGGAATAAAAAAAAATACACTGAATGAAACAAATTCTGGGTGGTAAAATAAGCTAGTGAAATAGAAAAGTAAGATGAGGAGCAGAAGAGAAGATAGAGGTGAAGAATATGATAAAATTGGTAGTGGTATAATTAACGATGCTAACGGTAATAATAATAATAACAACAACAACAGCAAAAACAGCAACAACAACAACAATAATAATAATAATAATAATAATAATAATAATAAATAATGACAATCATAATGATCATAATCATGATATTAAAATAATAATATTAATAATAATTATAATAACAATAATAACAACAATAATAATAACAATAATCATAACAATAATAATGATAATTATTATAATGATAATACGCTTGTGTGTCTGTAACGACGACGACCGACGGTGTGTGTATTCATGAATAATTCACGAGATTAAACTGTTTGGTAAAGCATCAACATAACTTGAACGGGTAAAGTGTTATCCCATTTGGTTGAAAGTGACTAATCGCAACTGAAAACAAAAAGCTGAGGGAATAATCATAGGTGCCAACTGTCCCGGATCATCCGGGACAGTCCCGGATTTATCACTCTGTCACGGAGTCCCGGAAAGTGCAATGGTATGTCCCGAAAACCTGCAGGTTGAGTTGGCCGCAAGAAAAACTTGAATAACTTTAGGTATGGCTCAATTGATCACGCGGCAGTCTCCATTAAGAATTTTGTAAACAATGGCTTCTTCTCAGATTGCTGCGTTCCTAGCTTTGTGTCTGCGATTAGCTTAGGTTGCAAGTGTGGAAACAGGATAGACAGAGTGCCCTGTTGTCACAGAGGGTACAAGACCACCTGATTGGATGTAGGTAAGATTATTTGTCTCTGTTCAATATCAACTGCCGTATAGCAAATATCACAGTGATTATAGCTATCATTTAGCTAGCAACTTGTAATACAGCCACACTTACGCTGTTTGCTGTTAAATTGTGTGCTTGTCAAAGCCGTGTTTATGCCAATTCCTTTTCTTCACTACTGTAGATGCCGTTTATTGTAAGGATTAGGACCAACTCAGGCAGCACTCCACCTTCAACTCGGATCACAATTTTATCATTTCATCAATTTTTATATGCATAAGTAAATGAAACAATTGATTAACTTTATTTAACAAGAAAGTCTAGTAGCTTTCTGCTGAATCCTGTGAATATCAGAATATTTCTTGGGACACAGTAGGTAGAATAGACGGATTTTAATCCTGTCTCTTCAGAATAAAGCCTCAGTTTGCGTTTTCCATCTGCTGTATATTATCTGCTCAACTTGGACATACTATAGTGAAGTAGTATGCCCTTGGTTATTTACTTATAGCTGTGCTAGCCAGCTGGCTGTCTAGACCTAATCAAAGCTACTAGTAATCACACTAACTATAAACATGCCACAAGTAAAAGGCTAAAGCTAGCTCTGCTACAGCAAAATCGCTTTTATTTTAATAAGAACAGCTGTTGTAATTTTAAACTTTTGCATAGATGATGTCATTAAAAATTATGTCATTGTGGGTGTGTTATTTGGGTGTGGCCAGGGTGTGGTTTTTGTCCTTGAAATAGATTCTGGAAAGTTGGCACCTATGAATCGACTATTAAGCAGGTGTTATCGGCGCGGTAAGGCAGCGTAATAAAATCGCCGAATCTGTTGTCTAATAGTCAAATAGATATAACTTCGTTCGGTAAAGGGTATATACGGTGGATACACGTGTGGGTGTGGTTGCTTAAGTCGTTATATTGCTCATTCAGTTAGACCGAGAAGTGAGCTCACGGGAGGTTTTGTCTTATGCTAGGTAAGTTGTATAACCGGTGGGGAGATGATGTATTACTAGTGTAGGCTACTTTATAATTTTGTCTGCGAAATTTTGTATTTACATCACGTGGGTAATCAGCTATTTTAGACATTGACTGGCTTATTTTACTATTTAGGGTACCATCTAGGCAAACCAAATTGCTCCTTTTACATTTATTATGGCCTATATAAGTAGTTATAGGTTCATAAATATGTTCAAACATTTTCATGGGAAGGAGAAGTGAAGAATGAAGTCTTTCTTTTTTTGGCTATGGTATCCTTAGGTGCTTGTCATAAATGCATTTGTTGTGATAGTCTCGCCACCCAGATCCTTCCTAACTGCAACGCAGGAAAAAGTCTGATCAAACTTGCATACAGTGCTTCCAACTTAGAGTGGACTTTTTGAAACTACTGTATATAACCTCACTACAGTCATTTAACATACACATACCTTTTATTCATCATCCCAATAATGTTTCCAATAGTAAAAAATGCCTGTTTAGAGAATGGAAAATGGAGAACAGCACTTTTCTAATACATTTTACGCATTTTTTTTTTTACGTCACGATTTTTGCGGTAGTTTGTCATTAAACGTAGCTAGTTAATGAGCTACGGTTGAACGGTAATTTCCCCGAGCTGTTAGACAGGACTTTCCCTAACTGCAAGCGGCTGTATCGATTCTCAGCGTTCTATATACTACCAGCAGCAAGCGAAGGCGAAGTCAGTCAAATTGTTGGCTGATATTACTAACTTGGAGCCAATGCTATCCAAAAGGTCCTCTTTTTCTAGAGCTGAAGGTAAGTTAAAGGAGTTTAACACTCCCAAGGCTCCCAGCATTCGGTATTCTGACAACATCAGGGTGATGCAGTTAGAGTCGTACGGGTTGTGCGGCTCCAGATAGCAGCTAAAACGCTGGCCGTGATAGGCAGTAGCGCCGTAAAACTTGATCCCACGGGACTGAGATACAACCGTAGCTAAAGCAGCCACATCCATGCAACAATTAGCGGTAAACTGGCACCTCTCTCGTGCATTTGACACATACATGTGCTGTTTTGTGACATCACGTTTACGTGTACTAAAGGCCCACAACCCGCTCTAAATGTCCTCATTTGATGACCCTTACCATGCGTAAACATTTTTTGAGAAAAACAGCCACAACTCACTTAATTTTCAAGATATAGCTACCAAAGTTATATATAATAATTTTAAGGTAATTTTACATCATGTATCAAATTTATAGAGATATAACTCCATAAATTCAAAAATCCTGGCTTAAACACTTTTTTTCTTAAAATTTAAAATATTTTGAGATTCAAATTTCATGTGCCCACAAAATCAGGCTCACATGAAACTTTAGGTATTAAAGTATCAGTATACCAAGTTATAGAGATACGGACAAATAATTTCTCTTTTTTCAGCTTAAACACTTCCAAATTCACTGTCTTGAAGCTCCCAGTTCCATCACCTATAACCCAAAATAACCACAAACCCACAAAATGTTTATGTCTGTATGTTAATATGACATTAATGTATAATACTACAAATTTTTAGCTTTCTATTACACATACTTGAGAAATTATAGCAGAATTAGCAACCTTAGCCAAAAAGCTAAAAAAATCCACTCTTTAAGCTGGAAGCACTGTACACAACTGTTGATGCTGACTCAGCAATTGGGTGGGTCAGTCAATTTTGTTGATGTGAGATTTTTTTATTCTTTTTCTTGGCGAGAAATAGGATGAGAGGAAAGAAAGTGTTGTATTGCCTAAGAGAAAGCATTGTGTTACAAAGTAACAAGCATTAGCTGTGCTATCTCTACTAGAAGTAGCTTGAAACTGATTACTTTTCTAGAAAGAAATAATTTTTTCATGACTGTCTACAGGATATGATAGCATTCAAGTTTTTAACACTTATTGCGGAGAATTGCATTAGGATCAGTAGATACTTCTGACTCTTCTGACAACTAGCTCTGTTAAAAAGGGTGAGGATTTTTTCACATGTTTAGTAATGCTGATGCTATGACGTAAGTAAGAAAGTTGTTCAAGAAAATTGTGGACAGTTGTTAACAGTAGCATATGCGAGTTTTACCAGATCCTTTTTCCATGTAGAGGTTAAATACAGGTCTGGGTAGCAAGACTATCTTTGAGTTAATTTTGACACATTCATTTTAGAGGATGGATACCTAAGAAACACTCATGGAGAATTAGTTTCAAAGCTGAACAACAGTGGAGGAATTTTAGCAACAGTTGAGCAATTTTTGAGAAGTTTTTCATTAGGAAAATAGTTATTCATTGTGCATATGCTCTTCCTTGTATACCCATGAGAGCTAAGCCTAGGTAAAAGTTGGTTAATTAAAGCACTCGAATGGCAAGACGTACCAGCTACCCTCCAGTTGGCCAACACTTGATTACTATTGTAATATAGTCTATAATATTTCTGGCTCAGTTTGCCCTTCAAAGAAGTAAAACTGAAAAATGATAGCTGAGAGCTAGTATAAGTATTGAAGGAGCAAAGAGCAAGTTATTGGTGATGTAGAAGATGGTAAGAATAAATTAAAGTGAATATGGTGTAGTGACACAGGTGAAATTGTGTCATATTCACCTTAAATTATTCTTTTCATTACTTTTTGTAGCCACTTAGCTAGTTATTCACATGCATTAGATGTAAACATCACCAATAACTTGCTCCTTAGCTCCTTAGCTCCTTCAATACTTTACCAGCTCTCAGCTATAATTTTTCAGTTTTATTACTTTGAAGGGCAAACTGAGCAATAAATATACATTATAATTATTATTGTAGTCAAGTATTGGTCAACTGGAGGGTAACTGGTGCGTCTTATCATTCAAGTGCTTTATTTAACCATGTTTTTCACGACTAAAATGATGTGATTTTTAACATTTGTTTTGATTGTATTCCAAGTATGGTTGACTTTAATATTACGGTCAATACAGCATCCTAATTCCAGTTCCTTCTATCTATAGGTTATAGTGTAATTGTATCTCTACACCCATTTTGTGTGTCTTAGCCCCCTTTTCCTGTCCTCCCACTTCAGGGTTTCATACAGATTTTTTTTTTAGTGAGAGGAAGATAAAACCCAAATGAAAAGTTCTTGGTCAGCTTATTTACTGTGTTGTTCGTTATAGTTACAGTAGAGTTACTTTTAGATTAATGAAACTCATAAAAAATATATTATGAAATTGCAAACGGAACAGAACTAGGCTGATGAAAATTTGCATTGAAGTTCCCTGACTTGACATTCAAACAGAACACTCCTAGAGTAATGATTTAATATTACAGCATTGGTCACTTGCAATATTGTTGCTATGTATGGAGCTTTTTTTCTTTGCAATTTTTTGTAATACTTAAAATGTGCTAAAATATTTTAATACCATTTATAGGATAATAGAATTAATCCAAATTGCAATGTTTAGATCTGCTAATCTTTGCAAGTTGCAAAGTTTAGAAGGTTGCTTGTCAGGTGAATCCTTGATCTAGCCATAAAATAAATAGTAATCCTTAGGGTTTTTGCTATCAGTTTTTTAGTGAAAACAATTTTTTTTGTATCCTATGTACAAGTAAAACCAATGCACTTGAGAGTGTGTGTGCCAAACTTTTGACACCTTTTTGGTATAGTTGAACTGAATACGTTTAGCATGTCCAGTGGTTCTATGCAATAACGTCCTCTTTACTTGATTCCTTGCCAAAATCTATTACTGTTGCCAATGAACTGTAAAACTAAGTTCTAAATAAAAAAAGACTACCTCAAAAATGAAAGCTAACCTAAATAATTGTTTGATTAGCAACGGATCATTTTACCTCACTTTTTTTGCTTTACGAAACTTTGTTGCTTGAACGTAACATTTGGAAACTATGGTATACGTTATTACTCGAGTCTAATGAGTCATTTACTGTTCACATTTTGTGTGAAATGTAAAGTGCCCCTGTGTTTCACACATAACAGTGATTACTTTGTACCGTACCGTCAACCAAAATTGGACTTCATATAATCCTGATAATATGACATTTCAACTACTTTACTAATTTCACCTTACATTTATCATTTTATCAAATAGGAGTATTGGATAATCGAGGGCATTGCTAAAAGCACGAAAATATGGCAAGAAAAGTGAAATGGCTTTTTTTGAGAGAGATTTGAAATATACATGTGACTTTTATATCATTTTTGGGTGCATGTATATTTTAGGCTGATACACAAAGACAAAAAGAAGTATTTGTAGCAAAAATATTTAGTAAGCCAAACGATAGTAGAAAACAATTATTGTGGCTTTTATTCAATTAAAAAAATCATTTTTACTCCTGCTATGTATAGTTTGCTTCATAGCCATATTTTCTGTTGCAATTGCCAAGTGAACAAACTGATTAGGCATTCTTATTCTAGTATTAAGAGGATTTATCCCCCTGAAAGCAGTTGGAAATATAAAAAATAAGATTTAAAACAGTTCATAATTTTTTCCATTTAGGTTTTTGTTTTAAAATAGTAATTCATTATGGTTGGTGAAAATTTTCAGCCTAATTCCAATGTGTACGTACATCCGTCACATTTTAATAAAATATTTTTAAATATTTTATCAATTATGCGGGTTTCAATTGAGTTAATTCAAGAACAACTTTGTGTATAAAATTTAGTTTAATACTAAAATAGTCCATGTGTTCACATCAAATCACAGACTTTTCAAGATTTACATGATTGATCATGAGAATGTCTCCAAGCTCCATTTAAAGCACCACATGTGGATAGTGAACATTCTATCTGCTATTAGTACTAGGATTTTTGCTGTTAATGTCATCATCATCTTCATAAAATTGTTCTTTTTTATGCCTTAGTAAAATGGCTTCTGCACCAACTCCGTCAGCTTCAGATGATGCTGCAGATCGAAATGTTCAGATGTGGAAAATAAAAAAGCTAATCAAGAGTTTAGAAGCGGCACGGGGTAATGGTACAAGCATGATATCTCTCATAATTCCTCCAAAAGATCAAGTGTCTCGAGTTTCTAAAATGTTGGCGGATGAATATGGAACTGCGTCTAATATAAAAAGCAGGGTGAACCGGCTGTCTGTATTAGGGGCTATTACATCTGTTCAGCAGAGACTTAAGCTTTATTCTAAAGTTCCAACGAATGGCTTAGTTATTTATTGTGGCACGATAGTCACAGAAGAGGGAAAAGAAAAGAAGGTTAATATAGACTTCGAACCATTCAAGCCAATTAATACCTCGCTGTACTTGTGTGACAATAAATTCCACACTGAAGCATTGAGTGCTCTATTGGCAGATGACAACAAATTTGGGTTCATTGTTATGGATGGTAATGGTGCCTTATTTGGCACATTGTGTGGTAACACTCGTGATGTTCTTCATAAATTTACTGTCGATCTCCCTAAAAAACATGGCAGAGGTGGTCAGTCAGCTCTTCGATTTGCTCGATTGCGAATGGAGAAACGCCACAATTACATACGAAAAGTAGCTGAAACTGCTATTCAATTGTACATCTCCAATGATCGACCGAATGTTGAAGGGCTCATTTTAGCTGGCTCGGCAGATTTCAAAACCGAACTGGGTCAGTCGGATATGTTTGATCCAAGATTGCAAGCCAAGATTTTAAAGATAGTTGATGTTTCTTATGGTGGCGAGAATGGTTTTAACCAAGCTATTGAATTAGCATCAGAAGTTTTGTCTAATGTAAAATTTATTCAAGAAAAAAAATTAATTGGCCGATATTTTGACGAGATTTCTCAAGATACGGGAAAGGTGTGCTTTGGAATTCAAGACACTCTTCAAGCACTAAGCATGGGTGCAGTGGAAACTTTGATTGTGTGGGAAAATTTAGAAATTAATCGATATATACTCAAGAATCACAACACAGATGAAGAGGTAACCTTGCATCTTACCCTCGAGCAAGAGAAAGACAAAACATATTTTGTTGACAAGGATACAGGAGTTGAATTGGAGCTTGTAGATAAATGTCCCTTGTTGGAATGGCTTGCCAATGAATACAAAACTTTTGGGGCTACACTGGAAATCGTCACAGATCGTTCCCAAGAAGGATGTCAGTTCTGTAAGGGATTCGGAGGCATTGGTGGCATTCTTCGTTATCGTGTAGATTTTCAGTCTATGGATACAGATTTGGATGATGAATTTTATGATGATGACTATTAGTTGTTTTTAATTTATTATATTGTATACAATCTATACTCATAAAATATGATTTTCAAGGTTTGATATAATAATTTTGTTCATTTTTTCTTTAATATCTTCACAACCTTGCATGGCACTGGTTAGTACCTTATCCAAATTATGCATATGAAGCCTCGTGTCCATCTATAGACAAGTAGATAAATATAATTAGATTTTCTCATAGTAAAAATTTAATAGATGGCATTCTGCAGGAAAAAGACACTATTATTGGATGACATGGCTTTCATCAAACAAAACAGTGATGTTATTTTAGAGAATTGTAGCCTGGAAGGAGTAACCTAGTGTTATTTAGATTAATAAAAAAAAGTGGGGGCAGGGCATTATAAAAATCACTTTCTAATACTTCCAGTAGCTTTGCAGTGTATTCTCATACAGGCATGTTCTACAACTTGGCATATTAATAACTAGAATATTTATGGTTTAATAGACACCATGGTAAAATAGAGAAAGTTTTCGTTATCATATTGGTTCTATTATTGTAGGAACTGAAGTATACGTACAACATGTACATGAACTTACTTTAAGAGAAAGAATGGATCCAGATTTAGCAAATGTAGAAACTGTTAGTACTGCAGCACCAGCCGTAGTCTCAAGATAGTTAACGTCTAAATATATACATTTTAGAAGTAGATGTAAATGAATTGAAGTTCATGTATTTGGTGAAGTTGTGTGAGGCCAGGGTTCAAGCTGTATACTTTGATGTTTAACTATACATTTGCTTGAGCACAAATGGAGAGCAAGCCTCCCTAGTTAGGTTATACAATATTTTGATTAAATTTAATTTCTAATGATCCAGCTACTAAAACATTTTTTTTTTGAGTTTCAAATTATGTGTTACGGTAAAGGGATTTCAATGCGACAGTAACTACTTGCCTCAACTGTCTGACTTAAACAATACAATAATAGCAGGTATTTCTAAGGAATTACAGCATAGGTTAGAACTTAACCATATATTAAGAAGATTTGTTTACTGCTGAAGTAGCCGGCAAAGCGGTGTAAAGGTAGCTAATATATTCATTGGTTAGTAGCTGTTACGCACAACACTTCACACACTTGTTCACCGGACATACCAACTTGCCTTCATGGTTAGACTATTGGACAATGGAATTTTAAGTAAAGTAACAACACTGTTGTGTATGGCGTATGACTATGACAAATAGTGCATTGACTTACCACCACTACCCATTTGAATAAAAAATGATTCTGGTAAGATTGTAAGTTTTAACTGCACCCGCAAAAAAAGGATTCTAAGCAGTAAACAACCCAATTACATGTACATTGGATAATACAGGTAAAGATCGATAAACCAGAGGATTCTGTTCAGTGATGTTTGGGACGGATCGACCACCGAACTAATACAATTACAAATGATGTACATACATCCACACATATATATATAAACTAGTGGTGTGCCTGTGCACAAATATCAAGCGAGCTTGCCATATTAGGCTACATAAAACTACAATAGTGTTATACTTACCTGAAGAAGTTTCTATTTCATGATATAATAATATATATATAATTATATATATATATGTATCATAGCAGTTGGCCATTAATTTTAGCAAACAAATACAGAATTATTTTCTCCACCATTTCCCGAGTAGTGGTAATTTCTGTAGAATCAAATTTCAGCAATTCTGACTACCTCAATTACCAGTAACTCTTGAACAAGTCTCAGCTACAAAAAAAAAAAAGACCGAAGTTATTTTAGCAAACAAATATCAGCTCCCCCCCCCCTCCCCTGAGTAGTGGTAGCTTCGTTAGTATTAATATTAAGATGAGTGGCACTTAGCAGCCCCACCAAAATGGCGAAGTTATGAATTTTGCCCATTAAAAGTTTCCAATACCATAGTAACCAGTCACAACAACTTTTTGTGACTTGAAAAACACGTGTTTCGCATGAATTATCTCACAATTATGAGCCCAAGTTTAAATTAAGACTTTTATTGCTGTAGAATTGGGGTCAAGCCTAAAAAGCCGTGTTTTTAGGAGAAAAAGGCACCTGCACACGTTTAAGGGGCATACGTACCAATTATATATATACATGTACATTATAATATATACCCAATTTTTTCAACTGTTCACCCCTAACAGTATCTTGCTTGCTTCACTCGATTACATAAGAAAAGCAATTCTTTAAATAAGTATTCAGTTTATTCAGTTATTGCTCTCAGCTTGTTCAACCTCAAACGAATAAATTGCTGATTAGCATTATTCTCTGTTTATTATTATTATTATTCTTATTATTACTATTATTATTATTTTATATAGGCTGTTAAAAAGAAAAACTTCAGCCAAGATGAGAATCATTAAAAAATATATTGCTACAGTACCTTTCACATTATTGCTATTTTTCAACTTTCAATTTACATTCACTGAAGTCAAAAAAATTTTTTTTTTAAATAAAACTCAAGACTCTGCCCTCAACAAACTGCCCTATTTTCAAAGTTTGGATGTAAACTTCTTCACTGAGACTCTGACTCACAAAGTAATAATTTTTTCCCGTTAAGATTACCAACAAAATACTAGAGCACTGAAGTGCAAACCCTCAGCGCTAGTTAGCTAGTATGATGAAGTGATTTGCAACCTGCAAGCTGGCTCACGTGACAAGCAAGTTTTTAAGGGGCGGTTCCCATTACCGTAACGTACGATTGTAGGACTGAAATTCTACTCGCTTTTTCTTGAAAACTAAGTCAAAGATTACCAATAAAATACAAGTGCAGCTAGAATTTTTTTTACCTATAATGGGAGTGTCATCTATATAGGTTGCACTGCAGGCACACACAAGATCTTTCAATGGTATTCCAGCATCCACTAAAGCCATCGTTCCCGCATTGACACAAGTACTAAAATAGTCTACAGTACAACAGTACATCAATGATAAATTTCTATTAATTTGTTTGGCTTAATTACACACTGTAAACGCTCTATTGAGTACACTTTTAGTGTGTGTATGTGCTATAATTAGTTTAAAGAATGAAGGCTGAAATGAACAAAAATTGTTCAATGGATTGTCAATGCAGAACAGACATTCAAAATCATTCAAAATGTAATAAAGTATCTACAAACTAAGGAAAATATTTGTTCCTTTTCAATTTACAAATTTTACTTTTTCATTAATTTTTTCTTTATACCCTCATGATAACTGTGGAAGGGCAGTTGATGTATTGAAGGCTTAAATACAAATTCTCTATACTACACCACACATAGTTAAAACAAATAACTCGGTTCAATTTAATTACATAATCAATGTTGCGATCAACTTACCTCCATCAGACTGCAACACTTGAAGGTTGACACTGATTTCAGACATGGGATAGGATCCCGTCAAAATAGCAGATTCAAATATTTCTTTCAAGGATTGAGATGTATCTCTAAGTTTCCTGAAGCATTGAACGAGAATAAGATGAATACATTTGTAGCTAATTATTGCTCCATCTAGTAAAAATAGTCCATTCTTTATTGGGCACTGGGTAGTTCATTCACATTTCCCAATATTTAATAACCACATACATAGAACTTAAATTGTGTAATTTATAAAAAACAAAACAAACAAAAAACATTGAACAAGTCCCTAATAAAACATGTGGACGTTGAGTAAGTTGTTGCTCTAGTAGCCAAATCCTGGCACCCTACAGGTCATAACTACTGAAGTTATGTTATGATAAATAGTTAATTTTAGGTGGACACTGTGGGGCAATTCCATAAAAATGTCAACCAAGAGGGTAAAATTTTAAAGAGGAGTTAGAACATGCTTTAATACATCATTATGAAGCCAAATAATGGAAGTTTCATTTTCTGAAAATTTTAACTCCATACATGAAAGGGGGGAGGAGCTATGGTAATTATAAATCGGATCTCTTGCTAGTGAATTACGACACATTACTAGTGGCGGTTTAGGTCTGACTCCTCCTACAGTTGAAAGTAATAGATTTTTATTCCCATTCTAATGTATTTGGATCATATTTACAACCATGAAGGTGATTCAATACTAAAAATTGTTTTTGTACCAACCAATTAGTATTTTTCGGCCTGTAGTTCCAGGATATAATTGATGTTGTACGTCCGTCACAAAGAAGTCAATATTTTTTAGGTAATTTCATCATATCAAACTGTTAGCCAAAACTTTTTCATTTTCTTTCTTAGCTTACTAGTAGCATTAACTTCCATCCTTCACTTGAAGGCCACACCTACCATGACTCATAAAAATGTGTGACGGACGTACTGTAGTTCATGTACGTCCGTCACATACATCCGTCACACTTTCACAAGTTTCACCTGCAGGCTTTATTTAATGAATGTCAAGCAAGTCCTGAATTGTTGTACTGTACATTGATTGGAAAAGGCTGTACAGGTTAATCACTGAGAACTAAATGCTATAACCAAGGTGCAAATAATAGGACTGCAAGAAATTAGGGAAATTATACCGTGGTGACTGGTGACAGCCAGTCTGACTTTTCATGTGATATGTTAAAAAGTTCTGCATCCAATGTACACCAGCTGCATTCTACCCTTATAATGGTGACAATAAGTCTAGTCAAATCAGCTTGCAGAATGTCATGCTTCAAAAAAAGAATTTTCTAGAACAAATAGGTAATACTATAAATAGCAGGTCATAGTAGAGCAACAGAGAATAAATTTATTTTCAACTATGTCAACCGCTAAAGAAAGACAAGCGAAAAGAAGGGCAAATGTACTGGCTGATTCTGAACTTCACCAAGCGCAACTCCTACGAGATAGAGAGCGAAAGAAATGCCAACGCAAGGCTCAAAAAGAAAAGATGTCAGAACATCAACTAGAAGAGCATCGGCTCAAAGAACGTCTACGAATCAAGGCCTACCGATCAAAGCAGTCCATGAAATCAACAAGCTCCACAGCAAGCACCACAGACCTGGGAACACCATATCGCTCACGGCAAGCCCTAGGAAAAGCCATGAAACGACTTGAGCATAGCCTTCCATCATCTCCACGTAAGCAACACTTTGTTGTCGAAAAACTTGCTAGGTCTGTCGGATTATCGGTTTCGTCATCATCTAAAAAAAGCATCTCAGCAGAAAGTGAAGCAAAAATAGAATTGGTGCATACTTTTTACAGAACTGATGATGTATCATGGCAAGCTCCTGGAAGGAAAGACTGCATTATCATTCGTGAAGCAACGGAGGCAGGAGAGAGGATCAAGCAAAGTCCGCTACATGATCATGTCGTTGCCAGAAGCCTGGAATAAGTTCAAAGAGCAACATCCAACTACCAAGATGTGTCTTTCGAAATTTTGCGAGCTGCGGCCACCTAACGTCAAACTCTTTGACCAACTGCCGCACCAGGTATACCTTTGCAGCTACCATGAGAATGTTCGACTTCTTCTTGTTGCTTTAGGAGAACACACATCCTTGAGCACTGAGTTTTCATCCTTCATTGAGCAAGTTACCTGTGATCCTTCTTCTAAAAAGTGCATGACACGTGAATGCTCAACCTGCCATGATATGATCGATGGGTTTGTACCACAAGCCCACTCTTCTTTGCCATACTACCAGTGGAAGTCCACTGATAATCGAATTGAAAAGATAGTTGCGACTGACACCGTTGATGCTATATTTAACGAGCTTAAGAAGCAGTTAAATACAGTTTTACTTCATACTTTAGTGAAGAGAGAGCAAGCTGCTACATTCAACTCCCTGAAAAGCTCCTCTGATGGCATCTCAATAGTTTTGCAAGTTGATTTTTCTGAAAATGCAGCGATTGTTGCACAGAAAGAAGTACAGTCTGCTCACTGGCACCATCCTCAAGCAACTCTCTTCACTGCTCATGCCTGGATTAACAATGATAATAATTTCAGTATGGTCATAATTTCAGATGATCTCAACCACACCAAATACTGCATTTTTGTTTTTATGCAGTGCATTTTTCGAAGCCTTCGAGCAAAATTTCCAAGAATACAAGTTATCAATATTTTCAGCGATGGACCTACTTCTCAGTTTAAGCAGAGGTTTCTTTTTTCTAATTTGCACCACTGGGAGCAAGGTCACGATATCATCATCCGATGGAACTTCTTTGCCACCTCCCATGGAAAAGGTGTTGTAGATGGGATTGGAGGTACGGTGAAGAGAACAGTTTGGAGACACATTCGGTCGGAGAGAAGTCATGTCACCACTCCACACGGCTATGCAGCACTTGCCAAACAGCTGTGCTCAAATGTTCAGATTGAGTTTGTTGCGAAAAGTGAGATTGATCAACAATCCGCATTTCTTGATGCCAAGTGGGAAGGAGTGATGGCAGTACCCCAAACACACAAAGTTCACTGCATTCAAGCTTCTGGTGCAGATCAGGTTAAAGTAGCTGATACGTCAAACGAGATTGATAAATGGTTCAGAATTTGTCGAATTCGCAAAACCATTATCACTCCTCCGACCCAATCAGCAACTGGTGAAGATTCTCCACTAAACGATGATATTCAGCCTTGTCAACTACCACCAGACTTGACAATCGGACTGTGGGTTATCGTTAAGTATGCAGATGAAGAATACCCTGGGGAGGTGACCAGCATAGAGGATTCAGATGTTGAAGTCAGCGTCATGCATAAAAGTGCGAATGCCTGGAAGTGGCCAAGACCAGAAGACAAAATCTTCTATCCGGCTACTCAGATTGTACGAGTTATTGACCCACCTACTGTTGCAGGCAATCGAGGACAGTTTGTGTTTGAAAACATTTGATTAAATTATAGCTTTGCAAATTGTTTGCCAGTCCCTTGCTATGCTTACTATTATGTTTCTCTCTCTCTAATCACATATGTACGTCCGTCACATTTTTATGTACGTCCGTCACATAACTTAATGACAATTATTTCAATTAAAAAAATTAAAAAACTAAATATTTTCATAGTAAGCATTACTATTAAGTGCAAATAAGGAAAATAATAAAAAAATTAGAACAATAATCCTAGTAACTTCACAGAGTTTTGGCTTTGAACGCTCTTAACCCAAATTTTTGTTTTTTTCTGAGTACGTCCGTCACACACCTTTAAGAAGGCCCAGCCCTTCCCCTGTGATATGAAAGTGAGATTTATTTTGACTAACCTCTAGTTAGGACAAACCTTTATTGTTTGTAAGGTAGTAAATGTAGAATTGATCTTTTCACAACTAATTACAACACAATATAGTGTCTGAATTGTACGTCCGTCACGCCGGAATTGCCCTGATGACTGTATTTCTATGATAGCCAGAAAGAAGTGTTCAAAGTGTTAGAGTAGGGTAATCATCCAAAAGCAATATAAGAACACAGCTCTGAAGATCCTTACTACTGTCAACTGATTAATAATAATTATTGTTCATTGGAATGCTGACAGTGCTGATAGTATACCAATTAACTATCATCAATCTATCTACTCATAATTCCCGCACAACTTGCAACAATGTTTTGCCAGAGCATTCGTTTCATTGTTTCGATGACATATTGGTTGGTGTTCTTTGATTCTTTAGATCTATAGTTTTTTTTATATAACTCAATGTAATTTGGCAACAATTAATTCTAAATGTGAAATAATATTATACATACAAATACAGCTGTACCATTGAAATTTCAATTGCAATTCAAATCGCAATGCTACATCTTTCATTTCAAGGTGGAGAAAAAAGTACAACACCAGTGTAGACTAAGCTATGACAGGAGATCAGTTTTTTTAGGCCTATTTAAAGAAACCCCCCCCTGAAAATTATTACGATCTGAATGAAGGTTTCTATCAACTCTAGTCCCATCTTTTATTTTAAAAGCTAAGGAGAGTTAAAGTATTAAAAGACCAGTTATGCAATGAAACATACTCTGCCTGGAGATGTAGTGCATCAGGAGTGTCGCTGCAAACAAAGTGACCACTTTCAAACTGCAAAAGACTAAACTAAATGATTAAACACCAAATACAAGTAAAGACATAGCTGTGCTTGAGTCCTCTGATGAGAATTTTTCATTCAGAACAGATTGCTTTTACTGTGGAATTAAACTAGCTAACTTGGAAAGAAAAAGAAAGTAAAATGTTCTTCACGTGAAAAACAAGCATTTTACATGTGCATGGCCTGGATGTTGCTGATACAATCTACAATCAGATTTGCAGTGTCAATTGTACGAAGAAGCAGATACTATATCTCAATCAAAGGGGTAGGAACAAAATAATAATATGTGGGGCGTAGGAAGAACAACTGCAAGACTTGCATGCAATCAGGAGATGCTTATCTTTTGATTGTTGGTCAAGAGGGCTTTTCAGTGTGTTACTAACAGCAAACACTGTCCTAGTTGCTGATGACACTAACCTCTGTCTTGCTCTGCTGTCATGCAAACCTTGAGTCTCATGACCTCTTCTTTCGTCCTGAGCCTATGAAGAACTCTAAAAAGCTTTACATCTGGAATATCAAGGCCACCAAAGAAAGGTTTGGTCAAGTCATTTACGGCAACATCCTCTTCATACATACATTTCTTGATCATTTCTATATCGAATTAAAGCAAGCAGTATGTTACACAAGTGAGCAAAGGCCTTCAATTTTAATTCCGTGTTATGCAAAGTGATAAAACAGAAGAAAATGCAATAGATAGTGTACGATGGAAAAGCCATGGACAAATTGGATTTCCTCCAACATAGTCAATTCTGTAAAATGGTGGCTCCTAAAAATCTCATGTAAAACCACAGTCCTTGCCACGAATTCGGTAGCAGCAAAGGATCATGGCCTTTGTGTGTACCTTCAAGTTAGGGAATGGAAAGCATCTGCTGGTGGACTTCATTTAGCTGACTGGGGATGGCAGGAGTGTGAAAAGGTGTTTGTGCTACTTCAAACATCTTTACCTCTTGCTCCTCAACACTTGCTGTTGATGTAATTGCCATATTGAATATACTACTCTGAGATGCTCATGCAAGAAGTGCAACATCAAATGCACTTCTATTTGTGGCAACAGTAAGGAAACTGGTTGCATGAACATGTCTCATGATGATGATGAGAAAGAAACATTTGATAGTCAAGTAAGTTATTAAATTATTATCACAAATAATTGAAAAATAATGTAACTCATTCATATTTTGTCTCTGACTACTAACTTTAGTATAAAAATGTTAGCCTATTTACGAGCTATCTGATGATATATTAAGTTTTGATGTAAGAGATACCACAAAGATATGACCAAAAATACCAAAAACCGTTAAGTACGAATTAAGTGGTTTACACATTTTACTGATTTTCACCATCTTCCCCAAGGAGGATTCCTTAAGACTTTTTGCTTTTATAGAGAACATAATAAAGAAACATAATCAGTTGAGTTGCTTTTGTTGCAATTTGTTCAAGGTTGACTCAATATTTTTGACAAAATGATTGTACTACAGGGAATGAGTGATTCATTGTATAAGGGGAAAAAAATACACTTTCCTTTACATGCCATCTCACTATTAATCTTTTCAAAATAATTCTTATGTATCATTCAATAATTCACTTCTTGTGACATTGCTTTGTCATCAGGTGGTTTAGGAGTATGCACCACTAGATTAAAAGAGATATCACTTATATCACATGGCAGATATTAAGCAACCATGGTACAGGAAATTGTTATCGCTAAACATAAGAAGCTAATAATTAACAAACTGAATGTGTGAAACTAACTGGCTCATTGGGAAATTGTGAGCTGATTCACGTTATCAGTGGCTAGAATTGTAAACTTTTGAATCAAAAGCAGTGCGTCCGTAATGTATTATTCAATCTAGTAATTGGGATTCTACTAATAGAATACTATGCTATAAATTAAACATAGTTGTCTATTGTGCACAAGTAATTCAAGTAGCTAATCAGTTAAATTTAAACCTTAAAAAAGATTTTTGCCTTTACAAAATCTGTATGAAAATTAACAAAATTTTTTTGTTTATTTACTTTTCCTGAAGTTAATTTACTATTCACCTAGTTGAGAAAGGCACCATTCAGTCTTTTTATTCACTACAAATAGCCTATGTATCTGTTGACTTTACTAACAAAAAATATGGAATAGTCTTCCCTACATTTTCCTCAGTAGCGATTTGAATTAGGTTGTCTCTGGCATGAATTCTTGCGGACACATGCAGTTAAGTCTTTCAAACCTACCGGAATTTATTTTCTATTCAAATTAGTGGTGGTAGAAAGTTTTCTAGGTTAATGCAGCAGTATTGTTCTTACTTGAAAACATATTGTCCCATAGTTAAGTTGCAAAGAGTCTTGTCACTGTGAGTGTGAAAGTGTATTTATTGATTAAAAATATGCCATTCTGACTATTCTAAATGATCATTACTTACCAACAAAAAGCGCTCCAGCAACTAAAAAACAACAACAACAGCCGAGTTTTTTTTAAATTAAGTATGATAAAGGGGTTTTAAAGCCATAGTAATTCTTCAACTGTTTGACCTGAAAAACAAAAACAAGGTATTATTGCTGTTTTGAACCAACCCTAAATTAAGACTTGCTTATTGCTGTAAAAAAAAACAAAAAAAAAAAAAAAACTGGGAGGAAGCATAAAGAACTCTACAAAGGCAGCTAATATATTCAGTCAAATGTTTAATACAGTGCTATTCTTTAGCTATGCAGTAGCTACAAAAAATGGCCATAGTCTTTTATTTTTTTATAGCACTATAGTAAACATTTGACTGAATATAATAGCTGCCTTTGTAGAGTTTTTTATGCTTCCTCCCAGTTTTTTTTAATTTTTATAATTTTATTAGGTACTTATCTCAATTTTCCCCGAGTAATAGTATTTCATGCACAGATTTCATATCAAATGATCCTAATAGGAACTTTAAAAATTAATGCATGAATGTTGTGAAACAATATTTGGCTGTGTGTTAAGCAAGTGGTCCTAAGTTCAATCCCTGGTGACACACAAACATTTTTTTTTAATTCTGCATTGTTCTGTCAAAGACAGAGAATGCATCTAATGAGTAAAAAAGGCCGGAAAAAGAAATAGTGAAATGACTATTATGATGACCAGACACAATGCTTAAAAAATACTTGCAAACGTACAAGCTTGGACCACTGGCCATCAAACATATCATTTGGTTAACAAAAAACAATCAAAAAGACATATAAAAGCATAATTTTTACATGGATACCAAACCTATCATTATTTGGTAACTGTTCTTACAAATTAATTTTAAATTCTTATTTAAATTCATTAATATCATTTATTTATTAATTTGGTTATTTATTTAAATATTTATACATCTAATCATTATGGTAATTACATTTACTCATTTCATTGTATTAATATACATACAATGATTGCTTGCCCAAGTCTGTTTATCACCACTCTCTCTGTGCATTCCTCCATCACTTTATCCTTTCTTGTGTACTTCATATCACCCATCGCCACCCTCCCTGTGTATTCCACCCTCTCGGTGTATTCCACCCTCTCTGCTTCTCCTTCATCTTTGTTATTACCGCACGTACGTACTTATACTTTCTATGTAATGAGTGAAAGCAAGCAATCTTAGTAATTATTTTACGGTTACTTTTTTCAACTGTAATAAGAGACTGGTGCTAGTTTTGATGTAACATTATATTCTACTTCCGTGTCTCCTGTACCACTCTCTCTTGACCCGCTATTTTCTTCTTTTGTTAGTATAACAAAATTAAATCTCTCAAAATTAAAATGGTGTTTAAACACCACACATGTAGGCAGCTAAGTGAAGTCAGGCAAGACTGTGTCTACCTTGACTGTTGCATTGTGCTGGATACAATTGTTCTCAACTATTTGCATAGAAAAAGAAGTGAACCGTTGCCATTCACTACAAGAGATTTTCTTATTAAGCATCTTGCGTATTGAGAAATAATAGAGTTGGTCTGTGTGGAGTGCTGGACTTCAATAATAACAATTCAACATCACTCCAAAGCACCAAGTGCAACAGAACACATTAAACTTATCCATTCATGCAAACAGTACACACTAAATTCATTGCATTCATGTATTCACAAAACACATTAGCTAAAGTCAAAAGAGTACTTAATTTATTAGCACTTCATTCATGAGGTCATAAACTTGTAAAGACATGCTTATTTGAATTTTGTGAGCATGAGCAGCCTATAGTCACTATATGTGACCGTCTACAGGAAAACTGGGCACAATGCGGCGTGCGTAAATATCGAGAAAAGATCGATCGATTTCTTAAAAATGTATTGTTTCAAGCCGACGGAAGGGAACGGTTAGGTCTATTATAGTGGGAACGACTTAAGCTACGACGATAAAACTTGGAGAGCTCAATATCTGGACGCTGACAACTCTGTAAGTGCAAAAAAAAATTTTTTTCGAAGGGTGCCGCGTTGTGCCTGGTTTTCCTGTAGACGGTCACATATAATGACCCAGCTGCTCATTCCAAAGCACTCTGTAATGTCTACTAGTCCTTGTGTGTATGCTTCTACTGTATATGTTTATTCAACCACCTCCTGACAATCTCAAGGGAAAACTTGTGGGTAGCTACAGTAAGGAACATTACATCACTTGCTACAGAAGTCTGGTGGCAGCATCTACTAACCAGCTGTGCTAGAAATGTGGGGAATCTTGTACAGCCAACCCAGACAGTGACAGACCTAGCCAAACCCCACAGTCTGGCATACTAATCCAAGTTTATGCAAGTTATGTGAAGTCAAAATATGACTTCCTTAAAAATCTTTTAGAAACCATAGTAATCTTTGTTGTAATACAAACTTCTCGAAATAATATATGTGTATCTGTCACGAGGTTAAAAGTTCTTCACTAAAATATATCACCAAAATTATTATACCATCTTGTCAGAACACTTACCTATCTTTGCTTCCCTTTCTTCTTTCTGGGGTACTAAAAGCTGCCATACTGAATTGACAATTTACAACTGCTTTATCGTGAATTCCTTGATTTCGCTGTGATGTCTAAATACAAATAAGTAAAAAATTCAGTACATCAGGAAAAACCCCAATAAACAATAAACTTTTAGTTGTAGACTCTTATGAAAAATTTGCCATTTGTGAGTAACATTTTAACAAGATATAAATGAACAATATACCTACATATAGGTGATGTTGAAAAAAGGCTGTAGTGTTACTTGATTATGATAAACTATTGATTCCACCCCCGTCATGAAATTTACTCGCCATTATTTTTCATAATTCTGTTGGCATTTCTTGTTTGTATGTATGTATAAACAAGGCATTTAAGAATAAATAACAGCAGTTAGTTAGTTTATCCAGCCGATCATATATTAAAATTTCTGTCAATTAGGCTCAATACAAGAAAGCTATACTTATCATGGCACATGCATATTCATAATGAACTTATGTGTCCTCATTTTATCACTGAATGAATGTCAATGAGAAGCCAAAACAAGTTTAAATTACTATAATTTTGGCTGTAAAAACAGAAACATTACCGTTATCATTATTATCAGTTGAGAATGACAAAGTCACTGAAAATTTGGCACTCTTTAAACAGTAAGACACACAAGTCTGGTACTATAATACTTACACTATGTGGTCCATATACACTAGCCAATATTTTGGTATTCCCCAGCTCCAAAAAGGCTGAACCATCTGCCTGCTGAAAAACACCCATTCGACAATTCAACTTGCGTATTTCTTGTGGCCTCCTTCCATCAACTCGAAATCCTAACATTTATTTATAGCATACATTGACAACAGTAATACCGATTGTCATGTTCCTAATGCTCTATGCTCTGAAAAATTTAATAAAAATTACTGCTACAGACCATGATAACTATGGTGAGAATGAACACAATCATTAACCAACTGATAATTTTCACACCTAACTATATTAAATTTCCTTGTTTTCCATTCAACTGACCTGTCCAACAATAACTTTCGCACTACCTGCACACCACACACTTAAATTGAGATTCCTATAATTCTGGTTTATCAATACAATTTTTTCTGACATAACAAAGTGATTAATTTATACTGAAGTGTGTGTGTGTGTGTGTGTGTGTGTGTGTGTGTGTGTGTTTTGTGTGATTTTTTGTGGGACACCCCTAATCACACGTAAAATAAAATAAATTTTTATAGTCTGGCTTACCTTCCGGAGACAAGTACTCAACACCAGACTAAAAAAAAATCACACATAATGCTAAAGTCACTAGGTCCTTGTAGAACTCACCATCACTTCAGTCCAAAAAGTCGTCCACGTAAAGCTGTAGGTAAAGGGTTCAGCTACGCGAGGTCTCGGTAGAGACTTAACGCAAGGTTGGTGGTCGTGGAAAAGCGGCGATAACTTCTCTTCTGTGAGGCGAGTACATACAGTCTGACTACTAAAGACTACGGCATTTCCCTTCGTCGCATCAACCTTCTAGACTGCTACACAGCATTGAAGGGTGTGGCTCAGAAGACGCTTTAGCAGGCGGCTTGCGATTTTCAAGGAATTGACGATAGTACTTTTAGTGCTGCTAGAATGGCTGTTATAGAAGTGGCGTACACGATTAAACTGTTGCAAGCACTGACTTCCATTTGGTATGCAAGCATTTCCAGACTGGACCAGTTAGCCTGCTGATTCTAAAATCCATCACCCTCAATTCAGTGGTGATGGAAGGGGGGTGGTAGCACACACTGTGCAGATGTAAGTATTGAACATGTATTTTGCATAGTTAATATGAAGTTCATGCTTTTTCAGTGATAATTTGCATGGGCGAAGTGGTTTTTTAATTAATGAGAATAAATTAACTTGTGATACATGGTGCTCTCCCCCCCCCCCCCCCCCCCCCCCCCCCCCCACCCACACACACACACACACACGCTGTGAAGTAGCTTCCATCACTTCTGGAAATAATGACAAAACAGGCGCTTTCTTTCTGCTGCATCAGAGTACAGTCTAGGAGTCTAGCCAGTAGGGCTAATCCAAGATACAGTGCTGAAATCATTTAGCTAGTAATTAGTGTCTTAGTTGAGTTGTTAGAGCCTGCTAAGCCAAACTATGTACAATTATGTTCCAACATTTGAGTATGACAGCAAATGGCCATCTATGACTATTAGTTATACTTTTTCCTACCTATTCCTCAACTATGTTTCATAAACTTAAAGGGACTCCTATTAATTATAGTATAGAGAGGAAACTTGGGACATATGAAATTAGATTAGTGCTGACCTGTATATACAAAACAACTATCATCAGTCAGACTATCTTATAATTCTAGGTTATTTTTTCTCACTGCTTTTCCATCCCACTTTTGTAAAAGTGAGCAATTTTTTTAAAGTACAAACATTATTGATTTTGTCCAGATAAAGAATTCCAGAAAACATTACTGGCATTCATGTGAAATCATTCGCATACTAATCCACTTTTACTTGATTATTACCAACTTCTTAAATTTTTTTTAATCACATGACTGTTAGTGGTGATGCAAACAAAACCAAACAGCCATATTAATAAAAACCAACAACATTTTTTACACCAGGCCAAATTCTGATACACAAAATAAAATTGGTTTATAAATAATGCATTTAACAAATTTGGAAAGCAAAACAAACAACAAACAGGCAACCCTTGAAAGCAAATAACTCTTGATTTGTGAACTGAAAGCCTGGTCCCAAATTGTCGTCAGTTCTCCGTAAATTTAGAATCTAACCAGATAGATTAACAGACCCAGCAGTAATTAAAATGCATCATTGTTCTAGATATACATGTATATGACTCTACTCTAAAGAAATTAAACAACTATCTGATATGTACTCACTGAAGACTAAAAGTAATTTTAGACGAAAAACATTTTAGTTATCTAACTAAAACTAAATTTCACAAGGTATATTAATAACTAAGTCAAACAGTTCATGCCAACAAAAAAAAAACATTCTGAAGAACAAACAAAAAGAATATAATTATAATAATTGTAAATATGGAAAAAAAAATTTGCTCACCATCACGTTTTAAAAGTAAACCAAATGTTAGCTAACTTACAGCTATCGAACAAAATAACAATGTCTTAATAATTCATATCTGAAATTATAATAACCAAACTAAAATTGTCATTTGTAGATTTAAATAACTAAAACCAAAATTAAGATATGTAATTTAGAATTACCACTACCAAAACTAAAATTCAAGTTAGTTTTTCAAAAAAACAAACTAAAGACACTAGTTTTAGAACTCCCTGTGGTGATATAATTATCACAATATAAACAGCAAGATAACTAACTATACCATAGGATTTGATCATACAGCATAGATGTCAATAAATGTGGTGGTCATGTGGTTACAGATACGAGACCCAAATAGCAAATCTCCTTTCAACTTTCACACAAATTGGATGTGTATTAAAGAATGTAACTATTTATTCAATTAATATACAGATTCAATAGATTTCCTATTGTAAGGGGATTAAGAATATTCTAGATACATCAGACTGCCGGTATTATACACCTGAACTCAACCTTTCCTAATTATGCTGGAAGTCTCATTAGGTGTATATACTTTCTTACCATTTCTTAGGAAAAGTTGTACCTAAGGCACAGTTAATTTTAAAGGCACTTATATAGTATTGATTGCCATATCTATTCTTAATCTTGGCTATATCAAATTCTATTTAGTACCACACCTAATTCTTAAAAGTGTTTCACTTAACTCTTGGCTGTATTAATTTCTATTTAGTACCAGACCTAATGTCATTGTCATCTTACAGTCCCAGAGGCTCACAATATCCCAACATAAAAGGACTCTCTTGGAAGAAAGTAACAAATTATAAGATTAAAGCTAGGCTTGAGCTACCATGAATAGCTTGAGCATCTTACATTGGAGAGATCAATAAACAATAATAATTTTAAAAAATTAGGATATTGTTGGAAAAGTATTGAGCAATGCAAGTAATGCATTTTTTATGACTGTCACTTGGAGTACATGGTCTTTTTCTGCAACTATACATAAAATTTGTTTGGTTCAAAACATAATAGATGAAGATAATACTAGTGATGTGCTTGAGCACAAATGGTGAGCGAGCTGGCCTAGGTGAAACAAACTGAAATAATGCCACTTAGAGAAACTGCAATTTAAGATGAGTACATTGTAAGATAATTTTAGGGGGGGAAATGATTGTTTCACTCTTTTTTGAGTTCATCAGCATACCATAACCATAATACACATACAAGTTACCAACCATTTGAAAGTTTTGTATAAGCCAGGTAGACAATCTGTCAGTTGATACTATACACTATTCCTAAGAATGTATTGCATATGTGTTATTTACTATTGCTGCACACAATTTCACATCTTTTAAAAGTAGGTAATTTTGCATGTGACATATGATAGATATGGACAATCATCTGTACTCATCTTCGACAGACGATTGCCTCCCTCCGAATATTTCAGAGGGGACCATAGTAGTCACATTTTCAAATGCACTGATATTTACTTTGGGTCCTTTTTAGAAAATTTTAATAAATTTAAGATCATTATTATATTTCTGAATAATATGTTTAATAATATATTTTGATACAAAAAATGCTTCAGGACTGTTAAAAAAGTAGAACTTGAAAATTTTTGCTAGTCAAATAAAATTTATGTTCATGATAAAAACATTTATGTCCTCCTTCATACTTAAAGCAGAAAGTTAATACTAAAAGTTACAGCAAATAAGGTGTACATTTGTCAGCAGCTTGCTGCAGTTAAAAATCTTTCTTTATGCAGGTGTAAACTTGTAGCACTTGAGTATAAGAATTTGACTAAAAATATTGAAAAATTTATGACTCGAGTTCAAAACAAACAAGGCAGAAAAAGTGAGTAGATTTATTTAGGAGAAGAATTGTAGCAGGTGTGATATATTGGGTTAGAATGAAAGACAGAATGTGCAAGTTGTGGAACTAGGGATACAAAAGGCTGTAAACAATAAAGTGAGTAGATACATAGTATTGAAATTCTCATAATTTACTTCGTTTTAATACAGAAAAAAAGAAGAAAAAGAAATAGGGCATTATGGTTTAACCTGTAGCTGTTATATGATGCACTTTTTTTTTTTAGACAAAATAAATTCCAGAAAAGCAAATATGTCATCGTATTCAAAAAACTTTATGTAGCTATTTTAACTGTTCATATAGGATTTGTGTATTAACCACATATATATCAGCTTTAATGTGTAATCTTTGTATTATCATGAAAAGTTATGTGATGGCTATCTAGCTAGCTCAACTCAGTGACTTAGTAAAGTTTGTGGTTTGGGCATAGCACCTTCCAAAGTGGCCACCCCCTGAGCAAGTCCTATAAATCATAACAAACAGATAAAATTATTCTCTTCAATATAGGACCAAGTGTAAATTTTCCATTTGAATGCTATCAGTTAGAAAATGAACTCAATAAGTACACAAGACGTAACTGTAGGCAAAAAAAAATCAGATAGGTCAGAGACAAAAACCAAACCTGTTAAAAAAGGTAAAGATTATTCATTAGCTAAGCAGTCCTTGTAACACACAGCACTTTCACATACACTTGTTCACTTGATATACCAACACAAGACTTACTTTCTTCAGTGATTTGACAATTGGCAATGAATTTTTAGGTAAGAACAATACTGTTGCGTAGGGTTACCTATGACAAATAGCGCATTAACCAAGATAACTCACCACAGCCCCAAATTCGAGTAGAAAATTAATTAGTATCTTCTCCTATTTAAGACTTACGATTAGGCAAAAAATCAGACACAAGATACGGATAATACTGGTAAAGATCGATAAAACAAAGGGTTGTGCTTAGTGAAGAATGGGGACGGGGTAGACCATGCAGCAAACACAAAAACACAAGGGTCAAAGTACAAAATAACATACGTACATCCACACATGTAAACTAACAAATATCCCCAATTTTCAATTGTGTTACCCCTGAGAGTGTCTCACTCGCCAATAATCTACAAAATCATCCTTCTGTACGAAAGAAACCGCTACTGGTCCATCATCCTCTGTTGACTTGTGAATAGATGAAATAAATAATAATCCTATTTTAACATGACAGTGATTAAAGGATGAAGAATCTGCCACACAAAAAAATGTAATTTTAGTCTTGGTCTCACTTCTCTCAAGCAGTGCACATATGTACATATATATACCTTAAATAGCCTAGCATATGAGAGGAGTGGCTAATTTTTTCTTTATTATTTAATTACGCACTAAAAACAAAATAAAATAATTATCAATATGTAAATATCACAAAAAAGTTAAAGAAAGTTACAACTTTTGTACTATAGCAAAGCTACTTAGAGAATCTAGCCACAATAACATAATGGAGTGTTAACCGGTTTACTGAATTGAGTGCCAATTAAGAAGTTCTAATGTTTTATAAACAGCAGCATGGCCACTTTCCTTGTAATCTTCATTTGTAACACTTTGAGCATAATCAGGCCTAGATGCGCCACACAGTGTTACACCTCCATTCCATGCATATCCAATTGGATCTTCAGGCAAATAAATGGACACGTCATATAATTCTGGACAGAGTTTTCGTACTTCTAACAATAACCTTTGCTTAATGCCTGGAAAAAGAAAGTTTCCACCGGTTAGCACAATATTAGAATACAGATGTGGATGCATTTCAGGCGGAGTTAAAGAAATAGAGTGAACAATTGCTTCAGCAAATCCCATCTGATGAATTCCAACGTTAGATGGGGAAAAAAATAGCTCTGGTATAGTTATACGCTCATTAGAAAGAATTATAGACTGCTCCTCTTCAGAACTTTTGGTATGTAATTCTTCTTTAATGTAGCCACGTCGTCTATTGCTGAAATTAGGAAGAACGTATTCACACTTGACTTTGTTATATCCTCTTTTATGGCTTTCCTTCATCTCAGCAACAAAGTCATGAGATACATAGCAAGTATCTTCTTTGGCTTGATTTATGACAAATGTTTCATCTAATACATGGAGCTGCCTATACGATATTATTTCCTTCAGCTGATTTGTGAGCAACTTGCCACCAACATCAATTCGTATAACACCTTCTAGAATAGCTCTTCCCTTGTACATAGGTGTAATGTGCGTGAATGAATACCCACTATCTACAATCAATGCACATTGTACATCACTTTTGTGGTTCATATAATTTATACATGAAAGGTGAACTGAAGGAAGACGTAAAACAGATTTAAATTTATAATCCTCAAAGAATACTTCATTCATTGCCTCTTGAATAGATGGAAAATTGTGAATAGGTTCAGTAATTACCAAGTCCACATTGTGAGGCTTTATGTTGCAGCATTCGTCACCAAATACATAATCCCAAACTTGCCTTTGGGTATCCCAATTTACCAAGTAACCTTTCTGAAACGGAAGCAAGTAGTAAAGACCAGAGAGATCTTTGCAATCATCAACTTGATTGCAAATAAAGTTTTTTCTCCTTTCAGACTTCACTCTAACATACATTAAATTATCCAATTACATTATGTCTAAACATCATGAAATAAATCACGAATTAAAAAACAACAACTAAAAATCAAGCAATTATTGAGAGAAGAAAAAGCTAAAAAAATTACAATTATTGTAAAGCAGTTTCTTTTATGTCTTAAATAAATTAACTAATCATTACTAGTGGTATGCTTTAGCACAAATGGCAAACAAGCTAGCTTAGCCATTTTTACCAGCAATAAAAATAAGTTTCCACATTCTCACTCATAAACATTCTATTGTAACTAGATACACGAGCTACAGCCATTTATTAGCAAATTAGTCCTAATTTTTTACAATCAAATTTTTGGAAGCTCAATTGTAGTGTAAAGCAAAATACTGAAGTGAAGCATTTAAAAATAACAAGAAAAGGTATGCTAAATTTAAAAATAATAATAATGAACTATCAATACGAATAGTTGCTTGCAGGTGCTGAAAAGATATAGAGGGATCAACCAAATGTCACCTAATACAAAAAATCACCAGAATTGAACCCAGAACTGTTTGCTTAATTCACTAGCATTCTAACCACCACTGAGCTATAACAACCAACTGGTCACCAACTTTGCAACTTGCAAAATTAAAGGGTACTGCTATGCTACAATGTCACTCGCAGCAGACAATTAAAATCCTTTATTTTATTATGATTTCATAATTATACTTATTAATACAACAACAGCAACAACAACAACAACAACAACAATAATAAATGAAAAACTAAAGGTGTGAACCCTCAGCACTACTATTCACTAGCTACTATTACAAAATCAATTCTCAGACTGAAAGAATAATTTATTTAGCTATTCCTAAGCAGGCTTCAATACAGCTCAAGCAGAAGAAGCAAAACATGCAGGAGACACTTACACTTACACAGTTTCAACGTGAATCCCATTTGAAATTCAAAAAAGTATCATAATAGTCTTCATAATACTAATAAGGAAGGCCGGTGGCCAGAAAAGACGCTGAGCAATAGCCAGAAGAGTGCTGTGATTGACCTAAGATTGTCATTATTGAAAGGATGCCTGAGTTTTGGGCTTCCCAGCATGAATCGATATACATTTTCAATGCGAAACTTCACTTTTTTCATATCCATTAACTTCCCTGAGCATAAAGTGAACTACACCGCTGGCTACAGAAATTATTTGCTCATGTGATTATGATGTGACAATAGGGGGGGCGTTGCCCATAAAAGCTGGAACCTACGCAGAGTTGAAAGCTTCGCGTTATCTCAATGATTAGCCCAAAATTAAAAAAAAGTAGCACAATAAAAGGTCTAAATCTTTGTCCTGAGTAAGTTCATACCTAAATCAATTGTTAATTGTCAGTAATCTCCAAAATCAGAGCGTCATAGACAGACAGACAAACAGACAGGATGACTACTATAACCCTCTCGCGCATGCTCGCTGAGGGTTAATAAGTGAACAACCATTATGTTTAACATTTGCTATACAATACCAAGAAATTATTGAAAGAGACAAGGATTTAGGGATAGAATTATTACATGGGGCAAGTGGCTTGCCTTGCTAGTTCCCCTACTTTTTTGGGGTGACCCTAACCCCCCAATGTTTTTTTATTACTTATTTCATGGCTTTATTTAAGGGGAGGGGAAGGGGGATGTTCGACCTTCCCCTCCCAGAAAAGCTTTTGCCCCCTTCAAATTCCTTAGTGACATTATGACTACACATCATGGAATCCGCCTACTTTTGCACGTTTTCATGTACTGCAGGGGTTACTATACAAAATAATTTGTCTGTATTTTACTTTCATTGCTCCTCCATTAATCTAAGAAAGTTAATTTTTCCCTTCCTAGATTAGTTTTCTGTATGAAGTCCTGTTATCAGTAATAACGATGACGGTGGACTAGTGTGTCTCTTCATGAATAAAGCTGAGCCAAGTTGGCAATGACAACGGTGCATGTATAGCTAAACTGGGTTGGTAAAGAGTCATCCATAACAATGACAATGACTATGGTGGCATGTATAAATATATATATATGGGTCCAAAAAAAAAAGTAAGCGAGATAAAAAGCAGATAGATGTAATTAAAGCAAGTGGTAGAATAATAAAATAAAGAAAAAATACACTATGCTTCTCCATTCCTAATTTGCAAAAGTTGGTACTGTATATCAAGTGCCTGTATGACGGGTTACTTGTTATCTGTATTATGCTTGTGTGTTAGTAACGATGACAACAACAGTGCCTGTATTGCATTATGGAGATAGGAGGACAAAGAAACTGAGTGCAAGAGAGATGAACTAAATAAACAGCTATAGAGAAAGGAGGATGATTAGAAGAGCTGAGATAGATCAGGAAGAAGGAGAGCAACGGGTACATGTGTATTCATGAATGAAGAAAAGTTAATGAGATGAAGGTAGACTGATGTAACTAAACCAAGTGGTAGAGGATAATAACAATATAAAAATATCTCATTCTACTGCATTCTTAAATACTACATCAAGCGCCACTATATGGCAAGTACTTGCAAGTAAATAATATTTAGGTACTGCTTCCAAGAGAATTCTAGGATCCCAATAACTCCTCGTATGTGCTATATTATTATTGCTGTAAGAGACCATCCTTTTTTTATTGTAGACTTCTCTTTAAACTATCTGTTTAAACAACAATCTCACCAAAACCAAGGCACAGGAATTATCCGCATCAATATAGAACATTAGGACTTCATTACCAATGAAAACGATTTGGTATTGTCTGACTTGATGCTTAAACTGAAGTAGCTAAACCAACTCCCAGTAAACACCAACAGTATAAACTAAGAATTGTTCAATATTTTTAGCTTAGTAGAATTAAAATTAGGTATATACATTGTGGGCCAGCCCACATTAGGAGAGAAGTCAGAAGATGTAGAAGATATGAAGTTTGAAGAGAAGTCAGAAGATGTTTAGACGGCGCGCCTTGCACCCCGTTAACTCGCTTAGGCGGTGGGAACAACTACTAGCAAGCAGCCATACTTCTGTAGCGGAGGCATCATTCCAGTCTCACTTCGGCAGTGGTGGAACAACCAGAACTGAACAGGGTCATTACCTTAACGGAACTGGTCAAGTTATTGTATCATACTGCTTTAAAAAAAGAATTTTTTTCTTTCTGTAATTGTGCTATCATTTTTTTTCTCTTGTAAAACGTTTTGAGAGTCATTTATTTTTGTAATTTGTCTTGTTTCTTTACTTTTGTTAGGTCTCTGGCATAGGAAGCGAGGACTCTCACTCTCTTATGACTGAGGTCGGGGCAGTGGCGGCTAGAAAGAGGACCACACGGAGACTACCACCAGTGGACTCTGATTACAAACCTTCCTGTCGACCGATATCATCCAAGCGTTCACCCTACCCGACGCGACCTGCCGAGGTTAGGACTGCGAAGGACGAGGAAGAAGAGGTTGAGCCGGAAGTAAGTGGATATTCGGGTGTTGAGATAGATTTGGAGGAAGGATCTGTTGTTGAGGTGGAGGAGTACAGTGAGGGGGAAGAAATGCCAAGGAAGGAGGAGAGTGAATTGACTAGGTTAATGAGGTATATGATGGAGAGGGATGAGAGGCGTAGGGAAGAAGAGGATAGGAGAAGGGATGAGGATAGAAAGAGGAGAAGAGATGAGGAGGAGGAACGTAGACAAGAAAAGAGGGAAGAAGAGGAGATATTAAGGAATAGGAGGGACTTACAGCAAGACAAGCTGAAAGTTTTGGGTAGTTAAAAGGAGTCCACAGAGTTATTGGGCTACCTTGAGAAGTTTGAAAGAATTATGAGAGAGTGTAGATTTGATGAGGATAGTTGGTCAGAGAGATTGTTTCCACGGTTTCCTGAGAGGTTGTGCCTGAGGGTAGCTGGAGTTAGAGATTCGAGGGGTAGTTATGAGGATGTTAAGAAGGTCTTGTTGAAGTCGGTGGGTGAGACTCCTCTCACCTATGGGTATCAATTGTTTGATCTGACGGGGGAGTTGGTGAAGAGTAAGACAGCTGGAGAGATATGTGAGTTGGTAGAAAGGATTTGCAGAGGAGTATTGCAAGGGTGCATGACGTTGGAGCAGTGTGTTGTGTCATTGGCTGTGGCCTTGACAAGAAAGATTATTCCCCAAGCGGGAAAGGTTTACTTAGAGTCTAAGAAGATTGAGAGTATGGAGGATTTACGGGATGCCTGGGAGACGTGGATGTCTGGGAGGCAAAAGGGGAATTTTCTCAGGCCGTGGACTAGTTCCTTTGGTAGTGAAAGTAGAAGTAGCAATTGGTTTGGCAGCAGGAGAGTTTTGTGAACAAGGACATTACTTGCTTCACATGTGGAGAAAAAGGTCACCGCTCCACTGAATGTAAGAAGTCTAAGTGGAATGGAAGTGTTAATGGTGGATCAGGAGTTAGGGCCATCACGTGTTTCAATTGTGGCAAGCAGGGCCACCGTAGTGTTGATTGCCCCAATAAACGGGTTGGTGGTCCTGTCAAAAAGGAAGGTACAGGTGGGAAGGTCGCAAAGTTGGTGGTAGAAGGAGAAAAAGACAATGTAGCATGGGGGTTGGTAAATGGAGTGAAAAGCAAGGTGGTTTTGATTGATTCGGGTGCTAAACTAGGAGGTTTGACGTGTTCAAGGCTTGCAATGATTGATGAACGAGAGGGGGATGGAGTTATTAGTATTGTACCCATGAACTTGACAGATAAAGAGGAGTATCAGGCTTTCACTACAGCAATAGAGGAGTACAGGAACAATAGGGTAGTAGAATACGAGAAACCAGCTGAGGTTAACGTTCTAACTAGAAGTCAGGCCAGACAGGAGGAGGTGTTAGACAAGTGTGAGGATGATGCGGGTGTAGAGGATTTGTGGTGTACTGTGGAGGAGCCAGATCAGAAGGAGCAGGGTGCTGAGAAGGAATCTTCGGCAGTACTGGGGGAGGCAGAATCTAAGCAAGAGTGCTTGAGGGAGAGTGTAGTAGAGGGAATTGAGGAGTTAGAGGGTGAACCCAAGGAGTTGGAACAAATAACTGTGGAAGACAGTGAGCGAGAGTTTAGTGAGATAGCTGGACAGATAGGTCCTATGAAGGAGGGAACTGATGGTAAAGATTTCAGAGAGAAACTGTTGACAGACGATAGTCTGAAAACATGGAGAGAGTTAGGGACTAGAGGAGAAAGAGGTTTCAAGTGGAAGAATGAGTTATTATTGAGAGGAATGTATGTGTCGTGGGAGGAATTTGGGGATGTTATAGTGGTACCGAGGGAGTATAGAGGTAGGATTTTGGAGATGTCGCATGAACGTAGTGGTCATTTAGGAGGTGAAAAGGTAGCAAAGATGGTAGGCAGATATTTCTTGTGGCCGGGTATGGTGAAAGAGATTGAAGAGCATTGTAGGAGTTGTGATACCTGTCAAAGGAAGAGTAAGCACAAACCGAGGAAGGTGCCCGCTGTAGATAGGCCAGTGCTTACTGAACCCTTCGAGAGCGTGGCAGTGGACTTGGTGGGTCCACTCCCGAAGGGCAAAGGAGGTTGTAGGTTCCTACTTACTTACGTGTGCATGGCTACTAGGTGGCCAGAGGCGGTACCTCTTAGAAGTATCACAGCCAAGGCCGTGGCTGAGGGGCTGTGGAATGTGTTTGCTAGGACGGCTATTCCTGAGGTGATGTTGTCTGACCAGGGAACTCAGTTTTGCGGTAGGGTGGTGAGACAGATTGAGAAGTTGAGGACTTCTCCATATCATCCCCAGACCAACAGGATGGTAGAAAGAATGCACGCCACGTTGAAGAGTGTGCTGGGCAGGTGTATTGATGACGGAGTGGATTGGGTTGGTCAGGTGCCATTAGCTTTATATGTTCTGAGACAGATGCCTCATGCTGACAGCAGGTTTAGCCCGTTTGACATGGTGTTTGGTTTTAGAGTCAGGACGCCCTTGGACGCCCTGTACCATGGGATATTTGAAGTCGAAAGTAAGGAGATGAATGTGTGTGATTGGGTTGCTGGGATGATGGATAGGCTTGAGAGAATGAGGGACTGTGCGGCACTGAAGATGGTGAAGGGGAAGGAAGGTAGATTGAAGTATTACAACAAGGGGAGTAGAATGAGAAGTTTTGAGAAAGGAGATTTAGTCATGTACAGGATTCCCGGGATGTCCTGTAAACTTGTAGACTCCTGGGAAGGCCCGTACAAGGTGTTGGATAGGAAGGGAGTGGTTAACTATAAGATTGGGAAGGTTGGGGCGGAGAGCCACTCTAAGGTGGTACATATTAATTGCTTGAAGGCTTACAAGGAAAGGGCAGAAGTGTTGAGGTTAGATTTGGTGTTGGAAGGAAATGAAGGTGAAAGGAATGTGTTGAAAGAAGATTGTGAGGGATTTGTGCAGGCGGAATTAGATGTGTTGTTAGGGAAGTTTGAGGAGGTGTTCTCTGACGTACCAGGGAATACAGAGAGGGTTAAGATGACGATAGATACGGGGAACAGCCCACCTATTAGGCAGCCTCCGTACTCTGTGCCGGTAGGGATTCGGGATGCGGTAAAGGAGGAGTTGGATAGCTTGGTTGAGTGTGGGGTGATCGAAAGAAGCAAGAGTTGTTGGTCATCGCCGTTGGTGCCTGTAAGGAAGCCGGGTGGAGGAATAAGGCTGTGTGTGGACTATAGGAGAGTAAATGAAGTGACTGTGAAAGAACCTTATTATATACCGGGATTTGAGGAGATGTTGGAGAGGGTAGGAAGGGGAAAGGTTTTGTCTAAAGTGGATCTGGCTAAGGGGTTCCACCAGGTGGTTGTTGATGAGGGAGATCGGGAGAAGACTAGTTTTGTGTGCCCATTTGGCAAATTCCAATACAAACGGATGCCATTTGGGCTATGCAATGCACCTTCGGTGTTTCAGAGGTTGATGGATGAGGTGTTGGTGAGTTGCGCAGACTTCGCAAAGGTTTATATAGATGATGTTTTGGTAGTTTCGGAGTGTTGGGAAGTGCATACGAGGCATTTGAGGGAGCTGTTTGAGGTATTACGAGATGCGGGCTTGACGTGTAAGAGGAGTAAGTGTGTGTTCGGGAAGAGGAAGTTGGAATTCCTGGGACATTTTATTGGTGAAGGCATGATCAGGGTACCTGAGGCTAGGGTAAAGGCTATCGCGGAGCATCCGGTACCAAGGACCAGGAAGCAGTTGAGGGCTTTCCTAGGATTGATAGGTTACTACAGGAGGTTTGTAAGAGGATTCCACGAGTGGTCCTCTCTGATGCCGCACACGGCTAGGACTTCGTCGGGGGAGGTGATGTGGACATGCTCCATGCTGGAGGCCTTCCGTAAGTTATGTGTTTGTTTATGTGATCATGTGTATTTGACTGTGCCTGTTGAGGATGACGAGTTCAGTCTGGAGTGTGATGCCAGTGCGACTGGAGTGGGAGCAGTTCTGTCCGCGAGGAGAGAGGGAGAGTGGAGACCTGTTGCGTTCTTCTCCAAGCAGTTGAACGGGGCGCAGAGCCGGTACAGTGCTCAGGAATTGGAGGGGTTGGCAGTGTTTGAGGCTGTGCAACATTTTGCTTTTTATTTATATGGAAGAAAGTTTGTGATTGTGACAGATCACCGGGGACTAGAGAGTTTGAGAGCCAGGAGACAGAAGAATCGCAGGGTGTACAATTGGGCTCTCAAGCTGTCCAGAGTTTCAGTTCGAGGTAGAGTACAGGAGTGGATCTAAGAACGTGGTGGCAGACGAGTTGAGCCGGTGTCATGGCGATGTCCGTGTCCGTGACACCAGTCTTTCAAAGGAGGAGGGGGGAGATGTGGGCCAGCCCACATTAGGAGAGAAGTCAGAAGATGTAGAAGATATGAAGTTTGAAGAGAAGTCAGAAGATGTTTAGACTGCGCGCCTTGCGCATGAACAGTTGTTAGTGTTGTGTCCATATTTGGTCATTTGTGTGTTGTTGATTGCCTGTATCATTTCATTGGTCGGTTTTGTGGGTGGACTTATATAAGACCCCTGACCACGTGTTGTAAGTTCAGTACAGTCCAACGTAGTTTTATTACAGCTCAAAGTGAGAACCCTAGGTCTCTAGCTGAACTCTGGTGGCAGCACTTATTGCTGACCTCCAGTTTGTCGTGAGCGTTGCGCATTACGGAGCCAGGCCCACATACATTGACAATACATTTTGGCTCACAAGCCTTCTTCAGTTATGAGGTGTATATGACCATTTAAAATAAAATAAACAAAACTGTCAACAAGAAAATGCACTTAGCTGTGGGTCAACATTGGTTACATAGTTTGCTGTGTACAAGTAGTCGTGGACTTAGTATGGACAGTGCATGGCAGGATTAGCAAATTTTTGCCCAGTAAGTGCAAACAATGTCGCTCAATATCAACGCCAATGATGTGTGCATGCAGGAATAATTCATTAGCTGAGTTGGGTTGTGTGGGCATGCCCACATTCGTGATAAACAAACATTCATATTAAACTAATTGTATGTGTTGTGCGTGTAATGGAATGTGTGTGCGTGAATTGGAATATATGTGCGTTTATTCGTTTATTAGAAGTATTGTTGTTTGTGCGTGCAGTTGAGTTCTACGTCATCTCTTTGTTAACACTTTTGTGCTTCGTTTCCTTTTATGGTCATTTTCGTAATTTGTTAATTGTGTGGGATCACGTGAGTCCTAAAAGTATTTAAACGGAGGGACTCACGAGATTCTGTAGTAGTTCCTTGCATTCAAAGATTAAATCTAATATCTGAGAATTTGAGTCCTTCGCGGCGCAAGCTACTCTGGTGGCAGCTTAACAGTTGCACCAGTGAGAGGCGATCCTTCAGCGAATCCGTTCCTGATTGCGAGTAACCCCACATCTGGCGGCAGCGGTGGCCACAATACGTTGTGACAACTCTTCAAACTCTTCCAAACCAGTGGAATACGTTCCCACCCTCGTCTGTGTCGGCTGGACTGAACGTTTGTTGTTGTATCTCTTTACGTTTCATAGTGTTTATCCGTCTGTAAAAGTCTCAAGTTCATTTGTTTCTAATTTTAGTCTCCTCTTGTATCAGTTTATCATCCTTATCGTCTCTGTTTGTGTATTTTCACAGGTCTGTGGCGTCTCGGTAGTCCTGATAGTGCCGAAGATGCCCGGGAATCGTGGAAAAGATGTTAAAAAGGTCCAGTCAGACCGTCCATTCCGTCCGTCCCATACGTACGTCCCAGAACCTCACTCGCCTCGTTCGTTACGTGACGTACCAGCTACGATGTACGAGGAGTACGACAGCACCGTCGGGACGCCCGCCGAACAGGAGCGTAACCGGCTGTTGGCGGAAGAGGAGAGGCTCCTGGACCAGGAGTGCCGCCAGCTTCGCCTCAACAATGATAATGAGGAGAGTGACGAAGCTTACGCACGAGACGCAGCTGCTCGACGCGCTCGTCTCACGGTTTCAACAGATCAGTCTGTCCAAAGTGGATACTTGGGAGTTGACCAATCCACTCCCGTCTCCAGTGCCTCCACGGGTACTGTGGGAGTGGCATGTCCGCCTCTCTCCAGCACTTCCGGGGTGGCAGGAAGCACCCTGCCTACCGGTGCACAAGGAGTCAGTAAGGCGCCCGGCTCTTCTGACCAACTGCTCGCCGTCATGCTGCAGATGATGTCGCAACAACAGGAGCAGTCACGTATGATGTTCGCCCAACAGCAGGAGCAGTCCCATAGACATGAGGAACAGTTCCGGGAGGAGCGTGCCGAACGCCTGCGTCGCCAGGAGCGCGACGATGCGCGCCAACAGTCGTTTCTTGACGCGCTACAAGCAAGTAGAGACAGTGAAGTGGAGTCCAGGCGGGAGACTGACCGCCGCTCCGAGAAGAAAGATCTTAAGTCGGACCTCCTTAAAGGTCTGGGGAACTATAAGGAGGGTTCCCACCTCGTAAGCTATATCACAAAATTTGAGAGTGTGATGTCTGCTTGCTCCATTGACAGAGAAACGTGGATCGAGAGATTGTCGGCGAATATGCCAGACACACTGAGTGCAAAGGTGTCGTCCCTGCGCAGTGAAGGTGCCACCTACGATGAAGTCAAAGAGTACCTCCTTCGTGCCGTTGGCGAAACCAATATGTCATACGGTTTTAAGTTGTTCGACCCTAACTACGACAAACTAAAGTCCCTTGGTCCAACCCAGTTTTCTGAGTATGTCAGCCGTATGCTCGACGGTGTCCTTCATGGTGCTTCCAACTATGACGAGTACAAGACGCAAATTGGACTGGCATTCACCAGACAAGTCTTCCCCCACGATGGCCGTGCGTTCCTTCGTTCTCGTACCATCAAGACTTGGCGTGACCTCGCCTCAGCACAAGAGGAGTGGATTTCGTCTCGCCAGGATGGCAACTTTTACAGGCCTAGGGTGAGTGGTGGCTCTGGTGTGAGCGGTAGTGGGGGTGGTAACAGTCAGTCTAGTCATTCTAAGTCTAATGTGTCCCGTAACAAGTCTAGTCAGTCTGCCAATGATAGTGGCAATAGTTCCGGTAGTAGTGGCCCCGTAGTTTGCTATAATTGCAAAGAGGAAGGTCACAGAGCCTTTGAGTGCCCAACTAATGAGGGTAAGAAGCGTAAAGTCATTTGTCATGCATGCAAGAAAGAAGGGCATTACGCCCCTGATTGCAAAGAGAAGAAAACCACTGGTAAAGGTAGTACACCCAAGTTATCCCAGTTGTGGGCGGGTAAAGTTTCGTCTAGGAACACAGTTACAGTAGTGTCAATGGGCAACCATGTGAAATACTCATTGACTCGGGGGCAGATGTTGCCCTGGTTTCTCGTTGTTTGATAGGCCACGACGTAGTTGAAGGTGGCGTGATTAAGGCATCTGGTTTCTTTGGCGGTGCCGATAGTTTTTCTAGTACACAAGTAGTCTTCCACATTGCAGGTCGTGACATTACCGAGCTTGCAGTGATTGACGAAATTAGTCAGGAAAGTTTGTGTCTTATCCCGTTTCACTTAGATAACAGTGACGAGTGTCAGTTATTTAGCAAAGCCATTAGGGAAAGTAGAGTGAAAAGTGGGAATGTGAGTAGTGACGATACCGTTCCTAGTGTGCCTGCTCCTGAGCCTAGTGTGCCTGCTCCTGAGCCTAGTGTGAATGTGTTGACCAGGGCGGGCGCACGTGATGAGCGTTTGCTTGACACTAATGAAGTTGAAGTTCATAATGATGTGGTCGGTAGTGTGGCAGAGGTGACAGTTGATGAGGTGTCGTCCACAGCCGATCTTGGGGAGACCCTTGTTGAACTTTCTTTGGGTGTTCCGGGGGAGGCAGGTGTCAGTCAAGCGAGTGAGTGTGTGGATGAGGAGTCTGTGGTTGATGGTGTTGTGAATGTGTCTAGTCAAAGTTCCGATAGTGTTCCCAATGTTTCTAGTCCTAGTTCTGCTAGTGAGTCTTGTTCACCTAACCTGTTCGATGAGTTGAGTGAGTGCCCGGATGCAATTGATGCTGCTTCAGCCGAGTTGATTAAGGTAGTGGGTGACAGTCCAACTAGTAACTCAGGTGTTGACTTTAAGTGTGCAGTCAGAAGTGATAATAGTATTAACACCTGGCGCTCTCTGGCCGACAGAGGCGAGAGAGGCTTCAAATGGAGAGATGGTCTTCTAATCAAAGAGATGCTTGTTGATTGGGAGGAACGTTGTCAAGTTATTGTAGTCCCCAAGTTGTTCCGTGATAAGTTGCTTGTTCTGGCCCACGACAAGTGCGGTCATTTGAGTTCTGACAAGGTTAATAAGATGTTAGAGAAAAGGTTTCTGTGGCCTGGTATGTCTAAAGATGTTTCTGAGTACTGTCGGGGGTGTGGTACCTGCCAGCTCAAGTCCAAGTTTTGCCCGAGGAAGGCTCCGGCTGTCGAGCGCCCTGTGCTTTCGGAGCCTTTCGAAAGCGTTGCTGTGGACTTGGTGGGGCCACTCCCCAAGGGTAAGGGTGGAGCTAGGTACCTCCTAACTTACGTATGCATGGCCACTAGGTGGCCTGAGGCCATCCCCCTCAGGTCTATTACTGCCAGGTCCGTGGCAGATGGTCTCCTGGAGATTTTTTCCCGTACTGGCATCCCTGAGAAGATTCTCACTGACCAGGGAAGCCAGTTTATGGGCAAGGTTATGTCTAGTCTCTGTGAGTTGTTAGGCATCGATCGTGTCCGGACTTCTCCCTATCACCCGCAGTCAAACGGTGTGGTAGAGAGAATGCACGGCACGCTCAAGTCCGTGTTGGGGAAGAGCATGTCAAGTGAGAAAGACTGGGTTGCTTTTGTCCCCTTGTGTTTGTTCGTCTTGAGGCAGATGCCTCATGCGGACACAGGGTTGAGTCCCTTCGACCTGATCTATGGTTTTAAGGTGCGGACTCCCCTGGATGTTCTTTATTCTTGTCTTAGTGAGAATCACCTCAATGGTTCT